>ENA-OURU01000925-OURU01000925.1-human-gut-metagenome-genome-assembly--contig:-NODE-925-length-41145-cov-4.819761_pt1 | contig 41145 bp, 50 predicted proteins | sample MGYA00242137_ERZ509064 | MGnify/ENA primary metagenome ERZ509064 (study PRJEB26280, sample SAMEA2338777) | human gut metagenome | biome: human gut; feature: human-associated habitat; material: faeces...
AGGGCTTCGGGGGTGTGGTGAAATGCTCGGTGACGGAAGCCTCCACCTTGTCAAAACTGGTACTTCCAGTCGGGACGGTAGAAACGGCAGTCGCCGCAATCCTCCGGCGCTCCGGCGTCGCCGCTGTCGTAGTGGTCGAAGCCGGGCTTGCCTTGCATGAGGCTTTCAAAGGCGCGGTCGCTGCCGGAAGTGAAATACATGGCGTCGCCTCCTTTCTGAATTTGGGCGCAAAAAAAGCGGCGTCCTTTTCTCCCACAGGGGGATCAGAGAACGCCGCTTCTGCGGTGTCGTATTCAATTTTAGTCTGATGTGCCGTCTGGGACGGGGCATTTCACGGGAAGTAGTAAGCGTGTCGAGGCTCATTCCAAAAGTAGTAATTTGGTAGTAAATTCGGTGGCCCTATCCCGTGATTTGCCCGTATTTCCGGGCTTTTTTGAGATAATCAGAGTTGTTAATCTGAAAAAATTGACCCAAGATTGCACATAGCCCTTTTATGATAAGCTCTGTTGGAGCTGAAACACCTCTACTTGTTGAGTTATTGAGCCACATGGTATAATAGTATGGAAAACAACTGGGGGTTCGCATTATGATCATTTACCTGCAAATGCTTGAAACTCCAGAGGAGAAGTCAAAGTTTGAGCAACTCTATCTGGAGTATAAAGGGCTCATGTTCCATGTGGCCTATGAAATTCTACATAATGAGCAGGATGCAGAGGACGCTGTGCATCAGGCTTTCGTAAAGATAGCAGAAAATATTAAAAAAATCGATGATCCTATATGTCCAAAAACACATAGCTATGTCGTTACTATAGTTGAGAACAAAGCAATAGATCAGTACCGAAAGCAGCAAAAACACCAAACTGTCGAGCTGATCGAGGAAATTCAAGGCACAAATGCTCATTATGAAGGGGACAACGATTTGACAAAATGTATCTTGAAGTTGCCCGCCAGGTATCGAGAAATGATTTTGCTGCGTTATCATCATGGGTACACTGTCAGAGAAATCGCAAAGATGTTGGGACTGTCGTTGCCGGCCGCAATCAAATTGGATCAACGGGCCAAAAACAAATTGAAAAAACTATGTGAGGAGGCGGGAATCCTGTGATAAGCGAGGAAATGCTGAAAAAAGCGGCGGCTGAAGCGGATCAGGCAATCAGGGATTCGCTCCCCGCTCCAGCAGAATGTGAACATGAGTTTTCCCCATCGTTTGAGAGAAAAATGCGCCGAACTTTTCGGAAAGCAAAACATCCTGTGATCTACAAACTGCCCAAATATGCAGCTTGCTTTGTTCTTGCGGTGGCTCTCGCCAGCGGTACATGGCTGACAGTGGATGCAGAAGCGCGAGCTGCTTTTTTTGCATGGGTACGGGAGCGGTATGAAGCATTTGTCGAGTATAGGTTTATTGGTGAGGTTCCGCAAGAAAACACTATCATAGAGTATGAGCTAACATGGTTGCCCGAAGGTTTTTCCTTTCAAAAAGAGCAGCGTCTTGGTAACAGCACATACATCACTTATACTGATAATTCTGGGCAGCGCATTATTTTTTCCTATTTACAGGGAAATGATTCCACGAGTTTATTTATGGCAGCGGATTACACAGAGGTGCAATCAGTTCAAATCGGGAACACAAAAGCAGACTTCTATCAAGCCAGTCAGGAAACAGCTCCTAATGGGTTGGTTTGGATATCAGAGGAAGAAAACCTATGCTTTTGCATCACGGCACCTTTATCAAAGGACACTATAATAAAAATGGCCGAAGGCATCCAAAAAAAATAATCAAAAAATTTCAAATCAGCTGTCCAAAATAACCTCCTTCATTCGTTTACGGGGTATAAACAAATGAAGGAGGTTATCCCTTTGAAAAAACGAATTCTTCCTATCTTGTTTGTCTTTCTCAGCGAAATTTGTAGCTGCCCTAAACCTTAGTCTTGCCTTCGCTCATTTCGCAAAAACACAAAAATAGGATAAGGCAATTGTATCTGTGTTCCCAGCACTTATCCTGAATTTCTGATCAACTCACAGGGTAACGGATACTTCTGTTACCCTGTGAGTTGTTTTGATATTGAGTGAAGTATCGAGTACATTTCTGGGAGAGGAAGGTCAGTTAATTATATGAGAAAAAGGATTTTAAGAGTATTTATTGGGGGAGTAGCATTGCTGATTCTAATATTACTTGTAAGAACCGCAAAGTATTGGGTAGGAGTTTCCAAAGATAACATTGAGACAAACGCAAGACAATTTCAAGGTATTTCAGAGGATTGGATAACTACACAAGAAACTACCGATACAATATCTGCAATGCTCTTTTATTCCAATGACTGTGCCAATTTTGCTTATTCAATTTATCTCAACAAACCTGGATTTTCATTTGGGTATTTTTTTCGAACCGGTGGAACCATCAGCGAAATCGAAAACGGCATAGTAGCTATTTCTTTTGAAGGGTATAGCGACATCGTTTACTTGTCCATGAACAAAGCAGAAATAAGTTCGATATCAATTGATGATGGAAGCAAAATTGAAACTATTAAAACTGATATTACAGCTCCATTTGTAGTAATACTGCCAAACAATGCCGGCAATGTTACTTTCCTTGACGCGGGCGGAAATACTGTTGACTTTGTTTGCAGAGAATTTCCTGAATGAGAGAGTTATTATGAAAATAAGATTGAATAAACCTTTTTTCATTAAGGGTTTAGCAGTAGTTTATGCTGTTCTAATGTTACTGATTCTATTTGGAAGAACAAGCTATAATATTGGTAAACCATATTGGGAGCAATTACAACTCAACATAAATCTGGTTCCGTTTTATACCATCTCACAATACTTGTATCTCCTGTTAAACAGGAGCAATGAGCATTTAATATTTCACGCCTTTATCAATCTCGTTGGTAATATTGTAATTTTTATTCCTTTAGGGGGGCTTTTGCCAAGTATTTTTAAGTCTTTACAAAAAATCATCCCATTCTTGTTATGTGTTATATTGATAATTATTGGCATTGAGTGCATACAACTATTTACTTTGACAGGTAGCTGTGATATTGATGATTTCATTCTGAATTTCTTGGGCGTGCTATTGGGAAACCTTCTTTTTCGGTTGTGCCATAAAAATCAAAATAGTATAGATCTTTGAACACACGAGGAGGAACAAGATGAAACGAACATTAAGCGTTTTATTACTGTTTGGAATGCTATGCGCTCTCTCAACAAATACTTTTGCGGCAAATGATGAAGCAACTGACAAAGTAGACATTGCAGCAGTAGCCGAGAATAACAGTTCTATTGCAGGCGAATATAAGCAGTACGCTCCATTTACAGTGGACAACCAAGAAGTCAGACTGTATTCCGAACCTGTTATGAATAACGAGGATGCCTTGGCAACCTATGCGAACGCGTTTGAATTGTGTGCAGAAGCAGCAGAAGTATATGGCATTCCTGCGGATATTAACAATTCCGATTTTGTGGCTTTTGCGAAAGTGTATGCTGCAATGAACGAAAATGGCACTCCTGCCCTTATTGAAGAATGTAAAGATTTTGCAGTTTACCTTGATTATTACGAGAATATCAAGATCAACCAGCAGATTCTCAATGCGATTTCTGCAAACACTCGCAGTACAGATTGGTCTGAAATAACTTTCTTGATGCCTGCCACATCTGATTGTACCGTTGCTGCTGGAGAAATTGCGCAAGAAGATAGCACTGTTGCAGAAACTCAATCTTCCTCTTATGACACGGCGGAAGTAGTCACTTATGCACGTACATGGTGGAATAAAACTAATAATACGGATTACCCATATTATGCAGAATATAATGGAATGGACACATCACGCAACGATTACAACAGCCTTGATTCTGGCCGCTCTGGGCAATCTAATCCAGCAAGAGGCTGGTCTGATTGTGCCGATTTTGTTTCGCAATGTTTAGCGGCCGGTGGAGTCCCGCAAATAAAATCTGGGCTGATTCTCCCGCATCAGAAAACCGGGAACTGGTATTATAACGACGACAAACCCTCTCATACATGGGGAGGGGCCAGCAACTTTTATAATCACTGGAAAGAACGAGTCGGAGTGGCAAGCAGTTCCGCAGACCTTGGTGTTGGCGATGCTGTATCTATTGATTTTGGTGGAGATGGAAGTCCCGACCATACCGTGATTATTGTATCAGCAGGATCAACCGATAGCTCAAAATATCTGGCCTCTCATACAACGGATAGATATATGTACTACTATTCCAGCGGTACACTGAACCCCTTTACTCTATCCTATTTATATGGCAATGACTGGACAATCTATGGTTACGAAATAGATAAAGCGTTCTAAAGTAAGAAAACGGTTGGGAGTAGAAGGCGATGAAATCAAACCCATCAAAGTTCAAAATTGCATTGGGAATAGTTGCTGTATGCTTAATCCTTGGCATCGCAATTATGGCATTGTACTCACCCGTCATTTTTCAGCGAGGTAATCCGATCCCTTATCTTCGTGCCGCTGCTAAACTAAATGATGACACACAATATGTTCAAGTAAAGCAAACGGAATCTGAAAGTATCTATATCACCAGAAAAGGCGAAAGTGACGCACTTCTTCGAATGTTCGCAGAAGGTACGGGAGCTGTTTTTCAAGAACAGTTGGGTAGTACATATATTTTTTCCGATGATGATAAAGAGTGGTTGTTGGAGTCGGAGATTTATTGGAAAATTTATACCGTATGGGTTGTCCCTATTTTCTCAAATGATGGCAATGCCCAAAACCATGAGCAGGCTTCACACTTACTCTCCCTCAATGTCAAAGTAATTGAAATTGTGGAAGATAATGATAACCTTTTCTTAGTTGAAGCTCTGGAAAGCTACAAGGATAAAATCAGTCAAGGTGACATTATTTCTGTTGCTGCGGATTCCGCTGAAGTTTCAGATATTTTGGGAGCCTATCAGGAAAACTACAGTTTCCGGATATATTTTCCCCAAATTGACGATACTGCGGATAGAATAAGCGTTACTTGTTTGGACGTTGTTCAGTATGATTCAAACGGCGAGGTCATCCAGCAATAGAGTAATCTCACTTTGGATTTGCATAAATCGTCGCCACTAAAAAGAATTGGCACAGGATTGCCCATACATTGGCGCAGTCCTGCCCTTTCGCCGTAAATCCAAATCTGCTATACTTGGTACAGTCAAAACTTTGTAATGCAGCCGTTCCGGTCGGGACGGCTGTTTTTCATTTGTAAGTAAAGGTGGTGGTTCACATTCATACTTTCCTGCAAAAAGTCCGCAGGACATTGAAGAGCGAACGGGGCGAGGCCAACTATTTCTCCACGGTGGTGTTCATCTTCATCGCCGTCATCCTGCTGGCCTTTATCATTGACCTGTTTGGCATCATCTCCACAAAACAGGAGTTAGACCATGCGGCAGATCAGATGGTCAAACAGATCCAGCTGTCCGGCGGCATCAACAGCGAGACCGACTCGCTCTTTGACTTTCTGTGCTCGGAGATCGAGGGGGCGGAGAATATCACATACTCCATCGATGCCACATACAAGACGCCTACGCCGTCCGGGATGTCCCGGGCCATCCAGCTTGGGACGCCCTTCTATATCACCATTGAGGGCGAGGCCAAACTGGGTGGCTTCTGGAACCTGGATCTGGTCAACATCACGGTGGTGGCCCGCGGCTCCGGCGTCAGCGAACACTACTGGAAGTGAGGTGGCCTATGAATCGTTTTTTCTCACGGCTGCGCCGGCCGCTTCGCAACGAGCGGGGCGAGATCACTTTCTTCGCCTGCTTCTTTGTGGTCGGAGTCGTCATGCTCATCTCTTTCCTGCTTCTGTACGCCTCGGTGCGGATCACCTGCATCAACATCCGCAACGGCGCCAAAATGGAGCTGAACAACCTGAGCGCCACCATCTATGCGGACACCTACCGCTCCCAGCGGGAGACCAACTTCGAGGAGTACCTGCGCACCCTCTATTCCAGCAATGACTATACGGAAATGCTGGAGGCCACTGTCGCCGGCGGCCTGGCAGAAAAGATCCCGCTTTCCACAGAGGACTATGAGGTATCCGACATCAGCCTGGAGTTCAATGTGGTGGGCGACCGGGTGGAGTATATCTTCTATTGTGATGTGGAGTTCTATGTGCGCATGTTCGGGCACAGTTACCCCACCATCACCCAACGGGTGGAGCTGACCGGCTACCACAACACCAAATTTTAGCGGCGCTGTTGAAATTCCAGTCAGCTCCGCAGTATAGGCTTTATATAACAGCAAAAAGGAGTGTGGACACACATGAAGAAGTTTTTCCAATCCAAAGGCTTTATTGTTTCAATCCTGGCCGTCCTCTGCGTTGCCATTCTGGGCGTCTGCTGGTTTGTGAGCCGGGACCGCACGGAAGAATTCCAGCCGGATGAATCTCCTCCCAGCAGCACCAGCAGCGACTGGTCGGATGGCGGCGCACAGTCTGGCGACGGGAGCGGGGGCGCAGACGCCTATGCACCCGGCCAGTCTTCCAACGCCGAAGAGGAATATCCCAAGGTGACCTCAGAATCTGAGGGCGAGGTTGAAATCGACTTTACCGATACGGAGAAGCCGGATGAAACACCGCCCCCTGTGCCGGAAGGCAAGACGGAGATCGAAGATCCCGGCGAAGAGCATGAGGTCAATCCCGACCCGGCAGTACCGGAAGTCACTGCCCCTCCTGAAGAGGAATCCACTTCCAGCAATGAGCCGGCCCCCGGCTCCAGCAATGGCAGCGGCGCTGTTTATGATCCGGTGTTTGGCTGGGTAGTCCCCGGCGATGTGCAGCAGTCTACCGGCGACAGCGACGGTGATCTGAATAAGCAGGTCGGCAACATGGGCGGCTGACCACCTACAACTGAATATGGACTTGAAAGGCCGTCACAGGATTGTGGCGGCCTTCTTATTTTCAAAAAGAACGGAGCGTGATGTATTTGAAACGACTTCTCGCCCTCTTATGCAGCCTCGCCCTGGTGTTCTGCCTCGTTCCCTCCACGGCATTTGCATCGGGAGGCAACGGGAACATTGACGGTGGCGGCGGCGGGATGGGGCAAGGCACATCTTCAAACTTTTGGAATCCCGGCAACGATGGCGTGCGCATCACGGTTGTGGATGCAGAAAGCGGCGCTGCCGTGTCCTCACCGCTGGACTTTTCCAACCGGACGCAGAAAAGCAGTATCCTCCATTTCGGCAAGGTCAACAAGCTGCAGTACCTGAGCGGCACCGGCCTCTCCCTCCAGTCCGGGGTGGCCTATTCCTGCATCAAGCCTGCGCAGTCCATGCCCACCATCGTCAGCAGCAAGGGCCAGAGCAACATTGACGCCATCAAGCGGTACTTCTGCTCGGAGTACGCCTGCATGATGGTTGCCCAGGCTGCGGGCGTGGACTACGAGCGGATGATCGCCGGCGAATATAAGCTGCTGATCGAGCCCATCGCCTACTTTACCCACAACGGCCAGTATTACTGCATGACAGCCACTGAGGCTGGCCTTTACGATCAGATGTCCGGCGGCAACCTGCGCCGAACCATGACCTCGCTGACCCATAAGAACCTGCCGCTGTCCATGTTTCTGGAGTTCAGCGATCTTGGCATTTCCGCCTGGACCGGCAACACCACCGGGACGCAAAACAATTCCGACATCATCAATACACTTGGCGTCGGCATTGTCTGGTTTGATGAAGCCCCGCCCGAGGGTGAGATCGAGGCCCCTGATGTGGAGTACCGGGTGGATACCGATGTCATCACCTCTGTCACCCTGCGGACGGATACCGACCTGACGCCGGATAATCCCGCTTCGGTGACCTTCCATATCCTCGGCACCACCTATCGCGTCAACGATATCGTAATCCCCGCTGGCGATAGCCAGGTAGTCTGGGTCAAGTGGCATACCCCCACTACACCGCAGACAGTCACCATCACGGTATCCGTCAGCGGCGCCTATACTGCCCAGGATACCTTTGTGGCAAAGATCGTGGACCTGAACGAACATATCCCGCCCGACCCGGTAGCCACAGACACCAATCCCTCCTATACTGTGCCGTCCCTGCCCAATGAAACGCAGAAACTCACGGCCAACTGGGGCGTCTGGAGCTGCTACTGGGTGCCGGTATGGGTGTGGTGTGACCACGGGGAAGACGGCGGGCATTGGGTGGACGAAGGCTACTGGGAATATGAGTACACCGGCTATTCCGCCTCCTTCAGCGGCGTCATGTCCCTGATGCCGGACGATATTGTGCCGACGGCCTCCGGAAAATCCATGAAGAGCGGGTACGGCGTCAAACAGGATGTGACAGCCACGCTCTCCACCGACGCGCCCACCAGCCACATCACCCATCCGCAGACGGCCTTTTCCGTGTTCCCCGAATTCCAGTACGAGACTTACCTACGCCTCCTGCAGCGGGTGTCCAGCGGCCGGAGCGCCAAATTCACCTTCCAGCCCAATGAGTTCTCTACTTACAGCCGGGAAGTGCATTTTACCCCCATCTGGTTCCCGGATGCGACGAACTACACCGTCTTCACCCAGGTCTGGGATACCTGGACGCCGGACGGGATGCTGAGTATCAACCTGAATGACTATGTTTCCATTGACGGGAGCCTCTATGATGACTGGTACACCAATCGAGAGTAATGTGTGGATGGCATACCTGCTCACTGTTTTTCTGGTGGTGACGGGCTTTGCCGTCTACGACATCCTATACAGGCGGGTGCCCGACCGGGCGCTCGTCTTTTTTATCCCCCTGGCCGCGCTGGCCCCGCTGATCCAGGTCTACTTCATTCTGGAGTATGACCGGATGCCCATTTTTATCTGGCCTGTTGTGACCGAGGCGCTGATGGGCGCGTTGCTTGGCTTCTGCATCCCGCTGGCCGCTGCTATGGCGACCGGCGGCAGCGGCATGGGCGGCGGGGATATCAAATTCTGCGGGGTACTGGGTCTGGTCTATGGTCCCTCCGGCATGGCCCTGGTATTTTTGGTAGCCGCCGGCTTCGCCATGCCGGTGGTGCTGCTGTACCGGCGGCTCTTGCAGGACAAACAGCCCACCGCGATCCCGTTTTTACCTTTTCTGGCCTGCGGCTGCTCTGTGGCGACGCTGGCTGAACTATTTTTATGACAGGAGAGATGCTTATGAAACTCAACAACCGATTTATCTTCGGCATTCTGTCCCTGGTTCTGGCGGCAGTCATCGCATTTGTGGCACTACCCACCATTGCCCGGCAGACCAACGGCAAGACGGAGATCGTCCGCATCACCCAGCCGGTGCTGAAGGGCGAAAAGATCACCAGCGACAATGCCGAAGTCGTAGAAGTGGGCGGGTACAATCTCCCGTCCAATGTGGCCCACAGCATGGAGGATGTGGAGGGCCTGTATGTAACAGCCGACCTGGCCGCAGGCGACTATATCCTCACCAGCAAGGTCAGCACCGTACCTGTTTCCTCGGATGTGGCGCTCAACGATATCCCCTCCGGCAAGGTCGCCATCTCGCTGACTGTAAAAACGCTGGCCTCCGGCCTGTCGGATAAGCTGCAGCCGGGCGACATCATCCGCATTTATCACTTCCTGGAGACGGCGGAAGAGGTGCCGGAGCTGCGCTTTGTCAAGGTGCTGTCGGTCACCGACTCTGACGGTATCAATGTGGACAACACCAAGGAGCCTACCGAGGACGAAGAGCCGCAGCAGTCTGCCACCATCACTGTGCTGGCAAGCCCGGAGCAGGCCCGTATCATTACCGAGATGGAAAATGACGGCGTGGCCCATGTGGCGCTGATCTCCCGCAACAACGACCAGCTGGCCGAGGAACTGCTGGCTGAGCAGGACAAGACGCTTCAGGAGATCTACTTCCCCGAAACACTGGTTGAAGAAAATGCTGAAAGCCAGGATGGCGGAGAAACTGCTGAAGGCGCCGCAGATAGCGAGTCCACAGGCGAAGCGGGCACCGAAAATACGGAAGGCGGTGTGGAAACAACTCCTGCGGACAGCATCCCGGAAGACGGCGAATAAAAATGGGCGGTGAACAGATTCACCGCCCGATTCCTCACTGCTGGGTAGAAAGATGATCCTCGTTAATCAGGAAAAGCTGTGGATTTTCTTTGCCCAAGTCAACAAGACGCTGGGTAAAACCGCTTTTAGAAAATATCCCAAAAATAGGCTGATAGCCTTTCCATACCTTTTGGATTTCGCCAGAAGCCTGCACCTTATCGCGGAGAGCAAAAAAGACAGGCGCATCCACCGGCTTATTGTGGTATTTGCACTCGCCGGCAAAGAATCGCTTGTTTTGATGGTCCACCGCCATCACATCAATTTCCGTATCGCTGTCCAAATCATTCAGCCAGTAAGCTCCGATCCGCGAGGGAACAAAGTCAATGGCACCTTCCCTGCAAAGGTCTGCAAAAATGGATCTGCAGATATCTTCATAGGCGAAGGCCACAAACTTCTGTACGAAGTCTTTTCGGATTTCATCCAGAACAATCTGCGTATTGTCCAGTTCCAGTTCCCCTTTATATGGATAGACATACCGGAACCAGAAACGCACAAAGTTATCAGAGATGAAATAAAGGCCTTTACGGGACTTCTCCGGATTTTTCTCCGTAACCGGCGTTTCCTTCACGACAAAGCCAAGGTCGCTGAGCGTGGAAAGATATGGCGTCAGCGCGGAAGTTTCTGTCCCCAGAGCTCCCGCAATTCTCCCCAACTTGTGGTTTCCATCCGCCATCACGCGGATAATGGAAAAATAGTTGACAGCGGATACCACTTCATCTTTCAGCAGAAAGTTTGGTTCTTCATACAGAAAACCGTTCTTCGAGAGAACCGCAGACTCCACCTGTTCCAGCAGTCCTTCCTGATCGTTGAAAAATTCCAGATATTTGGGTACGCCGCCGGTAATCGCATATTGCTCCACCGCACGCTCAAAAGAAAGATGCTGAGCAGCATACACATCCGGGAACGGCAAAGGCGCCAACCGGATCTGTGCAGTCCGGCGGCCATACAGGGGGCTGTCATAAGACAGCGCGTGTTTTTGCATCATTCCAATCAAGGAGCCGCAAAGAATCAGCATCACATTGCTGTCCTTGAGAACTTCGTCCCATGCGTTTTGCAGAATAGACGGGAACGCCGGATTGGACTTAACCAGATAGGGAAATTCATCAATAATCAAGACTTTCTTTTCCTCCGGCCGGAATTCCGCAATGATATGGAACAAATCCAGCCAGTCGGAAAAGGCTGCACGCTGCAGCAACGGATTCTGTGTTACCCGGGACACAACACCAGACAGCCGTTTTATGCTTTGTGATTCCACTTCCTCCGTTGCGAGAAAGTAGAATGCCAGCTTACCCTTGATAAATTCTTTAATCAGCGTTGTTTTTCCTACACGCCGCCTGCCGTAAATCACAACAAAGCTGCTGTCTTTTTGGTATTCCCTTTCAAGAGACTCCAGTTCTCGTTGTCTGCCGATAAACTTCATGTTAACGCCTCCTTTATCATAATTCATTTTATGATAATCTATCTTATATTATACATTTGTTTTGCAAAAAGTCAAGGGCATTCCACCCTTGGGAAAGGAGTTTCCTATGGGAAAAGTCATTACTGTCTGGGGCAGCCCGGGGAGCGGGAAAAGTATGTTTTCCTGCATCCTGGCAAAAGCCCTGACCCGCGACAAGCGGAAAGCCATCATCATCAACGCGGAGATCAGCGTCCCCATGCTCCCGGTCTGGCTGCCGGAGCAGATCATTCAGACCAACGCCTCGGTGGGGCAGGTCCTGAGCAGCGTAGAGATCGACACCTCTCTGGTGGCAAGCCATGTCACGGTGCTCAAAAGCTATCCCTTCATCGGCCTGATGGGTTATTCCGCCGGTGAGAATCCGCTGAGTTATCCGGAAATCAAATACGCCATGGTACTCCAGCTGGTCAACGCCGCCGCCAGGCTGGTGGATTTTGTCATTCTGGACTGCAGTTCCAGCATGACCAATGTGTTCACCCCGGCGGCGATTGAGTCCGGCGATCTGGTCATCCGCCTGCTTACACCCGACTTAAAGGGCGTCAACTATCTGAAAGCCCATCAGCCCCTACTGGTAGATGGCCGGTTCCATTATGACCGGCACATAACTTTTGCCGGCATGGCCCGCCCCTTCCACGCCCTGGATGAAATGGGCTATATCATCGGCGGCTTTGACGGCCTTCTGCCCTATGGCAAGGAAATTGACCGCTGCGCCACCGAGGGCGGGATGTTCCAGGCCATCAAATACTGCAATCCCAAGTACACCGCCTCGCTCAACAAGGTGCTGGACGCTTTGGAGCAGATGGAGCTGGCCGAGCAGGCGGCAGAGGACGCGGACGACGAGGACGAGTTCGAGGAGGATGACGCCGATGAATAATCTAAACGACATATTCTTCGCGCCGGTGGCCAACCAGGACCTGACCTATGACCAGGTGCTGGAGGATGTGCAGCGGTATTTTGCTGAAAATCACGCCTCCACCATTGCCGAGGCCGGCGAGGGCAACGCCGAGCGGGCCACCACACTGCTCAAAGAGCTGATGGTGCAGTATATTGTCAAGCGGAAATACGCCATCGAAGGGCTGACTACCGAGGAACTGTGCGAAAAGCTCTATGAGGATATGGCCGGGTACTCCTTCCTCAAGAAGTGGATCTACAAGCCCGGCATTGAGGAAGTCAACATCAACGCCTACAACGACATCGAAGTGATCGAGGCCGGCGGGCGCAGCATCAAGATCCCGGATAAGTTTTCCTCCCCGCAGCACGCCATTGATGTGGTGCGCCGTATGCTCAATGCCTGCGGCATGGTCATTGACGACACCATGCCCAGTGTGGTGGGCTTTCTGGACAAAAACATCCGTATCTCTGTGGATAAGACGCCCATTGTAGACCCGGATGTGGGCATCAACGCCTCCATCCGTATCGTCAACCAGCAGACAGTCTCCGAACAGAAGCTGCTGGATTCCGGCAGCGCCACCGCCGAGATGCTCCACTTCCTGATGGCCTGCATCCGGTATGGCGTCAGCGTGTGTATCGCGGGCTCCACCGGCTCCGGCAAGACCACCATCATGGCATGGCTGCTCTCCAATGTTCCCAACAACCAGCGCCTTATCACCATTGAGGAAGGTAGCCGCGAGTTTGATCTGGTCAAGCGGGATGAAAACGGAAATATCTTGAACTCCGTCATCCACCTGCTGACCCGGCCCAGCGAAAATCCGGCGCTGAACATCAATCAGGACTTCCTTTTGGAGCGGGTGCTGCGTAAACACCCCAATGTCATCGGCGTCGGCGAGATGCGGTCCGCCGCGGAAAGCCTGTCGGCGGCCGAAAGCTCCCGCACCGGCCATACCGTCTGTACCACCATCCACTCCAACTCCTGCAACAGCACTTACCGCAGGATGATGACCCTTGCCAAGCGCAAATACAGCATGGATGACGCCGTACTCATGGAGATCATGGTGGAGGCCTATCCCATCGTGGTGTTTACCAAGCAGCTGGAGGACCGTTCCCGTAAGATCATGGAGATTTTGGAGGGTGAGGACTACCGGGACGGGCAGCTCATTTCCCACACGCTCTACAAGTTTGAGGTAGAGGACAATGTGACCGATGAAAAGGGTGAGATCCATGTGGTGGGCCATCACAGGAAGGTGGGCCTGATCTCTGATACTTTGAAAAAACGGCTCCTTGACAACGGCATCTCCAATAAAGAGCTGACGGAGTTCATGGACGCCCCGAAGGAGGTGGATTAAAGGTTGCAGTGGATCTACATAATTTGCTTTGCGCTGATCAGCGCGGGCCTCCTGGCTCTGTTTGGCGTGCGGCCAGGTGATTTCATCGACGCCCTGTTCCGCTCCCGCCGCAAAGCGGCCACCCTCTCCGACGAACTCAATGTCCTGATGGGCACACCCGCCAAGGGCTTCTTCAACCAGGACTATGAGCTGAAGCAGATTTTAAAAGGCACCGGCCGCGCCGACCGCTATGAAGCGGTTAAACGGCTGTCGCTGATCCTGTTTGCGGTGGGCGCTTTGCTGGCGCTGCTCATCAACAATGTGTATATGGTGCCGATCCTGGGCATTGGCTTTTCGCTGGCCCCCATCTGGTATCTGCGCAGTACAGCCGCCAGCTACAAGAAACATCTGAATGAAGAACTGGAGACCGCTATCTCCATCATCACCACCTCCTACCTGCGCACGGAGGACCTGATACGGGCGGTCAAGGAAAACCTGCCCTACATCAATGAGCCGGTGAAGGCCAACTTCGAGGCATTTGTGTACGAGGCGGAACTGATCAACGCCAACCTGACCAGCGCCATCAACTCGCTGAAGATGAAGGTCCCCAACCGGGTATTTCATGAGTGGTGCAACATCCTCATTCAGTGCCAGTCTGACCGCTCCATGAAAAACACGCTGCCCACCATCGCCCAGAAGTTCAGCGATGTGCGAGTGGTGCAGTCTGAACTGGAGGCCATGATGCAGGGGCCGCGCCGTGAGGCCATCACGATGATGTTCCTTGTGGTCGCCAATGTGCCTCTGCTCTACTTCCTCAACGAAGACTGGTTCCATACGCTCATCTTCACCACACCCGGCAAAATCGCCCTGGCGATCTGCGCGGCTATCATTCTCTTTGCCCTGACGCAGATCATGAAGCTGAGCAAGCCCATTGAATACGGAGGTGACGGCGCATGACCCTTTTGGCACTTGTGGCGATCATCTTCTTTGGTTTTGCCACCTACAACCTGACCTGCGCCTTTGTGGATATTCCCACAAAGAAGACCTCCCGCATGATGATGCTGGCCCGCAAGCAGCAGGGCGTAAAGGCCGAGAAACTGCTGGATGTCTACATCACCAAAATCGCCGGACTGATCGCCCCGTACCTGAAGCTGGATAAGCTCAAGCGGAACAAGCTGCAGCGGGCGCTGGATATTGCCGGCCTGGAACTGACGCCGGAGATCTACACGGCCCGGGCCTGGGTCACGGCGGGCGCCGTCGGCCTCTGCTCTGTCCTGATGGTGTTTCTGATGCCGCTGATGGTTCCCGTGCTGATCGGGCTTGCGGTGGCACTGTGGTTCTCGACCTATTACAGCGTCTTCGATTTTGTCAAGAAGCGCCGCAAGCTCATTGAAAGCGAGATCCCCCGGTTTGCCCTGACCATTGGGCAGAACTTGGAGAACGACCGGGATGTGTTGAAAATCCTGACCTCTTACCGCCGGGTAGCAGGCAAGGACTTCGGCGCGGAGCTGGACCAGACCATTGCCGACATGAAAACCGGCAACTATGAAAATGCCCTGATCCATTTTGAGACCCGCATTGGCAGCCCTATGCTGTCTGATGTGATCCGCGGCCTGATCGGCGTGCTGCGCGGCGACGACCAGCGGATGTATTTCAAAATGATCTGCTTTGACATGAGGCAGATCGAGCAGAACAATTTGAAAAAAGAAGCAGCCAAGCGCCCCAAGAAGATCCAGCGTTACTCCATGATGATGCTCATTTGCATTATGATCATCTATCTGGTGGTCCTCTGCACCGAGGTCATGAGTTCCCTGGGCGCTTTCTTCGGCTGACAGGTATCCGCCCACGCCTCTGGTGTGGGCTTTCCATATACCCGCTCCCATCCGGGGGCGAATCTACGATGGAGGTGATGTTTTGTACCGCAGTGGGTTCCCATAGCAGCCGCTATGCCGGCTGCCTTCCATCCATTTCCCCAGGGCCGGCCTGCTCTCAGGCCGGTCCTGAACCTATCGTCTGAACAGGAGAAATCCATGTCGAAGAAAAAATATATTCCGCCTGACGGCGAAGATGGGCGGCGCCGGTTCCGGTGGCTTTTGCGCCAGAAGCCGAAAGCATATCCGGACAGGCCCCGCTCCAACAAAAATAGCCTGCTCAAGCCTATCCGCCGGTCCTGACCGGCCATAACCATACCCAAATCCAATATCACATTTACAGGAGGTATTTCCATGAAGAAGTTTACCAGCTGCATCCGCAGCAAAGCGAACGGCCTCGCGCTTCGGGCCCGTATGGCGCTCTCCAACCAGCGCGGCGATTTCTACATCTCTGATGCGGTCAAAATCATCATCGCCGTTGTGCTGGGCGCCCTGCTGCTGGCGGCCCTGACCCTCATCTTCAACGATACGGTCATCCCCCGGATCACGCAGGAGATCGAGGGCCTGTTCGGCGCGGCCAACTAAGGGCTTGTTCGCTTAAATGCCGTCAGCGGGGATCAGCTTGTGGACATCCACAGCTGGTCCCCGCTTTTTTATTTTCTCAAAAAACGAATAACGGAGGTAGAGGATGAAAACATCCTGCAAATTTTATTCCTTTCTGCGGGCCGTCCGTGGGAACTGGCGCAATGCCATCTTTGTCAGCTGTGGCTGCGATGCCTGCATGTATGGCCGGGAGAAGCCCTGTTCCGGATTCCTGCTGACAGTGGATGAGTGCGGGCAGGTCATGCTTCTGCCTGCGGAAACCGTACATGAGCTGACCGGCGAGGAGGTAGAACCTACCGAGTGCAGCGCCGTCCTGTCGCGCCGCTCTTTTGACGCCGCTTTTTCCAAGTACATCGAATGGCATGCGCCGGACCCTGCCGCATGTACGCTCAGGCAGCTTTGTCTGGACCCCAGCTGCAGCCAGAACAGCTGATTTTTACACAGAAAGACGTCATCGCGCCGTCTTTGGCGCGTCTTTGGAGGTGATAATTTTATGATGAAGCAAAAACAGATCAAATGTCCTTATTGCCATGCCAATGCCTCTCTCCGCCCGGCCAGCGTGGTTTACGGCTTGAACCGCCGCTCCCAGGGGAAATTTCTCTATCTCTGCGACCGCTGGCCCGCCTGCGATGCCTATGTGAGCGCCCATGACAGGACGCACCGGCCTATGGGCACTTTGGCAGATGGAGATCTCCGGCACAAGCGCATTTTAGCGCACCGGGCATTGGAGCAGCTGCGGCAGAGCCGGCACATGGAAAAATGGGAGGTCTACATCTGGCTCCAGGCGAAGCTGGGGCTGGATGAACGGCAGGCCCATATCGGCCAGTTTTCCGAATGGATGTGCGATGAGGTCGTCCGCCTCTGCAGGCAGGCCTCAGCTCCTCCCGCCGCCGGACAGGCGGCAGCCTGACAGGAGGTGAGCAAATGAACAGTCTGACGAAACAGCAGCAGGAACTCGTTGCTCAAAACCTGCCGGTGGTGCATTGGGTGATCTGCGATTATATCCATGTGAATCCGACTATCTGCGGCCTGGAGTACAGCGATCTGTTCCAAGAGGGGTGCGTCTGGCTCTGCAAAGCTGCGGCCACCTATAAGGACGATGGGCGGGCGCAGTTTACTACTTACGCCAAAACAGTCGTAAAAAACGGGCTTCTGTCCTATTGCCGGACGATCTGCAACAGGGGCAAGATGTTCAGCCGGCTCATTATTGGAGAGCATGGGGAACTGGCCGCTGACGGCGAAGCCCTGAAGCCGCAGTCCGACGTATTTGACACCCAAGTGTCCCTGATGGAAACGCTGTCGCTTCTGGAAGCCAGCAAACAGGACTATGACGGTGTGGCCCGGCTTGGGATCGAAGCCCTGGCGCTCAAGCTCCAGGGGATGCGGGTCACGGATATTGCGGAACTCTACCAGGTTCCGCCCTCCCATGTGGGTGCATGGATCTCGCGCTCAGTCGCCAAGTTGCGCAGTGACCCCCGCTTTCTGGCAAGCCTGCTTTGATTTTGTTGAAAACCACGGCCTTCCCGCAGTAAAGGATATATAAAAGGAGGCATTGATCGATGGAACAGAAAACTTTATATACTGCAATCGGCCGTCTGGAGCGGGAAACAAATGGCTGCGGCCGGTCCTGCCCAGTCATCCGCCTTGGCGGTCAGCCCTACATGGTGGATATGCAGGAGCTGGTCGTTTGGACTGTCCTGAATTGGCGGATCTCCAAGTGGGAGGATATTTCTTTTCAGTGCGATAAGCTGGCTTCATCTATGGGCGGTGCTGTCAGCCGGCCCTGGGACGACTGCGTGAACCGCCTGCTTACCCGCGGCCTGCTGGTTTCCGGCTGCGGGGAGACCGAATACGATGCGCTGTATGATCTATTGGGTTCCCTGGGCATCATCCCCACCAGCGGCTCTGCCCTGGTGCGCGGCGTATCGTTTATGAAGCTGGTATTCAGCCGTCGCGTTTCAGTCGGGCAGGCGCTAAAGCTGTTTCGTAAAGACCGCCGAACCAACTATGAATCCCGCGTCATGCGGCTTTCCCGGCAGGCCCTGCTTTCCACTGCGGAGATCATCAAATGTGTGGAGCAGGATATCTTCTCCCTCCCCAGCGAGCGGGTCCTGATGGAGAAGGTGTACGGCGACAGCGAAACCACCTGCCAGAATATCGCCAGCCTAATGAAGAACAGCCGGAGCAGCCAGGCGGTAACGCTGGCCGTTGCCAATCTGTATCTGCGCCAGCAAATCATTTTTGAAAGGATCAGCACATGAAAAACCAATGGAGCCAATTTCCCTTTGTCCTGCGGCGCAAAATCCTGCTGACATTCCTGGCCGGGATCGCCAGCATAGCAGTCAGCCTTGTGATCTTCACTGTCACCGCAGACCGCATCCTTCTGGTGCTGGGTGGACTTATTTTTGCCGCTTCTCTGGTGCTGGGCAGCAGCCTATGGCGCACCGCCGCCCGGGGCCAGTACGAAGTGGTGGAAGGGATCTGCGCCAGCGTCAGCACCCCTATGCTGCGTCGTTACCGCAAGATCCAGCTGATTGATGAACAGGGTGCGGAGCGCACCTTGCTGTTGAGCAAAACCGCCAAGTTCCAGATCGGCGCCCGCTACCGCTTTTATTTTCAAAAAGGGAGCCGACCTGCCGTCGGAAACGACTATCTGGACGCTGCCCTCTCCACCAATAGTTTCCTTGGATATGAGGTGCTGGAGGATACAATTTCCCTTGATGGAGAGATAGCAAGCAGTGAGCAATCACACCATGAGTAAGAAATAGGGATACGGCACCAAAGCCATAGCTTCAGTGCCGTATCCCTCTATTTTTCTATTCTCATCCAGCGAATAGTTTCGATTTTGCTTGGCATGGTTTGCCCAATAACAATTTTGACTTGATTTCAACTTTACCTATATTTTTCTACATCTATTACTCTGGAAAAATAGTCACACAAGTTCAGGTTGTGAGTCACCATGATTATGGTAACTCCACTTTCATTCAACTTTTTTAAAAGTGACATTACTATTGCTTCATTATCCTTATCAAGCCCAGAAGTAGGTTCATCAGCTAATATGATTTTGCTTCCTTGCAATATCAATTTAATAATAGCGACTCGCTGCTGTTCACCTCCGCTCAACTGATATATTTTCTTGTTGAGCATATCACTTAAACCAAACTGTTTTAAATACTTGTTGATTTTTCTTAATTTTTCTCCTTTGCTCATTTTTCTATATTCAAGGGCCAGTTTCAAATTCCATAATACACTTTCATCTTCAACCAGCCCATAATTTTGAAAAAGATAACCTATTGTATGCCGTCTAAGGAGCATAGCATTTTTGTTTTTCATGGACAAATTTTTATAATTGCCAATCGTTATCGTTCCCGCCGATATATCGGTAATCAGTCCGATGATATTTAGAAGTGTTGTTTTGCCTGCACCGCTTTTTCCAATGAGGCCAACAAATTCTCCTTGCTCTATCTCTAAAGACAAATCATTGAATAATACTTGATTTTTTCCATATTCCTTTTTAATATTTTTCAATACGATCAATGACATACTTATGCCCCCTTTTCGATTTCATATAAAGCCTTTCTGATATAAGTCCGGTATAACAATTCACAAAACAGGTAGTCCAGTAGCATGATTGCAAAAAAGCAAGCAAAGTAATAATTGATGGCAGTCAAGATTACTGATGCGATTATTTCTATTGCCCAAACAATATAACGGCTCTTTAGTATTTTAAAATGAGAAAAGCCCATAATCTCTTTTAAAGCGTATCGCTTCCGGTTAACAAAAACATCTACATAATTTGAGATGTATAGAATAAACACCAGTGAGACTACAAATACGATAGCGAACATCGTAAGGGTTTTAAGGACAAACGTCACGCTTTCTAATTGTGTTAAGTAAGGAGTCAGCAATGTTCCTGCCACGACTAACTGTGCCAGATCATATTTTGTTAACAGGGCAGAAAATTCTTCTCTTGACTCTACTGAAAAGAACAAATTTCTATTATTTAAAGCATCTAAATAATAAAGTCCTCCAAAATCTCCTGTATCAACAATGATAATACCACCAGTTATATCTGAAAACCCTTTCTCTGTATTAACCTTAATAGTGGAACTATCATCAATATAAACAATATTAAATTCATTTGCGCGTGTTTCTTCTTGTATCCCGTAATTTTGATTATAATTCAGCAGCAAATCATATTCTCCTGCAATGTGTTCTTTTATAAGGCTTTCATCATTTTTATACATATCAGGAATTAAGACCGTTGGTATGCTAAATACACTTTCATCCAAAGGAGTTCCGTTTACTTGAATATTGGAAAATTCCTTTATATAATTTTCATTTGCAATAATAGTTTGTTGGACATAATATGGGCGTGAAGCTCCCATTGGGCCTTGAGCTTCATCACTACCTGTATAATCGCATAACAATGAATGATGGTTCCTATATAGCTCTAAAACTGAATTTGAATAACGCTCCGATACATCCGGGTTTGATATGGCATAATTATATTCTGCTGAATTAAAGCCATTAGATGTATAATAGCCATCAAGGTATTTATAGTCTAAAACCGCCTGTTGACTTTTCATATAATCTCCACTTTGCTGAAGTAAAGAAATGATAGTAATAGCGATTACAACAGAAAACGCAACTTTTATAAATTGTACAATCACATTTGTACTTTTATTTAATGTTTTATTTTTTATCATTGCTTCCAAACGAACAAATTTTATTAAAACGCTTGTAAGAAGCATACAAAGCACATTTACAATTAAGACGATCCCAAAGAAGAATATGCCCATTATTAAATAGGAGAAATCAAAGCGGTTTGCAAATGCGTAATACAGGTTCAGTGCAGCCAACAGAACTAAACACACAATAAAGTAATATTTTACTATACTAAGGATTTGTTCTTTCAATATGCGCAAAGTGGAGAAACCCATACTCTTTTTTATACCTATCTTTTTCAGGCTATAAGAAGTATAGATGCCGTATATTATTAGAATGACAATGAACAGGATAATAAAATTAAAAAGATTCAACTCTAATATCATGCTATACGGAATAGACGTATCTTCATATTCAATTATTTGTGTAGATAGCTGTGTTGCGAGTTGATCTATTTCCTCAACAGATAGATCCGTATAGAATATGCCTACGCTGTCTAAAAAATCTTCTATTGTTAATTCGTAATATTCAAATTCGATTGTACTGGACACAGGTTGTTTTTGTGAAAATTCATCCAGGGGATAGCAATATAAATCATAAGTAGATTTATCCGTCGTAGTTAGTGTGTTGTTGATGATTTCTAACTTATTGTTCGGATAATCCTCAATGAATGCAGTATAAAATTGATTGAGGATCTCCGGCGATGTTTCTTCAATCATATAACCACTTAAATTGTCAGCGGCAATATTATTTTTCTCGTATATATTGTAAATTGAGCTATTGAAAATATATGCGAATAACAATATCTCAAGGAAAACGAAAATCTTCAAAAAGTTTTTCATACACTATATCCCCCTCGAAAAATGATATCTTTTTTATATTATAGCAGTACATCTTAAATTTCTACTATCATAAATCTTATATATTTTTTCTATGGTATAGTTTTTACCCGGACTTTATTACATTTGAACCACTATCAGATTGATTTTGTAGAACCATTTTTTACCACCATTTCAAAGTTTCTTAATATGCCAAACTCAGAGCCCTGTAAAAATCACACATTGTTCAGATACTGCTTTTGCGCACAGATTTACCGTAGCAAATCGGTTGAATTTATTCAGCTATAGCATTTATTATATAACACATGGGGAACAGCCGTCAACGAATAACCCAGACATTCAAGGCATCATTTAAAAGTAAAAATTCTTGATACATTGCAAGATTTTCGTTGTTTTCTCATATTTAGTGAGCATCGCTATCCGAGGTTGGTACGAAGTGGTAGAAGGCCTCTGTGCCGGCGTCAGCACCCCTGATGGAAAGATAGCAAGCAGTCCATGAGTAAAGAAAAGGGATACGGCACCAAAGCCATAGCTTCAGTGCCGTATCCCTCTATTGGGAAAGTTTTTCGGCATAGCGGCGGGTGGTGCCGTATTCGCTGCCGTAAATGATAATTCTTTGCATGGTGGACCTCCGTTGTAGTTGTCTGTATCAGAATGCTACCAACATAGTGGAAATGAAATTTCCGGCTCCGTGGAGCAGGATGCTGGGGAAAATAGAGCCGTTGTAGAGCTTTTCATTGAGCCAGCCCAGCAGTAAGGCTCCCGCCCCGGTAAAGCAGAACATCAGGCAGTGGAACCACAGGCTCACTTCCATACCGGCAACAAGATAGAGCAGATTATGCATCAGCGCAAAAAGCGCCGCCTGCAGGATAATGCCGGGTACAGTTCCCAACTTGGCACATAGCCGTTTGCACAAAAATCCCCGAAACAGGATCTCTTCAGCCACGCCATTGGCGATAAAATTTTCAATCAGTGCCGGGAGGATCGCCGCCGCTCCCAGCCCGGCAAAAGCATTGGCAGACACAGACCCGTTGCTCTCCAGATAGTCCAAGGTGGCCTGATCTACAAGCTGCATGAAATCAAAGCTGTAGAAGAAGTAGTAAATCAGGGCAAATAGAAGAAGCACATACCACCTACTCTGGAATTTGGGGGGATAAAACCCCAGCTATGTAAAAAAATGTGTCTTTTTGCGATAGCGAATCAGCCACCACAGAAAGGGGATCGCAGAAAACACGATAAGATTGACAAGAGCGGTAGACACACTGGATAAAATCATCTTAACAAAACCTCCGTTTCTAATTTAGCTCAGCAGATACACCGAGTCGGTTGATCTTTTTCAGCCATAGCATTGACTATTATACAATACAGCGTGAACAAGCGCAACGAATAACCCAAACTGCCTCTTGTTTATTAACGAAAAAGAAAAAATTCTTGATGTGCTGCAGAATCTGCGCTGTTTTCTCCTATTTAATAGGCGGAATACTTAAAAGGAGGTTCACCCCAATGTATAAGCCCCACACCATTGAGCAATACAAGATCCAGCGTTTTCTGGACGAAACCTTTGCGATGGAGCATTTCCTGGTCTCGCCGCTGTCCCGCACCTCGCTCTTGCTGGAGGATGAAACCGGCGAGCAGCTTGCTTTCGGCTTTTTGGATAACGAAGTGCGTGAGATTCCGCTCCCACCGCCGGCCGCCCCGGAAGAAATCAAAGATTTCATCCGGCGCTTCCGGGTCCTCAATCCCAAACCGCGTCTGCGTACTTTTGAAGACATTACCCGCTGGTGGCTGGACCACCCCAATCCCCTGACATACCAGCAGGCCCTTGGGCTGTCGGACGAGCTCTACCGCCATTTTCTTTCCCACCCCATGATCGACGAGGATGACGCTTATCGTCTGGCTTCTTCCGGGCTTGTCAGTGAAGATGATTACCGGGATATTCAGCTCTGGTATCTCAACAGCAACGCCGCCGCCCGCTGGCTCGGTCCACTCGGCGTAGATGGGACAGGCAATCTCTATGGCCTGACATTCGGCTACGGGACACCGGCAGCCCGTACACTCAGATTCTATCTGCTGGATGATTACTACCGCGACATGAACCATATATTGTGATTTGCCTCGCTTAAATATCTATATATAGTATAATACTGCTTGACAAACACAAGATATAGTGTTACACTTATCCTGTAATTGATTTTTGTGCGTTTCCCCTTGTGGGATACAGACTTAGCTTCTGTACCGCAGATTAAAAATCTGCATTGCACACGCAGTCAAGGTTGTATGCTGTATCAAGTGTCAGTGGTATTGCCGCGCCCTTTCGGGGCTGGTATCTGCTGGCACTTTTTATATATAGATATGAACGCCAGAGGCGAAGAAAGGAAGTGTTATGGCACAAATCGTTGTATTTGGCCGAGTCATGCACGAGCTTGTTCCGAAAGAGGGCCAGTCAAAACAGCAATATGTCTGTTTCGACCTGATGGAGCGTTCCGGCAACACCCCGCCGGACTACTACCAGGTATGGGCCCGCGGTGACGATGTTACCCGGCTCATGCGGCTCAAGGTCAAAAAGGGAAGCATGATCTGGCTCACCGGATCGCAAAAACTGGTGGATGTTCGCCAAAAGGACGGAACCACAGTCAAGAAGCTGAAAATATGGCTGACGGACTTTGGATTTCTCCCCGGGCAGTCCTCCAAAGCAAAAACCGAAAGTGGACAGCATGACCCTGACGACGCGGCGCCTGTTCCGTCACCTCCCGAGGTGATGAACGGCGACCGTAAACCCCTGCCGGAATAGCTCCCGGCATCCAAGAGGGACCGTATCAAGTTTTCAGAATGATCTGAAGCTTGGTGCGGTCCCTCTTTTTTTGTTTTCAGGCAAAAATCTAAAGGAAGGACGGTAAGAAAATGAGTAATGACAAGGGACTTTTGAGCGGCAGCATCACCATCTTGATCGGTGCTGTCATCGCCATCATGGCTCTGGTGCGCGGGCCGTGGCAGGCGTGGCTGCTGATTGGGGTATTCACCCTTTGGGGGCTTTGGGTCGTTCTGATCCTCCTGCTCCCGTATATGCAGCAGGCCAAACGCCGCCGGCAGCGCCAACAGAGAGAGCGCCGGCTGCACGCTGAAGGCATTGCCCAGAGCACATTCCAGGTCCCGGAACTGGAGGAACCTGTTTCAGACGACCTGCTGCTCCGCTATGCCAACCACCGGATTCTGGCCTATTTGCGCTCGTCGTATTCTGACGCCTGCTTCGAGTGGTGTGAGAAGCGGCCGGCAGAGCTGATCCGCACCAATGGCACCGGGCGCATCCGACTTCACAATGTAGATGGATTCGACCATGCAGACATCACATTCGGCCAGGACGCGACTATCAAGTGTGACCTGCTCAAAATCGTGCCTCTGTCCAAGGCTGGCACAGAACAGGGCGATGAGGCCAATATCCCGCCCAACAAGCAGCCCATTGACCCGCGCATCTGGTACGAAAACTGTGGGCGCGAAGTCATGGAAACGCTGATCGCCGACCTGAATTCCCGTGGACACAGCAAGCTCACATTGCGGGAAAACGGCGACATCTGCACCCAGCAGGACGATGAACTGGTGCCGCAGGAACATCTTGCGAACTTTCCCGCGAAGGTCTACTGGCCCCGCTTGGTGGAAGTGTTTGAAAGCAAGGGCCTGTCAGCTGAAACCACGGCGCAGGGCATCCAGGTCTCCTGGTGACCGCCATCACCCAGAGAGGGGAGTGAAATCACAATGAAATCAGGGATCAGTCTTGTAGACATGGCAAAGGAGATCCAGCGCCAGGCTGATTTGAAAGCCGACTATATGCTGGACACCCGCAGCCTTCGTCTGGAGCCTTTTGACTCGAAGCTGTACCTCAACGCCTATGACCAGTCCGGTGTCCCGGCGCTTGAACCGCTGGAGGTTAATTCCATTGCCCACCGGCAGATCGGCACACACCTGAAGATCCCGGCGGCCTACTATGACAAGATGCTGGAGGAATATCCCCAGCTGCTGGCGCAGAATGTGAACGCCTGGTTCCAGCGGGAGCCCTCTGTCCGTATGATCCGCACCATTGAGGGTACGGCACGGGCATTTTTAAGCAACCGCTACCGGCGCATTGACAACCTTGATATTGCGAGCATCGTCCTTCCCGTCCTGCAGGATATGGAGGGAATGCACTTTGAGAGCTGCCAGCTCACGGAAAGCCGCATGTATATCAAGGTAGTCAACACCCGCCTGGAGGCCGAGGTCGTGCCGGGCGACATCGTTCAGTCCGGCATCATCATCAGCAACAGCGAGGTGGGACTCGGTTCGGTGAACATCCAGCCGCTGGTCTACCGGCTGGTATGCAGTAACGGAATGGTCGTAAATGATGCCCAGACGCGCCGCAACCATGTGGGCCGCGTCAACGAGGCTTCGGAGAACTATCAGCTGTATTCGGAAAAGACGCTGGAGGCAGACGACAAAGCCTTTGCCATGAAGATCCAGGACACGGTGCGGGCCGTGGTAGACGAGGTGCGCTTTACCCGTGTAGTCAACATGATGCGGGAAGCCAAGGAGGCTCGCATGAATACCACCGATGTCCCCGGCATTGTCAAGCTGGTCAGCAGGGACTTCCACATCACTGATGAGGAAAGCTCCGGTGTGCTGCAGCGGCTGATCGAGGGCAACGACCTGACGCTCTATGGTTTATCCAATGCGGTGACCCGCCACAGCCAGGATGTCCCGGACTATGACCGGGCGACTGCACTGGAGGGCATCGGTTACAACATTCTCTCCATGCCGGCAAGGCAGTGGAGCCGTATCAACCAGCTGGCCGCCTGAGTGGCTGCCAACCATCCAATTTTAAGGAGGAACGAACTATGTACGAACAGAACACTTCTATGATGAACACTCCTGAGCGGAACACTTTCCTGCTCCCTGCGATGGTGGAGGGTGATTTCAGCAGCGATGAGATCGCGGAGGATGCGGACGGCCTGCAGATGATGAGTTTCCAGCGGGTGAAAATTCCCGCCGGCGGCGCCCTGCAGTTCGAGATCCCCACGGAAGACCCCGACAATCCGGATTATGCCCGGACCCTGGAAGGAGTCATTCTCTACAATCATTCTGCCTATACCCTGTGGCCGGAAGGCAGCGAGTATGACGAGGACACCAAGCCTCTCTGCTCTTCTGTGGACGGCAAGACCGGCATCGGGGAGCCGGGCGGCGCCTGCGCCACCTGCCCGATGAACGCATACGGTTCGGCCAGAGACGGCGGCCGCGGCAAGGCCTGCAAGAATATGCGGGACATCTACCTGCTGCGCAGCGGCGAGTATATGCCTCTGCTGATTTCTCTGCCGCCTACCAGTATCAAGCCGTTCAAGGAATTCCTGAACCGGGCCTTTGTCTACCGCCGGCGCGCCACCTATGGCAGCCTGATCCAGATTGGGCTCAAGAAGGAGAACAATGGCAGCAACGACTACAGTGTTGCCACCTTCCGCCTTGTGCGCGACTTCCAGGGCGAGGAACTGGCTCAGATCCGCGCCTATGCCAGTGGCTTTAAGGAGCAGATCAAGGCCATCAACATCCAGCGGGCCCTGATCAACGAGGAGCAGCGTACCAACGACTGCGACTATGTGATTCCGGAGTCCGCTACAGCGCCCGGCAGCCCCGATGGGAGCTATGTGGTCGGTGAAATTGACGGCAACTACGAGAAGCTGCCCGCGTAATGAGTTTTGTTGCGGCCTCAGCCGCATGACATGTCATCAAGGGATACCTTCGGCTCACGCCGAGGGTATCCCTTTTTTGCTTTAGACTGGAGGATATATATGTTGTGTGAAGTACCGTTAACAAAGGAACAGCAGGCGTTTGCCGCTGAACACCACGGTTTGGTCTACAAATTTTTGAACGATAACCATCTGCCGGAAGACGAGTTTTATGATGTGGTCATCTTCCCATACCTGAAGGCGGTGCGGGATTACTGCGATAATACATCTGCCCAAGAGTATTCTTTCAGCACAATCGCCATAAGGCAAATGAGGTTTCGCCTCTATGACTATTTCCGTAGTCAAGAACGCCGCAAGCGCAACGCTGAAATCCTCAGCATTCACATTGGCCTGTACCCGGACGGAGTGCCCCTGGAGGAACTGCTGCCGGCGCAGGATGATCTGATGCAGGAATTTGAGATGAAGCAGCTGCTCCATGACCTGGCTGGCCGTGTTTCCAGGCAGCAAATGAATATCGTCCGCATGAAGGGCTGCGGCTACGGCATCCGTGAGATCGCCAGCCACGAAAAACTCCCCATGAAACGCATCAAGGAACTTCTGGAAGAGGTCCGCACGGTGTTTCTGGAGTTGTGCTATGAGTAAATGCCTGTCGTCCCTGGCAGGCCAACAACAAAACTGAATGGAGGCTGAATATTATGACGAAATCGAAAAAATCCATTGTAATGCACGGAATGCTTTTGTGCCCGCTGGTTCTCGGCCACTGCGCCTTCCTGCGTGCCAACGGCTCCGACTACCGGACCTCGCCCGTTGTGGCGATCCATCAGCAGTCCGGGGATCTGGTGCATTTCGAAACGCTCAACTCCAACTACTTCCTTTCGATGGATCCTTTCCCGCTGGCGGCCGCCAGCCCGCTCCCGACGGTTCTGGCCGCATGCGCGTAGAGAAGTCAAAACAATAAGGGGTAATGCCCCATAGGTCCCGGCCGTGGCAGGCGCACTTGTCTGCCGCGGCCTTTTTTATGGAGGAATGTATGGAACAATCCAAAACCCTTGCTGTTTCCGTAAGCGCCAAGGAGTTTGTCACATACCAGTGCAGCCAATGCGGCCATTGCTGCCGCCGCATCGAGGGCTGCGTTATGGTAGAAAGCTTGGATGCCTACCGAATGGCAAAACACCTTCGAGAGCAGCATTGCGGTGTCCGCAGTACGGATGATGTGCTTCTCCAATACTGCGAGCCCACACCGCTCACCGGTGAAGGGTATCCCATTTACACACTCAAAACGGTTGGCGCAGAAGCATCCTGTGTTTTTCTGCAGGGCAACCAGTGCAGTATCTATGCCGCCCGTCCTCGAACCTGCCGCCTTTACCCGTTTTCGGCGGGGCCCGGTGAGCGCGGCCGGGATTTTGAATACTGCCTCTGTTTTGATGATAACCAGCAGTATCACTTCAGCGGCGGGAAGGTGCTTGTCAAAGACTGGCTGTACCGCAACTTCCCACAGGAAGATAAGGAATTCTTGAAGCAGCAGTACCGGGTCATCCCGGAAATCGGCAAGCTGATGCGCCGCATACCAGAGGAACTGCGCCGGGCATCTGTGTTCAAGATCTTGTTCTATCACTATTACAACTTCGACCTGGATCAGCCGTTCCTGCCCCAGTATGAACAGAACAACCGCAGCCTGCTGCATGATCTTCGTCAGCTGGCGCTTCTGGACTGAGGCGGCGCCTATGATGTACGCACTGGAACACTTTTCAGCGCAGGGAACCGGCGGCCGCCCATGTCGATGCTGGATACAGTACGCTATCTGCGGAAAATATGAAATTTTAGAAAAAGTTTGCCAAAACCAGCGCCGGCCGGAGGAATGGCGGGTAATTCCTCTGGCAGCAAGCGTACCAGAAGAAAGGAGTGCCGCATGAGTACCAACCAATACCAAGAGATGCGCAACCGCCAGCAGGCGGAAGTAAACGCATTTCCCATGTTCTTTGCTTTTAATAAACAGCAGTTTGCTGAAGGAATGCGCAAGCTGGGCTTGTCCCCCTCGGACACCCGCCAGGTATGCAGCATTTTTGGAGGCGGCTACTGCCGTAAAAGCGATGTCGCAAAACTGAATGAAATGTTCACCCGACACCGAAAAGAGCTGGAAGATGCCATTGCCGGCGACAAAACCGGGCAAGGTTTTATCTGTGATATGTTCCTCCAGGAGTTGGAGAACCATGAGTACAGTTATACCGGCGATGTGCAGGAAACTCTTGATGCTTTGGGCATTACGGCCCAGTATATGGAGGCTGTTCCGCAACTGCTGGATGGCCTGGCTCTGGCCTGTGAAAAGGCTATGCAGCACGATTGTTTCGACTGACCCAGAAAGAAACCATGCCCCACCGGGGTCCGAATCAACAGCCGCCGCAGCTCATATGCCGCCGGCGGGCTTTTCATTGACAGGAGGTGCAATCTTTGAATTTTCACGAAACGATATGCGGCCGCCGCTTTTTTGACGCCCAGCTGCCCCATCTCATCAAGGCTCTGGAACGCATTGCCGATGGCCTTACCCAACCAAAAATGTCTTTGCCGCATGGCATGACTATTGAGCCCAATTTCCTGCATGACCTCTATTACGGCGAGTACGAACCGAGTGTTTTTAAGGAGCAGGACAAAAAGCAGCAGGTACTTAACCACACAGTATCTGCGGCTGAGACCGCCCTACGCGGGGAACTCTCCAAAACTCCTGCAGCTCTGGCAGCTTTCGAGGTGTACCAAACGGCCGCCGGTGAGCGCAACAGCGCTGTGATTGAACAGGCTTTTGAGTCTGGATACCGTACTGCCATGCAAATGCTTTTTGCTGGGCTGGTATCTGCTCCGCCGGAGGACCACGCCAATGGATGAACAGCAGCACAACGCTTTAGAATTGCCAAAAGGATTATACGAGCCTGTGCTCCGGCAGCCGATGGAGTTAGACTTCCTGCTGGGGCAGGAACTCTCCCTTTGCTTTCATGATTTGGACGGCTCCCATGTGTTCAAGACCTGCTATGGCGATATCTGCAAAGCAGTCAATGCCTTACGGGACTATGCACGGCTGCTGGAGATGGCCTGTGAGCAATGGGACCTGACTGGTTTTCATCGTGCCCTTTATGAGTATCATGCGGAAAAAATGAGGGAAATTGCAGGCAAATTTCAGGCCGGCATCGGCTATGACTATGACGCTGCCATGGAAAAATGCCGCAGGAAAAAGAAACGCAAGAAGAAGGAAGATGATTTTGGTGAGGATGCTCTTGTTCTGGCCTTCAAGCGGACAAAGCAACCCGCCGAGCAGATGAAGGAGGCAGATACTGATGTTGATGACTCTCCCTGGGAAGAGGACGAAGACGAACAGGAAAGTGACGACTGATCACAACACGACCCGCCCCAGCGGGTATCGGGATCGCCAGTCTGGTAAGCTGCAAGCCTACCGCTCTTTTGCTGCCACTCATTTGCATGTGTATGAGCGGTGCCGCCATTTTCGTCGCGGATAACTGAACGATTTTTGATCTGCGGGGCTAGGGCATTGTACCCAGCCCCACCCCACAAAAAGGAGGGAGCAATGATGATTTATTATCAGCCTGGAGAAGAATTTTGGCATGAGGGTGTCTGCTACAAAGTCGGCGGACGCATTGTTGCCAATGAAGCGAGCGATTACGCAGGGCTCTTCGGAAATATCCTTGAAATCCGCACCGAGGATGACCGGGAGACTGACAACGACACGCCGGACATCTACTGCGCGTTTGAAGCGCCGGTGCTCTCTGCGGACCGTCTTGCGCTGGAGCAGACCTTTTCACAGCTTTACCGTGAGCAGAAATACATCGAGGATCTGGGCCTGGATATGGTCATTATGGGGCCTGAAATGATTGTTCCCCTTGAGCATCCTGCCCAGGTATATCCCACAGGGACGCTCTATGTAGTCGCCGTCCACTGGGCTACCGATGGGGAGTATGGTTCCTATGAAGCGATCTTCACGGAGCGCACCGATGCCCTACATCAATTTCACAATGATCTTCGGGAAGAATTTCTGGCTGGAAGCATTCCACGCTGGAAAGAAAGCAGCCAATTCGTCGAAGAAGAGTCTGACAACAGCTATGAGTGCTATCTGGACGGCGAATACTGTGAGAACCATTTTTCGATTGCGCTGGAACAGCGGGCGCTGCCTCTTTCCCCTGCATTTTGCCGCAGCACGGCAGAATTGTACCGCGCAGAATGCCTGCGGGATGATTTCAGGGAGCATATTGAGAACTGTGACGATTTTCAAGAGCTCTCTGACACACAGAAAGAAGCACTACTGCGTTCTCCCAATTTGCCGCAGCGGATCGCCAACCAGCTGGAACACAGCTGCGCCTACGGTGAGGCTTACTGGCAGGCGGTGTCCGATGTGGCACGCACTCTGCTGAAAGAGTTGCGCCAGCAATCCGCAGGACATAGCCCCTGCTGACGCTGTGACACATAAATCATAATAGATTGGAGGTTTGACTACATGGACGAAAAAGAAAAGAAACTGCGTGAAGACCTGGAATTCCATCTGGATACGCTCCGGCGCAACCTGGAGGTCGTTTCGATGGAAGATCTGAAAGCGAAATACGCAAAGCCATTCAAAGACCTGAAAGATAACATCTGTAAGACTGCCACCGCATACACTCAGTACATTTCCCTCGGTGGTATCCGCGTCAAGAGCCGCTACGGCGACGAGGCCGTGAAATACATAAATGAGGCAATCAAAGATACTCCGTACCTGAAAAAGATCTCCGAGGCCGCCTTTGAGCGACAGGACATGGATGAGATCGCGGCACTGGCAAGGCAGCTCCGTGAAGTAGTTTTGCAGAGCCTGCATGTGTTCAGCCTGCCGCTTTTCTGCCTGTATGTTCCTACGGAGTGTATGAATGACTACCACACTCCCCCGGAGATCTATAATGATGTCACTTCACAGGTCTTGCGGAACGGGGAATGGCAGCTTGCGGAGCATATCCGCCCCGGAGAACTGATTCCTGTGCAGATTATTTATGAGGTGCCTGCGCCGTCTGAGGAAGCGGCATGAAGCGGCCGCAAAAATACTTGAGCAGCGAGGCTCACGGCTATTTACAGGAGGCGGAGGCCTGCTCCCTGATCCTCAAAGACCTGGAGCGCATATCCGCCAAACTGCAGCGGCGAATCGATAAAGAGGCCGCCGCAAGGCAAGCTGACTTTGAAGCCGCCATGCAGTACCACAGCGAGGCGGAAATTCAGGATGCTTACGGCTGGGAGTTCATCACTGAGGCACAGTATCATGCCTATTTATATCTGTTCCGCCGTGGCAGAGAAGCAATAGAAAACCATCCTCCCACCATCTCTGAAATGGCGCTCGCCATTATGCGGAAGGTCATTCGTGATTTAGAATCAGACAAACGGGAATATGAGTTTTCCGCTCTCACACCGGAGCAACAGGTCGTGGAACTGCAACGCGCAGAACAGGCCCGAAAGGAATGGAAGGCACATATTGCCCAGCTGCGGGAGAAACAGGGCCGTGTACTCAAATCCGAGGATTTGGAGGCTTCACAGCCTTAGCTTTCCTGCGCCAGCCAAATGCTCTGCCAAATAGGCAGAGGGCATCATTACAAAGGGATCGACAAACCGTACCGCTATGGTCTGCCGGTCCCTTTCTTTATAAAGGAGTAGAATATGAAGAAAAAACCATCTCACCCAATGCTGAGGAAATACACCGTAACGATTGAAGAACAGATCGTTCAGGAGTTTCCCGTGGAGGCTTATGACCTTTCCCATGCGCTGGAGACAGCCGAAGCTGCCTACAAGCAAGGGGAATTGGTGGTACAGCCCTCAGCACCGACGACCCGCCTGATCATGGCACGGCACAACAAGACCGGAAAAACAACCGGATGGAGAGAATTTTAACCATTACCACAAGGGAGAGATAAATATGAACTTATGGCATGACAAGTCCTATATTTCGCCTTCAGGACCGGAATGGGTCGAACGGGGCTACGCTATGTACGATGTTCATTCCGTGCGCTTTCAATTTGTCTATACGGAAGAACAGAAGAAAGCCAACCGCCGTGCGCATACAGCGGCTGATGAGGGCCAAGCCCTGGTTATGGCTGCTGAGGTACGAAATTCTATTATGGAGCCCGTTATGGACGCCATCGCCCAAAATTTCGTCTGCTATCAGTATGAGGATACCGAGCCGGCGCCTTTCGGGAGCTGTCAGTGGGATCTCTTCTTCTGGTGCAATGATTTCAGCAATACGCTCCACGGCTGTGGCCTGTCCGGACGGGATTACTCCTACTTTACATTGAGTTTCAATGAGAATCAGACCGTGGAAAAGCGTGCCGAGGTCTGCTGGCGGCTGCTGCAATTTCTGGAACACCGCTGCCGGAAAAACCGCAATCTGGATGTTGCCGTCCAGTACAGCATCTGGTACGACCATGAGAAGATCGAAAAAGATGCTGACCGAATGAAATGTCTGCTGGCGGGCTGCAGCTGCACCTATGGCAGTAAGGACGGGAAGTTCCTGTTTGATAATGGCATTTTCTGCTTTCGTCCCAAGTACGCCAAGCGGCAGCTCTATCGTGTTTCTGATTCCGAGGTTCTTGCCCTGTGCTGGAAACTCGGCCTGACAGACGATGCTTCTGACGGCGGCCCTCTCGCAACGGGGAGGTGCAGCGCATGAAGTGCAGAGAAATCCATGCCGTATTGGCAAAGCAAAGGATGGATGTCCCAGGATTCCGCTTTTTTGAAAGCACAGTGGATGCGGCCTGATGATTGGTCAAGGGGCGGGTAACCAACGCCCCAAAATCAGTTTATAGTTCAAAGAAAACGGGGGGCGTTTTGTTTTGAATGCCTCCTCCACCCTGCCCTTACAGGCAGGCTTATCACGAGGACCGGCAGGCTGCTCTTTGCGGCCTGCTGGTCTTCGTTCCGGGGGAAATCATGAAACCAATACCATTTAACATGAAAGGAACGGAATATGCCCTGACCATCAAGATTGCCACCTATCCGGAGGGCAATCTCGCCATCAAACTCTATCAGGAAAGCTTCGGCCAGTTGGTATTCTGGGACAGCCTCACGGCCAATCTGGGCGGCCTGTGTCCCAAGGATTGTGGATATATCAACACCAAGTCCACTGGCAAACGCTTTTACGCCTGGATCAAGCGCAATGGCCTGGGGGAACGCACCGGACAGGTTCGATTGGAGGACGGCGTAGAATATGTGGAATACCTCTTCAATGCCAAAAAACTAAAAAAACTGGACCCAGAGGGTTACACCTACTACGAGCGGCGCTTGAAGGGAGAACTCGGCCGGCGATATGAGCGGCTATATCAGGCGCTTCGGCGGCTGGCAAACTACATTCCGGATTTCCACTACACCGATTACAGCGGGTGGCGCGGGCTGCAAAATTTCCTTGGCGCGCCCCCACTGCGGGTCGAGGCCGAAGATCCGTCACATCACCGGCGCTTCACTTTTGAGCAGCGCGGAATTATCCTGCGGACTACGATCACAGACTGCGACACCAATCTTGCGCGGAGCAGTTTGTATCGCCGCCGGGAGGATATGGCGTCTGACCTGCTGGCTCTGTACCAGGACGAATTACCTATCTATATGCCCTGGTCTGAAGAACGCCGCAGAAAAAGTGACGCAAGGCATGATCCGTCCCTTACTCAAACATTCAAAGAAACAACCGAAGTCCGCCAGAGGGCGTCAAAAAAGAAATCCAGACGAAGGAGTGCTAAAACATGAAGATCAAATTATATCCCAAGGACTTGTTAGAAGCTGCCTGGCATAAGGATAAAAAGCTGTACGCAGACGGCGATGCCGCAGAGCCGCCCCAATGCCTACGGTGCGGCGCCCCTCTGGCGGCCCACCTGATGGTCAATGCCCTCAGCCGCTATGCGGATGTGCAGATCTGTGAAGCCTGCGGCATGGATGAGGCCCTTCGGGATGCCACCCATGCTCCTTTGCCCCTCACAGAATGGGATGCAGTGAAGCGCGACAGACTCCCGGTACCCGCAAAAGGGCGTGTCTGCTATCTGAAGGCCTCCTGCACCTTTGAGGAAGTATTCCAGCACACCGATACGCCGCCCATGCAGCTCACCGGCCGGCCTGTCAGCGAGATTGTTTACTCCCGCTCGGATTATGACGGCTATCGGTGGTGGACAACCTGGCACGATGGACCTGGGAAAAAGGCAGCGCCGGAGCTGGTGAAGGAGATCGACGATTTCCAGAATGCCCTGTTCAAGCTGCCTGCCTTCAAAACGCTGAATACTATGCGGCGGTTCTGCAGGTACGCGCAGGCCACCAGCGAGGCGACAGAGTTCAACCTTTATTCCGAAACCGACCACCTGTATATCTGGATTCGGATGGTTACCCGGTCCCGGGATTACAATGTCTATGTTCACTATTACGATAAGGCGGCTGTTGGAGGTAAGTAATGCGGCTGAAATACTACGATAAGCATGGTACAGAAATTCAAGCCGGAATGCTGCTGCATCATGGTGACGGCGCTATCGAGCGCGTTCTGGAGGGCGTCAATAGCAACGGAGACATCACGCTTGGCTTTGAGGCATCTGCCTCTGAAATTTATCCGCTGAGTGAGTTCAATTTGAGAGAATGGGAAATTGCGGCAGCGTGATTTTGCCGCAGCGAGGCCGCAGGTTGGGGAGTTCCTGACCTGCGGCTATTATTATAAATACCTCCCTTTTTTAAGCGTCCTTTTAAAAAAGTAGATGGAGCGCAAATAGCAATGTTGAAATGTGCCACGGGACTTATTGTGTCCAATATTTCTATTTTCAATTTTTCATATCTTTATGATTTCTTCAAAATTTTTGGATATTCTCATTTTAGCAAAACAAAGAAAGGACTTGAAAGCATGGATATGATTTTGAAAACAACTGACCTCTGCAAAAACTTCAAAGGGCAGATGGCCGTAAACAATGTATCGTTGAACATTCAGAGAAATTCCGTCTATGGCCTGCTGGGGCCGAATGGGGCGGGCAAGTCTACCACGCTAAAAATGATTACAGGTATTTTGAGGCCCACTTCCGGCAGTATTAAGTTTGACGGCCATCCGTGGCAGCGCAGCGATTTGACACAGATCGGTGCATTGATTGAAACGCCGCCTTTATATGAAAACCTGACCGCATACGAAAATCTGAAAGTGCGGACAACGATGCTGGGGCTGCCGGATAATCGAATTGATGAAGTCCTGCACATCGTCCGTCTGACCGATACAGGTAAGAAGCGGGCCGGACAATTTTCCCTCGGTATGAAGCAGCGGCTTGGCATTGCCATCGCCTTGCTGAATAACCCGCAGCTTTTAATTCTTGACGAGCCTACCAATGGTCTTGACCCGGTAGGCATTGAAGAACTACGGGAACTGATCCGTTCTTTCCCAGCAAAAGGGATTACAGTGATTTTGTCCAGCCACATTTTATCGGAAGTCCAGCAGATTGCCGACCATGTAGGCATTATTGCCGGTGGTGTGTTGGGATATGAAAGTCAACTCCATGCAGGGGAAGATTTGGAAAAACTGTTTATGGAAGTCGTTCGCGAATACTCTAAGGAGGTGTAAGTATGAACTATTTGCAGGCTGAACATTTGAAGAACAAGAGAACTTTTGCCAAAAAGTTGATATTGCTTGCACCAGTGGTCACGGTGCTTATGAATATCTTTGCGCCTCTTTGGTTCCAGCTCAATTCCTATAATTGGTGGTATATCTTGCTCTATCCCGGTTTCTTAACATTGGTATGTGCTATGTTGGAACAGCGGGATAACGGCAAATTGAAATATCAGGCTGTTCTCACCTTACCAGTTGATCTAAAGGAAACATGGAAAGCTAAAATTGGAATTGCCGGACTTTATGTGACATGGGGAAATCTATTGTTTCTTGTCTTAAATCTGGTTGGCGGCTATATAATTTTTGCGGTTTATGAAATTCCTCTCGCTGTCAATGTTTTACAGGCTGTTTTCGGTACACTTTGCATTGTAATTGCAAGCTTGTGGGAAGTGCCGTTGTCCCTATGGCTTTCAAAAAAGGTTGGCATCTTTTTGACTGTTGTTCTGAATGTAGGAGTTGGCAGTATCTTAGGGATTTTTGCAGCGACCTCGAATTTGTGGTTTTTATGTCCGTATAGCTGGGTTCCACATTTGATGATCTCTGTACTAAAAATCATGCCGAACGGAGTACCCACAACAATGCAAAACACTCCACTCACATTTGTGGAAATTGGCTTCACACTTTTACTTTCCGTAATTGTGTTTGTACTTCTTTCGCTTGTTACGGCAAAGGGATTTGAAAAGGAGGTAAAATGATAATGACCTCAATCTTTCGTTGCCTGAAAGCCGAGTTCTTGAAATGTAAACATAGTGTATTGCTCTATATCCACATACTGATCCCTTTACTGGGAGCTATCATTTTTGCTGGGTATTTTCTGGTTTCCGGCTGGGATGTCCAAACAAAGGTTAGTGCGTATTTGGAGGTTTTAGCAGTATCCTTTCCGTTTCTGGCTGGCATTATCGTTGGAATAGTAGTTCAGATTGAACATCAAGCGGGACATTATCAACTCATGCTTGGTACAATTCCATCTCGTCCCGCCACCTATATTGGAAAGATTTTGTTGCTGATAATCGGAGCCATCGGAGCAGTAGTATTAGCGCTGGGCGTTTTTGCGCTTATATATCAAGAGGCACCGTTTGCACTATATCTGAAAGCCGGTACTTTACTAATATTGACTTCTCTTCCTTTATATCTGATACATTTGTTTGTTGGCTTGAATTTTGGCAAAGGCGCTTCTATGGGGCTTGGCATTGCAGGCAGCTTGATTGCAGCACTTATGATAACTGGATTAGGCGATGTTGTGTGGAAATATAATCCTTGGGCATGGGGGGTACGCTCTATGGATTATATCGTACTTGAATGGAGCCAGCCAGATATATTCAGGCTATTAAGTGCTGATTTTATGAGTGGCATCGTGATCGCTCTGCTGTGTTCGCTTTTGCTTTTCTTCTTTAGCATAGTCTGGTTTTGCTCTTGGGAAGGAGGTAAAGGAAATGATTAAAAAAGCGTTTATAATGGTATCTCTGTTTCTGATGAGTGTGCTTATATTATCAGCGTGTGGAACCTTACGCGATACGGCGGATAAAAACGAAAAGCTAAATGAAACATTGCCCTATTATGAGCTGAATACTGCGGATTACAGTGAAATCTCTTATGACGGAACAACCTATGTCATTACAGACATTTGCCTGAACAGAACAGACTTGGAAGAAGAAATCGGACAAGTATCCAAGCGTTTCAAGAATGTAGAGGGAAAAGATTTCAGCTTTGGATATGTGTACCGTATCGAAAATGTTGACACAAGTGTTGCTGTTGCTGTCAATATAAACAATGAATATCGGCAAGCAACAGCAAAAGCCACGACTGACTAAAGCTGCATGGCGTGATATAATAAAAAGGGAGGTGATCTCTTGACGCATATACTTGTGGTGGATGATGAACAGCCCATTTTAGAACTGATAAAGAATGGGCTTAGAAAAGATGGTTATTTGATAACAGCCTGCCAAACTACCGCTGATGTAGATATGCAGAAACTCCATTTATACGACATTATCCTTTTAGATGTGATGATGCCGGGAGTGGACGGCTTTGAATATTGTAAAAAAATCAGAAATATAGTTGATTGCCCTATTCTCTTTTTAACGGCAAAAACACTGGAAGAAGATATACTATATGGTTTGGGGATAGGTGCTGATGATTATATTACAAAACCGTTTCGCATAGCGGAATTAAGGGCCAGAGTAAACGCGCATTTGCGTCGTGAACAGCGAGAACGACATTCCACCCTCACATTTGAGAGAATTAAATTTGACTTGGCAGCGAAAGAACTTTGGGTTGCGGGAAATCGAGTAACTTTGACGAAAAGTGAATATCTTATTTGTGAGTATCTTGCCCGAAATAAAGGTCAAGTGTTTACCAAAGAACAGATTTATGAAGCTGTTTTCGGTTTGGATGGTGATAGCGATAATTCTACCATTGCTACTCATATAAAAAATATTCGTGCCAAACTGGAAAAGCTAAATATTCAGCCAATTTCTACAGTTTGGGGGATTGGGTACAAATGGGAATGAAAAAATCACATACCGTAAAAGCATTATTCCGTAGATTTGCTCTATCGCTTGTTGTACTATTGGGTGTTGCTATTTTAGTTCCTATTCTGCTGCAAACAACCGCTGTCAATATGGGGATAGCCACAAGAGCTAATCAAAGTGAGCTACAAGTAAGAGAGATTATTCCGACACTGACGGTTGCACCTGATGTAACCAAAGTGGTATTGCCGCAGGGGTGCCGTTATCTAATTTTAGACAAGGACTTTAACGAGTTATACAGCAATATGGCCGCTGATGAAAAGGAAGATGCACTATCTTATGCAAAAGGAGAATATATCAATCAAGGGAGCAAGCGGCAATATGTCCTTGTTGTTAGGGATAATGAATTGTGCGTTTTGCAATACTTTATAGGCTCACAGTTTACTGTTTCGTGGCTGCCTGATTTTTTTCCATCCCCAGATACCCTTATGCTGGTTTTGATTGTTGTTAATTCCTTGCTGGTTATTACCCTTTTAACAGCAAGGTTCGCAAAGATATTTCGCAAACAACTTCGCCCACTTATGGAAGCTACAAAAGAAATTTCTGAGCAAAATCTCGATTTTGAAGTGGGGCATTCAAACATCAAAGAATTTGAGGATGTCCTATGTTCTTTTTCTTCCATGAAAGACAATTTGAAATCATCTTTGGAAAAGCAATGGAACGCGGAAAAATTACAGAGGGAACAGATTGCAGCACTTGCCCATGATCTGAAAACACCCCTGACAGTAATTCAGGGAAATGCTGACCTTATCAGCGAAACAGAGCTGAATAAAGAACAGCGTTTATATGCTGAATATATTAGCAGCAGTTCCGAACAGATGCGGTTATATATTCGGACATTGATTGATATTTCACGGGCAGCGACCGGCTATCAGCTCCACATGGAGGATATTGATCTGCCTGCCTATGTGGAACAGTTACGGGGGCAGATTGACGCTCTGTGCCAGACGAAAAAAATCGGATTGCAGGCGGAAATAGAACACTTACCTGCTGTCCTGCCTGCGGATAAATTACTGCTGGAACGGGCAATTATGAATATAGTAAATAATGCGTTGGATTATTCTCCGCAGGACAGCCCCATTTTAATCTCAATGACGGGTGACAAAGGAAGTCTGACAATTTCGGTAACAGATGCAGGCCCCGGTTTCTCGCAGGAAGATTTGCTGCACGCCGAAGAACAGTTTTACATGGCAGACCGCAGCCGCAGTTCTAACCTGCACTTTGGAATGGGGCTGTTTATTACAAAATCCATTGTCCAACAGCATGGTGGTCAGCTTATTTTGAGCAACTCCGAAAAAACTGGCGGCGCACAGGTCACAATCTCAATTCCATATTGACTTCAAGGGCGGCTCAAAGCCGCCCTTTTTTCAAATCTTTATGAAATCTTCAAAATTCCGATTTATGATAACCACATAAGAAATCATCTGCCGGACGACGGCAAAAGAAAAAAAGCCGTCGTTCAGCAGTCCTTTCTCGTGCCTTATTACATCACGACGGCTCACGAGGAGGCGTCAGGATGGAAAAGACCATCATTATTCGAATAACGAATCCAACAAAGGCACAAGATGCTTTGCTCCAGCGGCTCGTGCGGGCAT
>ENA-OURU01000937-OURU01000937.1-human-gut-metagenome-genome-assembly--contig:-NODE-937-length-40872-cov-5.880050_pt1 | contig 40872 bp, 40 predicted proteins | sample MGYA00242137_ERZ509064 | MGnify/ENA primary metagenome ERZ509064 (study PRJEB26280, sample SAMEA2338777) | human gut metagenome | biome: human gut; feature: human-associated habitat; material: faeces...
CCTGACGAGCCGGCCGATCTACCGGGACCACCTCTGCTGCGGCAACAGCGCGGCGCTGGACTTTCTGCTCTCGCTGCCGAATCGCCGGGAGCACGCGGGCCGGCTGCTGGCCTTCATGAAATCGAGGAAGGATAGGGGCGGCAGATATCACTGCCTGCCGGAAAACTACAGACAGGTGCCGTGTCCCGACCTGTTTTTCGGCACTGCTGGCATAGGCTATGAGCTGCTCAGATACGCACAGCCGGATAAGCTTCACCAGATACTGTTCTGAGCTCCGGATAAAGGGAAGGCAAACATCTTTAAAATAAGACTTGGTGAAAGGAACTGATGAACATGACTATCGAGGCATTGTACAGCAAGGTCATAGGAAGCGAGGAGCTGAAGGCGGCGTTTGTGGCTGCGGTGAAGGAGAAGAAGATTGCGGAGTTCCTGAAGGCACAGGGCTGCGAGGCGACGGAAGCTGAGATCGTGGAGTTCCTGAAGTCGAAGCAGAACGCCGAAGGCGAGGTGTCCGACGCAGAGCTGGACGTAGTGTCCGGCGGCTGCAACGGTGAGGAGGCTGTGTATTCTGTGTTCACTGCCGGTCTGCTCTGTGCGGGGCTTGCTATTATGAGTTACAGCAGCGACACTCCGCCTGACGAATGGTCCGACGGCAAGATTCTGTGCAACGATAAGGTAGAAGTAACAGTTTGAATGAAAGGAGAGGTGAGACAAAATGAGACTTGAAGAGCTTTACAGCAAGGTCATAGGAAGCGAGGAGCTGAAGGCGGCGTTTGTAGCTGCGGTGAAGGAGAAGAAGATCGCGGAGTTCCTGAAGGAGCAGGGCTGCGAGGCGACGGAAGCGGAAGTCGCGGAGTTTCTGAAGTCAAAGCAGGGCGCCGAGGGCGAGGTGGCGGACGAAGAACTGGACGCGGTAGCGGGCGGCGGATGCAACACTACCGAGACTTTTTTTTCCTGTATTACCGTGGGCGTCTACTGTGCGGTGGAAGCCATAAAGAGCGCGACGATGGATAAGCCTGAGGACGGCTGGGGCAATGACTGCCTCCTTTGCGAGCCGCTGTAGACAAATTGCGAGAAAATCTAAGGAAGAACTGTACACTGAGGTCCTGGGTAGCGAGGAGCTGAAGTCGGCCTTCGTCGCTGCGGGGAAGGAGAATAAGCTGGGCGAGTTTCTGAACGCGCAGGGCTGCGAGGCGACGGAAGCGGAGGTCACGGAGTTTCTGAAGGCGAAGCAGAGCGCCGAGGGCCAGATACTCTGCAATGCATGATGAATCTGCGAAGCTATGAGTGCGGATCTTAGTTAAGACCGGAAAAGACAGCCGGAGGTTTTAGCAGCAGAAATAGGAGATAATAGGAAATGCGATATATTCTGAACAAAAACGTGGCGCTGCGCTCGTGGAAGCTGGTGCCGTACGCCTATTATGTGCGGGGGTATCAGTATGCGCAGAAGCTGAGCCGGGAACAGTTCGAGCTGCTGTCGCAGTGCGACGGGGAGCATGAGCTGGAAAATACGGGCCTGCTTGTGGCGCTGGAGCGTGCGGGCTTTGTTCACGAAGCGCAGGAGGGCGAGACCTGGAGCGAGTGGTCAAAGCCCAGGCGTTTTGACAACCGCTATTTCCCGAGTGTGAACTGGGCGATAACGGGCAAATGCAATTTCAACTGCAAGCACTGCTTCATGGCAGCGGACAACGCCCCGATGATGGGCGAGTTCAGCTGGGGGGAATGTGTCGCATTTCTGGACGAGTGCGAAAGGTGTGGCATACAAAGCGTGACGCTGACTGGCGGCGAGCCGATGCTGCACCCAAGGTTCAGGGACATCGTGCGCGAGATCGCGAGGCGCGGGATGTACCTCATCGAACTGAACACGAACGGCAGCTTTTTGTCAGCGGAGTTTCTCGACGAGCTGAAGGCGCTGGACATGGATACTGAGATAAAGATCAGCTTCGACGGGATCGGCCACCACGACTGGCTCCGGGGCGTTCCAAATGCGGAGGAGAAGGCGCTCCGGGCGATGAAGCTGGCGAAGGAGAAGGGCTTCCGGGTCCGCAGCCAGACAAACGTGCATCGCGGCAATCTGGATGTCATGTATGATACCATCGCGATGCTGGACGGTCTGGGCGTGGAGGAGATACGCATCATCCGCACGACGGAGACTCCGCGCTGGAGGGTAAATGGCGGCGACGCGACTTTGGGCATAATCGAGTACTATGATGAGATGACGAAGCTGATAGAGCGCTGTCTTGGGAGCGGTTTTAAGATCAGCGTGGACGTGTGGCAGTTTGCGCACTTCCGGCCTAGAAAGGAGAATTACTATTTCCACCCGGTGCAGTCGGACTGCGGGAAGTACCGGGACAACATCCCGGTGTGCAAAGGCGCAAGGGGCACGGTGGCGGTGTCGTATACGGGAGAGGTCTACCCCTGCAACCAGACCTCTGGCACGTTTGCGAACATGGGCATCAGCTTCGGCAACGTGAAGACCACCCCGCTGCACGAGCTGCTGATGGACGGAAAGTACATGGAGCTTGTGACAATGCCGGTGTCGGACATCCGCGAGGAGAACGAGATATGCCGCGGCTGCCAGTATTGGCGCTGCTGTTTGGGCGGCTGCCGCGCGATAGCCTTGGTGTTCACGAAGAACTATAAGCATTTTGACCCGGCCAAATGCGCGTTTTTCAAGGGCGGCTATATGCAGAAGCTGGACGAGGTGTTTAGCCGTGCGGATCAGCCCTATACCTGCCTGTCTGAAACGGGAGACATGGCGAGGGAGGGTGAGCCAGAGAACCTGAAGAAGCTGCGTGAGCTGCTGGGCAGCTACGCCTGAGAAGAATAAGAAATAAAGCCCGGCCCCTCCTGTCCGATAAGAACCGGACCATCTGGAACAGCTACGGCTGGAAAGCGGAAAGCCCGTGGTAAATGGGCAAAATTCGTGTGTAATTCCGTGTGCAAAATCGCGTCGTAAATGGATTCTGGAGATCGTACAAGATACGACAAACAGGAGACGAAATACGACAGCCATCCATTGGGAAATAAAGAAGAATCCCTGTAGTCTCAACGACTACAGGGATTCTTTTTTGGTCCGAGTGGCGGTTTTGAACCCACGGCCTCATGGACCCGAATTAACATCGAATAATCCTTTTGCGGACAAATGCGTCCTACTGAGATAAATATGTCTTGTTTTGCACGTTGAATTTGTCTGTTAAGGGCAAATTAATCTCATATTTCCATTCTGTAATGGGTCAAGTCAAAGATTATATAAGAAAGAGTAAAAGAAAAACATGGGCTCAATACGACTGTTACTGAGGCACGTGACCAAACTGTTGACTATAATAATAAGACTAATTAGTCCTCTTTTTTATGAGCCTTAGTCGTATTTTTAAGGAGAACAACGGTCTGGTATTAAAATAATTTGATGAACTCGATTTTTTGCATCAATATTGCGGGAGATGGTTTTTGATGTATAATGGTTGATAGAGATAGACCGTTGAGGTGATGTAGTTGGACTTAGAATTTCAAAAGAAAAAGGATGAATTTCTTTGTAATTTTGCATTGGCAAGGCCAATCATGACTGTGCTGGGCGATGAAGTGCGGCAAGAGATCCTACTGGCTTTGATTGAATCCGGTGGACAGGGAGGAATTCGGGTTGGTGAAATTCAAAAGCGGAGTAATGTGTCGCGCTCATCCGTATCACACCATTTGAAGGTACTGCTCAATGCTGGGATAATTGCTATGCGCCGCGATGGGACAAAAAATTACTATTATATCGATTTCAGCAGCAGTGCGATTAGACCGCTGATTGCCTTTTTCCAGCAGGCAGAACCTATGCTGAACCTATGCACAAAAATGAGTCAAAAAAGGATTTCACAATGAACAATTATACGATCTATTTTAGCCCAACCGGGGGAACAGAAAAAGTCATAAAGCTGTTGGCGGCAGAGTTTGGAGACTGCACAGAGATCGACCTGAGCAAAAAAGATGCGAAAGATGCACGATGGTTTGAACAGGATGATCTTTGCATTATCGGAGTGCCATCTTATGGTGGGCGAGTTCCGCCAGTTGCGCTGGAAAGAATGGAAAATTTCCGCGGAAAGGCAACAAAGGCGATCTTGGTTGCGGTTTACGGAAACCGGGCCTATGAGGATACCTTGGCAGAGCTATATGATTTCCTTGTCGAAAGAGGGTTTTTGTGTGTTGCGGCAATAGCAGCAATAGCGGAGCATTCGATAATGCATCAGTTTGCTAGGAAGAGGCCAGACAATGAGGACGCAAAGGAACTGGCTCAATACGCGAAAGATATCAAAGCGAAGCTTGCAAACGGCGGCGACTTAAAAAATGTGGGATTGCCGGGAAATCGACCTTATAAAGCGTATCACGGCGTCCCATTAACGCCGAAGGCCAATAAAAAATGTACAAAGTGCGGCAAATGTGTGAAATCCTGCCCGGTCGGTGCAATCTCTGTGGATACACCCGCCGTGACAGACAAAAATGTATGCATTTCCTGTATGAGGTGTGTTTCGATTTGCCCGGTGAAGGCGCGGAATGTGAGCGGTATCCTGGTGAAGATGGCGTCGCTTAAAATGAAGAAAGAATGTGCGCAAAGAAAGGATAATGAGCTTTTTATTGAATGACAATGTGAGAAAAAACGATATACCCAGGTGCTGATAAAGAGAGCGCCTCGGACCATCTGGTCCGGGGCGCTTGTCATGCGGGTCAGGACAGTGTATCGCTTAAGAGACGCAGAATATTCTTTTCTGCTACGGCATCGATTTCTGTGGCAGTGAAGCCGGCCTGCTCCATGGCCTGGAAGAGATGAGGTACTTGATGAGCAGAAGAAATTTCCAATTGACCGGAAATGCCGTCGAAGTCTGTTCCGATAGCGGCACAGTCAACACCGCCTACGTTGATCATATGCCGCAGATGTGCCAGGATATCAGAAATGTGGCTCTCCTGATTTGCAATGTCACCCGTCAGGAATTGGGGGCCGAAGTTTACGCCCATAACGCCGCCATGGTCTGCAAGCGTTCGGATCATTTCATCACTCATGCTCCTGGGGTGCGGGTTTATCGCTCTACAGTTGGAATGGGAGGCCACAAAAGGCTTTTTGCACAGTTTGGCAATATCCCAAAATCCACCGTCCGAGAGATGGGACACATCTACCAACATACCGAGCTCCTGCATCTGCTGTACCGCATCTTTGCCGAAGGGAGTAAGCCCCAGTGCCATTTCTTGCGAATTCTTGGAATTCGGAAACCCAAAGCAGTTGGCATCATTCCATGTCAGTGAGATCAGTCGGATACCCAGCTCATAGTATTTTTCCAGTTTTTCCATGCGCCCTTCAACAGGGCGTCCATCTTCGATGGTGAGAAAAGCGGAACACTTGCCAGCGGAGCGGTTTGCGGCCAAGTCACCGGCGGAGCGGGCCAGAGCAAGCCGGCCATCACTTTGGTTGATCGTATTCATCAGAATACCGTGGAGAAGCCGGATGTATGTATCGTCATCCGGGAGTTTGTCGCCGAGTTTGGCACGATAAGACAGCGGTGGCATAAAGATGGCAAAGAACTGGGCGAGACAGCCTCCTTGTTGCAGACGGTCCACATCTACCATCGCTTTTTCAAAATGACACACATCCTGCTGGCCGGCCATCAGAGCTTGCATCAGGGTATCGCAGTGTAAATCGATGTATGGTCTCATAGAGCCTCCTCTTATCTTTTCAGTCTGGCAATAAAGGTAACCAACAGTGCTCCGTATACGCTGGGAAGAGCATAATTCAAAGCTTCTCGTACGGCCTCGGGCAGGATGGAGATGATATAACCGCCGAAGAAGATGACAATTGCCAGGACAATAAAGTTCACTACCACAGAGGAAATGATCCCGATTACTCCGGCGAACTCAGCCTTTCTGGTGCCGACCTTGGCTCCCACGGCGGTTTGCGCTGCAGTGGCAGCGGGAATGCGCATATTAGTGATATTGCCGGCTACAAAACTGATATAGGAGCCGGTGATCCCAATCATAGGGAAGTATAGGGTAGGCTCTAAAATCCAGGTAAAGATCTCCATGCCGATCATAGCGGCGGCAGCTTTGGCAATAATAGACCAGCCGGGGTGGAGACCCTGGACGAAGGAAAAATACAGCGCGGGGAGGAAACTGAGAACCAGGATCAACAACATGGTGGCTGTGCCAAAGCGATGGACTTTGGGCAGGTACTCTTTCTGGTACAAAGTTTCCTGATCCATAGTGGTATTGGTTTCGTTTTTCATAGCGATTTCCTCCTGTTTTCCCGATTATACCAGTGCGCTTAAGGCACCGCCGACAATGATGCCCGCCAGTACAGACAGACACATGGACCACTGTGACATCCACTTTTTCTTCAATTTGCCCGCTGCAATATTTAAGGCCAGCATCATTACAGCGGAGACAAGCAAGCTTATCAGATGGGCGGTGCTTTTTGTGGCTTGAATGGCGCTGAGAGCCAGGAAAATGATAAGAGGCAGCAGTGCGCTGATACCCCAAGCCAGCCAGGACTGCTTCTGCCCCTCGGGAGGGACTACGATATTATTGAGCGCCTTGCCGATGCCGCGGGTGACCAGGGGAACGAAGATAAGGTATCCACAGCTCATGAAAGCACACGTCCACAGGGCGGCGGTAAAAGCCTGGCCTGTAAGGGCATCTATGCCCAGGGACACACCAGCAACTTCGGCGCCGACGCTGGCAGCGGTAAGCTCTGTGCTGGCGGATCCGATCATGCCAATCCGCATCAGAGTGAAGGGCGCACCAAGCATAGAAATCATACTGAGAGCAACCACAAATATGGATAGAGCAGGACCGATGGCAACCAGGCCGCTGGTCCTCATACAGAGTTTAATCTCCTCATTAGTGAGTAAGCTGGTTTTTCCAATGTAGTGGCGGGCGTAGCGGTAGAGTACCACCGACTGCATTACTGCAGCAGCAATGATGAGCCCGGCGAAGAGCCACATAACCGGGCTGTTGGCCATTTCCATGATTCCTTCGTTCATTTTCAAGCTCCCTCTTTTTATAGATTTTTAAATTGGCGAGCGATTCGCTCAAATGCCTCCTGGACCAGAGATCGCCGTGTGCTCAGGCAAATTCGTTCAAAACCTGCGCCTTTCTCGGGATCGAATTCCCGACCGCCCTCCAGCACAACATTTGCGTCTACATAAATTTTTTTGCGGATTTCCTCAGCTGTGAGGCTGTACCCACGGAAGTCCATCCACAAAATATATGTACCCTCTGGGCGTACGCACCGCATTTTCGGCAGATTCGTGCGGCAGAAATCCAGTACCCAGTCCACAGTGTCGTCCAGGTATTCCTTCAGTTCCTCCAGCCACACATCCCCTCCATTATAGGCTCCGATAGTGGCAGCCAAAGTGACAGGGGAGGGGAAGATGAGGCCGACTTGCCGGGAATATCGCTGCCGGAGATCTTCGTCCTGTATGATGACATTTGTTGCCTTCAATCCAGCTAAGTTAAAGGTCTTGTTGGCGGCAGTGCAGGTGATCAGATTTTTCCCGCCTGTTATCGTAGCCAAGGGATGGAACACGCTGCTGCGGCGGATCAAATCACCGTGGATCTCATCCGCTATGAGGATGACATTATGTTTGCGGCAGATATCGTACATGCGGGTCAACTCCGCGTCGCTCCAAACACGACCGGTAGGGTTGTGGGGACTGCAAAAGATACAGCAAGCGGTGTTTGGCAGAGCAGCTTTCCGCTCAAAGTCCTCGAAATCTATGGTGTAGTACCCATCGGTATTGATGAGTGGACTATTGACCACCTTGCGGCCTGTTGCTTGGATGACCGTGGTGAATGGGGTGTAGATGGGGCGGTTAATGAGTACGCCATCTCCAGGCTTGGAAAAAGCCAACAAAGCGTGCCGGATGGCGGTAACGGTGCCGTCCACGTATTGAATTTCCTCGGGCCTCACCTCCCAGCCGTGCCGCCGCTTCATCCAGCCTGTAACAGCGGCAAAATAGTCTGTGTTGAAGGATGGGTGGACCGCAGTATAGCCGTAAAGGTTGAAATCTACCACCTTTTGGATTTCCTCTTTTACAGAGGGGGGACAGCGAAAATCCATGTCTGCAGTAAATAGGGGAAGAGTATCTTCATCAAAACGCTCTGTAATCCCCATTTTAATCAGCATGGTTCCGGCATCCCACTTGGCACTATTGGTACCTCGACGATTCACCACTTCATCGAAATCAAATTGCATCTTTGCTCGCCCCTTTCTTATTCCTCTTCCGCAATGCGGAACATTTCTTCCAGTTTCTCCTCAAAAGCGATCAGCCACTCCAGCTGTTCCTGGCTGTAATCGGAGAGAAAATCAGCAGCCAGACGGTGCTGCTCCTGGTCATAGGCACGGTGGACACGGCAGAATGCCTCGCCGCGCTCGGTTAGGCGAACGTGGTTCACGCGGCGATCCTCATGGGACGGAAAGCGGAGAATATATCCCTTGGATTCTATCCGTTGAGCCAGTTGGCTTATTGCTCCCGGTGTTACACCAAGCCGCTCCGCCAATGCTGACATTGTGGTTTCTCCAATCTCACCTACCACTAATACCAAGTGAGCTTCCCGCATATAAAGCCGATCTCCCTCAAAGTACACTCGTTCCTGAGAAAGATATTTTTCGTAGGTTTCTGTTACCTGCCGAACTTTTTTCATCAGCAGCGCTACAGTTTCTATCCGATCCATAGACTCTCCTTTAGCATCTAAATATTTTATAAGCTAAAATAAATATAGCATATTTGCGCAAACTGTCAAGGAAGCAAAGAAATTTTGTCTGATTAACTAGAATTATACAGAGCTTTTTAGTTATTACGTCGAAATACACGTACCATTGGGGGATACATTTACCGACTTGAACTATAATGAGTGAATTCTTTACTGCCTATTATTTGATGGAACAAATCATCCGCTTAAGGAAAAGTTTGGCAGCAGGTGTAATGTCCATAAGATGTAAGAATCCCCCCAAAATTTAAGTAAATCTTTGATGGAATTAGTTCCATAAACAAGTAAAATTAAACATGTTTGGATATATAAAATGTCATGATAGAGTAGTTCCTCGCGTGAACAGCAAAGCTTTTGTAGCATAATCTGTATCGGGTGGGGAAGTGGGGAAGGACAGGCTGAGGGCGGTTATCTGAAATCTTTTTCTGCTAAATTGATAATACATGAAACAGGCGCAGCCTCCGGTAAAATGAGGCTGCGCCTGTTAACTGAATAAGGAGTTATAACAACCCATCTTGAAAGGTTAGTTTCTAAAAGGCAAAAAATATTAATTAGTTCTCACAGGGATGTGGCATTTTACTCGTTTTTAATCGGTTTCTTTCTTACAGTGTATATGCGCAAGCGGGGCGTGCCGAAGGGCATATGCGAGACTTTTTGCCCAAATATTGACTTGTTGTCATGAGATACGATATAATATATCCAAAATTAAAAAATCCTTAACAGCACAGATTAGAGTTTTTTCTTGCTTTTCATCAACTTTATATTTATGCGGAAGTTTCATGGAGACTTGCGGTATAGGAACGAAGCGGTCACGGAGGCGGAGTATGAGAGATATTACGATAGAGAGCGAGGGACGATGGCAGACTATTTATAATGTAGTCTCTCTGTGCGGAAAGGCCCGCAGTCCCAGAGAACTCGCCAGCAAAGTTTTGGATCATTTGGAGGTATTGTGTCCTTATGATCAGGCGCTGGCGTATTTTTTTGATGGAAATGGAAAAGTCTGCGGCCAGCAGCTTTTGAATATTGACGAGCAGTGGAGTACCATGTATCTTGGTTACTATGTAAATATGGACAGCAACTATAGTTGCTACAAAGATGTACGGGAAAACACCAACTACCACGCCAAATATATTGACTGGGGCAACGAGCCGGCTGCTGAGTTTATTTCTCAATATATCCGCCCTAGGGGGGTTAAATACTCTTATGGGTTTGGCTTGTTTGATCTGAATGGGAATTACAGGACCATAATAGCCCTTGATCGGCTGAGACCGCGTAACTTCAGTGCTGATGAGCTCTATAATTTGAACTTGGCAGTTTCATTGTTGAACGAGTTTCATAAGAATTTCTTCTACCAGGGATTTCAGCAGCATCAACTCAGACAGAATTCATGGGAAACTTCCAAATTGACTCCACGTGAAGCGGAGATTGCTGATCTGCTGTGTCAAGGTATTTCACCAGCGAATATCAGCCGAACTCTTTACATCGCCCCATCAACCACATATAAGCATATTAATCACATCTATGAGAAGCTTCATGTCTCCAGCCGTCAGGAACTTTTGGTAAGACTACTGCACTGAAATTTATACCTTCCGCCCTAAAGCGCGGAATAAGAGAAGCACCACGCTGCATTACTACTTTAATGCGGCGTGGTGCTTAATTTATTTGCGGTTATGCTCTAATGTGGTGGGGAGTACCCCTGCTTCAGCTGTTAAAAGCATAGCGGCAGCAGAAACAGCATTTTGAAGGGACATGCTGGCCTCCGTGGCTGAATCAATAATACCTGCCTTTATCAAATCCGTTACCTTGCCGTTTGCGGCGTCAAGCCCCGTATTGTTGTCCTCGGCCTGTTTTACTAAATGGACAAACATAGTATCATCCAGTCCAGCATTGCGGGCAATTTGTCGGAGAGGTTGTTCGAGAGCATTCATGAGGATACTTCCGCCCGTTGCCCTATCGCCGGATACGCTGCGGACGTATGCCTGGACGGCAGGCAGGATTCGCAAGAAGACAGTTCCTCCGCCTGGAACAATGCCATGAGAAAGAGCGGCTTTGGCAGTGCTAAGGGCTGATTCTGCCCGACTTACTTTGTCCTTGATCTCAGCCTCCGTGGCACCCCCCACACGTATAACGGCAACTCCGCCGGACAGCTGCGCGATTCGTTCTTTAAGCTGCTGGCGGTCAAATTCGAAATCAGTTTTTTGCAGCAGAGTCCGTAAGCTGTTCACCCGCTGGACAATTTCCTCATGATTACCAGCGCTGCCCATAATGACGGTATTGTGTCGGTCGATATGTACACTGTCTGCTGCTCCAAGCAAATCCCATGTAGCCTCCTCGACACGAAAGGCGGATTGTTCACTGAAAAATACGCCGCCCACCGCAATGGCAATGTCCTCCAAACGGGCTCTTCGTCCATTGCCGTATGCGGGGGGATGGACAGCAGCAGCCTTTAAAATCTTGCGACGGATATTGAGAATCAGTGTGGAGAGGGCATCTCCCTCCACACTGTCGGCAATAATCAAAAGCGGTGTCCCCGTGGCAGCAGCTTGTTCCAGCAGAGGGGCTATCATTCTGGCATGGGTGATCTTCTGGTCTGTAATGAGAATACGGGCCTGATGTAATTCCACTGCTGTTTTGGCTTCATCAGTAGCCATTTCAGAAGAAAGCCATCCCTTCTCATAATGAAGCCCCATCCGTAAATCGCAAGTAGTTTCCACGCTACCTGACGATTCTACTGTAACAGTACCTGCAGGGCCTACCTGTTCGAGAGCGTCTGCGATGATTTGTCCGATAGCAGTATCCCCTGCAGCAGCAGAGGCCGCCTGTGCAGCCTCTTTGGAAGAGCTGATCGGCTGTGACAGCCGATTGATAGCAGCGACACCAACCTGCGCGGCTTCTTGAAGGCCTCTCTTTAATGCTAGGGCATCTGCACCCGCTGCAGTATTCCGAAGCCCTTCCTGAAGAATGTATTGGGCCAGGAGTGCTGTTACTCTGCCTCCATTCCCTGCCTGGACATAGGTGCGTTTGCAGGCTTCTCCCAAAACTTGGATCCCCATGTTTTCTACCGGATCCTCAGATTTCAATTCCGTAATGTTGGTCATATCTCCAGAGAGGATAGTTTGTCCACGTTGCCACATGATATTCCGGCCATAGGGTCCCATGGCATCTTTTACAGTATCTGCCAGTAAAGTTACGCCAGACAGCAACCTGTTTCGGAACGCCATACCGGATACGATTTCCTTAGTCATTATCTCCCTCCTGTTTATGGGGATATTTATGATGACAGTTTACAGAGCCTAATAAACTTTAAAATATATATTTTTTATCGAAAATACAATACACATAATTAGGTATTTTTTATACGCTATTTTTACCATTATCAAACATATAGACCTGTGTTACCATCAAGTTGCCAAAATACCATCAAAAAAATAAATATTATTCAGGAATTTTAACAAAAGGAGGGGCGAATATGGACAGAGAAACCTTATTTGAAATGTCCGCCGATCAGCTTGAGGAATTAAAACCGCTTAAGACGGTGTTTGATCTGACAGGTAAAGTGGCGGTCGTTACCGGAACCGTAGGACTTGCGCTATTCGTTATCCATCGTCTGAGCGAGTGCGGTGCGAAGGTAGTATTCTGTGGAAGATCTCAGGAGTGGGGGAATGCAGCTGAAGAGACGCTTCGGGCGATGGGATACGACGTAACATACCGGCAGGCCGATGTTCGCAGGGTTTCTGATTGCTATGATCTGGTCGCTTTTGCCGAGGAGCAGTATGGAACCGTGGATATTGTTGTTCCAGTGGCAGCTACCTGGGGAGCCCGTGCTTTTGTGGACGTTCAGGAAGCAGAGTGGGATGATATTTTAGATACGGATCTTAAAGGGCAATATTTTGTCTGCCAGGCTGCGGCGCGAAGCATGATTCGGGGAAAGAAGGGCGGTAAAATCGTTACCATTGCCTCTGTGGCAGCCCGCGGCGAGGATCTCAGCAATATGGGGATGATGACTCCTTACAATGCCGCAAAAGCAGGTGTAACGGGGATCACCCGTGGGATGGCCAGAGAACTCAAGCAATACGGGATCAATGTTAACTGCGTTGCTCCGGGGGGAATGGTAACGCCCGGTGCGATCATGAACAACCAAAAGTCAGTAGAACTGTATGGAAAAGAATGGAATGAGCAGGTAATGGCCAATGGGGAAGCGACTCCTGTTGCGGCCAGTCCCGATGAAGTAGCTCTGATGGTTCTGACCATGTGCACGGATGTATCAAATTTCATGTATGGGCAGATTATTGAGGTCGATGGTGGCAGTCAGTATTCTTTCCAGAAAGAGCCTTGGAGCTATACGATAGACGGCGGAAAGCACGCATGACTGTGTGAATAGGCGACGGAAATTACGATCCAATTAATTATAAGGAGGAATAATCCCATGGCAATCAATTCAAAGAGCAAACTTCGCGACATCTTGGCAGATCCCCGTTCTGCCGCTATTCTCAATGAAATCATTCCCGGTGTGGCGGATAACCCGGCACTTGGTCCGTGCATGGGCATGCGTATGACTACGCTGCTGAAATTCCCGCAGGTTAGTGTTTCTAAGGAGGCCCAGGAAGAACTGATTGCCAGATTGGACGCACTGGATGCGTAATGATGGTTCCATGAGGCCTGCCGGTGTTGTGAAGCGATACAAGGGAATTGAAGTAAATTCCAAAGGGCTAAGCGGACAGGCCCTTGATGCCTGTCTCCTTGATTGCGTGGTGGAATATAATCCAATTCCTGTGCCCAACACGTTGCTGGAGGAAGAGTACGAGCATATGCTTTTTTCATGGCGGCACCAGTGGCAATATGCCATGCTGACTGGTGGTGCGTGGTGTACGGCCCCCTGCCCATCGGTAGATGAGGTGAGGGAAGAGGCACTTAAGCAGGTGAGGCTGCGGCTTATCCTCAAAAGCATTGCCGAGCAGGAGGGGATCGTTGTTACACAGGAGGAACTGGAAGCAGAGGCGGCCGCATTGGCCCAGCGGCAGGGGCTACCTGTGGAAGCAGTGAAGGGGAGTTTTGGTGCCGATTTATTTCAGCTGCGCCAGGAATTGCTCACAGAAAAAGTGATCCGGTTGATACGTGAAAGTGCGATCATCCGGGGATGAGGTCAACGGATATATGAAAGGAGAACAATTATGTCTGATCAGAAAGATGTGAAATCCTCAAGAATGCAGAAAGGGCGCAAGACCATTAATTACCTGCAGCAGTGCAAAGATGAGGGCATCAAATTGGTTCAGATGTGTCCCGGCCCCCGGGATCAGTTCTGGACCATGGCTGCAGAAATGGCGGGCTGTGATATTTGCCGTCTGACGGTTCCCGGTGATGGTTCCGATCCTGAAATGCAGATTAAGATCGCGCCTTATTGGATTAAGTGTGTTCGTAATGCCGCAAAATTGATCCACATTAACTTTTATATGCAGACGCCCACCTACGCCTCTAAGGAACTGGCCCTTGCCAATGGTGCTATGTATATGAATTGCGGCGCTGACTCCCTTCTGCCCATGGGTATCACCAATGAAACGCTGAAATATATGGCGGACAACTATTTGGTAGTTTTCGGACATGTGGGCGCGCTGTCCGGATGGCAAACAGGCCGGCAGGGTGGCTACAAGCGGATGGGAAAGACCGCAGAGGAGGCCATGCAGGTTTATCGCATGGCATATGAATATCAGGAAAACGGCATGATGGCGATGACGATCGAGTTGACACCCATTGAGGTCACCAACGCCATTGCCAAGAAATTAAGAGTCCCTGTTATCTCCATTGCGGCCGGTGGTGCGGCAGATGGTTGTGAAATGGTGGACTTTGACACCTTCAATATGATGCCCAAGTTGGCATCTCACGCAAAGGTATATGGAGAATTTTTCCCATTTGCGGTGGAGGCCTACTCCGATTGGGCGGATGATGTCCGCTCTGGTGCTTATCCGGAGGATAAGCATGGGTTCCATATGGATGAAGCGGAGCTGGAAAAATTCCTCGATGCGCTGGAAAAGGTATAAATAGCCTAGGTAAGAGAGGGAGATAAAAAGATGGGATCAGCCTTTCCGGCTGATCCCATCTTTTCTGTAGTCCCAAAAGACGATTTTCCATCGCATCAAACGCTTTGGGTAGGTGGATATTACTGTCGGTTGATGAAAAAGATTACGGGTCGGGTGATGAACTTATTCCACTGAGATCTCAGCGGTGGCGTTGAGATGGTCATTACGAACATGGATGGTCAGCTTTCCACTATTTTCTGCCCGGACAATAGCCATAGCTTGACCATAATAAGTGGTAAAAGTGCCGGTATGGTATCGCTCCTCAGTTCTAGGATTAGCGCTCCCAAATCCCAGCAGATGCCCGTTTTCAACAGAAACAGTGAGCGTAGTGTCTGCATTGCACTCGATGTTCTTTCCGTCGCCAAGGGCGATGGGAACATATAGAACCTCGCCGGGGACCGCGGCTATTTTTTCGGGGTGAACTTGGAGCTCTGTTGCCTGTGCGCTGGCAAGACTGCAGCGACCTGTTTCATTGCCATTGGTATCCCGAGCTATGGCTTCCAGTCGCCCAGGCATATATTTGGTTTTAAACACTGCACGGCAACGTTTGGCCTTTTTGTGACCGATATGGTTTCCGTTCAAATACAGTTCCACACTGGCACAGTCAAAGTAGACCTCGACAATCGCTTTGTTTCCCTCACATCCGCTCCAACTCCAGCTTGGAATGGCGTTTGTCCCTCTCCAACTGGATTTGGCCGGACGAATTCCGGGATGGTTGACAGGTTGAACGGCAATTTTTGGCTGCTTCAGCAGTCCCCAAACCGCCTGGGCCCAGAACAGCTCCCCGTTGGGATTTCCTAAAATGTCCATGGCCCCCATATCCGCCAGGAGCCAGGGATAGGGCTTTTGGAATCCTTTGCCGTCCTTGGTGTAGGCCCAAGCTCCACCGCCGGCCTCGCCAAGGTAGTCCCAGGCTGTCCACATAAAATCGCCAATCAAGTACGGGAATTTTTGAACCATTTCCCAATTTTTCGCTATATCCTGAGGAAATGTTTCAGAGCCGAATATGACGCGATTGGGGTGGGCTTTGCCCTCCAGCGGGTACCGGCCGGAAGCATAGTTGTACCCTGCAATGTCCAGAGCATCCAGCACCGGGCTTATGGTCCGGTCTGCCTTTTTGGAATTGGCGCTTTTGTTCATGCCGCTGCCCACCAGCGTGGTAATCATGTTAAACATTAAGCTGTTCATGCCGGACATTTTCTGCTCGCTGGAGTTATCTCTGCCGCTCCCATCTTCTTTATAAATAGATTTTCCTTTGGCGCTGTGACTGATAATCATAAGGTTCATGCCTGCAGTGATAGCGCGGGTGGAATCCAGGTTATGGAATAAATCCACCATTTCTTTTGCCAGGCATACACCTTTCTCCGTGGCAGGTTCCGACACCTCGTTGCCAATGGAATACATTATGACACTGGGGTGGTTGAAATCCCGATGAACCATTGCCATAATGTCGGAGCGGTAATGGTCCATAAAGTCCAGGGCGTAATCGGCGCTGTTTTTCCGGTTATACCACATATCCCAGGCCTCGTCCATCACATATAGGCCCAGGGCATCGCAAGCCTCCAGCATAGCCGTACTGGCTGGGTTGTGGGAAATACGCAGCGCATTATATCCTGCTTCTTTGAGTTTTCGGGCCCGCCGCCACTCACTTTCGGCGTAGGTGGTAGCACCCAGAATACCGTTGTCATGATGGATGCAGCCGCCGCGCAGGAGCGTTTCTTTGCCGTTGATGAAAAGACCCTTGTTGGACCATTCAATTTTACGAATACCAAATTTTTCGGTGGCGGTGTCTGAGCCACAGGTAACGCGGCAGGTGTAAAGATAGGGGGATTCATCGTTCCATAGTGTAGCGTTTGGAATGTCAAGCTCCACATGGTTGCCATGAGCAGAAGCTACGACCTCTTCCTGATCCAAAATTTCTACAAAGATTTCACTGCCACTGGCCTGCGTGTCCACCTGGATCCTGGCAGGGGAGTAGGATAACGTAGAAATTTTTACGCCTTCCGGGGCGATATGTGCTTTTTCTCCTACCCAGAGCCATACCGGACGGTAAATGCCGCCTCCGGTATACCAGCGGGAGTTGGGCTGCTGAGAGTTATCAGCGACCACCCGGATGGTGTTTTCTTCCCCGTAACGCAAAGCATCCAAAGGGACGAAGAAGGGGATATATCCGTATGGAGCACCGCCAACTTCTGCCCCGTTGAGATACACACGGGCTTTGCGGTAGATACCTTCGAACTGGAGAAGAACAGCTTTGTTTTCCCATTCTTTCGGAGCAACAAAGGTCTTTTCATACTCGTAAATACCGCCCTGAAAATATCCGCAGCCTCCGCCGCTGGGCATTTGTGCGCTCCGGGGAGCGGTGATCATAGCGTCGTGGGGAAGAGTTATGGTAGTTTCGTTGTAAATCCAATTTTCATTAAAGCTGACCTTGTTCACTTGATACACCTCATCTTTTTGCCGCAATGAAGAACACGGGTAGCATTGATCTGGAGCTGGCGTTTGGACAGGGTTCCGTTTTTGAGAGCCTGGAGGACTGTCTCCATATCCCCCTTACTGCCCGGCATAAAGAGGTCGCCTCCTGCAGCGGCAACTTCAGCGGCAGTAGGGGAGGGGTATTTGGCATCTTTTGGTATCATACCGCCCTGCACCACCCAATCCGTCATGACCAAACCATCAAATCCGAATTCACAGCGGAGCACATCCTCCAGGAGATCCCGGCGGGTGGAGGTGTGCTGACCATTGATCAGATTGTAGGACGACATCACGGCAGCGGGGTGGGACTCCCGGATGGTGATTTCAAAACCCTTGAGATAAATCTCGCGCAAGGCCCGCTCTGATACCATGGAATTGCTGGAGGTACGGTTGAACTCCTGGTTGTTGGCGGCATAGTGCTTGATGGTAACACCTTTTCCCGGATGCTTTTGGACACCTCTGGTGATAGCGGCAGCAAACCGCCCGCTGATTAAGGGATCTTCAGAAAAATACTCGAAGTTGCGTCCACACTGAATGGAACGATGAATATTGAGGGCAGGCGCCAGCCACAGATCGATATGGTATAGCTCCATTTCGGCGCCGACAATGTCCCCGCATAACTCTGCGATGCTTGGGTTCCAGCTCTGAGCCAGGGCGGTGCCGATAGGAAGGGCTGTGCAGTATTGATACTTCACTTGGTCAGGTTTTTTGGGCTTTTTAATGACAAAGTGGTTCATGAAAAATTTCAGCGCAGGAGGCATAAATGGAACCATAGACTGCGGGAAAGGAGGCTCCATACTGTGTATGCCCTTCTTGTCTTGGAAATAGCGTTGGTTGATGCGGATCCCGGCAGGGCCATCTGCCATGACAATGACAGGAAAATCGGAAACGTGAGCTGTCTCCCCGGCAGCTCCGCAGACGGTGGCAGATGCGTTGCCTATCATGCTCAGCATGCCGCCTTTTCCGAAAGCGCCGTTGGATAGGAGAGCCAGTTCTTCCTCAGAGAGAGCCTCCACTTCAGGCGCAATAGCATAATTGGGTGTGTAATTTACCATTTGTGTACTGAAAGCGGCGCTATCAATAGAAATGACCGGCAGACTGTGCTGAGAGACTGGCTTTTGTTGGGGTACAAAGTCCTGGAAGTCCGGCATTCCCAAAGAGGATTTGACCTGACGAATAGTTGCAGTGCGGTCCAGGCGTAAAGCTGCTGCGGGAACGGTATCACGGCTCTGATTGCCTACCCGGATGATATAGTCTCCGGATTCCAGAATGTAGGAGGCACTTTCCGGATCGTAAGATGAAAGCTCAGAGAGATCAAACGAGGTTTCGAATTCTCCGCTTTCCCCGGGAGCCATCTCAGAGGTTTTCACCCAGGCTGCCAATGCCTGATAGGGCTGGTCCAGTTTGTGGCCAGGCAAGCTGACATAAACCTGCACCACTTCCTTACCCGGGTGTGCGCCGGTGTTTTGTACCTGAACATGGAGGGTAACGTGGGTTTTCTCCACGGTTACTGTGGGATTGGATAGCGCAAACGTGGTATACCCAAGTCCATAGCCAAAAGGAAAGAGCACCTTCTGATCCATGGTATCAAAGTAGCGGTAGCCCACATAGATGCCTTCTTTGTAGCGGGTGTCGTCGTAACCGCCGTAGTCCAAATGTGTGTAGTTTTCCCAGGCGGCCCAAGTGGTGGAGAGCTTGCCGGAGGGATATTGCTGTCCCAGTACGATACGGGCCAGTGTACTTCCGGTTTCTACGCCCAACTGAGAAAGAAGGAGAATGTTGGGAACATCCATCACTGGAGTAAGGTCCACCACGCCGCCTACATTCAGAACCAGCATGAACTTTTTATATTTTGCATTCAACGCACGAATATCTCTCAGCTCGGTGTCAGAGAGAAAAATGTCGCCTTTCTTGGGCTGGCGATCCGTGCCTTCTCCAGAAATGCGGGAGAGCACGTAGATTGCCGTATCTCCGTCCCCGTTTAAGGGCAACTTGTACTCTGGTTCCGGCACAATGGCCCCCATGGCCAATAGCATCACATTGGTGTGCTGTGCCTTGGCCTTCATCCGAAGTTCCTCACGAAATTCCTCCAGAGCATGTTCCACTGTTTTGTCATAGCGGTCCAGCCAATCCTTGGTGGTAACGGTAAAGCCCGCCTGCTCAAAGCCTGCCTCTACGGTGTCGAAGTAGCGGGAATTTACCTCGCCGGATCCAGTTCCGCCCTTGATGGTTTTGCGTACGCCGGAGCCGTAAAGGGCAATCTTTCCGGGAGAAGATAAGGGGAAGTCGCCGTTGGACTTCAACAATACCGTACATTCCGGGAGACAGGGACGAAGCATTTCGATATGTTTTTTCTCGTGAGATTGTAGTTTCATATCTATCATTCCTTTGATTCATTTGATGCAAGGCGGCCCAGAGCATACAAGCTTTCCTTTGGATATCGTACCTGAGTAGTACGATCTACGGCAATCAGGCCAAATGTTTTGGAGTACCCTGCTTGCCACTCAAAGTTGTCCAGCAGAGACCAGTGCAGGTAGCCCATAACTTTGACGCCCTTTTGCTGAGCGTTTCTTATGCTCTCCATGGCTTCCTGGATAAATTGGCAGCGGCGAGTATCGTCCGAAGTTGCTATGCCGTTTTCTGTGACCAGCAGAGGACCCTGGAAAGATTGGGATACCTTACTGAGAACATGCCCAATGGAGGCAGGATAGTCCTCATAGCCCATCTGGGTAACGGGCGCATCGGGAGCCGGTTCTTTTGCACCGTTTGCATCCACAATTTTTCGGGAATAGTTCTGCACCCCCAAAAAGTCATCCGTTCGGATGTAAGGTAGATAGAAACCAAAATCCTCCTGCCACAGCTTTGCTACTGCTTCGGTCCCTTCTGCTGTTGGCTGATAATCAAACAGGGACAGGGTCAGCCCCACCTTGGAATTAGGGGAGACCTCCTTGATTGCCTTTACCGCAGCTTGGTGAGCTTCCATTACCATTGTCTCCTGCTTCTCTTTCCGGGGCTTCAGGAAGGTATTGATCCCGAAGGGACTGCATCCAAAGGCTTTTCCTTGCTCAAACATTCCCAGGATGATTGTCTTGATGTCTAGGCTGGCGTTGGTCCCCACCTGTACGCCGCCTTCCTTCTTTTTTCTGGCACGCATCATGTCGGCAACGATCTTGTTAAGCTGGCCGCCCATATTTGCTTCGTTGATGGTGCAAACACAGGGCATTTTACTCCCTAGTTCCTGGGCAACAAAGCGGGCATATCCAGCGAAGGCATCTACTACATAGGGCTTGCTCCAACCGCCTTTTCCGATGAGCCAGGCGGGGCTGGAAAAGTGGTGCAGGGTTACCACCGGGGTAACGCCATTGGCTGCGCAGCAGTCCAATACCTTTTGATAATGGGCAATTTCCTCTTGGTCAAATTGGCCCTCTTTTGGCTCGATCCGCGCCCATTCGATACTGAATCGATAGGCGTTAAGCCCCGCCTGGGCCAGGGTGGCAATATCCTCCTCATAGCGGTGATAATGATCCACCGCATTGCCGCTGGGCTCCGCAAAATCGCTGTGCCTGCAATGCTCCATGACCCAATAGTCGCTGTGGATGTTATTTCCTTCTACCTGATGGGCTGCTGTGGCAGCACCGATTAAAAAATTCTTGTCCATGGCATCTGTCTCCTGTTTGCTAAAATCAGTACAGGACGGCAGCCCTCGCCGCCGCCCTGTGGGGTAATGATTTGCGCTGGATTTCTGTTATCCTGCAAGATATTCTGTCAGATAGGTTTCAAATTTTGGAGTCCACCAATCTCGATAACCTGCTTTGGAAGGATGGATGCCATTGACCATATAGAGGTTGTAGTCCTCCTTTGATACAGCGTTCATTTCGGCATCATTCCACAGATCAATCACGCCGATGTCCCATTTTTCTTGAATCTGCAAAAGCAACTCCACCATTTTCGCATACTGTTCGCTCTTGTACTGCGTCCCGGTGTAGAAGATTACCGGACAATCCCAGGTGCTTTTTGCATAACAGATGATGTATTCAATGGCGCCAGCAACCGTCTGCGTGTCAAAGTCCTCCAATTTGTACCCGGAAACAATCTCGCCCAGGGGCATCTTCTTACTGGCATCATTGGTAGAGAGCTGGCACACAAAAGCATCCGCCTGGAGATTGGGATCGATGGTAAGCATTCTTGCAATATAGGACTTTTTTCCGTTGTCCACCAGAGTAGTGCCGCTCACTGCCTCCTTAATGGGAACAATGCCATCCCGCTTTGCCATGAAGTCCACAAAGGATTCTCCCTGGGATGCAGAGCCGAAAGTCACAGAGCTTCCAAGAAAAATGATTTGCTTTCCGTTTAGAGAGCTATTCTCAAGTGTAGGCGTATTTGCCACGCTGTACTGATCTTTATTGCCTTCACAAAACGCCTGACGTCCAAATACTACTGCAGGGGGAATGGATGCAGCAACCAGAAGTGCGATGGTGACGCTCAAAATGATTTTCTTTTTCTTTGACATTTTATTTTTTGTCTTCATGGCCAGATTCTCCCATTATTTCTTTTGCTTTTTGGCGGCCTTTGCTTTTGCGGCCGCCAGCTTTGCCTGGTACTTGGCCTCCTCATCCTGGAAGTTCAAACCTTTCTTTTTGCATTTTGCTTTTAGATCGCGAATACGATTTTCCTCTGAAATGCGGTCATGCTCTGCTTGCTCTAAGGCCGCTTTTTCCTCGGGGGATACATAGATCTCACCCCTGGCCTCAGCCTCGGCCTTGCGGCGTGCAGTGACGTCAGCATGGATCCTGGGGAGATGCTTTTCCACATCAAAAAAGAACATGAAGACGACACCTATAATATTGCACAGCAGAGGGGCGCCCAGGAAGCAGAAGGAAAACAGCGCCTTGATGGCAAAAGGCTGCTCAATGATTTGGGTGGTGTCGGCAGGGCTGATATAGCCAAGGCTGGAAATACCGCCCAGAATGATGGTTTGGGCTACGCCGGCTCCTACCGTAAAAATAACTGTACGGATGGATGCGGTAAAGCCGTCGGCCCGGAAGCGGTTAGACCACTCCACGTGATCCAGTGTATCGGCAAGCATTGCAACCAGAATGTAGGTAATGGGAAGTGCCCCGAAGGATTTGACCACAACTCCAAGGAGCACAACACTCAGGCTGGGGGCGCTGGAGAGGGCATTTATCAGAGCAATGGTACATCCAAGGACACCTACTGCACATCCGATTTGCATGACGCGCTGTTTTCCAAACTTATGTACCAAGGGCCAGAGAATAAAGATACCCAGGCCAAGAGGGGCTTGTCCGATTGCATTGACCAGCATTTGCGTACCCATACCGCTGTCAATGGAGTTGTTCAGGACCCAGTTGGAGAAGTAGAGAATGGTTTGAGTGGAGAGGTTGTTGGAAATCTCGTAAACAACAATGAACCCCATAATGAAAAGCCAATACTTGTTGGAAAGGCAGGCTTTGATCTGTTGGGAAAAAGAAATGTGGCTGCTTTCCTCGGCGGATGCTTGTGTTGCCTGTGCATCCTCTGTGATGCGTTCCTTGGTAAAGTAATACTCAATCAGGGTAGCAGGGAGCATGAGGATGGACAGAATACTCATCATGGCCAGCCAGTTGGCTCGGGAGCCGGTTCCTACGCCCAAAAAGAGATTGATCATCGCTGGCATGATGAGGGTCGTCAGAATGCCAGGTATCATGGAAGCGCCAGTGGAGGTGAGCATGGCCAGATTATCTCTTTGACGTGTGTTCCGGGTGGAGAGAGGAACCATCAGGGTGTGGCTCATGTTGTAAATGGTAAATGCAAAGGCAAAAAACAGGTTGTAACTGAACACCACCCAAATGGTTTGTACCGTGGCGGACGCCTGGGGTACAGCGTACAGAAGAATACCGGAAATGAGGAGCAATGGGCCGGAAATTAAAATCCAGGGTCTGGCTTTTCCTTGCCGGGAGTGGGTCTTGTCAATGATCCGCCCCATAATAATGTTTGTAATGGCATCTACGATCTTGCAGATCAGGGGCATGAAGGTGATAAATGCGCCGGTCAACCCCAATACGTCCGTATAAAATTGGGTCAGATAACTTCCGGCGATACAGTAATACACCATAAACACCATTGCAGGGCCGACAAAATAACCCAAGGCTTTTTCCGATCCGGTCGTATTGGCCGAAGTTACACGTGAGTTAAAGAAATTTGCGGAGAGCATACCACGTTTTTCTGGGGCAGTCGATTTTGCCATATTGAAATCCTCCTCTTTTGTTCTGTACTGGATTTTTCTCGCTGGCTTGTGTACGATGGGTTTAGTGTAGTGACAAAAAAGAAAAGCATATATACAGATATTTTGTTTTTTAATAAAATATTGACTTATTTGTGCCTAATGTTAAAATATTTTTGTATAGGAGGTAGGGGGTTGTGGAAAATGCCTTTTTTATACTGCGTTCTTTGTACAAAATTACAGGGATCCCGGTGCACTACCTCAGTGAGGATGGAAAATTGACCTTGCTCCATCTTGGAGGACCGGATGAGTGTGACCTGCTGATGGATCCGGCGATGAAGGATAAACTGATGATGGCAACCAAAGACGGAACACCACGACTGTATTTTGAACGAGGCGAGATCCTCTCCTGTGCGTTTCGGGACAACAGGGAACACTGGGTTGTGCTGGGGCCGGTAGGGGTGCTGGAACTGAACCGGGAGACGCTGGCAGAGTATGCTCGCAGCCACAATTTAAAAGGGGAGTCGTTTTCTCTTCCTGTTTTTGATCTTCCGGCCTTCAGTGCTGCCGTTGCTATGTTGTTTTATCAGTTTACAGGGAGGAAATTGGACGAGACGGAATTGGTTCTCTATGCCGCAGAGGGAGAACCGCCCCAGGTCAGTCGGGGAGAGAGGCTTCAACCCTATCAGTTGGATAATGTAGATGCAGAATTCCGGCACCTGAGTTATGCCGAGGAGCAGAAAATCATGGGTCGGATTACCAGAGGCGAAGTGGAGGCAATCAAGCCAGCCTACACGATGGCGGATCTTTCCCTAGCCAAAACGGCGGTTGGCAAATTGGCCGATAAGCCATTAAAGCAGATGGAGTATATGTTTTGCTCTTCTATTGCCATTGCAACTCGGGCGGCTATACAAGGGGGGCTGGATGATGAAGTGGCCTATTCCATTGCGGATGTCTTATTGCAGGAATTGGCCAAGTGCAAGGATACTGAGAGCATGATGCGGGTTCAGATGGAAACGATGTACACGTTTGCCGCAAGTGTTAGGGAGGTCAAGGAGAGGGCTAGTCGGTTGAATTATGTGGAGAAAAGCAAGAAGTACCTCCATGAGCACATCAACAAGGCGTTTACCCTGGATGAATTGGCGTCATCGGTAGGGGTGAACAAATCCTATTTGTGCCGGAAGTTCAAGGAGGCTGAGGGAGTAACCGTCCTCCACTATATCCAGACTCTGCGTGTTGAGGCGGCGGAGAATATGCTGCGGTATTCTAGTCAGGATTTGTCCTCCATAGCGGCATATCTGTGCTTTTCCTCACAGAGCAGATTTGGTGCAATTTTTAGGCAGTTTACAGGTATGACCCCAAAACAATATCGTGAGAAATGGGGAACATTGGAAAAAGGAATATAGCGATAAAATGTGCCACTTAATATACTCTTCAGGTGTATTGCCTGGAATTGCTACAGTTCACAAAGGTATTGTATTGACAGAGAGAAATTTATTTGCTGGTTTTGAACCCGCACCAACTGCTGTTTACCCGCGACTTTTTGCGGGAAGAAGATTTGGAGCGAATCTACATAGCCTGTCAAAAATACATTCCGAAAGAGTTATGTCTGACTTTGTGTTTCTCCCCGGTATTGAGGAGTATTATTTGAAGGGAATGTATTGGACAGCTATGGAAGGAAAGGAGAATGTGGAATGACAGAGCGTGAAAAAATGAATCAGGGGTTGATCTATGATGCTAATTATGATGCAGACTTGTGTGCGTTGAGGGCACGCTGTAAAGATCTGTGTTTTTCGTATAACCAGTTGAAACCTTCCCTTGTTGATGAGCAGGAGAAGATTATTCGTCAGCTCTTTGGAAAAACCGGAAAGCATTTTTGTATTACCGCACCATTTTGGTGTGATTACGGATGCAATATAGAAATCGGAGAAAACTTCTATACCAATCACAACTGCATAATTCTGGACAGTGCGAGAGTTGTTTTTGGTGATAATGTATTCATTGCACCCAATTGTACATTTTCTACTGCGGGACACCCATTGGATGCGGAACAGCGAAATCAGGGCCTGGAGTATGCCTATCCCATTAAGGTAGGGGACAATGTATGGTTTGGTGCCTCGGTGACGGTGTTGCCTGGCGTCAGTATTGGAAGTAATACGGTGATCGGTGCAGGAAGTATTGTCAATCGGGATATTCCGGATGGAGTGATAGCTGTTGGCAATCCCTGCCGTGTGCTGCGAAGAATTACAGAAGATGATAAGAAAAAGTATTGGAGGAAAGGAAAATGAAATTCGATATAGAAAATTTGAAATGGACGAGACAGCCGAAAAGTTATGTCATTTCTCAGGATAGATTCGAAATCGTTACCCAGCCGCATACCGATTTATGGCAGAGAACCTATTACCATTTCTGTAATGACAACGCTCCATTGCTTCAGATGGATACGGATGAGAAATTCTTTTCATTTGTGGTAAAAACAGAATTTCCAGAAAGCCACCATTGCTTTGACCAGTGCGGCGTGGTTTTGTATTTGGATTCTGAAAACTGGCTGAAAGGTTCAATCGAATATGAAAATGAGCGTTTCCAGCATTTAGGAAGCGTAGTAACCAATTGTGGCTACTCAGACTGGGCAACCACAGAGATTCCGGCCAACATAAAATCTATGTGGTACCGCTTGAGCCGCAGGAAGGATGATTTTTGTATCGAATGTTCCGAGGATGGTGTTGTGTTTCACCAGATGCGAGTCTGCCATCTGCACGAAGCGAAAGAAACGATCCGCTTTGGTATTTATGCCTGCAGTCCAGAGGATTCCTCGTTCCGGGCGGTCTTTACAAACATGGAACTAACAGAATGCAAGTGGCTGGCACATGATGGTCAAGAACCGGACGAAGAGCTTTAATATTCTGAGATAGTAGAATTTTGTCCAGTGGAGCTGATCTGCGGGGACGTGCCCTGCCCTAACGCGGTGCTTGTGGGCTGCGATGAGGGAAAGACCCCGCGCCAACCCCATAGGCGGAGCACCGCAAGTTGCGGCACCTTGTGGCTGCCGGTGGCGAGTATGCTGGAGCGAACGCCGGGGATCCGGGCGCGCTGCCTGTGCATGGATGACGACGATGTGGGCCGTGCCGCCTGCAATCAGCTGAAGGCACCGGCTACCTGGGCGAGCCTTGTGGTCCGTCCGCCGAAATCTGCCGCGGTATATGGACTGGAACGAGGACCTCCAGCGGGCAGCAGAGGAGAAGACCGATATAAAGTGAAGAGAGATGAAGAAGGTGCGGTCTCCGCCAAGGGGAGACCGCACCTCTTTGCTGAACCAAGGGTAGGGTCATGATGCCCTATCCAGAAGGACCCACCTGAAGGGATCCATAGCAGAGAAAAGAACAAGGAAGAGTCTTTCTAGTATCCTGCCGTACAATCAGCAGGAGCCTGAGCGGTACACCGCTCAGGCTCCGTATATTCCTCATTGTTTCCTGATATCTACCGGCACGCCGTTGAGCTCCGCTCCATCATCCGCGGGGATCAGGAGGTATTTCCGTCCCTCCAGGATCCGGCCCTCCACCTGGTAACTCTGGGCGGGATCGACGGTTACCGAGACGCTCTCGGTTTTCAGCTGGAACCGCCGGCAGTCTACCAGATTCTCAGGATGCAGCGGCGCCTGCTTACCAAAGCGCTCGTCGCACTGCTGGCAGAACTGCTGGACCCGCTGGTCCGAGATGCCGGCGTCCCGAAGGAACTGTCCGATCTCCCGGGCGGATACCTCCAGAGGCTCCGCTATCTTGGCCTCCTTGTGGCCCTCAACCAGCTCCCGCAGTCGCTCGTGGATTGCCTGGACCACATCCACGCTGCAGTCCTCCTCCAGTGCCTCCTGGAGGGCCCCGCAAAAGGCCTCCCGCTGCTCCACGGAGGTCATGGGCAGCTCCGTGCGGAACACCGCCTCCACAAACTCCGGGTGGCTGACCTCCGGCTTGCGGAGGTAGTACAGGGCGTTGTAGAGATTGGCGGAGCGGTTGTCGAAGGCGGGAAAGAGGAAGCCCAGCTCCGGCTGGCCCACGATCTGCTTGGCCATGCAGCTGTGGAACTCATTTTCCCCGGCGAAGAAGCCCAGGGCCGGTTTCCCGTCCTTCACCGGGCAGATGGCGCAGACCAGGTAGGAGAAGACCTGATCGGAGGCGTCCGGCTGCAGGTCGTCGTCCTTGCCGCGGTAGGGCACGTCGTAGGCGTCGTGGGCCAGGAGGATGAGATAGTTGCAGTCGCCCATGTCCAGGGACTGGATCACCCGCTGGAAAAAGGCCTCCCGGGCTGCAGTATCCTTAAGGGCAGATTGCCGCAGGGCCATCAGGAGCCGGTGCTCCTCGCTGTCCGTCACCTGCTGGGTGGAGAATACGATATCCACCAGGTTTTTCCCCAGGGTGCCGGAAATGGCCTTTTTCAGGAGCCCCAGATACTGCTCGGACTCCTCCTGGGTCATCAGGCCCACCGGCTCGTTCAGATAGGAGATGATCTCCCGGTTCGTATTGACATAGCAGCCGTAGACCCGGCTGATAGCGTTCTTGTCTGGCCGGAAACGGCGGCGCAGCTCGCTGACTTCCTTTTGGATCATGGGATACCTCTCTCGTATGTTTTTGCCTGAGCCGTGGCGGCCAGACGAAGCCTATTGTAGCCCTTCATCGCGGAAAAAGCAAATAGATCCCGGCGATCCCTTCAGCCGCTCGCGCCGAAATTGGGCCTTCCACGAGGGTAGCACTCCATGAATCATTTTTCATCGTCGAGGATCTCACTGCAAAGATAATGAAACTGGGGCAGCTGTGCCATAAAAGGTTCCCAGCGCTGCCGGATCTCGGCGCGCTCCTGGGCGTCGGCGTTCTCAAACCCGTGGTCCTTATCGGTAAGATACAGGACATCCATCCCTATGCTCTCCAGACATTCCCGGCAGAGATCTTCCGCAGACTCGATCCGCCGGCCAGTATCCACATAGAGCGGTTCCAGCCCGATGGCCAGCCACACATAGCCCACCTTGTCCGACCACAGAAGTTCGTAGTCCAGACACTGCCGCAGATGTTCCTGAAAGACTGCGCGGACCTCGTCGATTCCTGCCTTTTCACTAGCTGTATAACACATAGAGCAAAATCCTCCTCAAACTCTTTTAACTCTTATCGCTTGGCGCAGACGAACCAGCGCCCCTTTTCCATCCACAGGTAGGTCTCCTGTCCCCGGATTATGCAGGTGTAGCGGTTGCCCACGCCGCCAACGCTCTGGCAGGCAGCCCGTCGGACATCCAGAATTTTGTCCACCGGGTACCTGTGCTCCTCGTCAAACTCGATCTCCAACGGGCGCAGTTTTCCCTCCGCGTCGAAGCGGACGATCACCGGCACATATCGTTTTTCTCGCTGATCCATAGCTTATCCTCCCAAATAGCCCACCGGATGTACCGTGTGTCCATCCTTCACATTGATTCTTCCTAAAAGAGGGTCCGTGTCTACGATGGCCCTGCGGATACTCATGTATCCGTACCGCTGCCGGAGATGGTCCACCGCCTTGTCGATGCGTTCCCACTTATCCCGCCGTTGCTCCTCCGCGAACATGGACAGCTGTAGGCTGCTCTGGGCCTCCACCAGCCCAGCTCCCCGCAGGCCGATGCTCCGAATGGGTTTGTCCCAGTGGTAGTGTCGCCGGAACAGAGCCATGCCGGTCTCTGCCAGTTCCTGGCTGGAGCAGGAGGGGGCCGGAAGCTTTCGCTGCCGGGTAAAAGCGTTCAGCTCCGTGTCACGGACATAGATCTCCACCACCGAACAGCGGGAGACCAGCTCCCGCATACGGGCACAGACACTCTCCGCCAGCAGGTAAAGCATCAGGAGGACGTCCTCCTCGCTGACCAGATCCCGGGGTGTGGTGGCGCTGTTGCCCACGGACTTGATGTTGGGAACATGATCGGACTTTTGGACGGGAGATACATCCCAACCGTTGGCAAAGGTGTGGAGGATCAACCCCATTTTTCCCAACCGCCGCTGCAGGAAGTCAGGCGGGCTCTGGGCCAGACGGCCAATGGTACTGATTCCCACTGAGCGCAGTTTTTTGCTGGTGGCGGGGCCTACATAGAGGAGGTCCTCCACCGGCAAAGGGTAGACAATCTCCTTGTAGTTGTCGCGCCCGATGCGGGTGATGGCGTCCGGTTTTTTGTAGTCGCTGCCCAGCTTGGCGGTGATCTTGTTGTCGGACACCCCAATGCTGGCGGTGATGCCTAGCTCAAACTTGATCCGGTCGCTGATCTCCCGGGCGATGGTCATAGGATCCCCAAACAGCCCCACGCTGCCCGTCACATCCAGCCAGCTCTCATCCAGGCCGAAGGGCTCGATCTGATCCGTGTAATCCTCATAGATCTCTCGGGCCATGCGGCTGAAGCGGATATACTCATCCATGTCCGGCGGGAGAGTGACAAGATCCGGGCAGCACTGCTTGGCCTGCCAGATGGCCATGCCGGTTTTCACGCCGCGGGGTTTCGCAATATAGTTGGCGGTGAGGACAATGCCGTGGCGCTCCTCCTGACTGCCGCAGACGGCCAGAGGCTTGCTTCGCAGCTCCGGGTGGCGCTGCATCTCCACACTGGCGTAAAAGGAGTTTATGTCGCAATGCAAGATATGTCGTGTCATGTTCCTCACCTCCCGTCGCCCTCATAATAGAACAAAAGTTCTATATATGCAATAGGAGGTTTATGGAAGGACTGCGGACGGGCTGTCTCAACGCCGGGATCTATGGTATACTATAACTTACATCAGCGCGTACAACTTGCTGCGGGGAGGACACAAAAGGATGTGCGGTAGGTATCAGTTTACAGCGGAGCAGTGTGAGGAGATTCGGCGGATTGCCCAGGCCATCCATAAAAAGTATGGGAGGGGGGCCTGGACTCCAGGCGATGTCCGACCAGCCAACGTGGCCCCTGTCATCCTGTCCGACGGCGGGAAGCTGGCGCCGAGGCTGATGAAGTGGGGGTATCAGACCCCCGGTACGCTGGTCATCAATGCCCGGGCAGAGACGGCAGCGGCAAAACCGATGTTCCGGGAGAGCGTCCGCAGCCGACGCTGCCTGATCCCGTCCACTGGATTCTACGAATGGGATGCCAATAAGCGAAAGTATCTCTTTACCCTCCCGGGTCAGAATGTCCTATATATGGCGGGGCTGTATGACAGACGGGTCAATGAGGACTGCTACTGTGTCCTGACCACGGCCCCCAACCCATCCATGCAGCCCATCCATGACCGGATGCCGCTGATCCTGACGGGGGAGCAGCGGCGCAGATGGCTTGCCGACACCGATGCCGCGGCGGAAATCCTGGCTGTGGTGCCCCCGACGCTGGTATGTACATCGGCAGAGAGCCAGATTAGCTTGTGGTAAAGGGGGAGAGCGGCTGGGCCGGTCGACCAGAGAGTAAAATAGGGGAACAAAAAGGAAAGCATACAGGCGCAGCCTCCGCCAAGGGGAGGCTGCGCCTGTATGCTGAACGGAGGTTAAGGCCGTTAGGAATCATACTATTAGCTGAGTTTGACGGTATTGTCTATATACCAAAGACAGACAGTATGGAACGTGAAAGAGAGATACCTGTAAAAATGGACTTATTGTGGCTCAGAGGACTTGGGTTAGGGTCAAAGCGTTATCGCAGATAAGCAAAGCGGGTTCTTGGATAATCTGGTAAAATCATATCATTTGTAACCATTGCAGCGCTTAGACGATCAATACCCATAAATAAATATCCTGCAGGATAGTTTCCTAAAAGCTAAATTCATAAGGATTTCTCAATATTTGAACTTCCTGAAATGAATTACCAAAACGAGTAACAGTAACAGAACTACGGTAGGGTTTCTCCTGACACCACATAGTTTTTCGTTTATCTCATACGTCCTATTTTATTGCCGTTCTATAAAACTTGTAATCTACTGTTCTTTAAGAAGTAGAAATCTCTATGATATAACTAGTTAGCTATCTTCTAAAGCCCATACCCCATACGAAAATAACAATCTCGGTTCTGAGACTGGAGCCGAGATTGTCTAATCATGATACTTTGTTTACGTCTGAAGTCGAAAGGTGGAAGTCTTTAGTGTATTTCTGCCTCTTTATTTCAGCTGTGCCTAATAAAATTTTTCTTGGAAACAGGAAAAATAGGTTGACTAGTTAGAAATATCTAACTATAATCAAACCCGGAATATATAATTTGGAGGCTGCCTGTTGGGGAGAAAATAGAAGTGAGGAGAACATTCTGGAGGAAGTCTTTGTCATTCTCCTATGTGCAGGTCCTGCTTGTAGCGATTCCAAGGACTTTACCTAGACGGCTACGATGTCGGTGGAGAAAAGAGGCGATGGCTTTCTATTTCGGAGCAACGTGCAAACAGCCTGGTGTAGATTTTTTGTACGTTGGAGGATGCAGGTACTAGAAGCACCCTGCTAGAGAGGTAAGGAATTTTGCAACACTACAGCAAAGCAATGGTTATCGATATAGTTTGAGCAGCACCGGGCGGACATATGATGACAGGGGAGAGAGGAGAGTAAGCTGTTGTCCGGCTAATGCTGAGAGCTTATGTGAAGCAGATGGGATTTCAGATATTGGTACCTATTTTCCATAAAGGATGCCGGGTAAAAATTAGAACAGTATCATTAATGATGCATCATTTGAATGGCGGCTAATAGAGCCGCATTTTTAGGGAATGAGGTTAGTGATAACTAACAAAATTGAGAGGAGCGAATCCAATGATTGATAAACGGTTGTTCCGGCTGCTGGGAGAAAACCGCAGGTATATCGGTTACTGTGTGGCCCTGCAGCTTGCCAGTCTGGCAGCCAGTCTCACCGTCACAGCTTGCTTGTGCCGGGCGATCTACCTTGCGGCACAGAAGAATTTTCCCGAGACAGGTGCGTTTTTTATCCTCGCTGCAGCGGGCTTTGCCGCCATGGCTGTGCGGTATCTGGCTGTACGCAAGGCAGGTGATCTGAAGGATCTGCTGGGAAGGAAAGCCAAACAGGACCTGCGGGAAAAGGTCTACGACAAAATTGTGCGGTTGGGGGTGCGTTCTGCCGACGGGATGAGCATGGCCGGTATGACCCAGGTAGCACTGGAGGGAGTGGAGCAGCTAGATCTCTATTACTCCAGCTATCTGCCGCAGTTTTTTTACGCCATGCTGGCTCCGCTGGTGCTATTTTCCGTAACGGTTTGGATTGACTGGCGGGTAGCGGCGGCGCTTTTGGTCTGTGTGCCTTTGATTCCTCTTTCCATTGTGGCGGTGTCCCGCTATGCTAAACGAATCTTTGCCAAATACTGGGGGCAGTACATCTCTATGGGAGACGCCTTTCTGGACAGTGTGCAGGGGCTGCGGGAGCTGAAGCTTTTCCGGGCCGATGCCAGACAGCAACAGCGGATGAATGCGGCGGGGGAGTCCTTTCGCAAGATCACCATGAAGGTGCTGGTAATGCAGCTGGCCAGCACTACCATTATGGACCTGGTAGCTTACGGCGGAGCGGGAGCAGGCATTGCACTGGCGCTGCAGGGCGTGGTGCACCGGGGCCTTTCCCCCTTTGCAGCGCTTTTTCTCATGCTAGTGGCAGTAGAATTTTTCCTGCCACTGCGGGCATTCGGAGCTGCTTTTCATGTAGCGATGAATGGCGTCAGCTCCGGCAACAAGATCCTCTCGCTACTGGAGCAGCCAGATCCCGTCTGGGGCCAAAAGATCCCGGATGGCGGAGAACTGCGCTTGGAGGGAGTCAGCTTTTCCTATGATGGCAAGCGGGAAGTTTTGCATGATACCGAGATGAGCTTCCTGACTGCAGGCATGACCGCCATCGTGGGGCCGTCCGGTTGCGGGAAATCCACGGTGGTGGGGCTACTCACTGGTGCGCTGCGCCCGGACACTGGGCAGGTGACACTGGGTGGAACGCCGTTGGAGCAGCTTGCACGAGATGCTTACTATGCTCGTATTGCCGTAGTGAGCTACAACACCTACTTGTTCAACGCAACGGTGCGGGAAAATTTTCTTTTGGCGCAGCCGGATGCCACAGAGTATCAGATCTATCAGGCTTTGGACAGGATGAATCTGGGCGTTTTTGTGCGTACCCACGGTGGACTGGACAAGATCATCACAGAAGAAGCGGCCAATCTTTCCGGAGGACAGCGCCAGCGCCTGGCATTGGCTGTTAACCTGGTGGCGGACAAGGACATCTATATTTTTGACGAGGCCACCAGCAATATTGATGTGGAGAGCGAAGCTGTGATTATGCAGGAGATCCGTGCGCTGGCCCGGCATAAGGCGGTCATTGTGATCTCTCATCGGCTGGCCAATGTGGAGCTGGCAGATCGTATTTACTATCTTGAGGCGGGCCGGGTGACGGAACAGGGGACCCATTCTGAATTGATGCACATGGGCGGCGGATATGCGGGCATTTATACGGCACAGAAGCAACTGGAAGAGGGGTATCGGGAGGTGATCGGATGATGAGCGTGAGAACAGCCACACGCCGGAGCGGTGTCAGTATTATGGCGCGGCTGATATTGCTGCTGGGCAGGCTCAGCGCCGTGATGGTATTGGCGGTGCTCAACGGGACGTTCGGATTTTTATGTGCCATGGGGGTGACCTTGTCCGGCGCCGCAGGCATTGCGAAGGTGCTGGGTGAACCAATTCCGCTCACCTATTCTGCATTGGCGGTGCTGGCTGTGAGCTGTGGTGTGGCGAGGGGGCTGCTGCGCTATGGAGAACAGTACACAAACCACTATATTGCATTCAGACTGCTGGCTGTTCTGCGGGACAAAATTTTTGGCGCTCTGCGGCAGCTGTGTCCCGCCAAGTTGGAGAGCAAACAGAAGGGTGCCATTATCGCTATGATTACCGCAGACATCGAGACGCTGGAGGTGTTTTACGCCCATACAATCTCTCCGATCTGCATTGCGGTGTTGGTATCCGGTGGTGTGGCAGCCTTTGTGTGGTGGGTGGCTGGACCTTGGCTGGCGTTGACCGCCGTAATCGGATATCTGGTCATCGGCATCCTGGCGCCAGTGATCTCATCGGGACGACTCAAACCCGCCGGGGTACGTTACCGCGCTGCTTTTTCCGATTTCAACGCCTTTTTTCTAGATAGTATCCGTGGTATCCGGGATATTGTGCTGCACAACGCAGGCGAGGTGCGCCGGGCCGAAGTGCGCCGCCGTTCCGGTGAGCTGTTGGAGGAGACTAAGAAAATGAAACACGAGACCACTCGAGCAGCTGCCGGCACTGAGCTGATGGTCTCACTGTTTTTGCTACTGAGTCTTGCGGTTGGCATCCTGCTGGTGGCCCAAGAGCAGTTGAGTCCCGGACGGATGATTCTGGGTGTAACCGCTGTGTTCGGCTCTTTCGGGCCGGTACTGGCCATTTCGGCGCTGCCAGGTAACCTGACCCAGACCTTTGCTGCCGGAGACCGGGTGCTGGATCTTCTGGCGGAGTCCCCCGCTGTGCGCCCAGTGGAGAACGGCGTGTGTCTGGAACCGGTACAGACGTTACGGGTGGAGGATCTGTGTTTCGGGTATGACAGCGAAAGGCCGATCCTTAGCGGCGTATCGCTGCATGCCTGTCGGGGTGAGATTATGGGCATCGTGGGGCCGTCGGGCTGTGGTAAATCCACGCTGCTTAAACTGCTGTTGCGTTTCTGGCAGAAGGATGGCGGGACCATCGCCTACAACGGAGCCGATATCGACACCATTGACACCGGCAGTCTGCTGGACCAGGTCACGATGGTCAGTCAGACCACCTATCTATTCGACGAGACCATCGAGGAAAACCTGCGCATCGCCAGGCCGGACGCAACCCGGGAGGAGATCGAAACGGCCTGCCGGATGGCGTCGGTCCATGATCTCATTCTGACGTTGCCCGACGGCTACCAGACGAGGGTCGGCACCTTGGGTGACAACCTTTCGGCTGGGGAAAAACAGAGGATCGGGCTGGCCCGGGCATTTTTACGAGGCAGCAGCGTAATTTTGCTGGATGAACCCACCAGCAATGTAGACAGTATCAATGAAGGCATCATCCTGCGGGCGCTGAAAGAGCAGAAGCAGGATAAATGCATCCTGCTGGTCTCCCACCGGGAGTCAACCATGGCCATTGCTGACCGGGTCTACCGTGTGGAGGGAGGGGTTCTGCATGAGCAGCGTTGAGAACAAGCGAGAGCAGGAAAAACAAGTGGTAGGCCTGATGATCCGCCTGTATTGCCGTAAGCACCATGGTGCCCATGGAGCGCTCTGTCCCCAGTGCCAGGCGTTGGCCGACTATGCTGCCGCCCGCAGTGACCATTGCCCGTTCATGGAGACAAAGACTTTCTGCTCCAATTGTAAGGTCCACTGTTACCGGCCGGATATGCGTGAGCAGATCCGGGGGGTGATGCGGTTTGCAGGGCCACGGATGCTGCTATACCACCCAGTATTAGCTGTGCGCCATCTTTGGGAAAGCCGACGGGAGAAAAAACGACTGGAGGAAAACACATGAAGATCCCTAAGATCCTATGGACCCTACTGGGCTGTGTGGGGCTAGCGCTGGGTGCCGTGGGGGCTGTATTGCCCATGCTGCCGGCTTTCCCTTTTCTGCTGCTGGCAACATTCAGCTTTGCCCGCAGTTCTCCACGCCTACACCGCTGGTTTATCGGAACTCAGCTCTATCAACAGAACCTGAACAGCTTTGTACAAGGACGAGGCATGAGTCGCCGGGCAAAACAACGAGTCATAGCCACCGTCACCGCACTGATGGGCTTCGGGTTCCTGATGATGTTTCTTAAGGAGCTCTATCTGCCCTGCGGGATTCTGGCCGCAGTCTGGGTCTTCCACATCCTGTATTTCCGGTTCGGCGTAAAGACCTGTGCGGAGGAAGGTGGAGCTCCAGTTCCAGAACGGCAGGGGGAAGACTTTGCTGCTTGAAGCTTGATATAGCCTGAGAATCCCCTCCTGTTATTTTAGGAAGACAAAGTTCTGGGATTGGTCAAAACAACTGCAGACAATTTGGAAGAATAGGGGTGGCCTTTGGCACTGAGAGAAAGGCGACATGGCCATGATGCGGAAATAGTACATAAGACGGGTAGACATGCCGATGCACAGATGTTTTGCTATATAAAAAATATCTGGTGGCAAGGGGAGAAGGAGTGAAATCTGGTGCAAGAACTCAAATATCTGAAAGATAAACTCGTAACTCCAGGTGAGGCTCCTTTCGTTAACCATGTTACATACCCTGTGGACAATGGTCGTGCCGACTTATGGCTCTACAATATTTTTCCGGGCGTACAGCTCATGGTGACAGAGTTTGCCTGCGAGACCTGCTTTCAGAAAGGGATGGCCCAGTATGCCGTGCTGTTGACCAGTCATGTGCTGCGGTTCCTTCTGCCGTTTTCCATCTCCTTCTATCTGGTCAAAAAGACAGTAACGGTGGGGGCTTATATCAGTGCCTTTACCGCCATGTGCCTGCCGGGAGTGGTGGTCATCCCCATGGCCGTAATGTTTCGTTTTATCCCTACCATGACGGAGGAGTGGCAGGCGGTTTCTCAGGCTTTACGCCTCCGGGGGCTGGAAGCCACGGGAATCAACAGCATCCTCCACCCTGTGCGGCTGCTGGAGTATCTTCTGGTCCCGTTTCTCCTCCGGTGTTCGGAGGTGGTGGATGAGATGTTGGTGGCGTTTATGGCCAGAAGCTTTGATAAGGATTGGTCCAGGACCAACTACCTGGAGCTCAAACTGGGCGTACTGGACTGGGTTTTGATCCCTGCGTCGCTGGCGGTCACGGTGTGGAATTTGGCATTTTAAATGGGGAACAGCCAGATGATTCGGTTTCAGGAGGTTTCCTATACATATTTATCTCAGGGGCCAGGGAAAGAGCAGAGTCCCAGCCTGGATCACATTTTGTTCCACATTCCCAAGGGACAGTGCGTGGTGCTGTGCGGCAAAAGCGGCTGCGGAAAGACGACGCTGCTGCGCATTGATTATAGGCGGATTTTTGACATTGAGTGGTGTTGTCGGAGTTACAGGAATGGTAATGACCGCAATGCAAAATCCGTCAAGTGAGTGGGTAACACCGCCAGGAAGAATGCTAATAAGTATTTTGAAAAACGGATATCAGTTCCTACGGTTCTGCTTTTTTCTATTAGTTTTTGGATTGTATATTCTTCTGACAGAAAATAAAGCAGATTAACAGATTTCTATTTAATGGTAAAATTGATGGGGCAATCCTCACGATTCTCTTAACGGACATTATGATTCAGGTTCTAGCCTACGCACTGAGCTTCACGGCTGGCGCTATAATCTATGTAGTTATGGAATTGGTTCCGGAGATGTCACGGGGGAGCATTCCAATGTGGGAAGCATTCTATTTGCCGCCGGTTTTACAATGATGATATTGATGTTGCGCTGGAATAAGACACACTTATAAGAGGAGGAACAGGAATGCCACAATTGGGTGTTGTGGAGGACACGCTGTTTGTTCCCATGGTGGGCAGACTCTATGCCAGTGAGTATTGCCCGCAGATCTTATACGATCAAAAAGCGCTGGAGTTGAAGAAGACGTTGCCGCCTGGTCTGCTGAAACGGGAAGGCCAGAGCCAATACACCATGCTGGCCTCAGCTGTTCGATCAGCCAATATGGATCGGTTCATCCGGGCGTTTTTGGAACACAGGCCGGACGGTGTAATTGTTCAGCTTGGTTGCGGTCTGGAAACGACATATCATCGCTGTGACAACGGCCATACTCGCTGGTATGCCGTGGATCTGCCGCATGTGGTGGAGTATCGGCGGGAGTTCCTCCCAGAGCCGGAGCGGGAAACCTACCTCGCTGAGGATGCCTTTGCCGAGGACTGGATCAATCGGATCCGTGCCGATATGCCGGATGCTCCCATTCTGGTTACCGCTGGTGGGCTGTTCCACTATTTTGAGGAAAGCAAAGTTATGGGACTCCTGCGGATGCTCAAAAAATATGGAGATATTGAAATTGTCTTTGACGCCGTGAATAAGAGCGGTATGATCATGATGCGGAAAAAGTATATGAAGCAGGTGGGCCACGGGGACGCAGAGATGTTCTTCTATGTGGATTCAGCAGTAGCGCTAGCTAAGAAAATTGGAAGCGCAACCAGACTCCTTGCCGAGGAACCCTACTATTTCCATATTCCTCGGAATGGTTTGAAGCTGTCTACAAAGGTCAGTATGGCGGTTTCGGACCGGTTCTGTATGGTGAAGATGGTGCATCTTTGTCATGATAAAAGATAAAGCTCCCAACCAAACAGGATAAAGTCGTCCAATCGGATTGGAAAGGACTGTGATGTGTCGCTTACTCAGTAAGGAGAGGCGAGCTGTAGAAATAACGGTTAGCATCGCTAACTATACTAAAAGGAGAGCGGTACGTTATGAATACGCAAAAAAAGGGATGACGGGGAAGGACATCATTACGGTGGGAATTTTCTCCACCGTCTACTTTGTCATCATCAACTTTGCTTTTATACTTCACAGCAGTATCGCCGCATTTACGGGTACCCCTTCCTAATGATGTGTGTCAAGGTGTCAAAGATCGGTCCGGTGATCCTGATTAGCTGAATTAAAGCTGAAGGGGCTCATGGTCCCAGTGATAGTTTCTGTCACCAGCGCTGCGGAGGATCTGCCCGGCGCGGGAATGGCTCAGTGAATTAAAAATCTAACACCAAAGACCAGTCTGGTGGAAGCTCCGCGTGAATTGTTACTGTTCTGATAGTTCTGTGCGTTTGCCCTGTCTATTGGTCTCCTTCTGTGGTATGGTGTGTTGCTGCGAAGGAGGAGAAGTAACATGTATGAATATATAAAAGCCTTATACCTTCGGTTTTTCCGGGAGCCGGAATGTAACGAGCTACGTCAGAAGATCTACGAAACTCAGCAGGAATTAAGGGGCAGATTGGGGCGGGAGGAGGACTGCACTGGAGAGCTTCGTTTCCGTGTTCCAGCCGGCTTGGGGTATGGCCCGGGAACTAGAGGACCGGGGGTTCTACTCCTTTGACCAGGAGGAATCGGAGCGTATCCGCCAGGAATCCGCACAGCAGAGAGTACCTAAAATATAGCGAGCAGAGCGCAAATCAGGCGCAGTCTCCCCTTGGTGGAGACTGCGCCTATATTCTAGCGCAAAATAGGTATGAAAAATTCCCCAGTTCAACTAGGGGTGTGAACAGTTCCAATAAAAATGGACAGTGACAAAGTACTCCTTGATGCAGGAAAAATGGCGTGAGATTTTGTATATGCTCTAACATATCTTTAATGAAGGTATTGTCATAGCCTTTGCCCCACAGGATTTCCTTAAAATTTAGTATGAACATCTCATAGTCAGACTTGTAGCTCTTACGGTTTCTCTCAATTTCCCGATAATTGATGTTTAGTATACATCCATTGCGGATCGCATTGAATCTGCCTTCAATTTAAAAAATTTTTTATTTGTCGAAATATTCAATGTATTTTAACGGATTTGCCTCTTGACTGAATAGAAAAATTCCATATAATAGAATTAGAATAATTCTAAAGTTGGTGTTAGTCATTATGACAAAGTATGGAACGAAAATCTTGGAGATCGTAAGTGCCTCCCGCAGCCATATGACAGCAGAAGAAATATTTGACACCTTGCGCCGGACTTATCCCGCGGTCGTGTTGGCCACTGTTTACAACAACCTCAATCGTCTGTTGCAGGAGGGGCTGATCCGCAAGGTATCGGTGGAGGGAATGCCGGATCGGTACGACCGTATTCAGCGCCACGACCATCTGGTGTGCAAAGGCTGCGGAAGGCTACTGGATATTGACCTGGGAGATCTGACTGCACAACTGGAAGAAAAGGCGGGGATCTCTATTTTGTCCTATGATCTGAAACTGATGTATTTATGTGAAAACTGTAAAAAGAAAATTGAAAAGAAAGGAATGTGAGGAACCTGAATCATCTGCCTTTATCCGTCCGCGTCCCCATTGAACCGGACAACCCCAGTATTATGCGCTGGGAGGAAAAATGCATCCGCTGCGGCATGTGCAAAGAGGCTTGCACCAACCTGATGGGAGTGCATGGAACTTATACTCTGGAGGAAACCGGAAACAGGGCCATCTGCATCTATTGCGGCCAGTGTGCCAATATCTGCCCGGTGGACAGCATCACTGAGCGGGACGAGGCTCTCCAGGTACAGAAGGCCATCGCCGACCCTAACAAGGTGGTGGTAGTCAGCACTTCTCCCGCCGTCCGGGCTTCACTAGGCGAGGAGTTCGGCATGGAGCCGGGTGCTTTCGTAGAGGGGAAAATGGTCGCGATGCTGCGGGCTTTGGGCGTTGACTATGTGCTGGACACTAACTTTGCCGCCGACCTGACCATTGTGGAGGAGGCCAGCGAGCTGAT
>ENA-OURU01000954-OURU01000954.1-human-gut-metagenome-genome-assembly--contig:-NODE-954-length-40422-cov-4.547700_pt1 | contig 40422 bp, 34 predicted proteins | sample MGYA00242137_ERZ509064 | MGnify/ENA primary metagenome ERZ509064 (study PRJEB26280, sample SAMEA2338777) | human gut metagenome | biome: human gut; feature: human-associated habitat; material: faeces...
ATATACGCTTTCTTATCTGCAATAATCTGATCCGACAACTCCATATAGAAGTTGACGCCGATATTACCCGTAAGACTCAAGGAATAACCGGCGAGCTTGGCGCCGATGCCATCAATGATCGCACCGCAGTCACTGATATCACACCTGCCATCTCCGTCTGCATCGGTATGAGCCTTCTTTGTAATCTGAATGGTAATCTTTCTACTTTCTTCGGTGTAGTTATCCTTGTCTTCTCCATCATAAATAGCTGCAGCTTCCACTGTCGTTCCTGCCATTAATGACTTCTCTGCATCTGTACTGTCCCAACTCCAGCTCTTCGGCAGTGCTACATCGCTCACTTTCTGCACTTTATCATTGCAAGGAAATCCTTTCTCTTTCTCTATAGAAGATGTATCAAGCACCGCATGCTTGATTGTAAAGCTTCCTAATTCAATCTCTGCTGCGATATGATCATCCGATGCTTCATCCATACATGCCTTTACGGTATAAGTTCTAGCGTTTACAGGAGCATCTGTCTGTTCATTTCTTTCACTATCCACATACTTGATGGTGACTGTCTTGTCGATATATGGCACGTTTTCTTTTACGCTGACAGTTGCAGTTTTAGTCGTCTTATCATACGTCAGATTCGCCGGTGCAGTGTATATAAAGTCATCCTCTACAGGAGCATATAATAACTGTCCCGACTTGCTGATGCCATAATTCGCTTTCACGCCATTGACTGTATGCGCACCTGCTGTCAGCCATATGTACAGATTATTGTCTGCATCTTTCAGCTTGCTCGAATATGTCTTATCATCAATCGTCACATCTGCATCTGCTACATTAGAAATTTTCAAAGGATATAGCTTTTCTCCCGCCTCGTTTGTCGGCTGACCTTTCACGGATGTAGCATTTACGGAACCACCGGTGATCTTTATGTTGGCGTCATAGTCGCTCGTTGAGCTCCATCCACCACCGATTCCAAAGTTTTTCTTACCAGAGCCTTTTACTGCTGCCTTTATCCTGCCGCCACGGATAACAAGATTCATCGTAAGCTTATTGCCATTCCCATAACCTATTCCAGAGCCCTGTTGACTGCTTGCATCGATATTCCCTCCTGAAATATCGATCGTTTTCTGCCGATTCACTGAATTGTATCCGTTTCCAATTCCAGCTCCGGTATCTGCTGATACAGTAATGTTTCCCCCCAGAATACTGAGATTTCCTGCAATATGTTGTCCAGAACCACCGATTCCCGCCGAATTTCCATTGCCCGTCACCTTCAGGCTGCCACAGTTTTCATCGCAGATATGCCCCACTTCATTTGCTTTCTGGCACGTTATTATCAATTTGTTATCATTTTCGCTGTTTCTCTGCAAACCCGGCTTATCTGTACCTCCGGACAGTATATTATTAGAATGATCTGCCAACGTAATTGTAACATCCGCATTACTGTTATCCTCAATCAAAAATGCCGGATTCTCCGTACCGGAGCAGTCAATATTTACTCCTGCCAGTGTAATATTTGCCGCTACCCCATACTTCACGGCAATAACATCCGAGGTTGCCTGATCCGGATCTTGATTTTGAATCGTTATCCCCTTATCCGTATTGATCGTCAGTTTTCCTTTGAAATAGGTATAATCACTTTCAGATAAAGTCTCCTCTGTATTTGTCGCTGACACTTTAAAATCCGTGCCGGCAACCGCCTCTGCAAATGCCGAACCATCAAAAGCGTACTGTTTTGTGGTGCTTCCAACAGAAACCGTATAGTCATCCTGTGGAAGATAGAGATAAAGGCTTGTGTCACTTGCGCTATGCTGCTTTAACCGTTGCTTTGTTCCGTTTACCGTTACATCCGCATTTGACTCATTTGCCGGTGTCTTCAGGAGATATACTTCTTTTCCGTCTTCCCCTTCCTGATCCTTCGGAGTAACGCTGATTGGATTACCGTTCTTAGAAGATGCCTTGACCGATCCTCCTGATATATAAATATCAGAACAGCCTTTACCACTGCCGCCCTGTCCGATTCCATCTCCATTATAACCACTATGCGCGGTCACACTCCCGCCCGTAATATATATGTGGGAAACTACCTTTTTTTGGGCACCTCCTCCACCACCGATCCCGGCTCCGCTGTTACTCGCCTGTGCATCTACATTACCTCCGGAAATCGTTATATATGAGGCAACATCATTTGATCCCCCACCAATTCCGGCTCCATTCTTAGTTCTGGCTGTTATATTTCCGCCCTTGATATATATTTTTGCTGCGTCTTTATTCCTTTCACTACCAATTCCGGCTCCATTTTTTACATATGTTGCGCTCACACTCAAAGAACCGCAATCCGAAGAACAGACATGGTCTTCGGCGACATGCTCACATCGGATCGTTAATGTGCCCAGTGTATCTGAATAAGCTCCATTCTTTTGCAACGCCGCACTTGTTGAATTACTATTTACCGTCAAAGTATTCTGAGTTCCATCTGCTAAAGTAACCGTCACATCTCCGGTACTGTCGTCTGCGATCTTAAACGGTGCCAAAGAACATGCAATATTCACTCCAGCCAGCGTGACATTGGCTGATACACCGGATTCCACAAAGATGTGGTTATCGGTTGCCTTGGATGTATCCGTATTCTTGATCGCGATCGGTGTAACAGACTTTATCGTAAGCAGTTTCTGATCCGCATCATAGGTATAATCCGTTCCGGATGAACCGCTTGTGGAGATGCTGAAATCCCCCACTGTTGTCCAATTCTCTGCCCCTGTGACACTCTGTGCGGATGCGTTTGCAACTGCCTCGACATGCAGACCGGTATCCGGCATTATGGATACTGCCATCGCTGCCGTCAATGCCACTGCGAGTCCTTTTTTCCATACTCTTCTTCGTTTCATATCTTCCTCCCTTTCCCTGCGATGTACTCTCGAAATTCTTCGTTTAGAAGATTCTGTCATTCAGAGATTTTCGCATAATTTAAGATCATTTCCTTGATCCTGAGTAACTCCGAAGTATAGTCCTTGTTGTCCTCTGATCCCCAGATAAATCCGCTGGCACAGTACGTACAAGCCGTCATCATTGTATGCACTGTCACACGAAAAAATTCCTCCTTCGGAATATCCGTGCGGAACGTGTGATCCTCCTTTGCTTTCTCATACATCCATTCCAGTCTCGTATCGACCGAATAAAGGGATGCATGAAACTCCTCAAGCTGTTTCTCCTCTACTTTCTCATGGGTGACATAATGGTTGAAATTGTCATTATACTGCAATAAATCCTTGTGATGCTGGTACATTTCGATATAACTGTCCAGCGTGAAAGTAAACCTATCAATTGCCGGAATATCTCCAATCGATGTAAGCGGACGCTTCGCATCCAGTGCATCCAAATACTCTTTCCATTTGGCAGCACACACCGCGATCACTAACTCCAGCTTATTCGGATAATAGCGGAATAATGTCGCACGTCCTACTCCTGCCGCCTCTGCAATCTCTCCCATACTGACCGGCTCAATTTTCTTCTCTACAAAAATTTGAAACGCAGCATTGATAATTGCTTTTCGTCTGTTATCCTTCATACTGCTTTTTATCTGTGTCTCATTCATAAAATAATCCTTTCCGTGATACTCGCTGTCTCAATCATACTGAAAGATTATCGTCTTGTCAATATCGGATTGGGGGAAAATGATCATCATTCGCTCATCATTTGTCCATTATTATTCAACACTTTCCCTACTGATCCTGCCGGATTTTTTTCACAATAGTTATTTCTTGGAATGTCCTGCTTCTCCTCTCCTTACTGAAAATCATCCGGACAGCCCGGTACACCCAGTAAAACGGCAGAAGCCAGTGATGTCTTTTCAGTACCGGGCAATAATCATACTGCTCTTTCCGTCCCTTCTTCTGCGAGGATATCATTTATTCGGAACACTTTCTTGCAAAGATCCCTATTTTCTTTTTCAAAATCTGCAATACCAAGGATCTCACACTGCTTGTCAATATAAGGAAAATCAAGGGAATCTTCCAGCCGATTCAAATACACATATTGATCTAATAGAGAACGGATTCCTGTACCGCTTCCATCAAAGTGCTTGAACATATGCGTCATAATATATACATAGAAATCCTCATCCGTAAAGCGATACTCGGATCGATTTCCTTTCGGACGCAGACGGTCTTTGATCCTGTCATAATAGCTTATCCACTCATTGTGATGACCCGCTCCGTAAAGTGAAGTATGCATTTCAAAATTATAAACCGGTTCTTTTTCATAGACATCATGATTTCCCTGCTCAAAAACTTCGACCTCATAACCGCGGCTTATCATGTAATCCCGGATCTGCTTCGCATAGTCTTTATCAAACAAAATGTCATTGTCCGACATCTGCCGCATGCCGATGGACGGATAAAACTCTTTTAATATCACGCCCTTTAATGGCATATGCCAGATTCTCTGCTCATCCATATAAGAAAAAATCTCTGCACGTTCCCGATCAAATAAGATTACTTTACGGATTGCTTTGGCAATACTCTGTTCCCACTCTGTCGGAAGCTTCACGCCAGCCTTTTTCAGCACGGTTCCGGTAAGTGCTTCCACAAAATGAGCCTTGCTAAATCGATACATCATCTGCATTTTGTCTTCGTCGTATGCTTCCTGAAATGTCTTGATATAAGCCTTCGCAGGCATTTTCTCATTAACACCACACCCTAACAGATAAAGCAGATCACACATCATATCTGAAAGGTCCGCGTTTCTAATTTCTTGCTCCATCCTTTTCTCCTCCATCAACAATATTTTTCTCATTATATACCCACCCATATGATAAATAAGAGTATTATCTTTGGATTACTTGTTGTATAACCATTATTGAAGTTCTAGAGAATTAGAAATATAAAAATGGAAGTTCTTCTCCTTACAGTATTTTTTTATTTTTGGGATCAGTTTTTCGTCGGTTGTATATTCCAACAGATATACTTCCATTCCGTCTGCTTTGCAAGCTTCCAAATATTTGCTGTAATACTCCCGTGTTTCTCTTGTTTGCTCATTAAATGTCCCTTTATCAAAATCGATACCGCTCCACACAGATTCCTGGTTTACACCTGTCATAATATGATCAACAGCCCCATAGCGTTCTCTATATTCTGTCACATATGTATCCCCACCATTGATGATGACCGCTTTTTTTAATGTCATAATGTTTTGCAAAATCGCTGTAAGACCCTCAAAAATACTTTTGCGCGGAGCATAATAATATACATCACAATTGTCTATAAAAAAACCGTCAACACCTTTTTCAAATAGTTTCTTAGAAAGCTGTTCTATAAACTTCTGCCATGCCGGGACAGACACATCCACCCATTTTTCTTCATCCCAATGCTCGTACTTGCCAATTGTAAACTTCTCGTAAGTTTTATAATATTCCCTGAAGTTTTCAACAGATCCAATATTTAGATACGTATATACCTTTGTTCCATTTTGATGGAGCGATTCGATATCCTTTTTTGTAAAATATTGCACATCAATTACAATCAGATCATATCTTTTAAAGCGTTCCAAAGATGAGGCGTCCGCATTCAGAAACACCCCATAATCATTTTTCTCTAATGTCTTCCCATAATCATTTTTCTCTAATGTTTTTACTTTATCGTCTTTTATAAAAAAGCATCCCATAATAAACATCAGAATAACTAGTAAAGCCACGGCTCCCATCTGCTTGATTTTTTTCCTGCTCAATGACACTCATCCCCTTTCAATAGTTTCCAAATCTATAACACAGTATAACACAGAATAAATGTGATATGGTGAACTAATTGAACCTCCTTAACTTAAACCATCCACTTCGTTCTTTCTGACACTGCAATCTCTGTGCCTGAGATGGTCAAGCATTTTTGTAACATTTACACTAAAAAAAATCATCGGAGAATTATCATAAGGACATCCTGCTTTGCTCATGCTCTGTCGAATCCCTTTTCCCGCACAAAATTCTGTGGAGGCTCTGGAGGTATACTGTGACCCCTGATTACTATGCAGAATAATTTTTCCTTTTACAGGATTCCTGTCAAGGGCAATCTGTAATGTCTGGATAGCCAATTCCGCATCGATTCTTTTACTGTTCAGTGTTGCCAGTACCGATTTATCATACAGATCTATGATACTGCAGTTATATCTTTTTGCACCATCCGAAAGATGAAGATAAGTAAAATCTGTACACCATTTTTCGTTTGGCTTAATTGCTGTGAAGTCCTGCTTTAACAGATTATTAAATCTTTTATAACAGTCTCCTTTACGGTACCGAGGTTTTTTGGGTATCACAACAGATCTGAGCTTTAATTCCCTCATATATTTGAGTACAGTTGTCCTGCTCAGACTGATTCCCCTTCTTCTTAAAAATATAACCATCATCCGATATCCGGGACGTCCGTCATATTCATAGTAAATACTTAATATTTGTTGTTTTTTCTTTTCTTTGTCTGCCAGATAACCTGCCTTTCTGTTCTTTTTGTAATTATAGTAGGAATTCGGATAAATATGGAATCGGGCAAGAAGCCATCTTACTCCGAACTCATTGCGGTATTGGTCAATAAATCGGTATTGCTCTAATCGATTTCCTTTGCGAAGAATGCAATGCCACCAGCGGTGGCTATGGCTTTATTTTAGGAAACGAGTTACTCCTTGTGTCTGATGAATTTGTTATTATTTTACTGTATTTTGGATGTTATGGCAATGAAGAGTTTCGTCAATATTTGATATTTGACTGCTTTTCTATATTCTTGCGTGACTCTTCTTTTTCATTTTTCTGTAAAACAGCCAGCCACACAAACCTGCAAAAATAACCGTTATCACAATTAGGATCGGGAATACCGGAATTGCATAAACGCTTGCTCTTATCAGCTTTAGCCCCTGATAAAGTGTGTATACACCAAATACGGAGAAGATGGCAACGGCAAGTGTATTCAGCAGTCCATCCGGTGCCTTGCTCTTTAACAAATAGCCAATCAACATTCCAAGAATATCTGCTGCAAAAAGTCCCAAAGAACAGCCGATCCATACGACAAATGCTGCACTCATACCTTCATTAGCACCAAAAGTAATGGCAGTAAGCTGTGTCTTATCGCCAAGCTCTGCTACAAAAAATGTGCAAAATACTGCAAGTGGAGCAAACTGAATCTTTGATCTGCTGCCTTCTTCCTCTTCTTCCTCATCCCCTGCGATCGTTGATGCTGCAAAATAAAGAAAAGCAAATGCTGCGATCATTTTAATAAGCCATTCCGGAATCAATTCACTAACCAATCCGCCGGCAAGAACAGCAAGTCCATTTAGTACAAGGATAGCAATAGCCGTTCCACATATAATATCTCTTAACTTGTACTTAGATGTAAGAGCGATCAGCATAAGCTGCGTTTTATCCCCCATCTCTGCTATAAATTCTGTGAAAAAAATTTTTAAAAATAATATCATTTGTCTTATCCCTCATATATCTCCAATAATGTTTCGTTCGAAAATATATTGTTCTCAACATTATCTTACTATAATGTTTCGTTCAAAGATCATTTTGCCCTTAACATCATCTTATTATGATGTACACCGCATACGCTAAGTAAAACGCAACCATACAGAAACCTTCTATCTTCCCAATTTTTTTCTTAGTCCCTGCAAATATCCATACGCACACGGTAAACACAATAAGTACGCACATATCTATAATGTTCTCTTTGATTATGCTGATCGGACTGATTGCAGAAGCCACACCAAGCACCATAAGTATATTAAATATATTGGATCCTATCGCATTACCGAGTGCCATATCAACTTCATTCTTTCTGGCTGCAACAATAGAAGTTACCAGCTCCGGAAGCGATGTTCCTATCGAAACGATCGTAAGTCCGATAAGCGTTTGGCTCATTCCGAGATCGCTTGCGATCCTCGATGCGGCATCTACAGTAACATCTCCACCAAATGCTATTGCGATCGCTCCACCGACAATAAATATTATACTTACCGGAACAGAAACAATCTTAATGTCCTCATCAGATCCACCTTCAATCTCAACGCTCTTGCCTTCTCTGCTTGCCTTTAATGCAATCTTAACCATATAGAATAAATAGCCGGCAAAGAAAGCAATTAAAATCACACCGTCAAAGCGTCCTAATGTTAAATCTGATTTGTCACCAATTCCGACACTTCCAAACAACATCAAGAGTCCGGCACAGATCAATGACAACGGAATATCTCTCGTTATGGTTTCTTTAGCAACATTTACCGTTGCTAACATTGCACATACGCCGATAACAACCATCAGATTAAAGATATTGGAACCAACCACATTACTAACTGCAAGCTCATTATTGCCTACAAGGGAAGCCGATACACTTACCGCCGTCTCCGGAAGCGATGTCCCCATTGCTACAATCGTAAGTCCGATAATGATAGATGGCACATGTAGTCTCTTGGCTACGCTTGAACTTCCTTCCACGAATAGATCTGCGCCCTTGATCAACAATGTAAAACCAATTACAAGGAACACAAGCACAAGAACAAATGGGGCGTCATTAATCAATTTTTCCATATTTTTCTCCTTTTTCTCTTTCCCAAGGCAGTGTTGTCAGCCGAAGTCTATGCCGAAACAAAAAGGCAAAGCCAGCGCTTTGCTTTTGTTACGTTACATAACAGCAATTTCCTACAAAATTAAAAAGACTCATGTATATCAATTATCCACCTGCGCTTTCTGCACAAGCAGTTAATCGATATACATGAGTCTCATTATTTAAGATTTGCCAGATTATACTCTCGGTTTATAATCAGAATGTTGACAAATCACACTTTCGCGCCAACTACTCCCTCATGGAATATTTAATTACTTGATAAATAATATCAAATGAAGGTGCCTATGTCAACATCATTTTCACGACTGATAACTTTTTAACTTTTTACATTTTCATTCAACCATTGATAATATCTCATCTTTTCAATACGATCTCAAATTTGTTTACAATTATACGAAAAATATACTCGTCCTTGCTCTTGCGTGGCACCGATTTTATCATAAAAACGAATTGATGGTGTATTCCAGTCCAGACAGCTCCATTCCATTTTAGAATATCCATCTTCCTTAACAAATTCTTCTATTTTGGAAAAGAACTTTCTTCCTAATCCACAATGACGATATTTCTCATTTAAAAGCACATCTTCCAAGTGAACCCCTGCTTCTGCCGCAAACGAGCCAAATATAGGATAGTAAACAGCATACCCGATGATCTCCTCATTATATTCCGCGATCAATACTGTTGCTATTTTCTTCTCAAAAATCCAGTAGCACAAATCTTCCTGGGAAGCTGTCATATCTTGAGGTCTTTTCTCGTATGTTGCCAAATCTTTTATCAGTGTTTGTATCTCTGCTATATCATTTTTCTCTGCTTTTCTTACGATAAATTTTTCGCTCATAATCTGTTCTCCTTTACTTGTTGATATAACTCAATCTTCGCACATCAAAAATTATCATGTTGTCACATATTGCTTATTATGTCAGTAAAACAATAGCTATTTTGTAATTCAGAATCCACCATAATGTTTTAAGGTTTCTGCTGCAATTTCAGATCCGACATTCATTGCCTTTTTAATATCATTTTCAAGCATATATGAACAAACAAAGCCGGCGTGATAACTGTCGCCGCATCCTGTGGTATCTATTATGCTTTCAACTTTTACAGCCTGCACTCTGTATTCCTGTCCATTAAAGTATGTAACGCTTCCATGTTCTGCAAGTGACACATTGAACAGGCAGCTGTATTTATTCGATAACCCCCTAAACATCGGCAGAAGTTCTTCCGATCCGCTTATCATAAAAAAATCAATATACGGAGCAAAGCGTTCCATATCAGCAAAATCTCTATATACATCAAAATCCACCACAAGCTTAAAGCCATGTGTTTTTTTCAGTTCGATTACCTGTGAAAGACACGAGGCCCAAAAATGAACAAATACCACATCGGATTCTGATAAGATTTTGATTTCGTCATCATTCAGCACGATATTATCGAGAATACTACCATTCCAAGAATCATCTTTATAATACCTATCGCCTGATTCCGTAAGATACGTCATATTATTTGCAGTCTGATGCCTTTCATCAATCCGTATATGTTTTTTATCAATAGCAAATTTTGCTATTGAATCCATTATCACTTCTGCATATTTATCTTTTCCGATAACACCAAGAAGCGTAACATCTATATTCGTAAAACGTGAAGCATGAACAGCAAAATTTAACGCTTCTCCGCCCGGTCTGATCATTTCAATCCCGTCAAAAACATCTACACATATGCAGGGAAGTGCAGTCAACTTGATTTTATTCATTGCGTCACCTCGGTCAACTTGATTTTATTCATCGCGTCACTTTATGAAATAATAATTTTCTTAATAAACTCAATAACGATATCGATGCCCAATTTAGCTGCCTTCCTGGCAAACTGAGCATAATCCATCGCTCCGCCCTCACCATCGGAGATTGTGCGAAGTACGGTAAATGGGACATGGTTCATATAGCAAACATGACCAATGCTGCCACCTTCCATCTCTGCCGCGATCGCATCAAATCGCTGATGAAGTTTCTCTTTCTGCCGTTCTCCCTGCATAAACAGATCTCCGGTAGCGATGGTTCCTACCTTATAATGAATTTCTTTTTCAGCAATACATTGTTCCATCAATGCCGTCATCTTCTCATCACTTGGAATATAAATCTGGTTGATTCCGGAAAGCAAGCCAATGTCATCTCCCAAAGCAGAAGTATTCATATCATGCTGTACCACCTGACTTGCTAACGCAACATCCATCACGCCCAGTTCCTTGCACAGCGTTCCGGCAACACCAATATTGACCACCATATCCACCTGATATTTTAATATCATGGCTTCCGTACAGATTGCCGCAAACACTTTTCCTACGCCGGACACTGCAGCAACTACCTCTACCTCTCCAATATTACCCTTGACAAATTGAACACTGCTGATTTCCTCTGTTGTACTATTTTCCAGTGACTTCTTCAGATTGTCGATCTCAATCTGCATGGCACCGATCACACCTATTCTCATCGTATATTCCTTTCTTTATTCGCACACTTACAGGCGCTTTATCACTTTGCCGCAAGCGCAAATTTACCGTATTTATTTTGTTGGATATGAAAATTCCATGTTAGTCTGTTTTTCCAAAACAGCAAGATAAGTTCTGCACTCTTCCTTTGCGATCTCCAGATCAAGGTTCTCATAATGACCACACTCTGCCGCAGATGCTCCAAATACCTCTCCTTCATGAGCAATGATCTGAGATAACACCTCTTTCGTGATCTGAAAAACTTTCTTAGGTTCTACATCTCTGACCAGCAGATAAAATCCGGTCTGACATCCCATCGGTCCAAAGTAAATAACCGAATCCGCAATTTCCGAATTACGGATATAGGTCGCAAACATATGCTCTACAGAATGCATATCCGCATTGCTCATATAATCTCCTTTGTTCGGTCTTCTCGTTCTAAGATCATAGGTTGTAATATCTCCATCTTTTCTGGAAATGTAAAAGCCCGGAACCAATACATCATGATCTATCGTAAAACTTGTTATTCTCTCCATAATAATTCACCATTCCTTTCTTGTTCGTCCAAATCAAAACATTTATAGCATACCATTTCTTGTCTTTTTTTACAATCTAAACGGTGATTTCCCGTTCTCTTTTCTTCCAACTGATAAAACCATAGACATCATAAAAGAATAGCCATCGGCATCGTCATTCCCAGATAGGTGATCATTTCCCCCCAGTAACGGAATTGCCAAGAAATGATACCATAAAGAATACTAAATATGATCATCAAAATCTGCGACCACACATTTCCTTTTGCTGCCAAGACAAGAGAGGTAACTCCTATGCATGATGCAATTAATGTGAGAAGATCAAAATCCCCCGGCAAAATATTTGCCATAACGATCACTACCAACGAACAGATCCACACCCACCATTCTCTCCTTGTTAAACTTGCAATTGGATCACTCATATTGATTCTAAAACTTCTCCTAAAGCCTCCTACAATAATGCCAGCCACAGTGTTCCCGCTACAATGCCGATAAGCCCAAACACTGCTTTGCCGGAAAGTTTTTCACGAAAGACGATCCATGAAAATGCGATTGTCACCAAAATGCTGAGTTTGTCAATCGGTACAACAACACTTGCCTGTCCTGTCTGAAGTGCGCGGTAATAGCACAGCCAAGAGGCTCCGGTCGCCAGTCCCGATAACATCACGAAGGCAAGTTCCTTTTTTTCGACCGTCTTGACCTGCTTCCATTTCCCTTTAACCACGACCATTAGCCAAGCCATAACGAGCACGACCGTTGTACGGATTGCCGTTCCAAGATTAGAATCTACACCTTCTATGCCGACTTTGCCCAAAATGGCAGTAAGACTTGCAAATACTGCTGATAACACCGCATAAATCATCCATTCTTTGCCTGCAGTCTGCGCCTTACTATCCTGCTTTTTATTGATCATCAACAAAGTACCCACACCGATCAATACAACAGAAATGATCTTAGGAACGGTAATGCCCTCATGCAGAAAAATAAGCGCTAACAAGATCGTCAATACGGTGCTGCTTTTATCAATCGGCACAACTTTATTGATGTCACCCTTTTGTAATGCATGAAAATAGCACAGCCAAGAGGCTCCGGTCACTAATCCCGAAAGTACCAAAAACGAAAATGTCTTGCCACTGATCTGTGTGATCTGACCACTCGTCCCGGTGATCAAAACCATCAGCCACGAAAATAACAAGACTACAATCGTACGGATCGCGGTTGCTACATCGGAATCCGTTTTCTTAATTCCACACTTTGCAAGAATAGATGTAATTCCTGCAAAAAAGGAAGAACCTACCGCATACAATAACCACATGATAAAATCACATTCCTTTCTGTAATGCTTCCTCCAAAAAGCGAACCGCATCTCTAACACAGTCATCACAATTGCGAACCGCTATTCTCTACGCGCATAGTAAACATCTCTATCTTATATACAAAGAAAAATACTTGTCAAACAAATTCATCCCATGCCAATCCTTCCTGATAACCTGCCGTTCTATATTTTTGAAGTTGTCCAACAATCGGCATCAATCGTTCATCCGTAATGCGGTCTAACATCTTCATTCTGCGATCATTGCTTCTGTGTATCTAAGCATTGTTTCTCTCCTTATCTGTGGTGATCACATTTCTGGCACTGCACCATTTCATTCCACCTACAGTTCAAACCTTTCTATATCTCTGGTTTCTGCTATTCGGTTTGTCCGGGATGGTCATTTCAATCATCTGCAAATCCAATGCCGGTCGCAAATAATTTTTGCGAAAACCTTCTCTAGATTTCAAACCTAGCTTTTCCATAAGCGTATTACTTGTATAGGGAACATCATATTCCATAACTCCAAGTAGTTTCTTAATATATTCAGTAAGCTGTTCATTGTCTTCATCAACCTGAACAGTTATCTCATCCAAAATTTTATCAACCTGTGCGAGCATAAATTCAATAAACAGGGTAGATTCTCCAGCAACATGACACTTTGCTATTGCCTCATAATAATCATCCTGAAATTTTTCAATCTGACTTTCAATCGGAATATACTCAAATATTGGTTTCCATCGATAGAGAATTGCCGTATGCCATAGCCTTGCCATTCGACCATTTCCATCTGAAAACGGGTGGATAAATACAAACTCATAATGAAATATGCTGCTAAGAATCAGTGGATGTATTTCTCTCGCTACCTCCTTCATCCATGCAAAAAGTTCTTCCATCAACTGTGGGACATACTGTGCCGGAGGTGCCATAAAAATACACTCATCACCATGAAATACACCTTCTTCCCCTCTACGAAAATCTCCCGATTGTTCTTCGAGATATTTTGTCATAATTCCTTGATACTTTTTCAAATCCCGAATACTATAAGGATTAATTTCTGCTATCTTTCCATAAGCACAATAGGCATTTTTAACTTCTTGTATCTCTCTTTGTTCCCCTAACACTATTTTACCATTAATAACATCTCTCACTTGATTCAAGGTAAGCGAATTAGCCTCAATCCTTAAAGAAGAATGAATGGACTTAATTCGATTATTCTTCCTAAGATGAGGCTTTTTTTCCATATTACTGATCAGTGTAATACGCCCTATTTTTTCTGAAATCGATGCTACATATGATAACATTTGGTTGGTAATCGTATATGGTGGTTGATATTTTTCCATAAATGCCCTCCATTATCTTGCGCATTATCTTGCGCATTATCTTCCCCTATTATAGGCAAAATTATACATAATTTCAATAAAACTTTAAACACCTCTACATAAGCCAGCCAATCCATATTTTTACCATCTATACAAATTCTTTTTAACCATTCTTCCAACTATCATTGCCTATTATAATAAGCGATCCCATCATTCGGTTTAAAAAATGTTCTAATATATCCATCAGTTGACACAATCACAAGTTCATTCGTACTTTCGAGATAGTACACCCCATCCCCATCTTCTGCCTCTGTTTTATGTAACGCCGCACTATTTTTAACGCCTCTCATTGATCGAATTTATCATTTCTGTAATGCTTCCTCCAAAAAGCGAACCGCATCTCTGACGCAGTCATCACAGTCGCGGACCACATGTCCTGTTTCTATTCCTTTCAGTTCTTTGCAGATAACCGTTCCATTCTGCTCCATAAACTGCTGCATGATCAAACGCGCATCCTGAAAAGTGTTCATCTGATCCTTATTGATCATTCCTGCTGCCGCTACCGCTCCGGCGATCGCACCGCAGTTTCCTTCCATCGTTGCCAGCCCTGCGCCAAACCCCTGCATGAGGTTTCTCATTGTTTCATCATCTAAGCCTGCCTCTTCGCAAAAAGTGCAGGCAACCGCCTGCGCACAATTATAACCGCTATGTTTTTTTGCTACTGCCTTCTCGCATTTCTCTTGTATCGTATCGCACATCTGCTTGTCCTCCGTATAGCATTATTGTTTCTAATGTTATTATTATAATCAATTCCTGTGAAAATGTCCATGTTCCCGATATAACCGTCTAGATCCAGACCTATCGTACTACACACACCAAATCCTAATTTTTTTCTAATAACGTTTTGTAACTGCAGTCAATGCCGATTGCTCCGATCGGTGCCGTAATGATAATGGCGAGCACCGCTACGGACAAAATGATCTTGCCGCAAGGAAGTCCTGCAGACAGAGGCACCGAACCAATTGCTGCCTGCACTGTTGCCTTAGGCAGATAGGCGATCACGCAAAAGATCCGCTCTTTCCAAGAAAGCTGTGTCCCGGTAACGCAAAGGAGCACACCAACTGCACGACAGACAAGTGCCACCGCAATCATCAGTACCGCCGCCAGTCCGGCACTCAGCGTATAACGGATGTCCACTGCCGCACCGACAAGCACAAACAACACAACTTCCGCTGCAAGCCAGAGCTTGCCAAATTTTTCGGATAATCTTTTGGATACAAATTCGGTACTTTTGAACTTCAAGACGCACGCCATGCTGACAACTGCCAGCAGACCGGATACCGACACTTTTCCTTCCAGCCATCCTTCGATAGCGATCAACAGGAAGGAAAATCCCAGTACAATAATAACTTTCATACTGTTGCGTACACAGTGTTTTCTCGCATACGCTGTTTCAAAAAACAAATACAAGGCATAACCGACTACAGCGCCCAGTAATACGCCTAAAACAATAGATATCGGTATATTAACGAAGTCCATTACATGAGCACTGCCACCCTGCGCCATGCTTAAGAAGGTCGTAAAAAGCACGATCACAAAAATATCATCACAAGATGCCCCTGCTAGGATCATCTGTGGTATCGCTTTTTTGGTTCCATATTTCTTCTCCATCAGGCTAACCATTCTTGGCACAACCACGGCTGGTGATACCGCTCCAAGCACTGCTCCCATCACAGCCGCCTCCACTCTGCTCACGCCTAAGATCATCGGCGCAAATACGATATATCCGACGATTTCAAAAGATGCCGGCACAAACGCCATCATTACTGCCGAACGCCCCGCTTTCTTAAGATCCGCCAGATCTAATGACAGTCCTGCCTTCAACAAAATAATGATCAAAGCCATCTTGCGCAGATCCGCTGAGACTCCCAAAATTGATGGGTCTAACAGATCCAAAACATACGGGCCTAATACGATACCCGTTACAAGCATACCAATGATCCTTGGCAGCTTTAACTTTTGGCAGATGGCTCCCATCGCCAGTCCTACCAGAAAAATAAACGCTAATGATGTCAACATATCTACTACCTTTTTCCTGAAAATTCAATTCACACGTTCTGTCTCTCTTCCATCCATGTAAGAAGCGCATCTTCCTCCAATGGTTTACTGTATAGATAACCCTGGAACGCATCACAGCCAAGCCGCTTCAACTCATCTCTCTGATTTTCATCCTCTACATATTCGGCAATGATCTTAAAATGCAATGACTTACTAAGATACACAATGGAACCGATAATGTCACTGTTTCTCTCATTGCATAAAACATCTCTAGTCAATGATCCATCCAATTTCACTACATCGAAATAATTTGTCTGTAAATATGCCATTGAAGTATGTCCCATTCCAAAATCATCAATCAGGAATTTATGTCCTTTTGCCTTAATATTTTTGATCTTATCCGCAATATCAATGGAGGTGGAAAGCGCATCTTGCTCCGTAATCTCTAAGCAGAACCACTCGCTTGGAATATCATATTTGGCCACCGTATCATCAATACATTGTTCAATACCCTCCCACTCTAAAGACTCATTGGTAATATTGACGGATACCTTAAATTCCTCTCCTGCATATGGTTTTAACTTTTCTGCTGTAGCTGCCGCTGTATCAAAAATATATTGTTCCAGCAAATATAATACATGCTTTTCTTTTGCCAATTCAATGATCAGCGGCGGATAAATAAAACCAAGTTCCGGGTGATTCCAACGAATCAGTGCTTCAACACCAACACACACACCCTCACAATTTACTTGCGGCTGATACATGAGGTACAATTCCTGATGTTGTATCGCATCAACAAGTTCTACCGCCAAACTTCGTGCCACGTGTCCTAATTCATCCTCACGTTTTGTCAGTGTCATAATTGCATTATTTTCTTCCTCACGCTGCATTTCCTGAACGAGCAGCTTAAGATCTCGCTCCATTTTACGAGCACTCTGCTCCTCATACAATTGAACAAATGGCATATAGATGCATACACCAACCGCCAGACATACCATCTGTAGTATTGCTCCCGCCCAAGAACCGGTTGCCTGATAGCCACTTAGGAAAATCGGTGTTGTCCAATTCACTTCACTAACAAGATGCGGTACCAGTCCCGAATAAATTGCCGCATAAGTTATCAAAAAATTAGCAAGTGGAACAAGCATAAACGGCACAACAAAAATTGGATTTAATATGATCGGAATACCAAACAACACGATCTCACTAATATTAAATGCAACTGTCGGTGCCGCCATCCACGCAAGATTACGAGTACCCTTTTTCTTAGCAAAAAGCAATAGTGCCACGACCAAGCAAAGCATAGCTCCCGTTCCGCCAAGCAGTACAAATACATCCTGCATTGTTTTGCTAAAAATCCCTGCTGTCGCATCTGCGAAATGTTGTTTGATGACTGTGTCCAACATATTATGCCCATGAATACCAAAAAACCACAATCCATGTGTCAGCAAAATAACGATCAGCCCCGCTCCCAAGCCATTCTGCAAAGGTCCTAAAATGTAATTAAACATCCTCTCCATCAACTCTTGCAGACCATCTACTCCAAAACACACACGAAAGAACTGATGCAATAAAGAAAAGGAACCAACAATGATCACTGCCGGAATAATTCCCTCAATTGCTTCTTCATAAACACTATCCGTATTCGTTCTTTGCTTTTTCAACCGAAAAAGCCCACTATTTTTCAGCACATAATACATCTCACTCGAAACCAAGGAAACCAGCAATGCACTAAACGCATACATATTACTAAACTTCGTAATAGAAAAATCATCATACTGTATTCCGGAATACCCGGCAAATGCTGCCAAAGAAATAATGACAAGAATAATAATATTCCCGGTACTTTCATATATTCCCTGCTTTTTCCGTTTTATGATCGAATAACTCACGCTTGTTGCTACAACCAAAAATACAGAGAAAAAATCATTAACTGTCGAATAGACACACTGCAGCACTTCAGCAACACGTCCTCCGAACAACGTTGTAATAAACATTTGATATGCAGGAATCGGCAAATCAAGAAACATTGCCGACATATAGCCAACCACCAACAACGGGATCATCATGATCATCGCCTGCCTGATAGCCCCCAGTACACAACTCTCCTCTAGTTTATCCGTAACACGAATAATAATATTCTTTACCTTCTCCATCTTCTGTCCCTCTATATCTATTACTTCTAACATCGTAATTATCGTTCCTTAGGCGGGCCGGATCCCCATAATCACAGCCACCTGTATTTAGCCATATTTTACCACGTTATTCCTCGAAATACAATTCTTCTACTATCCTAGCGCAATCCATAACACTCCCGCATTTCCAAGTGCCGTGAGCTTACACATCACCTGGTCTAACAGCGATATATGCATTCGTTGCAATAAATCCTTCTATCCTTTTCATAATCTAAGCTTCTACCCCTGCAAAATATCTACTCTTTGCTCAATAAGAAATGCAAATCGCTCTTTTAATCCGGCTGGCAATAAGGATTCCTCACACATCGCTAGGAATGAATTTTTTTGTTTGATAACAGCCATCATCATTTTTTCTGCTGAGGTTCGCGTCAATCCACATTCCTCTGCAAATACTAAAAAATCTTTTCGTCGAATATTTCTTTTTTTTCCATTCATTGCAAGTGCCAATTGCTCTTTATCCTCCGGCATAATAACATTAACCGGAAGCAGATCATATGCTGGAGACAACTTATATCTTCCACTACACGGCGCAGTTTCTATAAGCGAAAAATTCTTTAAGTGCATATCAGAATTTCCAATCACAAAGGAAAATACTAATCGTAAATAAAGTTCTGTCATATCAAGTCCCGTTTGGCAAGAATATTTATCAATGATTTTCGCACATCGTTCATAAGAGCCTCGATACTTGTCTTGGGTAAGGCGCAGATCAAGCTGACAAAAATCTTCCATTGCAAACATTTGAACCTCTGACTTTTCAAACAGCCTGTCTATTCTTTTTGTAATATACGCATATTCTCCACTTCCTTTCAACAATGCATGCGGTACTGTAACAATTCCAAGAGCATCCGCCATTGCCATAACAAGATGTTCCGCTTCCGGCAAAGCCTCAAACTGTGTAACTTGCGGTTTCAGAATATACCCTGTCGGATAATCCACTAAAGTCAATCTTGGATTATTTATCTCCGAAAGCAAATGTAATGACAATTTTTTCTGTACACCAGGTACTGTGTATCCCTTATCAACATTTTGTATTACCAATTCCTGCAATGCTTGTTGATCGATCTCTATCTTTGGCAAAATCTCTGTCTGAAAAAAATGTTTCACACATGACTTATGCCAGCCCGTTCCATCGTCTGTTTTTAGTCTTTTGCCACAACACAAACAGTTCATATTTTTTCTCCTCTTACACTAACATTTCCTATAGCGTCCTTACAAGCAACTAAAAGCAATCCAAAACGATCTTTCGTATCAATTTTCCAATTACGACTGACAGCTCCTAATAGCCATCCCTCCGGAATAAGACCATCAAAAAAAGGAAAAAGAGTTTTGGATTCGTAAGCCTCCTCCGAAAGAGGCAAAGTGAGCGATACAGGACTTGCATCAACCCTGTTCATATATTCTTGATCATATATAAACCGATACCCTTCATCAGTCTCACACACCATGCCGGCATAAACATTTCTTACATACACATATGCTGTGCGAAAGATCTCACTCATACTTCATCTTCCTTTCTTCCGGGAACCGCTTCCATCCCGAACATTGCAAGTGCAACATTCACTTTGTCCATTCGTACTGTTGTTTTGCCTTGTTCTAATTCGCGAACGAAACGCAGTCCCAACCCCGAGCGCATCGCAAACTGTTCCTGTGTCAGACCGGCTGCTTTACGCTGTGTTTTTACAAATTCCGCAATTTTATTCATAACTAATCTCCATTTCAAAATACTTATATAATATATTACACCCGAAAAGGTATAATTGCAACATTAATCGCAGTTTTTATACCTTATCGGGTGCAAACAGACAAATTTCATTATTTATTATACCTTATCGGGTGTAAGCTTCCGTATTTTTTTACATCATACCCTATCAGATATAATATTATATATCATTATATTTTATACCTGATCAGGTACGCTTATACATTTTAACTTTTACCATATACTTTTTACAGGTCCTGGTTCCCCTCATTCTACACCTGCTGCGGCAACCATGCGTTCCATAAAGAAATGATTAAATGCGGCGATCACTCTTCCAACACCAAGTACTGAAACGACCGTTCCGATCCCAAAGGAATGCTCTTTATATTGGCAATTCCACCTCAAACACTATCATCTCATCCACACTCTCTGCCCGAATCTGTCCATGATGCATCTCCACGATCTGTCTGGCGATCGCTAAGCCAAGTCCGGACCCACCCGTTGCAGAGGATCTTGACGCGTCCACACGAAAAAACTGTTCAAAAATATGCTCTAATTTTTCTTTTGCAATCGTCCGCCCATGATTTTGTACACGAAGCAATACTTTATGCTCTTCTTTCCGTTGCTCCATCGACAACTGGATCACTGTATTCGGATAACTGTAATTGACCGCATTGCGAAGCAGATTATCGAAGACGCGTTCCAATTTATCCGGATCTCCGGACAGATCGACCTCTTTTTCTATTGCAAGCTCCAGTGTCAAACCTTTTTCCTGCAAAATCGGTGCAAACTCACTGGCAATCTGCTCTAGCATACGGCTCAGATGGATTGTTTCCTTTTCCAGGGTCATGACCGACAGATTAAAACGTGTAATATCAAAGAATTCATTGATCAGTTCTTCCAATCGTTCTGCTTTATTTAACGCAATGCCTGTATACCGCTGTCGCAACTGTTCCGATATTTGCGGCTCATCTCGAAGCAATGACAAATACCCGATCACACTAGTAAGTGGTGTTTTTAAGTCATGCGCCAAATATACGATCAGATCATTCTTTTTCTGCTCAGCCTCTTTCACCGCCATCTCATTGCGCAATGCCTGTTCCCGCACAAGATTCAACTCATTTTGCACCCCCTGCAGAGAACGCGACAACCGTAAAGGCTGTTCCGGCTGATGCACTAACTTTCCTGCTGCTTCCACGACTTCATCCATCTGCCGGAAAGCACGGAACAAATAATAAATCGTCACAATAAGACAGATTGCGCCACTAGCTGCAACACAGACTGAGATCACATGTAAATTCAACCAATGTAGCATCGGCCAATAAGGATCTGTCTGATACCATATTCTCGTGGATAACACCAATTTTGATAATACCACAAGTATTACCAAACCGCCTATGCATATTCCCAGCGTGACTACATACTGCATCAAAAGCTGCATCGCTTTATGATCATGCTGCTCCCCTTGTTTCACTTCTAATGTTATGTTCTTACTCAATGGTATATCCTACCCCCCAAACCGTTTTTATAAACTTTGGTTTACGTGCCGTCTCATGCATTTTATCCCGTATTCTGGCAATATGCGCCATCACAGTATTATTGTTATCCAAATATTTTTCTTTCCAAACAGCTTCAAACAATTCCTCGGAAGAAACAACCTTTCCCTGTTTTCTTGCCAAATACCACACAATGTCAAACTCCAAAGGTGTCAATGCAATTTCCTGTCCATTGAGCATACACTTGTGACTAATATTTGATATGTGCATACCTCGTATATCAATCTCCTCATCCTGCTCCTGCGTAACACCTGCCGTATTGTAGCGCGTATATCGTCGTAACTGTGTTTTGACCCGCGCCATAAGTTCTAACGGATTAAAGGGTTTGGTAATATAATCATCAGCGCCCACCGTCAGACCCATAATCTTATCCATATCTTCCACTTTTGCCGTCAACATGATAATCGGGAAATAAAACTTCTGTCTGATCTGCCTGCAAAGCGAAAAGCCATCCATATCTGGAAGCATAACATCTAATAATGCCAGACTGATCGTGGTCTTATCCAGGCAATTCAAAGCATCTTTTGCATTGTAAAACTTATGCACTGTATACCCCTCATTTTGTAAATATACCTCTACCAGATCGGCAATTTCCTGCTCATCGTCTACCACTAAAATACTCTCCGCCATCTGCCTATTCCCCTCTTTCGTTTACTTATTTGAGGTCATTGTACTACAAGCAAATAGCTTCTGCAAATATCCTTCATCCCTGATACGCCCATAAATTTTTAATCTGTGGTTCCAATGTCTCATACTTCCATAAACAACTCCTGTGTATACAATTTGGATCATTCACCTTAATTCTGCCATCTTTCATTCCCGTCAATACTATAAAATGCCCCTCTGTCGTAAAATCTCCTCTCCCCACACTGCAGATGACCGGCTGTCCCTGTTTTAAGACACCACAAACAGTTTCCTTGCTTAAACTGATCTCACGTCCCACAACACCAAAATGAGAAGCTCCCTCAGTAAGAAGACTCCAACTCGTTCCCGTTCCTTTTAGATAGTACCCATTATCCTGTGCATACTTCGCAATCTTATCCGGCGTTGCATTATGATTTCCGGTCAAACCCACGATCACCATTGACAAACAGGTAGGTGCACAACCGGATAACGCAATGTCGCTGCTTCCATAGGAAACATATCCCCATCTTTGATCCCACTGCAGCAAAAGTGGTATCTTTTCCGTACATTCTTTCTTCGTCAAATGACCGTGTGCTAAGCCATCCGCTGACAAATAACCCTTCACAAACTCCAACATCTCCGCATTATTACAAAGGGAACGCAACAACACGGTGGGATATTTATCCCGATTGTCATAAATATTTATATAGGCTGAATCCTTCTTAGCCAAACTGTGCAGTCTCTTCTTAATCTGCGTTGTACTAAGCTTTTGCGGTGCCTTCTCCTTCGCATCATGAATAGACATATTTTGTGCAGACACGCCATACTCCTCATCCGACTGCCACTGTCTGACCCAGCTTCCCACATTTCCTATCAATTTCCACATTACGATCACCGTCAAAATAAACGCCAGCACTTTCATGAATCTATGTTTTCTGTATTTCCTTCTTTCCATAAAAAATAGCCTCCTTTATCTGCTTCTGATAACATCCTAGCAAAATAAAAAAGACTGTTTTTATAATTCGTATCACGACTTTGTGATATTTTTATTCCAAATTTCTTACAAAATTATGACTGCATCTGTGCGAACTACTTTTGCGCCTCAATCGCGGCCATCTCCGCATTGATCGTGTCTTCAGACGCCGCCATTGCCTGCAATGTCATTTCCAATAGTTTTGACAACTACCAGCCAAGCTGCTCAGCGCCTCGTGCGATGACCTCACGAGAGCATCCCGCCGCAAAACCTTTCGCTTTATACTTTTTCTTTAAGGATTTTAACTCCATGTCCTTGGTACTCTTCGATGGACGTCCTCTTGGATCTGTTTGTATGAATTGATTTACATATACCGCTCCTCAAATTCATGGACTGGGATCGGCTTGGAAAAATAATACCCTTGATACACTCCACATCCCATTTGCGAGAGACGGCTGACCTGATCTTTTGTCTCCACACCTTCTGTCACCACGGACAAACCAAGGATTTTACTTAGCGAAATGATCATATTTAAGATTGACATACTTCTTTCTACTCGCTCCGATCTGGTTGTCCTCAAAAAGCCCATATCGATCTTTAACACATCAACGTCTATATCCTTTAATGTATTGAGGGACGAATATCCACTGCCAAAGTCATCAATCTCCACTTCAAAACCATAGTTTCTAAAACGGCCAATAGTTTCAAGTTCTCCGGCATTTCCCATCATAATCGCCGTCTCTGTAATCTCCAACTTCAAAGTAGATGGAATAATGCCATACCGTTCCACAAGAGATGTGATCGTCTGATAAACGTCCATATACTGAAAATCTTTGGTCGAAATATTTACAGATATGTATAGCTCATCACGTCCCTCTTTCTGCCACTTTGCCAATTGTTGCACAGCAAGCTCCCATATAAATCGATCAAGACGGTAAATAAGTCCTGTTCGCTCAAAAATTTCAATAAAGTCACCTGGGAAGATCAGTCCGCGTTTTGGATGCTGCCATCTCACCAGAGCTTCTGCACCGATCATTTTACCATCCGATGTCATCTGAGGCTGTAAATACATACAAAACTGTTTTTGTTCAATCGCCTCATCAAAATCTCCCACAAGCTGCTTTTCCTTAATCGTCTTGTCCAATATTGTATCGCTATAATATGCAATTGATCTGTCATAATTATCACGCAAGGTTTTAATAGCAATATTTGCTTTATCACACATGATTGAAACATCTTCGTCTCTATCTGTTATTTCATAGACACCGATATATATATGCATATGATACATAGTATTATTAAAAGTCTGTCCCATATCTTGTATCGCTTGCATAATCTTCTGCTCTAGAAATTGATCCTTTGGAATACATACTGCAAATTTATCACCACCGATCCTTCCATAGACTGCGTTTTTACCGCAGTATTTTTTCAGAAGATCAGCCTCCATCTTTAACACTTCATTTCCTTTTTCCAGACCAAAGAGATCATTGATCAACTTAAAGTCCTTAATATTAGAACAAAGCAGCAGCCAATCCACATCCGGCGTTTGCTGCAAAGCCTCTGACACCTTTGTTGCAAAATAACTTTGATTATATAATCCGGTCAAAGCATCATGCGTTGCCAAAAATTTTTCTTTTTCAAAGGCAAGTCGTTTTTCCGTAGTGTCTATAAAATTCAAGAAGAATCCGATATACTCCCCTTTTTTTGCAAATATTTTTCGGTATTCAATATCAAAATAATGCGTCACACCGTCAATAACCCATTGACTACTCGTCTCCACACTATTCTGATCTTGAAAATCATTCTCGTTGATCCAACGGCGTATCAGCTGTGTAATTTTTGAAAAATCGTCATTTGTAGACGAAAGCCTACTGCGAAAATGGTCATTTGCATAGACACACTCTTGATTGATATCAAAACAAACTACCGAATTATTCATTTTAGTTACAACGAAAGACAACGTCTTTTCGATCAGTTCCCTCGGCGTCCGATACAGGGTCAGATAACATATCAAAATTGCCGCAAACACAAAAAAAGGAAGTGACAGATCCAACGGAAATCCGGAAACATTGCACGCCATGTTCAATGCCATGATCACGCAAAGGACTACAAAGATCGGAATATATTTCGTGCGATAAAAGCTCGAAATACGCATGATCTTTGTAAGAAAAGATGCAATCGCGCAAAACATCAAACAATACACAAAAACATAATGCAGATCATAAAAAATAGTTTTGCTGCTAATACAATACATTTGAATCCCTATATAGCTTACCTTTTTTAACGTAAAGACATGGTGAAAGAATGTATTTAAGAGCAAAGAAATCCCATCCAAATACGCAACAATAAAGCATCCGATTCGAAATGCGGACACTTCATGAAATACCCTTGTATATTGTTGGGAATACTGTAATATGTATATCAACACCAAATCAAAGAAAAACAAATAAACACTTTCCATAAAATATGCCACCAGCTGATACTGCGAAAAAGCAAATACGATATTGCTAATTATCGTGATTGTCACAAAGAACAAACATCTGGTAATAGAATCTGCCACATCACTTTTTACCTTTCTGGCATATTTTATACAAATCAGTATAGGAATTATTGTTAACAATAATATGACCATGTACAACTTGTCCATATAGATATCCTCCATTCCAACACAAACAATCCTATTACATTATACCCTGAAACGCGTACTTGTCAATTGACTTTCGATTTCAGAGTTCTCTGCTTTATATTGTTATCCGATCAATTTTATTGTATACTGTCACATGAATAAAAACAAAGGAGTAAAAATTATGGAAACGAAAACAAAGAAATTAGTAACCGCAGCACTCTTCGCAGCACTCGCCTGCGTTGCAACAATGATCATCAAATTCCCATCACCCTTAAAGGGCTACTTAAATATTGGTGACTGCATCGTATTGCTTTGTGGCTGGATGTTATCTCCGGTATACGGTTTTGTTGCAGCCGGTCTTGGTTCCGGATTAGCCGATCTATTATCCGGTTATCTCGTCTATGCCCCGGCCACCTTTATTATTAAAGGTCTTATGGCTCTGATCGCCTGCTATACCTTTAAGTTGATACGCAAATCTTTAGGTCATAATCTTCCTGCACGCATTGTCAGCGGTATCTTAGCTGAGATCATAATGGTACTTGGTTATTATGTATTTGAAGGGTTTATGTATGGCTTTATTGCTTCTGCAGTCAACATCCCGGCCAATGCCATTCAAGGAATTGTTGGTCTGATCCTTGGCACTATACTGATCAAGGCCTTTGAAAAAAGTAAGATAACTATAGAATAAGATTATCTCATAATCATTTTTACCAATGCTTTGCCGTCATACGATTAATCATCATCCATGACTAATCGTATGGCAAGGCATATAATTACAGTTCTGAATCACTGCCATCATTATATATCTTAAAACAATTAAAGTATTTCTACTCCACCGGGCAGTCTTCCTTTGCCACATATTCAAAGAAATCGAAATCGGCGTAATGCTTGTGTTTAACACGATCCGCACAGGTGATGCCCACCATTGTTCCGGTAAACTCTCCATATTTACAATACTCATCAGAAAACTTTGTGGTATCAAATGGGATGCCGATCTTTTCATAATGTTCCCCATCATACCCCCAATAAAACTGTGAATGTTTTCCTCGGATCTCCAATCGAAAATAGATCGGTACATCATCTACTGCTTTTCTTGTATTGACAAATTCTGTTTTCTCTCCATTTTCCAGAGCGATAATGGAAATTGCACTCTGTCCCAGCGTTTCGCTGTAATATTTCCGCAGATTGATATAATTCATATTATCATAATAAATGATAAGACCTGCCGAATGTTGATGTACCTCCGGTACAAACTCCATCTTTGTCGTTATCGTTGCATAAACACTTGTGAGTTTCCTTGCCAGAATACTCACCTTATTTAGAGAAGTTCTTGACTCCTGTCCCCTTAATCGGACATATCCTTTTCTGGCATGAATATCTGCAAAGCTCTGAGGCATGAGACGAGGTGCATAATAAAAGTTGCCAAGCTCCGTTCCGTCAAAATCATCAAAGTCCGGTATTTCGGACACCTTATATTCCGGCAGTTCACTTTCTTCGCAGTATTCCTTAGCAATATTGCTTCCGTCTGCCATGCGAAGCCAGCCATCCTCGGTCCATTTCATTTTCTGGATGGCAGTCTCCCTGCCAAGCGTACAGCGAAGCTCCGGGCGGAATGGTCTGGAGCAAAGATGTACCAAATATACCTCTCCAAGCTGCGTCTCCACATAGCTTCCATGACCAGCCTTCTGCAATACCACATCCGGGTTGAAATACTTTGGCTTTAAATGATCCGGATCATGTCTTTCATTGGACTCTATCGGATTAGACGTAACGATCGGATTCTGTGGATCTCCTTCATAAGGTCCCCATACATTTTGGGAACGCCCCATGGTTACGCAATGATTATATCCGGTTCCTCCCTCGGCACACATAATATAATAATATCCGTTTCGTTTGGTCAGATGTGGTGCTTCAATACAGCCCCTGTCTGTTCCACCCTTCCAGATCCGTTTTGGGTATCCAATGATCTCCTTTTTCTCCGGATCATACTCAGAAACAGCGATCACTCCCGGCTTCTCATAGCCTTCTCTTGTCTCCCAATCCAAAGATACAATATATTTTCGCCCATCATCGTCGTGAAGAATGGATGCGTCGAAACCGGAGGAATGCAAATATACAGGCTCACTCCATGGTCCCTTAATATCCTTCGCGGTGATCAGAAAATTATCCACGTCAAAATAACGGGCATTCATGGAATTCATCACACCATAGATCACATAAAACATATCCTCTGCCTCGCAGTAAGTCAGACATGGTGCCCAAATGCCTTTCGCAGATGGAAGTTTTTTTAGATCCGGATTGCTGTCATCTGTCAGAACATGAGTATAAAGCTCCCAGTTTTTCATATCGCGAGAATGATAGATCGGGATCCCCGGAAACCATTCAAAGGTAGATACGGCAATATAATAATCTTCCCCTTTCCGACAGATACAAGGATCCGGATTAAAACCTTTTAATATTGGATTTCTAAGCATATTTGTTTCCTCCATTTCATAAAAAATGTACTCTCGGTATCTTCTCAAAACGAGTCATTTCGGCTGCATAATAATGATCAATGCATTTACTCCCCACTGATCACACCACTGACTATACTGTGGGCAGACAGAACAATTTCTGTTTCTTTTCCGGAAATCCGTATATGAGCCGGTATTGCTTTATCTCCACGGTTTAACAGGATCAATACGATCCGGCCATCCGGATTTTCCCATGCAGTGACATCTATCTCATCGGTATATCTGCTAAAGCCAAGACGCACTGCACCCGGTTGGATAAAATGCGCAAAATGCCAGTAGTAATCCGCACTCATCCTCTGCAGCAATTCCTTGCGGTCCTCATCAAACAAAAACGGTGCATCACAATAGTTTCCCACATGATTTGGTCCCCCCTCTTTATTTAAGAGGATATTCCAGTCATAAAATGCATTCAGACCATGATTCAAATTTCCAATCATATCATGAGCAAGTCGACCGGCATTGACCGCTTCTGCAGCAGAATCAAACTTGTTGTATTCCAGGCAGCTTTCGGACAAAATAAGCTTTTTATCCGGAAACTGCTGTCGTACCAGATTAAGCGCCTCAAAATGATCTCCACTGTACCAATGAAATGCCGTTCCGGCAATCATGCCATCTGTCGTCGCATCGATCAGATCGCAGGCTCTTTCAAAAACACGTTCCTTGTTGTGATCCCATATAAAGATCTCTACATGCTCCAGACCGGCCTGCTTCATCGCCGGGTATAAATGATCGGTAAGAAATTCTTTTTCCTGCTCTGCAGAATACACGCAGGAGTCCCAGAGCTGGACAGCCTTCGGTTCATTTTGTATTGATATACGCTCCACCTCATAGCCGCGTTTTTCAAACTCGGTGATATAACGGCAGATACATTTTGCCCATAACGGATAATATTCCTTTTTTAAGCTTCCACCATTTTTTCGGGAATCATTTGTCTTCATAAACTCAGGAGGTGACCACGGAGACAACATGATCTTTAATGGCTTTTGTGCCATCTTCTGCGCCTCAGCAAGAAGCGGAAGAATATATTTCTCTGTGTCTGAAAAATCAAATGACTCCAGATCCTGATCCTGCGGATCACTTATGGCAGAATACAAATGTGTTGAAAAATCACAGCTGTCCATATGGATCCTCACCTTCCGGTAATTCATATGGTCCGGATGAAAATACATCGTAAGAAGTCTTTCTTGCTGCTCCGGATCCAGCTGCTGAAACACATAACCTGCCGCATCCGTAATAGCTCCACCAAATCCTTCAAAGCTCTGGTATTTCACCCGCGGATAAACGTTTATCACCTGATCCTCCACACCGTCATCATCAACAAATTCCACTGTCTTTTCATATTGTTCAAGCTTTTTTATTCCAACACTTTCTACATAGGTCAGCTTCATTCTTTTCCTCCTTCCTTCTCCCGCAAAACCATAACGCCCCAGTCTTTCAACGGCAGACTCTGCTCCTTTTTATAACACTGTCCGGTAAGAATATCTTCCACCATTTCAAAAGGACATGGAATCTCTTTCTCATCTTCGCTGTAGTGAAGAATATAGTGGATTTTCTCATGTTTATCATTGATCCCACTGCGAACGATCACCGGCCACATAATATTATCCTCGAAATAATTATCAATGTGGGCACATACTATGGCGTCCTTCAATATTTCTTTCAGTTTGTCCTTTGTCACATAGCAACCGACATAATATCCATATCCCTGACCAAAAGAATTCTTTGTGATCGCCGCATATTTTCCCCAGTATTTATGCTCATATTGTTCCATTACCTGAGCACTGTCCGGTTTTAGCAATTCTGCAAAATATAAAACCTGCTCTCCGGCAACCTTGATCCGACCCGGCTCAGTAAACTGGTTATAGCTCATACCAAAGCACTCGGTCATACCATGAGGCTGCGCATCCGGATACACGCTTAAATGACGATCTGCCACAAAGGACTTAAAGGAGCTGACAAGCACACCCCCTGACTGTACATACTTCTTTAGTTTCTGTACAAAGGTATCTGAAACACTGTATAACACCGGAGTGACGATCATCTGATATGGCTTATCCTCCTGATCAAATCGTTCTTCCATCTGATGAATATCTATCACATCACATGGAATATTCATTTCATACAGGCAGTCATACATCCGGCGTACCACATCGTTATAGCTTAAATCTTTGTCAATTGGAAACCACCGGAAACCGGTTAAGGACTGATTATCTACTACCAGTGCCACCGGGCTTTTTCTTGAAATGCACAGGACATCCTTTCCGATTCCTGCTATCTCTCTTCCAAACGTTCCGGCTTCTTCATAAGCAGGATTCACAGCAAGATCATGGCTTAAAACACCTTTCCAGTATGTCTCATATCCATCATGAATGGAGTGCCAATTCCAGTACATGATCCCTTCGGCACCACTTGCCAGATGACTGTATCCCTGCAGTCGCAGCTGCCCCGGATACGGCGTCCAGTATTTAAATGCCTGTGCCTGGCATTCCAGTACCAAATAGGAGCTATCCTTCAGAGTGCGGATAGAATCGCCGCCAAATGCAATTTCTGCTCCGGTCAGATCATCTTGTGTCGGATGGTAAATATCCGTTCCCGCAATCGTTACTGCCTTAGACGCTTCATAATGATTTATGTCCGGCTGCACTCCATAAGAATATCCATCCTGTGCAATATCGGCTCCAAATTTCTTCCATTCGAAATCAAAATTATGCGTAATGAACTGATCCTGCCTCTTATATTTCTTTACGATCTCGGACTGCCACATCAGATATTCTGCCGCCAGACTCCTCTGAAATTTGGCAAATTCACTGGCAAGCCCGCCGTGAATACATCCGGCCATATCCGGAAAATCTGACCAGTCATGGATCGAATTACTCCAATAACGCAGTCCAAACACATCATTTAACCGCTCTGTCGTATGAAACTGCTCTTTAAGATACTCCACGAACATTGCCTGTACCTCAGGAGAAGCAGTGCCGTAATGTTTTGTCTCGTTATCAATCTGAAAGCCGATAACACACGGATTCTTCGCTGTATGTTCGAGCAATCTACAAATCACATTTTCAGCACACTGCCGAAACACCGGATGAACAATATCCATGATCTGGCGCCGTCCATATTTTGCTCTTGTGTAACCATTAAATACCATCACCTCCGGGCATTTCTTTTCCAGCCAGGAAGGAATGGCATAAGTAGGTGTCCCGATCACTGTATACATCCCGGCTTTTTCTACCGCTGCAAGAACTTTGTCAACATAAGAAAAATCGAATTTCCCCTCGACCGGTTCCAAAGTGCTCCATGTCGACTCGGCAATACGGACAGTATTCATACCTGCCTCCTGCATCATGGCAATATCCTCCTGTAAACGTTCGAAGGGCATATACTCCGGATAATATGCTGCGCCAAATATTATATTATTTCTTTCTAAGTCTTTCATAACATTCCTCCATCACGCATAGATTCATATAAGACAGACCTTCCAAAACCATAATGATCTCGGAAGGTCTTTTTTATTAATAGAAAACTGCTGACAAATGCACGCTTTCTGTCAGATTACAAATTACTACTGATCGTTACGATGCTTTCCCTGCTCCAGATCTGCGATAACCTGATCGTATTTCTTATCCAGATCAAAGAATACCATGCAGATTACGACGATCACAACCATTATAAATGGGATCCAAGCAAAGGACCAGTTGATCGCAGCCAATGCTTTTGCGGATTGTACTGCATTCTTTGCATCAAATCCACCGAAGCCTAAAACCCAGCCCAGTGCCGCAGTACCAATACCGGATCCAACTTTCATACAGAAAGAGGAAGCTGCGTTGCCCATGCCGGCAGTACCATAACCGTTGTACCACTCTCCATAAGTGATCGCATCCTGCAAAAGACCAAACATGGATGCTCCTCCACAGGCAAATCCCATACCCTTTACAACAGATAACACACAAGTAAGTGTTACATTTGTTGTAAAACCGGAAAGAAGGAATCCGATTCCGGAAACAGCCATTCCACACATAAACAGATTTTTCTTGGAAACCTTTTTCATGATAAACGGTGTCACAAACAGAAACGCAATCTGTGCCATAGACAGACAATTTGAAATAATTGCATATTTCCCGGCATTTCCAACATTATATTGTGCAAAATATACAGCTGATCCGAAGAAACAGGACATCATAAAGTACATTGCAAAGATTGCGATTACAAGCAGTACCCAGTACTTATTTACAAATAATCCCTTGATCCCCTTGAAGAAAGAAATCCGATTCTCCTTTGTTTCTTTCTGATCGGAACCACTCTCTACGACACGTTCTTTACACATAAAGAATGTGAACATATTCAGGATTACAAATACGATCATTAAAACGATAAATGTCAGCGTCCAACCCTTCTGGGAATAAACATCTCCACCACCAAAAGCTGCTGTCATCTTTAATACGACCGTGTTGATCGTCATCGTACCTGCCGTTGCCAAAAGGTTACGGAAGTTGCCAAGAAGACCTCTCTCATACTGGTTGGTTGTCATCAATCCGTTAAGTGTAGCATACGGAACATTGATTCCTGTATAAAAGATCGTGGATACTAAGTTATATGTCAGGAACATATACGCTAACTGTGTCTTGCCAACAAATGATGCCGGAACGGTAAACATCAGAACCGTACACACAGCCAGCGGAATACATAATCTGGCGATCCATGGACGGGCTTTTCCCCATTTACTATGGGTATGATCAATAATATATCCCATTACCAAATCTGAAATACCATCAAATATTTTTGAAATTGCAATGATCGAAGCGGCTGCTGCTGCACTGGCTCCCACAACATTCGTGTAATATACCAACAAAAATGCACTAATTGCAGAATATACTAAATTTCCTGCATAATCTCCTATACCATAAGCAAAACGCTCTAAAAAGGTAAGTCTTGCATTTGGATTCATCTTATTATCATTCATACTTGTTACCTCCTATTTTGTAATTTATTTATCTAACGGAAACCATCCAAAATCAACACAACGTCCCAGATCCCAGCTGTCCCAGCCGACCCAGCCATCTGTGTTGACTGTATCTGTAAGCAACTTATAACTCCAGTAAAAATATCCAGATCCCTTATCCCAGGCCTCTTTCTGCATTTTTGCAACCGCCTGATAGATTTCCTTTTTCTGCTCCGGAGTATATGTCTCCACAGAAGCACCCTCCAGTCCGTTAAGAACAGTCTGTCCTCCCTTAGTATCCCAACCACAGGCAAGAGAATTAAACAGACACCACTCACCGCAGATAACCGGGAAATACTGCTGCATTTCCTCGATCTCCTTCATGAAGTGCTCTTTCACATATTTTTCGTATCCTTCTACTGTCTGCTCACATCCCATCATTTCTGCCATCATCAAATATTGATGGGTATCCAGAACGACATTTTTATACTTTTCTTCCCGCATAAAATCTTTCCAGATAGTAAGTTCGAATCCGTCGTGAATAACGATATATTTATCCTCTGACAGATATTTTTCAATGCGGTCATACGCATCCAGATAAAACTTTCGGATGAATTCCACGGTGATCGGAGCGCTTCCTTTCGCCATCTCCTCGTCTACCGGTGGATATCTTTTCTGAATATTGAGAAGCTCCCATGCTCCCTGCAATGCCGGTTCATTGATCAGCTCAATTCCCCAGAGTCCTTCTCTGTGTCCGTATCTTTGTGCCAGTCGTTCCAATACGGTATGAACAAATTCCACCTCTTCCGGATTCTGTGCCCATTTACACACGCCGCAGATTCCGCCATTATCAGATCCGTTCTGTCCCTCCGGTGCAGTATGCAGATCGACCAGTATCTTCAATCCATATTTTTCAGCCCAGTTGAATGCCTTGTCCAGATCCTCAATGCATCCAATAAATGGCTCTCTGTCTCCAAAGATAAAATATGGTACCGGAATACGAACCGCATCCAATCCCCATGATTTAATCGTTACAAAATCACGCTCCGTAATGTACTCACTGCGATGGATCTTGATCCTTGCCTCATACACCTCTTTTGGCAACTGTCTTGGAAGCCAATACTCATCCTCTGCCGTGGTTCCTTCAAACAATGCCGGATTCATCCACTTTTCCAGAACAAGCCAGTTTCCTAAATTAACACCCTTCACTTTCATAAATGTTCACCCTACCTTTCTTTTTAGATATTCCGTTTCGGTTGTTTCTTAACTTGTGACTACATTTTATGATGGAAACGGGCTCATTTATATTAAAAATGTTAGATTTTTAACATAATTATCAGATAATATGATATACTTCATCTATAACATAACAGAATAGGAGGATCCCCTGATGCAAGATACCATTTTACTTCAATATCTTTCCAAAAAAATACACACTCATGCATATAAATTAACCATCGACGGGGAAATTACTTTTTCCTGCTGCAAAGTCCTTGCTTTTCAGGATACCTATATCAAAGACAAGGAGTTTCTGGACTTTTTACTGGAATCACTGCCACAGGGAATTCCTTGTCTACGATCCATCCGGCAAAAAGATATTTACGGCATCGTTACAGGCCACAATGCTATTTATATTGTCGGTCCTGTCAGTTTTGCCTCTCCTGTTTATCTGAACTGCGACTACAACGAACTAATATTAGAAGAAGAAATTGAAAAATACGTTCCTCAGGTCAATCCGGATGACTACCTGGAAGATATATTGTTTCTGAACCATATGATCACCGGAGTAGAATCAACAACCGAGCAGATCATAGAGACTAACTGCCTCAATCATGACCATACGGGAAAAGTACAAAAACACTTTAACGATATACTATTTGAAAACCATGAAAATAATGTCCATCATAATCCCTACGATCAGGAGATGCGGGAATTTGGCAGCATCGAAAACGGTGATCTGATCCAATTAGAAAAAAGCCTGCAAGAGGATTATGACGGAACGATCGGCACTCTTGCAAAGGACCCCTTGCGCAATCTCAAAAATCTCGGTATTGTTCTGGTCACTCTCGCAAGCCGGGCTGCGATCCGCGGAGGACTCTCTCCGGAAATTTCCTTTTCTCTGAGCGATTCCTACATCCAACAGATTGAAGAGTGCAAGGATCTTGCCCTTGTCGCTCCCCTTGCCCACAAAGCAGAATTCCAATATGCTGAAATGGTTCATGAGATCAAAGAGAAGCAGAAAGGCATTTTGAAAAAACAGAAAAATCCCCGCATTAATAAATGCAAGGATTTTATCTTTTCTCATTTACATGACCGGATCACACTAGAAGATTTGGCTGCTGAAGCAGACTGTAACCCCAACTACCTCTCCCAGCTATTCAAGGAATGCGAAGGGATCAGTATATCCGGTTACATTCTTCAGGAGAAGATCAACCGTGCCAAAAATCTACTGATCTATTCCGATTATTCCTATATTGAGATCGCAACTTATCTGGGATTTTCATCGCAAAGCCACTTGGGAACCCAATTCAAAAAACACACCGGATACACTCTGCGTCAATACCGTGAAATCTACGGACGAAAGGAATGATCTAGCGTAATTCCCTCTTCAAAATGAAGCCGTTTGCTGCAGATCTCCAACGCAGGTAACCTATGAGATACAAATTTCAAATATGGTCAACAGTACAACAAAGGAACGGTATTTCTTTGTCACTTTTCTAAGCCATGTAAGTGTACTTTTTTCTTTCACCGATACCCTCCAATCCTTCCTCACAATGCCGCCTTTCGTGACACCATTCTATTCTGCCGGAACAAACGGAAGCTCAATCGTATCCGAATCTTTCTCACCGCTATCCTTACTGCCAGAATCTATGCTATCGTTATTTTTGCTGTCAGAATCCTTACTGCCGGAATCCTTGTTGCCAGAATCTATGCTATTGTTATTTTTACTGCCAGAATCCTTGTTGCCGGAATCTATGCTATCGTTATTTTTACTGCCGGAATCCTTGTTACCGGAATCCTTGCTGTCAAAATCCTTGCTGTCAGAATCCTTGTTACCGGAATTTTTGTTATCTGAATCATTCTTACCGCTATCCCTGCTCGGATCATCCTTCTGATCGGATGAAGCTTTGGATGGCATATTGTCATCCAAAGATGTCGGATCTGTTGCTGTCTGTTCTGACCTATCCGATTCCTTTGCAGTATTTTGACCAGACTGCCTCATCACTACCGCAGCGACAATGACTGCCAGCATAATCACAAGACCAATCGCCGTAATAATCATTGTTTTTTTCTTATTTTTCATAGCCGGTCTCCTAACATTATCTTCATTATTTTTCGGAAAACGGTACAAAAGGCGTCTCCGGATCACCACTTGTTGTAATAATATCCTCTGTTTCAAACTCTACAATCTCCATCTCCGGTGTTTCGTATCTCTCTTTCATAATCTGATACTCCTTTCATTTTTGTATGAATTCTGTGTTCATGTCCATGTACTCTTGCTATTCGGTTACCTTGATCGTTCACTTACTAATTGGATTGGCATATAGACTGCGCGGTATATGCATAATTGGAAAATGCTTTCACCAGTGTCACCAGAGCATCCTCATAAGTCCCCTCCTGAGCTTGTAATACCTGATAACAGTACATCATCGCACAGTAATCTCCACTCAATGTGTTCGTACCATCAGTTACAGTAAACTTTTTTGAATTTCCTAACTCATTTGCCTTGATGTTTTCCAGAGACAGAATATAATACTGACCTCGTTTCACCGGTGTGATTTCTTTTCCGTCTACGATAAAATTCAGCTTTGACACATCGATTCCTTCCTTCGGTTCATAGAAGATATTCAATGTAGTTTCCGATTTCAATACCATGCTAAGTCCGGCAAATTGTCCAAGCACTTTATTTTCAGCCTTATTTGCAACAAAATTATCAATATAACCCTCAAATCGATCCAGTATTTCCAACTCATTATCATTTAAATACTTATTTGCCAGCTCATCCACCGCCTTATTAAAATACTTCTGTGAGCAGGCACCATAATTCAACATCGCCACAGCGAAGGGATAAGCATCCACATACGATGAACTATTCTTAATTATGTATTGTGCATAGTCTCTGACGGTATAGGTATATTCTTTGCCGCAATTTCCATTTCCATCAAACATCTGCGCTTTAATATCCTGTGTCATCTCATAGGATGATACCTCACATGGGAATTTGTAATATGTTGTTCCTTCTTTGATCGTGGTGTTCGTCTGTGCCGCAGAAACAGGCACCTTCGTAACAGTTCCATTCGGAAGGGTAAACTGCATATACGCATCCTTATCTGCAATAATCTGATCCGACAACTCCATGTAGAAATTGACGCCGATATTACCGGTAAGACTTAAGGAATAACCGACAAGCTTAGCGCCGATGCCATCTATGATCGCACCACAGTCATCACATTTTCCATCATTATCCGCATCCGGATGGTCACCATAGGTATTCTTCTCTGTATTCGAATACGCATAAGATACTGGCTCTCCCGGTTTGCCCTCACATCCGTTATAAATAGCGTTCTTATAAACTTTAGCCCCACCTAGGTTCGGATAAGTGTCTGTTCCGATGGTCTGTCCCCAGACTTCATCGGACTGGTCAAGCTGTAAGAGATACGCAACTTCACCAGTCTTAAACTCATCTGTCGTTTTGCCTTCGACTTTTGTGGCCGTTCCGCTATTCGTGCCTATCGCATTTCCAGTATAAATGGTGCTGTCATAATAACAGTTTGTGATGGTTCCTTTATTCCATCCGTTCACGCCTCCTACATATCCACTACCACCAACACTACCGACATTATAGCAGTTTGTGATAGTTCCTTTACTATTATATCCGCTCACGCCTCCTACATAACGTTCTATACCACTGACGCTACCGGCATTATAACTATTTGTGATGGTTCCTCCGTCATTATATCCGTTCACACCTCCCACATTACCTTCGCTACTACTGACGCTACCGATATTATAGCAGTCTGTGATGCTTCCGGTATTATTACCTCCACACACGCCTCCTACAAATTCTAAGCCACTGACGCTGCCGGCATTATAACTGTTTATGATAGTTCCTTTACTATTATATCCGCTCACGCCTCCTACAAAACCGCTACTACCACTGACGTTTCCGGTATTATAACAGTTTGTGATGCTTCCGGTATCATTATATCCGCTCACGCCTCCTAGAGTTCCTAAACCACTGACGCTGCCGGTATTATAACAGTTTGTGATAGTTCCGGTATAATTATTTCCACACACGCCTCCTACCTTGCTGGTACCATAGAAATAAGAATCCAAAATACCTGCATTGGCAATCTTACCATTGTTACGACCGAACAATCCCACATCATAACTATCCTCTTGATTGAAATACAATCCACTGATTGTGTGGTTTTGTCCATCAAATATACCAGTGTATGGACTTGCGCTAGTTGCTATCGGTGTCCATTCCTTGAATGTTCCCTCATTTACTGTTCCATCCGACTTCAGAACATTTTTATTCACAACAATATCCGCGGTCAGGACTGCATTCGCCGATGCATTCTGCGTCTCGCCCGAAAGTGTACCATTTACAAGTCCTGCAAACCAGTAAAGCTGACCTGCATTACTGATCTCGTAAACCGCATCCTTGCTACCGTCCCCATCCATATCATACTTGTCTGTGGTGAGATCTGCCGGCTGGTATACCTCATTACATGCGCAGAAACCATTCTCGCCGATGCTGTGAGTTTCTGTTTCCTTCGTCACATATCCGATCGGACAGTCTTTGCATGCCACGTTTTTTATATGTTCCTTGTCATCTTTCCAAGTGTATGTAACATCACCGTCTTTGTTATGTGTATGCTCTTCTCCATCTACCAAAAGGCTCGCACCATCTGCCAAAGTGAGTTTCTCCGGATTGGTAATACTCGCGCCACTCTCAAATTCAATGCTTTCCCCACTTGCAATCGTTAAATCTTCTTTTAAAGTGGCTTTACCATATACATATGTTTTCGTTACAGTCTCTTTGGTATCAGCATCTTTCCATTTCTTGGTGATAACAGAGTTGCTGAAGCTACAATCGCTTAGTACAGGTTTTTGACAAGCTAAAGCACGACTAACCACAACCTGGCTTCCTGATACATTAATTTGTTGATTTGATTTAATCACCTCACCTGCGTATCGTTCTGTTGTTGCTTTCGCTTCAACATAACTGTCTACTATATTAATTTTATCGCCACAAATCAAGTCTGGATAATCCTCATCATTGGCTACAACATGACTATTTTCAATCGTTACGCTACCGTCACAATCAATTTTGGAAGTTGCTAGCGTTGCTCCTATAATATTTAAATTACTATTAGTCGAACTACCTACTGTACTGATTGTTTCACAACTTAAACTTCCGTTATAATTGCTACCATTTATTTCTAGTGTTTGCTCAATCTGACCATCATTTAATCCACTTTGAATCATCCTCATAGTATTTGTTCCGGATAAGATAATAGCAAGATTACCATCAATATTCAAAATGTCATCAGAAACAGATGCACCATCCGCACCGTCCAATACAAGTTGATTCTTCGTGCTGTCATAATACCAATTGGTTCCCTGATATATCGTATCATTACCAGAGCCTTCATTATTTTGAAATTTCCCATTATCAATAATTTTTGTTGAGCCTATCGTCAAATATTGAGGAGTGATTCCCACCGTAGTCTCCTCCGCCTTCGCATTCATCACGCCCCAGCCGCTCTCATCCACCGCCGACAGCACCATAAGCGCTGCCATTGCTCCGGCAAGTATCCGTCTTGCTCCTCGTTTTCTTTGTTTCATATCTTCCTCCCTTTCTAATATTACATATCCACCAGATCAGACCACTTCCTTATTCCTTTCATCGATTTTCGGAAAACGGTACAAAAGGCGTCTCTGGATCACCACTTGTTGTAATAATATCCTCTGTTTCAAACTCTACAATCTCCATCT
>ENA-OURU01000956-OURU01000956.1-human-gut-metagenome-genome-assembly--contig:-NODE-956-length-40388-cov-6.837875_pt1 | contig 40388 bp, 29 predicted proteins | sample MGYA00242137_ERZ509064 | MGnify/ENA primary metagenome ERZ509064 (study PRJEB26280, sample SAMEA2338777) | human gut metagenome | biome: human gut; feature: human-associated habitat; material: faeces...
ATCTGCATATTTTCATAAAAGTATTCTGTGCAAGATACAGCATTTTGAACAGTCTCTCATCGGTTGGAAATAACGACTTTGTTTTGGTGACCTTTCGCAGCTTACTGTTAATTCCCTCAATCGCATTGGTAGTGTAAGTCAGCTTTCTCAGTTCCTGCAGAAACTTGAAGTAAGTGCTTAGATTCGCCCGATTTTCATACCATGACTTTGAAATCTTTGGATACTTCTTGTCCCATATTGATGCAAATTCGTCAATGGCATCATGCGCAGAAGGCACATCAACAGCGGGATAAACACATTTTAAATCAGCCATAAGTTCTTTCTGACACGCTCAGACCTAAATATTGCGGATATGCTCTTCAATGTCAGCAGTTGACACACCTTTTGCGTAACATTGAGATGATTTTATTCTCCATGTCCGAAGAAATTTTGGGCTGATTTTTCCAAATAAGCTGCAGCTCTGGACCTGCGAAAAAATCTCTGTAAATTCAACAACAGTGATAAAAAACGATATTGTGGGGCGGCTTGAAAAACAGCCGCTCAATTTTTTTACAGTATACAATAAATACCGTAATTTGTCAAGTTTCTTCAACAGTCAGTCTGCTGAAATGGAGCGTAGCGGAATGAAAGCAGACTGACCGTGCCGACTCAGCTCAGTCTGTCGGGGTACATGATCTCCAGCTCGCCAAGAACTCTGCCCCAGTTTCTCAGCGGCATCGTCCACTTCTTTGTAATCTCGTGGGTTGCCAGATACAAAGCCTTTAAAAGTGCCGTATCGCTGGGAAACACACTTCTCTGTTTGTTCAGACGACGATAGCCGCTGTTAAGGTTCTCGATCGCATTGGTAGTGTAAATGACCTTTCTCACGTCAGCGGAAAATTGGAAGATTGGTGAGATCACATCCCAGTTTTTGTACCAGCTCTTCATGGCGTTTGGATCATCTTTCTCCCACTTTTCTGTGACACGTTCAAGCTGCTTAAGTGCAGCTTCCTTAGACGGTGCGTGATAAATGGTTTTCAAATCGTTGGCAAACTCTTTCTTGTTTTTTGCACCAACATATTTCAGCGTGTTTCTTACTTGATGAACGATACAACGTTGTAATTCTGTCTGCGGAAATGCCGCATTTATGGCTTCTTTTATACCCGAAAGACCATCGGCACATATCACGGGGACATCCTTTACGCCGCGATTTTTCAGCTCATTTAGGACTCCAAGCCAATATTTTGCACTTTCGTTTTCTCCGATATGTATGGATAAAACTTCCTTGTGACCTGTCAAACTTACTGCGAGAATCACATATGCAGCCAGCTTCCTGATCTGCCCGTTATCACGCACTGAAAAATGCACGGCGTCGATAAAGACGATCGGATATACTTCGTCAAGAGGACGTTTTTGCCAGTCTTCTATCTGCGGAAGAAGCCTGTCTGTGATGTCAGATACTATTCCGTCGCTGACTTCAAAGCCGTAGATCTCCTCGATGGTATCGCTTATCTGACGAGTTGTCATACCCTTTGCGTACAGAGAGATTATCTTCTGCTCAATGCCAGAGATGTCCTTTTGACGCTTTTTTACCACCTTTGGCTCAAATGTTCCGTCTCGATCCTGCGGCACTTCGATCTCAGTTTCGCCTAAATTTCCACGTATCTTCTTTGTTTTCTTTCCATTGCGGTAATTGGAGCTGTCCGAGCGTTCATATGAACGATACCTTAAGTGTTCATCCAGCTCTGCCTCAAGCATTTCCTGTATCGTGCCGTCCATCAGATCCCTGAGAGCATCCTCAATATCTTTTGCTGTCCTGATATCATATTCCTCGATCAGATCTGCGATGATATTCTTCTTTCCCTCGCTCATTGGTTCTCTTTTTCTTCTTGCCATAAAAAATCAGCCTCCTGTGTTATTTGTATTTTACCATAGTTGACTGCGTTTTTACAGACTTTTTTTCGGTGGGTCTTCAATTAATATCAGCGACTGTTATATCTGAAACCGGCTTTTTCGACTGCAGTCATTTTATCAGAACATACAAAAAATGGCGTGGTATTACGCCAAAACAAGAACGATTGTGTCGGTCGGTGTGAGCACAGCTCAGCCATGTGCTTCTCAGCATTAAATCCGTTAGCCTGAGTTATAGAGATGATTGGGTATAGACTCTCAAAATGCAGTAATGGCTGACATGATCAGGTCAATCATCTCCTCCGGTGTTTCCTCCATGCCGGTATCAATCCATCCCTTTTCAATACTATACATCAGCCCCATTTTTCCAATGATAAGGTATTTATCTTTTTTTGTACCCTCAAAGAATGTGGAACTTTCTTTTCGTATTCCGTCATTAATTCTTGTACGTATAACAGAAAAATTATTAAGACGAACTTTTCTCATCTGATCATGTCGTTTTTTCAATCGGTAGAAATGATTGAATAAAAGCTCCCGACATTTTCTTTCATTATAATCATCAAAAACAGGAAAAACATCTTCAATCAGTTCATCAGATGCTTCATCGGCAATTTCATTCAGAACATCGTTTATTGAATGAAAATTTCTGTAAAGCGAGGCTCTTGCAACACCAGCATCATTTACAATATCTGTCACAGTAACGTCCATATAACTTTTTTGTGCCATTAATCTTATGACTGCATTCTTAATTTCTTGCTTTGCAGAGTAACTTTTATTCTTTCTCATGATACAAGTTTACCTCCTTTTGTATCATTTATCGTAAATCTGTTGACTTTTCTAAAAATACCTGCTATAATTTATTTGAAATAGCACGAGACAAAGTGTTTCATTTGATAAACATATTGTACTATATATATAACTTTATGTCAATATGAAATGCTGCCATGAGAATTAAAAAAATCGCCTGAATTTACCTGACATTCAGTGTAACTAATGATTTAATAAGTTTGTGGGTTATTATAAAATAAAGAAAACGGAGGAATAGTATGAAAACAAATTTTTTGAAGAAGATGGGCATTGCCTTAATGGCTGTTTCTATGATGTTTAGTGCAGTTGCTGTTAATAGCGCCAGTGCTGTGGATCTGGAAAAAGCCACGATGGAAATTGATGCTCTGAATACCGATGTGGAAGGAATTTCACAGACATCAGGATTTTCTGTGAATGGGACGATAATACGAGACGCAAACGGCAAGGAATTTGTGATGCGTGGTGTAAATATCCCCCATGCATGGTATAGGGATAAGACAGAAACCTCCATAAAAGCAGCAGCCAATCTCGGTGCAAATGTTGTACGTATCGTTTGTGCAGACGGAGGACAGTGGGAAAAAACAACTCGTGACGAAATACAGACAATCGTTGATATTTGCAAGGAAAATCATGTTGTCTGCATCCTTGAAGCACATGATGCTACAGGAAGCAATAATATTTCAGATGTTGAAAAATGTGCCGATTACTGGATAGAAATGAAAGATATTCTTAATGAAAACAGTAATTATGTCATTTTGAATATTGCGAATGAATGGGCAGGCGAATGGAATGGTGCGAACTGGGCTGAAGGAAACAAAAAGGCAATTCAGAAAGTTCGAGATGCCGGTATAACTAATATGATTATGATTGATTCGGCAGGTTGGGGACAGTATCCAGATTCCATTAAGGATTACGGAAAATCCGTTTTCGAATCAGACCCAAATAAAAATACCGTTTTTTCAATTCATATGTATGAGTATGCTGGCGGCAATGCAACCACAATCAGAAACAACATTGACAACTGTCTTGGAATAGGAGTTCCTGTTGTGATAGGAGAGTTTGGAGGGCAGCATAGTAACGGAGATGTCGATGAAGAAACAATTATGAGTTACTGCACAGAAAAAAATGTGGGTTATCTCGGCTGGTCATGGAAAGGAAACAACTCCGATCTTGCTTATCTCGATGTTTCAAATGACTGGGAAGGCACTTCGCTTACCGAATGGGGAAATGCCCTTTTCTATGGAGATTATGGCGTCAAGAATACATCAAAAATTTGTTCCGTATATGATGATTCAGAAGGTGAGAAAATAAAAGGCGATGTCAATACAGACGGAAAATTCAATGTTGTTGATATTGTTCTTCTTCAGAAATGGCTTCTTGCTGTCCCAGATGTGGAACTTACTGACTGGAAAGCAGCTGATTTATGTGAAGATGGCAAACTGAATGTATTTGATCTTTGTGTTATGAAACATGAATTAATAACTAAATAAAAATAAGCCTCTGTCGGAATTTGCTCCAACAGAGGCTTTCTCCATATCACTTCTCCACACTAACAGTCACACCTGATTTGAACTCAAAAACGATATGGTCATCAAAAATAGTGATTTTAGAAAGCAGATGTTTGGCAAGTGTTTCATCATAGGAAAGTTCATCAGGGTGAGCCATTCCTTATTTCTGATCAAAAATCAACAAAACTCGTTTGGTTTAGTTTTAGCCAAACGAGTTTTGTTTTTTACTCCCTGAGATTTTCTTTGAGTTTTACTTTTCGATATTCTTTTGGTGACATACCAATGTATTTATGAAACAGTCTGCTGAAATAAAGCGAATTGGTGTATCCAACCATATTTGCAATTTCAGTAATGGTGTAGTCCGTATTTTCTAACAAACTTTGTGCGTTGGAGATTCGCAGCTTTAAGATATATTGCAGCGGACTGGAACCTGTGATTTCTTTAAAGCACTGAATAAACCAACAGTTGCTAAGCCCTCTGGATTCGGAGTACTCCTCAATGCTGATTTCTGTGTTGTAATTCTTACGAAAATAGTGCATCGCAAAAGCAACTTCTTTTTCACTGGTGCTGCTGAATTTCTTTGCACTCATGATTGCACGGCTTATCAAAACAAAAATATTTCGCAGCTGCAAAGAAATCAATTCATCATACCGTGGTCTGCAAAGCTGCAATTCCTGAATCATCTGACCAAATAACCACTGATAATCGGGAGATGTTCCGATATAGAGAATATTATTTTGCAGGTTGATATTGTAATACTTTAAAATTTCTTCTACTTCATTTCCGGTAAAATGCACCCAATAAACATCGGTTTGATCTGCACGATAATAAACATATTCCTGTGGTTGATCCGGCAAATATATAATAATATTTCCGGCTGAAACCGTTTTTTCTTCTCCGTGAATGAAAAAATGTCCTTTTCCGGAGGCAATATATAAAAGCTGATAATCTTTTCTTCCCTTCGGACGATGTGTTACTACTTCAGAACGATTTTTCACACGATAATTTCCACAGCTTGTTACAATCAAAGGTTTCGTATTATCCACTACAGTAAATGTAGAGTTGTTTAAATAGGCAACATTCATAAACATAAAAAGCACCTCCTTGCTTCTATAACTATAGTATATCACACCTGATCACTGATTACAAGAAAAATCCTAAACTTTATGCATATATTTTATAACTTTGTGTATTTTTTAAGCCGTTTTGTGTGGTATAATAGAATTAAGAAATGAGAGGAAAGAATTAAAAAAAGACGTCTTTCATTGTAATTCCATGCTGAATTCAGTAAAAATTCTTTATGCTCAAAAAAATAATCATCTATTCTGACGATGGCATTATTTCGTTTCTGCAAGATGAAAAGCAGTTCGTATCATTCATTATGGGAAAATTCTATCCATGTGGGCATACGCATACAAACAATGAAAGGAGCTCTATTATGAGCAAAGAAAAAACATACTTAAAGTGGTATAACAAAGTCGGTTATGGTTCCGGCGATGTTGCAGGGAACATTGTCTATGCATTGCTGACATCATTCATAATGATCTATCTTACCGATACGATTGGATTAAACGCAGGTGTTATTGGCGTTCTCATTGCTGTATCGAAGATTTTTGATGGAATAACAGACATCATTTTTGGTACGTTGATTGATAAGACACATACGAAAATGGGCAAGGCAAAACCGTGGATGCTTTATGGTTTTATCGGCTGTGCAATTACCTTGATTGGTGTATTTGCAATCCCGATGAACATGGATAATTTTGCTCAGTACGCATGGTTCTTTATCTGCTACACACTTCTTAACAGTGTATTTTATACGGCAAACAACATCGCATATTCTGCTCTGACCGCTCTTGTTACAAAGAACAGCAAGGAAAGAGTTCAGATGGGTTCTTACCGCTTTATCTTCGCATTTGGAACAAGCCTCCTGATTCAGGCTGTTACATTCCAATTTGTTGAAGCAATGGGCGGTGGTGCAAATGGCTGGAGAACAGTCGCAATTATTTATGCGGTTATCGGTCTTATTGTAAATACAATTTCCGCTCTTTCTGTAAAAGAACTTTCTGATAAGGAACTTGCAGACAATGAAACAAAAACAGAAGAAACCAGATACAGTTTTGGAGAAGCATTCAAAATTCTCGTACACAACAAATATTATGTGATGATCACAGTAACCTACATTTTGCAGCAGTTCTATGGTGCGATGATCGGTGTTGGAACATACTATGCAAAATATGTTCTCGCAGATGAGAATATGTTTGGCACGTTTGCGTGGTTTATCAATATTCCTTTGATTATCGCCTTGATCTTCACTCCTACCATCGTACAAAAATGGAACGGCATGTATAAGCTGAACAAATACAGCTACATGGTAGCAACAGTTGGCAGACTTCTGGTAGCAGTTGCCGGATACATGGGAAACATTCCGCTGATGCTTGCATTTACAGCACTTGCAGCACTCGGTCAAGGTCCATGGCAAGGTGATATGAATGCAGTCATCGCATCATGCTCTGAATATAGCTGGCTTACCAAACACAAGCACGTTGATGGAATCATGTACTCCTGCACATCACTTGGTGTAAAAATTGGTGGTGGACTTGGAACAGCAATTGTCGGTCTTTTGCTCGACCTTAGCGGATTCAAGGGTACTTTGACAGTACAGCCTGATTCTGCTATCAATATGCTTCACATTATGTATCTGATCGTTCCGTTTGCACTGGATCTGATCATCACATTTATTCTTTCTAAGATGAATGTTGAAAAGGCAAATGCGGAAATCAAAGAAAAACTTGGAATATCCGAAAATGAAGTTGTGATGGAATCACAGAACTAAAATGGAGGGAACAATATGAAATATACACTCGACTGGCTGACCAATCCGGAAGTATTTGCAGTCAACAGAATTGCCGCACATTCCGACCACAGAATTTATGCAAACCATTTGGAAGCCGATGCAGACAATTCCTCTCTGATTCAGAATCTGAACGGCACCTGGAAATTTGCGTGGGCAAAGAATCCGTCTGAATGGCAGCAAAAGTTCTATGAAGAAAGCGACAGCACTGACAATTTTGACAACATTCAGGTTCCGGGGCACATGGAATTGCAGGGATACGGCAAACCGCAGTACGTCAATACCATTTATCCTTGGGAGGGACAGGAGCATCTCCGTCCGCCGTTTATCTCCGAAAAGGACAACCCTGTCGGCAGCTACGTCAGATATTTTGACTTGAACGATGCTCTGAAAAACAAGCGTGTATTCATTTCTTTTCAGGGTGTGGAAACTGCTATGTATGTCTGGCTGAACGGCGAATTTATCGGCTACAGCGAGGATTCTTTTACACCGTCTGAATTTGAACTGACACCATATATCCGTGAAAAGAACAACAAACTTGCTGTTGCGGTGTTCAAAAGAAGTTCTGCAAGCTGGCTGGAAGATCAGGATTTCTGGAGATTCTCCGGCATTTTCCGTGACGTATTCCTTTATGCGGCACCGTCTGCTCATGTTCGTGATATGAAAGTGATTGCAGATTATGACGGTACAAATGGTATCTTCTCTGCAACGATGGATATTGCGGGCAAGTGTTCTGTGAAATCGATCTTGACAGATGAAAATGGAACGGTCATTGCAGAATCCAATGAAAAGGAATCCGTAAACTGGACAATTGAAAATAGCAAGCCTTGGAGTGCCGAAATACCGAATCTCTATACGTTTACAGTGATTCTGACAGACGAAAGTGGAAATGAAATCGAGATCAGCAGAACCAAGGTTGGATTCCGCCGATTTGAACTGAAAAACGGAATCATGTGTTTAAACGGAAAACGTATCATTTTCAAGGGCATCAATCGACACGAATTTGATGCGAAAACAGGCAGAGCAATCACAAAGGAAGATATGCTGTTTGACATCCGGTTCATGAAGAAAAACAATATCAATGCCGTTCGTACCTGTCATTATCCGAACAATTCTCTTTGGTATCAGCTTTGTGATGCATATGGCATTTATCTGATTGATGAAACCAATCTGGAAACACACGGTACATGGCAGAAGCTTGGTGCAACAGATCCGTCTTGGAATGTACCGGGTTCACTTCCGGAATGGAAAGAAGCTGTGCTGGACAGAGCGAAATCGATGTATGAACGTGACAAGAATCACGCAAGTGTTCTCATCTGGTCTTGCGGAAACGAATCCTACTGCGGAGAAGATATTGCTGCAATGTCGGAATATTTCAGAAGTGTAGACCCGACAAGACTGGTGCACTATGAGGGCGTTACAAGAGTTCCGGACAATCAGTATGATTTCATCACGGATATGGAAAGCCGTATGTACGCAAAACCGCAGGAAGTGGAAGAATACCTGAAACAGAACAGCGGAAGACCGTATATTAGTTGTGAGTATATGCACGCTATGGGCAATTCTCTTGGCGGTTTGAGCCTTTACACTGACCTTGAGGACAAATATGAGGCTTATCAGGGTGGTTTCATCTGGGACTACATCGATCAGGCAATCGAAACCCAAAATGACGACGGGGAAACAGTTCTGGCTTATGGCGGAGATTTTGAGGACAGACCAAGCGATTACGGATTCTGCACCAATGGTGTGATCTATGCTGACAGAACCTACTCTCCAAAGGTTCAGGAAATGAAGGCTCTTTACTCCAACATCAGAATGTCTATTCAAAACGGAATGCTTACCGTAGAAAATCGAAATCTCTTTGCAGATACAAACAACTTGTCCTTTGTTGTACGATTGGAAAAGAACGGCGTTGTTCTGAAATCCGATACATTTTCTCTGAATGTTCCTGCCGGAGAAAGCAAGACAATGAAACTGACACTTCACAAAATAGACAGTGCAGGAGAATATGTTTATCATGTTTCCGCCGTTACCGCAGATCAGACACTATGGGCAGATGCAGGGCACGAAATCGCCTTTGCACAGGAAGTGTTTGAAGTAAAAGATAATCAGATTCCGGAAACCACATTGCAAAAGCCAACGATTGTATACGGCGATGTTATCATTGGCGTTCACGGAGAAAACTTCTCCATGATGTTCGACAAAAAAGAGGGTGGCATCAGTTCTCTGAAATACAATGATTTTGAATATATCACACGCACACCAAAGGTCAGCTTCTGGAGAGCGATGACGGACAATGACACCGGTGCTTCCGAGCCGTACAATCTTGCACAGTGGTATGCCGCAGGCAAATTTGCAAAGTATAAAACCGTTTCATGGCTGGAACAGGAAGATGCCTTGAAAATCACATTCACATATCAGGCTGCCTGCATTCCGACTTTTGAGTTTACTGTAACCTATACCGTACACTTTGACGGAAAGCTGGGCGTAAGTGTAAATTATGCAGGAGTAAGCGGAATGTCCGATATGCCGGTTCTTGCATTGGACTTCAAGATGAAAAAACAGCTTTGCAATTTTCAGTATTACGGACTCGGCCCTGATGAAAATTACAGCGACCGATGCAAAGGAGCAAGACTGGGATTGTGGAAATCTACGGCAAAAGAAAATCTTTCCGGTTATCTCAATCCGCAGGAATGCGGCAACCGTACCGGTGTAAGAACGCTCTCAATCCATGATGATATGCAGCATGGTCTGACGTTCCAAAAGGCATCTGCTCCGTTTGAAATGAGCGTACTGCCATACAGTGCCTATGAACTCGAAAATGCAATGCATTTAGATGAACTTCCAAGTGTTCGCTACACATGGGTCAGAATCGCTGCAAAGCAAATGGGTGTCGGCGGCGATGATTCCTGGGGTGCACCGGTGCATGAGGAGTACAGAATCCATGCAGATCAGCCGATGAAATTGGAATTTGTAATTATGCCCTTAAGATTGTAAGAAGAAAGGAAAGCAATGAAAATACAGGATTTTCAAGACAATGTTGCTTGTGGTGGATTTGATAATATCTTCGCAAATATTTATAAGCCACAGGATATAGAAAGTCAGAAATCACGATATATGAGTGCTGTGGAGAAATTCACAGCACTGTATCCGAATAGAAATGATATACACGTTTATTCTGCTCCGGGTAGAACAGAAATCGGCGGTAATCATACCGATCATCAACATGGCTGTGTCATTGCAGGAGCAGTTGACTTAGATATTATCGGTGTTGTAGCATTTCATGACGAAAACATCATCAGAATTAAATCAGAGGGATACGATGAATTTGCAGTTTCACCGGACGATTTGGATGTTCATATCGGTGAAAAAGGTTCTTCTGAAATTGTCAGAGGGATTGCAGCTCGCTTTAAGGATTTAGGTGTAGAAATTTCCGGATTTGATATGTATACAACTTCAAATGTACTTGGTGGAAGCGGTATTTCTTCTTCTGCTGCATTTGAAACATTGATTGCAACGGCAATTGACAGCTATTACAATAACAATCAGATTGGTGCAGTAGAAATCGCAAAAATCGGACAATATGCAGAAAACTTTTATTTTGGCAAGAAAAGCGGATTGATGGATCAGATGGTTTGCTCCGTTGGTGGATTTGTTTTTCTTGATTTTCAAAACATTCAAAATCCAAGTATCCAAAAAATTGATTTTGACCTTTCAAAAACCGGCTATGCATTGATCGTCACAGACACCAAAGGAGATCATTCTGATTTGACAGATGATTATGTAGCCGTTCGTACAGAAATGGACGAAGTTGCAGAATATTTCGGCAAAAAGGTTCTTCGTGAAGTTGATGAAAATCAATTTTGGGATAATCTCCCTGATATTAAAAAGAAGATTTCTGACAGAGCTGTCTTGCGTGCAATTCACTTTTTTGGCGACAATTATCGTGCAAAGGCAGAAACGGAAGCTCTCAAAAGCAACAGATTTGAGGATTTTCTCACACTTGTAAACGAATCGGGAGATTCCTCCATGAACTATCTGCAAAATTTATACTCATGCAGAAAGCCAACGGAACAAGGTATTCCACTTGCAATTATGGCGGGGAAACGAATATTAAAAGGCAATGGTGCTGTAAGAGTTCACGGAGGTGGTTTCGCAGGGACTGTTCAGGCATTTGTACCAAATGATCTTGTCAATGCATATAGATCGGAAATGGACAGAATATTTGGACAAAATTCGTGCTACATTATGACAATCAGACCGTTTGGCGGTATTGAAATCAAATAATAGGAGGGGAAAATAATGAGTATACTTGTTTTAGGCGGTGCAGGATATATCGGTTCTCACACAGCTTTAGAGTTGATTCGCACCGGAGAAAGCGTTATTATTGCAGACAATCTTGCAACCGGACACATCGAAGCTATTCCGAAAGATGCGAAATTTTATCCGGGTGATTTGCATGACAAGGCGTTTCTTGATAATATTTTTGAAAACGAACAGATAGATGCAGTGATTCACTTTGCAGCATATTCTCTTGTTGGAGAAAGCGTTGTCAATCCACTCAAGTATTACGACAATAATCTCTGCGGAACAAAAATTCTTTTGGATTCCATGGTTGAACACCATATTGATAAAATTGTATTTTCCTCAACCGCTGCCACCTATGGTGAACCGGAAAATATTCCGATTCTTGAAACAGACAGAACACAGCCAACCAATCCATATGGTGAAACCAAACTTGCTATGGAGAAGATGTTCTATTGGACTTCAAAAGCTCATGGTCTAAGATACGTTTCTCTCCGCTATTTCAATGCTTGCGGAGCAGACAAATCAGGTAAAATCGGCGAGGCTCATAATCCGGAAAGTCATTTGATTCCTTTGATTCTTCAAGTCCCAAATGGAAAGAGAGAAAGTATCTCCATCTATGGAACAGATTATGATACTCCTGATGGAACTTGTATCAGAGACTACATCCATGTTACCGATTTGGCTCAGGCGCATATTCTCGCTGTAAAGTACTTAAAAAACGGAAACGAAAGCAATATTTTCAATCTTGGAAATGGTGTCGGCTATTCCGTAAAAGAAGTAATTGATAAAGCAAGAAAAGTGACAGGACACCCGATTCCGGCAATTGAAACGCCAAAACGTGCCGGAGATCCTGCACGACTGGTGGCTTCCAGTGAAAAGGCAAGAAAAATTCTTGGCTGGAATCCTGTACATGATAGCCTTGAAGAAATTATATCTGACGCATGGAATTGGCATAAGAATCATCCGGATGGTTTTTGAAAAGAGGTGTTATCATGATATACAGGGCAATAAACGGATTAATCCGTCATGCAATAGAAGCTGATTTGATTACAAATGACGATATTTTCGTTGTTAGAAATCAGCTCATGGATATACTAAAACTGACTGACTGGAATGATAAAGAACCACTCACGGGAAATATTGAAGAACTTCTTGAACCCCTGATCGACTATGCAGTAAAGGCAGGAATTATTGAAGACACTGCTGTACAACGTGATCTATTCGATACAAGAGTTATGGGTGTTTTCACACCTATGCCGAGAGAAGTTAATGCCACATTTCAAAGAAAATATTCTGCTTCGCCATCAGCAGCTACAGAATGGTACTATACTTTTAGTAAAAGCCTGAACTATGTTCGTGCTGAAAGAATTGCGAAAGATTTAAAGTGGACATATGAATCAGAATACGGAACACTTGACATTACTATAAACCGTTCTAAGCCGGAGAAAGATCCTCGTGATATTGCTGCTGCTAAATTGCAAAAAAAATCAGCCTATCCTCAATGTCAGCTTTGTGTTGAAAATATGGGATTCGCAGGTCACCAGACACACCCTGCAAGACAAAATCTTCGTCCGGTAAAGTTGAATATCAACAGCCTAGATTGGTTCATGCAGTATTCTCCTTATGGATATTATAATGAACACTGCATCGTCTTTAATAAACAGCATATTCCTATGACAATCAATGCACAGGTATTCAATAAACTGTTTGATTTTGTTGAGCAATTTCCACACTATTTTATCGGTTCAAATGCAGACCTTCCTATTGTAGGCGGCTCCATTCTAACGCATGAACACTTTCAAGGCGGCAATTATAATTTTGCAATGGCAAAAGCACCGATTGAAAGAACATTTCTTTTGAAAAATTATATGAATGTTAGTGCCGGCATTGTAAAATGGCCGATGTCTGTGATACGTCTTTCTTCAAAAAACAGGACGGCTTTGGCAGCTGCGTGCGCTGATATTTTGTCAAAGTGGAGAACATATACGGATGAAACGGTTGGAATTTTTGCAGAAACAGACGGAATTCTGCATAATACAATTACTCCAATTGCAAGAGCAACTTCTTCTGGATTTGAATGCGACTTGGTATTGAGAAACAATATTACAACGAAAGAAAGACCGTTAGGTGTGTTCCATCCGAATCCTACCTTACATCATATCAAAAAAGAAAACATCGGATTGATTGAAGTGATGGGACTTGCTGTTCTTCCTGCACGTTTAGCAGATGAACTGACACTTTTAAAAGATGCAATGCTGTCCGGCAAAGAGATTGCTACAGATGATAAAATTGCATCTCATGCAATTTGGGCAAGTGAAATTCTAAAAAAATATTCTGATTTTAACGCTGATAATGCAATGGATATTATTCGTTATGAAGTCGGCAGAGTTTTTGAACAGGTACTTGAAGATGCCGGAGTATTTAAGAGAGATAAACAAGGAAAAGAAGCATTTGCAAGATTTGTAGAACAATTAGGTTGATTTGAAATATACGAAAATGAACTATTGCATTATGTGCAGAAGTAAAATAATAAACTGATGCCGCCCATCAGGGCGGCATTTCAGCTTGTAGAAAAAGTATGTTTGTTTATAAAATGAAGCGCTGCACAGTTCAGTTTATATCTCCCCGAACTCCTCTAGTCTCTGCATAATTTCCTTGCTTCTGTCGACAAACAGCAGAGCCTTGTTATGCTCGTAATACTCCTTACATCCAAACTCGGAAATAAATCTTGCCGTGTAGCTGTTTGCGGTAAGCTCGGTTACAAGTATCAGCATTTCCTGTCCGTCGGTGTACACTTCATTGCAGAAAATAAATGCGTTTGACATCTTATCCCGTGCCGTTTTCGCCGAAATTTTAAGCTCAGACACAAGACTGTCATATATGCTCCTGATATCCGCAAACGCCGTTTTTCCGTCCTTGCCGACTGTGAGCGCAGTCATATTCTCAAGCTGTGATATTGCTCTTGCGAGCGTTTTCTGACGTGATACGGAAATGCTTGACGACCGCTTGCCGTTTTCAAGCTCATTTTTCTTTACCGCTATAAGCTCATTCATCAGCTTTTCTGCGGAAATATCGCTGTCATGCGTTCTCCGTTTGAATTCTTTCAGCGTTACAAGCGTTTCACGGAGCATATCCTCGCCGTCTGTTACCTGCTTTGCCGATGCCGTAACGCTGTCAAGGATAAGTCCGAGCAAGGATAAACGCTCGTCAAACTTTGCGTTTTCAGCCCTGTCTTTTATGCTGTCACTTGCATTGCCGCTGAGTATCTCGTCTATCTGATAGTCGCTCCTGTACTTGTTGAACAGGTCGTAATATGCCGCAAAGCTTCTCGCTGTCCTGTCGTGCTGTATGTACTGACGAATAAGCTTTATGTCGACCTTGATATTATTTTTTTCATACAGGGTTATCATCTGCGACAGGTCTTCCCAACCTCTCGCCGTAACGAACGATTTTCCGTCAACCGTACTTTCTATGCGGTAAAAATCCGCTTTCTTAATTTCAAGATAGGTAAGCACAGAGGCATGAACGCCCGCCTTGTAAGCGTATTCTTTCCACGCTGTAAAATCAGGCTCGATGTCAATTCTTTTCAGTCTGTCCCACGTTACAATGTCAAACTCACGGACGGAATTATTGTATTCGGGCGGATTTCCCGCAGTGACTATTATCCAGCCGTCAGGCACTCTGTGTCTGCCAAACACCTTGTATTGCAGGAACTGGAGCATAATCGGGGCGAGCGTTTCTGATACGCAATTTATCTCATCAAGGAACAGTATTCCCTCTTTTACACCCGTATTTTCCATAAGGTCATACACTGCCGAGATGATTTCCGACATAGTGTACTCCGACACGTCATATTCCTTACCGCCGTAATTCTTGTGTACAATGAACGGCAGTCCGAGTGCGGATTGCCTTGTGTGGTGCGTCATGGAGTACGACAGCAGACCTACTCCCATTTCCGACGCTACCTGCTCCATTATCGCAGTCTTGCCTATTCCGGGAGGTCCCATCAGAAATACAGGGCGCTGTTTTTCAACAGGAATCGCATAGCCGCCCGTTTCGTCCTTTGTGAAATATGCCGTCATGGCATTCTTTATCTGTTCTTTTGCTTCTTTTATATTCATACTCTGCTCCTTTAGATCTCATCCGACGGAAGAACAAGCTTTATCGCCCACGGCGGAACATCGGGATTATTGTACTCATCGTCTATGAATACAAATGCCGTTTCATACGGCGGTTTTCTTGCGGGAAAATCCCCGTATCCGTCTGTAAGATATATAAGCCCCTTGAGATTTGTAAACTCTTTGCTTTGTATCAGCTTATCAACATAAGCGAATACCGGGCGGAAATCCGTACCGCCGAATCCGTGCAATTTCATTGCAGCAAGATAATCGTCAAACTCTTCCTGCGAGGTTATCTTTCTGTCCTCCTGTATGTCCGTATCACACTGGATAATATGAAGATTTATCTTTGTGAAAAAGCTTTCCTCGTTTTTGAGGATATTGTACGTCTTCTGAATAAATTTCTGTACAAGCTCGCCTGATACCGAGCCCGATGTATCGATTGCTATAACAAATTCCTTTATTCGCTTTACTTCCTTGTATTCAAGCGGTTCTATAAGCGGCATACGCTCATATAATTTCAGTCCGTAGGTGTAGAAGATATAATCAAACTCATCATCGTTTACACGCATCGCTTCTCCCATTACAGAGAATTTTTTCAGAAATTGCGTATAGTCGTATTTCTCACGGTTGACGGCGTTCAGATTCTGAATGAAGCTGCCCCTTGTATCGCCTTTTTCCTTTGAAAACGCTTCTATTTCGATCTGCATTTTCTCCGAAATTTCTTTCCAGTCCTTTTCAAGCTGTGAGGCGGTTTCAGCTGACATCTGCATATCATTTCCCGTTCCATCTTCATTTCCGGGATTTTCTGCGTTACCGTTTCTGTTGCTGCCATTGCTGTTATCCGTATCATTACCCGACTGTCCGTTATCAGAATTCATGTCATTACTGTTCCGGCTGTTGCCGTCCTTGCTGTCCGGATTGCTTTTGATCTGCGTTGAAGCTTCTGTTTCAGGCGGCTTTGCATACCAGATTCTGTGGTCGTCTTCCGCAAACAGCTCCGACCAGGCATAGACCTGCAAATCGTCAACATTCCTCAGAAGATAGTCATATATCTTCTCTGCGGTGACAAACCGGCAATCCGTTTTGATTTTATCGATAATACTACCCTGTCTGACTTGTCGGGGCGAAGAAAGCGCCTTTATATCCAGCTCATTCATGATATTCTCAGCGGAGATATCGCACGCCAGATTCCACCTGAGCGTGTCTACAAGCGTACCGACAATATTGTGGCGGAACACGCAATGAAGCATCATATGAAGATATGCCCGTGTCAGATTATATCCGGATTTATAGCTTTTCAGCACATAGCTTTCGTCATAGAAAATGTATCTGCCGTCAGTAGCAACAGTTTCGGTGATGATCGACGGTTTCAGCGGCAGCTTATTAATTGCGTTGTCAAGAAATCTGAGATTTACGGCAAGCGTATTGCGGGACAGCATAAGTATGTCGGTTGCAAGCGCCGAAAGCTTCTCGGCACGCTCCTTTGCCTTTTCATATTCCTTATCCGTAAAATCACTTCCTTTGTCGATTCAATAAGTTATCCCGTTGTACCAATCGGTTATTTCGTTGCCTGTCTGAGATGAGTAAATATGTATTTTTTCGCAACCGTAAAAAATTCTCCGTGAAATAAAGGTATTTTCACTTAGCGTCACCTTTTCAAGGGAAGTACAATTTGCAAATGCGTGTTGCTCTATAACTCGCACCGTATCGGGAATAGTCAGCTTCTTCAGCGAGGTACATCCCGCAAAAACGGCACCGTGTATATAAAATCACATATAAGGCTATAGTTCCAGCGATGACAGCGGGTCGCAAAAATTGTCGTGTTCCGGACTGTTTGCAACCGTCAGAAGAAATGCGGCGGCAGAGGTATTACCCTGCTCGTCTGCAAATTCAATAAGCCCTGTTACATTCCCGGCGGTGATCAAGCCGTTTTCCTTGCATATTCCGAGTAGCTCGGCACTGTCCTGCGCAATACAGTAACGCACGGCGTTTTCCGCATTATTATGCAGAAAATCAAGGTAATGCTCCTCTGCTGAGGCGCTGAGATTCACTCTGTACATAAGGCGTGAAAACGCTATCGCATATTGAAGATTTTCGTCCTGCAAAGCGGGGAAATAATTATCCTGCGCCGCAAAGTCAAAACCGTCTTTGCCCCAGATATTACGCAATATAAAATTGTACGCCGATGATCCGTCGGTCGCCGTAACTGCTTTATAAAGCGGTTTCCCGCTGATTGTGCTTCTAACGGTAACGCTTACACAATCGGAAAATGCGTCGCCGCCGACTGAAGCTATGCCGTCCGGGATCTCAAGTTCATGCAGGCTTTCGCACATAAAGAATCCCTTTTCTCCTATACTTTCCAACCTGTCGGGAATATTTACCGATTTCAGGTTGTAGCAGTTCAGAAATGCCATATTTCCTATTTTAATCAAACTGTCGGGAAGCGTGATACAAGCAAGGCTTGTACACTCTTTGAAAGCTCGCTCATCAAGCTCTGTAACTGTATCGGGCAGAGATACCGATATCAGCGACAGGCAACTGCCGAAAAGATTATATCCTATCTTAGTAACGCCTGCGGGAATGTCAATACTTTCAAGGCTTGTGCATCCCCAGAATGCAGAATTTCCGATTTCCGTAAGTTTGTTATCAAGATATATTGTATTGAGTGCACTGCACTGGGCGAAAGCACAGCTTCCGAGCCGTTCAACACTGCCCGGCAACGTGACAGAAGTCAGCGATGAACAGCCATAGAATGCGCCGTCGTTTATGACTTTCAGACTTTCCGGGAGCGTAACGGCAATAACGCTCTGTAAGCCGCAGAGGGCGTCCTTGCCTATGGTCGTTACACCGTCAGGCACAGTAATGACAGTTTCGTCCTCTTTTAGCAGACATTTTTTCAGTACAGCATCCTTTATATCAAATTGTGCCAAAGTAATTACCTCTTCCTGTTTCTGTAGTATAAGAGAGTTCATTCTTCTTTGTTTACCGCAATAATTCTATATATCGATATCATTATCGTCAACAAGCGGAATTCGACTTTTTTGCTGTGACGTTATTTATTTTACGGGTATTTTTTCAAACACGCTATTCCCTCCGATATTCAGAAAATTCATCATGAGCAAGGTTTATGCGTTTTATATCTTTATGGTTTAAGTATATCACAACGCAGCTGAATATTCAATATTTAATCAATGTCCGTAACAACAGAAAAACCGCACTGATATAAAGGTGCGGTCTTTCTTGAACTTATCAAAGATTGTCGACTGCCGAATGTTCAACCGCAAGGCATTTTGTATAGCTTTCCATATGCCTTTATTATCATAGAGCCCGTGAGTATCTAATACATTGATAAATTCTCCAATTACTTTGTTAGTCTGATCGGGATTAAAAACAAGTAGTATTGGTTTAATACCCGTCTTGCCCGCAAGTGTTGTGATATAATGTAGCCATTCCTTATTTCTTCTTTTTACGTTAATTCGTGAAAATGGTAGAAATTTTTACATTCTTGTGCTATAATTATTATGTATTTTTATATGTAAGGGCGTATTATGATGAGCGAGAATCTTTTGTCCGTATTCAAAAAAGAATTAGGATATGTTAATGCCACGAATCAATATGTAGAACTATCAATTAGAATTACAGAAAAAGAGCATAGTTTGGATTTAAGGAACAATTTGCAAGGCTTAGCCCAAAGCGTAAATCTGAATGTGTCTACTCTTACAGAAGACTATATGTGTAGGATCAGCAAGAGTTATATTGTGAACATACATTCATGTCTTGAGAATTTTCTCAAATCATTTAAACATCTTCCCGGTTCTCCCACCAATATCACAGAAATTAAAAAAACGAGTGAAGACGATTGGTTGGAATGGACACTGAAAATTGCCTTTTCAAGTATAGAAAACGATATTAAAAATGATATCGGTATTTGTGAATACTATCGTTTGGTTCGAAATTGCATAGTTCATAGTGGAAAATCCTCATCCACACTAAAAAGTAAACGAGCTTTAATAAAAACGACAGACAATCCGAGGTTGAACGTCCCCAATGGTTTGGATTCTCTCACATTTGATGACCAAGTTTTATTTTCAAGAGCAGCCTATAATGTTGCAAAGTACATTTTTAATAATAGTCAGTATGATGTAAACGCTATAATTGAAGCCAATAGAGAAATCTTGAATAATTTAATTATGCCTTTTCAAGAGCCGGGATCTCGCTCAAGAGCAACCAAGAAAGTAAAATATTTTATTGGTTTATCATATCCAGAATTGAAAGATGTGGATTGGGAGAGTGTTGTATCTACATTGCTCAATTGATTAGTAAAAATGGGGCATTCGCTTAACGGTAAAGCATCCCCCTTCATAAGCACATCTCGTGCTTTGAGGGGTGTTTATGAAGGGGAAGATCGAGGCTCGAATCCTCGGTGCCTCACCATTTTTGCGTGAGTTTTTCGGAAGGAGGATAATGAAATGCCGGATAACAATTTACATAGCATTAATAAACTGCAAGATGACATAAAAGCAGCAAAGTGGTTGTCTGTATTTTTGCCCAAGAAAAAACGTCAACAGATAAAGGAGTTAGAAACCTCTTTGGCTAATATGATTCATTTGATTGAATCTTTTAACAAATACTTTTCAGATGCAGGTTGGTGTGCATATGACTCTATGAATATGCCGCTTATGGAGAACGCAGTTAAAGCATATGAAGCGGGCGGGATTGATGCCGGTGAACAGGTACTAATTCAATACTATCAAACCGATGTAAAAGATATTATGCATTGGTTGAAAAATAAAGCCAAACCCTTTAGGGAACGATATGAATTAATTAAATGCGCATTTGACGATCATTTTGCTGAACGCTATCATGCGAGTGTCCCTCTGTTTCTAATCATAATCGATGGTGCAGTTAATGATTACACTAAAAGCAAAGGTTTCTTTGCAGAAGGAACCGATGTTTCCGCATGGGATTGCTTGGTGGGCTGTGGCGATGGGCTAACAAAAATAAAAGACATATTTAAAAAGGGCAGAAACAAAACAAACCACGACGAAATTCGATTGCCGTATCGTAATGGCATTTTGCACGGTCGAGATCTAAATTATGCTAACAAGTATGTCTCTTGTAAATGTATATCGTTAATGTTTGCTTTAGCTGATTGGATGAATATGAAAGACAGCGAAAATACTCGAAAGCAAAAATTTGAAAAAGAGTGTAATCCGCCGCCTATTTCAGAATCATTGAAAAAGATAAAGCAAAATGCAATCGACAGGCAAGAAATACAGAAATGGGTCAAGCGAGATATTAAAATCGGAGAAACTATCTCCGCAACTCCAACAATCGAGGAATGCAAGGATTTCCCATATCTATTACCGCTAATTAGCGCATTTAATGCTTGGAGCACCCGTAATTATGGTTCATTATCTGTTTGGTTCAAAAATGTTTTCTCATATGAATCTTCTGACAAAAAACGAGCAGGAGAATGTAGAAAACTTTTTGATCACAAAAATCTGATTTCTTATGAATTGGAAGAAATAGAAGAACGTGCTCTTGCTCTAACTAAAATTGTTGTATTGGTGAAATGGAAAAGTAATGACATCGTTCATACTGAACACTTTGAATTTGGTTGCTCATATCAACAAGAAGACGGAAACGTGGGATATCCTTGGAAAAACAACGGAGCTTGGATTCTTATACCGTGGAAAATACAAGGATTGTATAAATGACTGGTTTGACTGTCAAAGAGGAAGAAGGGATATACAAGTATCGGTTGGATGGAGCATCCTCTTATCTCCCGCCACTACTCTCTTTCCTTTATAAATTATAAAAATTTTCATAAAACTACCTATCCAAACTGATTTTGATGCACTATAAGGGTGTAATCATGATTGCGTCCCAAAAGAAAGGAGGAGAAAAACTTGGACGAGAACAAAATTATCCCGTACATCGAACCGATATTTCGTTTCTGTTATAAGCGTTTATCCAACCGCTACGATGCCGAGGATCTTGCGAGTGAGATCATTTGTCATATCCTTGAAGGAATGAACAAATATCAAATCGAATCGCTTGATGCATGGGTTTGGCGTATTGCTCATAACCGCTATGCCCGGTTTATTGACAATCGGAATAAAAATCAAATCGTATTGTCATGCGAAGATGAACTTTTTGACATTGCTGATTATTCCAATGTCGATGAGGACAACACACAGGAGCAATATGAAACGGTGTTTCGCTATTTGCACACGTTATCTTCCGAGTACAAAAATATTTTTGTGGACTACTATATTGGCAAATTGTCACTCAGAAGTCTTGCCGAAAAGTATTCTCTCCCCGAAACCACAATCAAATGGCGACTGAACGTAGGACGCCAAAAAATCAGAGATAGGATAGGAGAAGATAAAATGGATAAGGTCTATCAGAGAATTAATTGGAATACCGGAACTTGTAACGGTAATATGGATTCCGACGCATATCTTCATACACAGATTTCCCGTGCTATTTGCCTCGCAGCTTATGAAAAGCCTTTGACAGTAGAGGAGATCAGTATCAGTACGGGTATTCCTACAATGTATATAGAGGATGAACTCCCCCGCCTTGAATATGGGGATGCTATCTGTAAGGTGGGTAACAAATATGTAACCAATTTTATTATCTTTCGATTGAAAGACAGAAAGCAGACCGAAGACGTTTCAGCATTGGTAGTCAGTATGCTTGCAGACAAATTCGAAGTTATACTAAGAGAAGCGGAAAATAAAATCAGCGCGTTAGATTTTTACGGCAATGATTTCGGCATAGGAAGACTTGGATATATCGTCGTTCCGTATCTGCTCAGGCATAAAATCAGCGATGTAAAAAACAACCGCTTGAAGCTTGAAAACGGTCCGTATCCGCCGAGAAAAGACGGGGGCTACGGTTGGTTTATCGTAGAAGAAACGGTCGATGAATCGGAAAACTGTGCAGAGTATAATTCCGGATGCAATGTTGCAGGAGACGACAGCGGCAGCGAGTACAAAGTTCCGTCGCATATCTATTACTATTGGATCAGTAAGTATTTTGATTACAACATTTACCATAACAAAGGGATGCGCTGGATGTGTGCAAATGGCATACCACAGAACAGTGTAAACGGTGTTGTGTCCAAAGAAGCTCTTTCCGAAGAAGATGCCGCACATCTTATCGAAACAAATCTGCTTATAAAGTCAGAGGCAGGCTTTAGCTTAAACTTCCCGCACTTTACCGCAGAGCAGTTTGGAAAATTTGTTTCACTGTTTGAGATGACTGATAAAAAGCTCAATGATCTCCTTGCGGAGTGGATCGTAACTGTGCGCAATAATTTTGAAAATTTCGTTCCGAAACACCTACACGATCAGATCAATCAGTGGGTTAGCTGTTATCTGCATCAGATCATTGGATATATTACAGATGAGCTGATTCGCCGTGGTATCCTGCGTAAACCCGACAATGAAAAGCCCTTAACCGATGGCGTATTCATCGTTGAAGGAAAGTACATCAATCCCTAAATAAGTTTACTGCCGAGCATAACTATACTGGTTACGCTCGGCGGCATTAGCATATTATTGAAGGCTACTATTCTCTCAATTCTGTTTGGATGATATGTATTTGAATCATTTTTATGAAATCGTGCTTTTTTGCATAAAAACCCCTTGACAAATTCCATCTCAAGATTGGTTCATGCAGTATTCTCCTTATGGATATTATAATGAACACTGCATCGTCTTTAATAAACAGCATATTCCTATGACAATCAATGCACAGGTATTCAATAAACTGTTTGACTTTGTTGAGCAATTTCCACACTATTTTATCGGTTCAAATGCAGACCTTATTTTTGGCAGAAACAATACATCGATGGGCATTGTTTGGTTATGCCTTGGTTCAACATTTCTTTGTCCGGCTCCTTTGTATTTGAAAAAGAACAAAGAGAATGATGAATGATTAATCTCAGTGTTTTGTATGCTGTTGCATATACTCTTACGCTAAAGAATGCGGCTCGTGAAAGGAGTTTACAATGATAATTTACTGTATGAGTGATATCCACGGTTGCCTTGCGGAATTTGAGGACGCACTTTCACTTGTTCTCGATGATATAGAACAGGGCAAGGCGAAGCTCGTTCTTCTCGGCGATTATATCCACGGCGGTCCGGATAACCGTGGTGTTCTGGACAGGATAATGAGGCTCCGGGAACGTTTCGGTTCGGACAGAATTATTGCTCTGCTCGGCAACCACGATGAATGGGTAGTCAACGGATCGTCAACCATAAGCAACAATTCTGTATATGCCCGTATAGAAGAGTGGGAGGATGAGAGCGATGATGACGAGTATATCAACTGGCTTTCTTCCCTTCCGCTGTATTATGTGGAGGGAAACACGATTTTCGTTCACGCCGGTATTGATGAAGAAGCAGGTGATATGTGGGAATGGGAAACATCAGAAGATGTATTCACCTCAAAATATCCCGCTGAAACCGGCAAAATCGAGGGGCTTGATATGAAAGTAGTCGCAGGTCATGTCGGCACCGCCGAAATATCCGGCGACAAGTTCTTCCACGACATTTATTTCGACGGAGAATCTCACTATTACATAGACGGCACTGTTCTCGACAGCGGTGTTATTCCGGTACTTATGGTAGATACGGAAAATGATAAGTATTATCAGGTGACAGACTCGGGAAAACGGCTGATTGAACCTTACGAAGAATAAGGCTTAAGAAACGAGCGAATAAAGGGGCAAGGGGCGGATGTGCGGAAGTGGTGTGACTGTGGGCGGGAGATATATATTCAAAACATCATATTAAAAATGAAAATGGAGTAGCAAAAAATGTACGCAATTGTAAAGCAGAAGAACGGACAATCATATACATCAATGGTTTTCGGATATTATTGCCCGGTACAATCTCAAGATGGTTATGATCGCTATCTTGAAAGTATTCACAATCAGTTTTATATCGTGCTTGACAAAGCCAAAACACAGCTTGTTAAACACGTCGTTTTCCCGGCGAGCGAAAAATACCTTGACCCCGGAATTCTGATAACAGACTGCAACCAAGATGATTGGACGCTCGATGAAAATAATCACGGATGCGCTAATATCCTTCTGGGAGTCAACATAGACACGATTGAAACAGACGTTTCCAAAGAAATCTTGGAAAAATGTATACAACTTGATTCTGCATACAATTATGTAGAATATCACGAAATAACAAATCAGAACGATATAGATAACCTTATGCGTGCGGCCGGAGGCTTCCACGATGCGAAAATTAAGAATATGAAAACGAATGATGACGGTGTTTTGTATATTTTGTTTGACGGTGCGTGGTGCTGTGAAATAGAGATGTGGCTTGAAAATGATGTATCATACTGCACAGAAAGTCGGAATCCCGATTATGAAGACCCTTACTGGTTTGAATCGTCAATGGTTATTGAAGACGGTTTTATCTACTTCTATGATTGTGACGGTATCAGTCCCTCAAAGCTCAGTGACAAATATTGCTGGTTCAAAGCAAGAAAAGTCAAATACCACATTATTCCAGACTAAAATAATAACAAATCCCTCCGGACTTTTAAATCCGGAGGGATTTTCACTGTAAGGTATATATTGATTTAACTTGCTGTCTTATGCGTTGGCTGTCTGACCGCCGTTCATATCGGGAGGATTGCCTCCGCCAAAGCCGCCATGATTATTACCGCCGGGACGGTTACCTCCGCCAAATCCGCCGTTTCCTCCATGCTGACCTCCGCCGAAGCCGCCGCCCATTCCGCTGCCGTAGATGCAGCCGGACATGGTGATCTCCTGCGTGCTGTCGCCTACTGTAAGTGTGTATGTTCCGTCAGAAGTAATATCCGGAGCGCTTATTACTACTGTCTGGAACGATACAGTGGGTGTAAACTCTGCAATTACGTTGCCGCTTGAATCGGTGAGCTTTACTGCTGTTCCTGCACTTGCGTTACCTGTGCTTGCAAGTATTGAGCCTTGCGTTGACTCCGAGCCGAAGTTCATAGCCATACCGCTTGAGCCTGCCATAATTACCGTACCGCCTGTTATCACAGCGTTATTTTCATAATCAAGCGAGCCGTTACCATTGCTTGTAGGACCGTATACATAAACCGTACCGCCCGATATTTCAATATCGCCGTTCGAGTCAAGTCCGTCGCCGCTTGCATTGACGTGTATTTCACCGCCCGTTATAGTAATTTTAGCTTCACTGTCGGCTGAGAATGAGTCGGGGCCGAAGCCTCCGCCCACGCCCTGATTGTCGCCGCCTGCGGCATTGATTCCATCGTCCGATGACGTAAGTGTTACCTTGCCGCCGCTGACCGTTACCGTCTGACCTTCAAGACCTTCATAGCATTTTGCGATGTTTATCTCGCCGCCGCTGACAACCGTGTTGTTGCCGGAGTGAATGCCGTCGTCGCCCGTGCTTATGTCAAGCGTACCGCCCGATACCGTAACGTCTGCGCTGCTGTGGATTGCGTCGTCAAGCGTATCAATATCAAACGTACCGCCCGATATTGTCAGCACGCCGTCAGCCTTTATACCCTTATATGACTCGGTGCTGTCGCCTGTTGTCTTTTCGGACGAACCGCCTCCTGCCTTAAAGGTGAATGTTCCGTCCTTTATGTCAACCGTACCCGATGCGTCAATGCAGTCCTTGCCGCTTGTGATGTTCAGCGTACCGCCGGAAATATATACATATCCCTTTTCGGTATCGTCTGTGTTTTCGCTGTGTATTCCGTCCGTTCCGGATGTAACGGTAATATTACCGCCTGCGATTCTTACGCTGTCCTTGCCCGAAAGACCCTGTGATGCGGAGGTGATGTTACATGTTCCGCCCGTTATCTTGAGGTCGTCCTTTGTTACAATGCCGTGCTTGCTTTCGCACTTTACGTTCAGAGTACCGCTGCCGTTAAAGGTTATATCCGATTTTGAGAATATCGCACCGTCAACGTTTGTTGCATCATCTGATGAAGCAAATTCGCCCGTGCTTGAAAGTGTGTTCTCTGTTCCCTTTACCGTTGTTATAAATACCTTGTCGGCATTTATAATATAAAGCGCCGCACTTCCCTCTTTAGTGATGCTTGCGTTATCAAGCACAAGCTGTACCTTATCGCTGTCGCCGGCATTTACGATTATCTGACCCGTGAATGTTCCGCTGAATTTGTATGTTCCGGCTTTGGTTATTGTAACCGAGCCGTCTGCAACTGTTACAGAACTGTCCGAACAGCTTGCCGTACTGTCGCTGAGAGTTATATCTGTGCATTCCGAGTAATCGCTCGACAGATCACGGTCAGAGAACATATCGTCCGCTGTAAGCTGTTTATCGCTGTCAGAACCGCTGTCAGAAGTCTTGCTGTCCGATGCCGAACTTATATCTGTTGCTGAAGAAGCGCTGTCAGAGCTGACGGTCGTACTGCTTTCAGCCTTTGATGCCTGTGAATCCGATGATGTGTTGTTATCGCACGATGTAAAGCATGAAACTATAAGCGCTGCAGCAATTGTTACAGCTAAGATTTTCTTTTTCATAAAATTACCGCCTTTCGTATCATAACGTTTTTCAGAGCTGTTCTCTGCCGTCTGTACTTTGAGAAGTTATGTTTATTTCAAGATTGCCGTTTCTGCATCTCAGCTCGTCTATCATCTGCTTTTCACAGCCTGCCTTGCCGAGCGTGATGTTATAGGTCAGCTTGTTGAGGCTGCCGAGATTCGTTGTTTTTACCTGGATCATTTTGTACTGTGATAAGTATTCTACAAATATATCGTCAAATATTCCCGCATATTCAAGATCCTCCGGAACGGTTATATGCAGTACCCTGTCAAGCTCGTTTTTCTTTGATTCTCCGAAGGGGGCAGCGGTAAGTACTATGTTTGCAACTCCCATTATCACCGCAAAGATAAGAGCGTACAGCGGATAGCCCATTCCGCACGCAAGTCCTACCGCCATTGCAAGAAATATTGAGCCTATTTCCTTTGCCGTACCCGGTACAGAACGGAATCTTACAAGAGAAAAGGTTCCCGCTACCGCAACGCCTGCGCCTATCGAACCGCTCACCATCATAATCACTATGCTGACTATCGCAGGAAGTGTAGCAAGAGTGATAACAAAGCTTTTTGTGTATTTGTTTTTGTACATATACATAAAAGCCATCGCTATTCCGAGTACCAGCGCCGAGCCTACGCCGATAAGAAAACCGCCCAGTGTTATATCAGCCGTACTGCTGAAAATTCCTTGTATTACCGTATCAAACATTTACTGTTACCTCACTTTTTACTTTTTTTATTTTTATGCCCATGCTTCGTCTGAGCATTGTCATATATGCCATTCCGTATTTTGAAAACGATGTCTGCTTTATACCGCCCTGTGCAAGAAGCTCTGCCAGCCATAAAGGCATCGAACCTGCCGCCTTTATTTCCATCAGCGAATATCCTCTGTCAAGAATCTGCTCACCGTACGGCTCGACTTTAATGTCAATATCTTCCGTTCTCCAACGTATGTTGCGGTCAAACGTAATTCTTAAATCCGAATCGTCCGCTCCGAAATATGCCGTTCTGTCGTAGCAAAGATAGACAGCAGGGAAAATGTCCCCGTAAAAGTCAAGAAAATAGTTGATCTCCTTTGCTATCTGGCTGTTTTCGGGAAGTCTTTCGCCGTTTTCGAGAATCTCCTGCGCTTCATCGCAGTTGAGTGATATACGGCGCTTGTAGACGATGCCCTTGTATTTTTTCTTCAGCTCAAGGAAAACCTTTTCATCCTTTGACGCAGTACCGTAGCTGCGAAGCCATAGCTTCTCCTTATAAACGGGCTTTTCAAGCGATCTTCTTATAAGCCTGAAGTCAGGAGTATCATAGTAGATGTTGCATATCGTGCTTTCGCCGTGTTCGTCGGGAATCATATACCGTGCGAATTTGCTTTCGATAAACTCCCTTTGCTCAGCGCTCACAAGATATTTAAGCTCGTGACGTTTAAAAATGCTTTTATCCATTTATCTCATTCCTTTCGGTTTCTTTCGCTGTTGTTCTTTGTCTGTGCTGTAATGATAACTCTTTTGCCTTAAAGAAACCTTAGAGAGCTTTACAAAAACTTTACAAAACGGTGAAAGTATTGTGAAAACGTCATTTTAATGCGAAATTACAGCTGTGATATTATTGCGTATGTTTCAAGGCTCTTGATTTTTCGCTTGAATTATGAGATAATATAAAATAGGAAAGTTTATCCGCACCGCCGCAGACGGTTCGGAACGGGAAATAAAACGACAGATAAAGAAAAGAGAAATATGGCACAGTTTTTAAATTTCAAGGGAGATTATAAGGGACTCAGCGAAAAGAAAGCCTCTGATAATCTCAATATGTACGGAAATAATATTTTTACAGAAACCGAAGACAAGAGCTTCAAGTCATATCACTACCTGCTTGACCCCACGGCAGTTCTGCTGTTGATCTCAGGCTTACTTCAGATATTTACATTGTCGCAGTATGTCACAGGCATAATGTGCATAATAATGGCGATAGCACAGACGGTTACGCTTTGTGTGATATGTCAGAAAAATAACGAAAATATCCGTAACCGTACCCTGTCCGCAAAGATGAAATACAGAGTGGTGCGTGACGAGATATTACAGCTTATTCCGGCGGCGGGACTTGTTCCGGATGATATAATAATTGTTCAGGGAGGAGAAATAGTTCCTGCGGACGCACATATACTTGAGTATGTCGGACTTACAGTTGACGAGAGCAGATTTACAGGCGACAATACCCCTGTGCAAAAGCATGACGGTGCGGACCCGAAGGCGATCGGACTTAAGAAAAGCTGTATATATGCAGGCACAAGAGTGCTTAACGGCTCTGCTGTAGCGAGAGTAGTGGCAACGGGTGAAGATACATACAGAGCAAGACAAGGTGAAAAGCACGGAAAAGCGGCAGATCCGAATTTCTCACGCTATGAGAAAACCTGCGTCAAGCTGAGGCTTCCGCTTGCGGTAGCGGCAATACTGCTTTGTGTTATCGGCACTCTGTCACAGATTTTAACAGGAAAAACAGACAATGTAACAGGCGTTATCGTAAGCGCTTGCGGTTGGCTTATATGTATGTTTATGCCGTTTGTAGAGCTGTATATAAGAATGTACAATATGAATTTTGTACGCCGTGCCGAGCTAAAGGGGGCTGTCATAAAAAATCTTACCGTTCCCGAAAAGCTCAACAGCCTGTCCGTGCTTGTCATTGATAAATCCGCTGTTGTAGCGCCTAATACACTTGAGGTTGCAGGAGTATACAGCAAGGATACAGACCTTATGACAACGGTAACGGTGCTTGCGTGCGATAAGGATGAACCGACGCTTGCAGAGCAGGCATTCCTGCTTAATGCGGCTCTGGGCGGAACCGATGTGGCAACGGTAAAAAGAAACGAACTTACAGCACAGTTCCCTTATAACGATGCCGACAGAATAGGCGGAAATATCTATAATATGGGCGGAACTCATCTTGTGTGCGTAAAGGGCGCTGTAGAAAAGGTGACAGGCCTTTGCAATATGAGCCCTGAAGAAATGTTCAGAATAACCGCTCGTGCGGCGGCTCTTGCAAAACGCGGACTTGAAGTTTGGACGGTTGCATATTATATAATACCTGAGGGCGAAGAAATACCCAAGAGCCTTTACGCAGTGCAATATAATTATATGGGGCTTGTGTCTTTTATGAATGCGACAAGAGATATGATACCTCTTGCATTGCAGGGCTGCAAAAGAGCGGGAGTAAGGCTTGTGCTGACTTCCTCTGACAGCCCCGAAACAGCAAGCTCAATGGGCAAAAAAATAGGGCTTTCCGACGCAGGAATGATTTCCGGAGATGAAATAGCAGAAAGTGCTGTAACGGGAGAACCGCTTGATTATAAGAAGGCTGAGATATTCTGCCGTGTAAATGCGGCTCAGCGTGTGGATATTATAGAAAAACTGAAGAAAGCGGGCGAAACAGTAGCAACTGTGGGTTACAGCGACAGCGATTACGACCTTGTCGCCCATGCGGATCTCGGCATAACATCGCTCGAAAATACGACAGGAAGCGTTTATGAGGCGAGCGGGCTTATCGTCCGTGACGATAATTTCTCATCAGTCGTTGAAATGATAAAAGAGGCAAGACAGCTTCACAGAAACATCAAACGCTGTATATTTATTCTCCTATCAACGCTTATAGCGTTTTTCTGCACCGCTCTTGCCGATATGATAACGGGATACGGTATAATTACCCCTATGCTTGCGGCTGTTCTTACAGCGGCAGTGATACCTCTTTGCTGTACCGGCTTCAGAAACGTAAAATCGGATATTAAGGGTAATATGACCCCGTCGGGCTTCATTTCACAAGGAAAGCCGGATAAGAAATTCTTTATAAGAAGTGCTGTTTGCGGACTTATCTGCGGTGCAATATCCGCTCTGTTCCTCACTCTTGCAGGAGGGGTTATGTCAGCACAGCAGGTTTCATCGGTAATGCTTACACTTCTCACGGTTATGACAGGCGCAATGTGCCTTGTTGTCACAGACAAACGTACAGGAGCATTCAAAAACGGAGCAATACCGAAATATATGACGGTTACAGCAGCGGCTACATCGGTAACGTCTATACTGTTGCCGTATATTCCGTTTATAAACTCGCTGTTTGGCTTTGCGGTGCCGAATCCGCTTGCAAGCATAGCAGCAGTGCTTGCAGGAGTCGCTCTTCCAGCAGGGCTTCAGATAAAGAAATACCTCAACAAATAAGAACATAAGTAAGGAGTAAATATGATCTCACATCTACTGAATATCGTTTACGGTATCGTATTCGGCGTGGCAAATATTATACCGGGTGTAAGCGGCGGAACTATGATGGTGGTTTTCGGCGTGTATGACAAGGTGGTAGACGTGCTGACGTTGAAATTGTCGGCTATCAAAAAGAACATCAGATTCATCGTCTTTTTCGGAATCGGCGCCGTTATCGGTATACTCGGCTTTTCGTTTGTGATAACGTGGCTGTTTGATAACTTCCCTGTGGCAACGAATATGTTCTTTATGGGACTTATCATCGGCAGTATTCCGCTTATTTACAGGAATATGACCGTCGGCGGCAGAAAAATCACGCCGAAATGCCTTTTTGCATTTATCCCGGCACTTGCGCTGGTGGTAGGAATGACTTATATAAATAAGCTTCCCCAGAACGAGAGCTTCACTGTCAATGCTGTTCATAACGCTACCGACTGCACGGTGACTATCACAAACAACGGCTCTTATGATATTAAATCAAACTGGCAGTTAAAGGTCAACGGCAAGGTAGAAGGAGAGCTTACCGGCTGTGTTGTAAAGAAATCCTCAGCCGATACTACCGTCCTCACAGGAACGGAAAACAGCGCTATCGCAAAGGGTGAGAGCATTACGCTCACTCTCCCCGAAAGCACGGATATTGATTCAATACAGACCGACAGCTTCACCTATACCTATAAGATGGATCCTGTGCTGTTCATAACGCTTCTGCTCGGAGTTACCGTGGCGGCTGTAGCTATGATAATCCCCGGTGTCAGCGGTTCGTTTGTAATGGTACTGCTCGGTTTATACACCACGGTCATCGGTGCGATAAAGAGCCTTGACTTTATGATACTGATACCGACAGCTATCGGTGTGTTTATCGGCATTGTATTCGGTGCAAAGCTGATTTCGGCGCTTATGAAACGCTATTCTCTGCTTGTTTACAGTGCAATTATGGGACTTGTAATAGGTTCACTGTATGCTGTGTTCCCTGACGGCTTCGGCTTCAACCTTGAAACGCTCGCAGGTGCAGCAGCCCTTATTGTAGGCGGAGCGATAGCTGTGCTTGTAGGAAAGAATACAGAAGTAGAACAGCAGTAATGCTGTCAAAAGAACAGAAATATATCCGTCGGCTCAAAAACGGTCGGCGGATATTTGTTTTACCTCGTTTTGCTTTTATGCGAGGTTGACCTGTAGGCAAAATCGGGGTATAATATAATAAAAAACTGTGAGGTAATAATGGAGTACTTTTACAACCTTTTGTTCTATTTTGCAATATACTCGTTTGCCGGCTGGTGCGGAGAGGTTGTCTTTGCAACTGTGCGGCACGGAAAGTTTGTAAACCGTGGAATGCTGCACGGCGCTTATTGTCCTATATATGGCTTCGGGCTGATAACGGTCATCGTCTGCCTTACACCGATTAAAGATTCATGGCTGCTGCTTTTTGCAGGCTCTGCCGTTCTTACGACCGTACTTGAATTTATAACGGGCTTTGTGCTTGATAAGCTATTCGGCAGACGCTGGTGGGACTACAGTGACAAGAAGTTCAACATCGGCGGTTACATCTGTCCGCAGTTCACGGTCGTGTGGGGGCTTGCCTGCCTGCTTATAATGAAGGTGGTACAGCCTGCGATAGCTTTTGCCGTAGGGCTTATCTGGAAGCCTGTCGGCATAGCGGCACTGTGCCTGTTCTATGCGGCAATAATAACAGACGTTATACTGACCTTCCCCGAGGTAAAGAAGCTGAGAAACGAAATCAGGCTTATAGACGACCTTGAAAAACAACTTACCGCCGTATCCGATGCTATCGGTTCAGATCTGTCCGATAAGACTGCACAGGCTGTGGAATTTACAAAGGAACACAGAATCACGGCGGAAGAAATGCAAAGAAAGGCAGATATGTTCAAAGCTAAGCTGGAAACAGCCTCAGACAGCGTTAAACAACGTAATTCGGAACGCCTGAGTGAATTAAAGGGCAATGCTTCGGAACGCAGGGAGGAGCTTAAAGCACGCTTTAACGAGCTTAACGAAAAGCTGTCAGAGCTTAAAGCAAAGCATAAACGTCTTTACAAGGCATTCCCGTCACTTAAAAACGGCAGAAAAAAGCTGAAAAAGTAATTTCAAAGAAGAAGTAAATCAAAGAGCCGTCGGTCTTTTTCAGTCCGACGGCTCTTTTCTTATTGCTTGTTTATAAATTTGTCTATAATGTATTTCGGCCTTGCCTTTACTTCGATATAAATCTTTCCGATATATTCACCGACAATGCCAAGCGCCATTATCTGAAGTCCGCTTAAGAACCATATCGAGCACATAAGCGAGCTCCAGCCTGCTTCGGTATTTCCAAGGCAATTCTGCACAATAGCGTATATTGTCATCGCTACGCTGACAAGGAAAACTAAAAATCCGACTACGGTAACAAGCCTTATCGGTTTTACCGAAAAGCTGGTGATACCGTCAAACGCAAAAGCAAGCATCTTTTTAAGCGGATACTTCGATTCTCCGGCAAAACGCTCACTGCGTTCATAATATACTATGTCGCTCTTGAAGCCTATCTGCTTTACTATGCCTCTGAGGAACAGATTGACCTCCTTAAACTGTGACAGTGCTTCAAGCGCACGCTTCGATATAAGTCTGTAATCGGCGTGGTTGTCGATTATATCAACACCGAGAAGCCGCATCAGCTTATAGAACATTCCTGCTGTTCCACGCTTGAAAACAGTGTCCTTCTTTCTTGAAGAACGTACTCCGTATACTATGTCACAGCCTTCGTGATACTTGTCTACAAACTTGTCAACCACGTTTATATCGTCCTGCAGGTCTGCATCCATTGAAATTGATATATCCGCAAGGTCCTTTGCTGTCATAAGGCCTGCAAGAAGGGCGTTCTGGTGACCCTTGTTGCGTGACAGCTTAAGCCCCGAAAACAGATCATCGCCTTCGTGAAGCTCCTCGATTATCTCCCACGTCCTGTCTTTACTTCCGTCATCCACGAATAACACACGGCTCTTGTCGGATATTTTTCTGTCGTTGATAAGAGTTGTCATTTTTTCCTTAAGCCGCTTTGATGTTTCGTGAAGTACCTCTTCTTCGTTGTAACAGGGTACTACAATGTATAGTATATCGTTATATTCGGTCATTTGCTAAATTCCTTTCGTAACTTTGTCGATTCAATCTGACTGTTACAGTATACCCCATTTTTACTGATTTGTAAAGCGTATAATGTGAAAATATGACGAAAAATCGGTAAATATCGCTGTTTTGAATAGATTTTTACAAAGAAAAGAGGCTATGACACCGAAGTGCCATAGCCATAGGAAAAGGGTGCAGATTATCTTAAAGGGTAAAATCCCTCTAAGCCGTTTTTAAAAGCGTATCTCTATAATTATACGTTGAACAGAAGCTCCTCGTAAGTCGGGAAGGGCCAGTATTTTTCACCGACGATTGTTTCAAGCTCATCTGCAACAGCACGAAGGCTCTGCATTGTAGCGAATACTTCATCGTGGTAGCACTTAGCGGCTTCATAAACATCCGAAATGCCCTGTGCCTTAACTATTGCGCTGTCAAGCTCTGCTATCTTGGAGTTCAGACTTTCAGCAAGAGAATCAATCTTGTTTGCGATAGACTGCTCAAGGTTATAAGCAACGCCTGCGTTCTTCTTTGACAGAAGTACATCGCAAACCTGCTTCTCGTAAGCCATAACGGCAGGGAGAATTTCCTTTGTAGCCATCTCTGCTGTTGTCAGAGCCTCTATATTGATGGTCTTGCTGTAATTTTCAAGCAGAATCTCTGTTCTTGAGTGCATTTCAACTTCTGTGAATACCTTGTGCTTTGTGAACACCTTGACATTCTTCTCGTCAAGGAAGTGCGGAAGTGCATCTACTGTAGACTTAAGCTCAGGCAGACCTCTTACCTCTGTAGCTTCCTTTACCCAAGCGGCATCGTAACCGTTGCCGTTGAAGATTACTCTGCTGTGCTCCTTTATTGTCTTTACGAGCAGTTCCTTAAGAGCCTTCTTGAAGTCGTCAGCCTTTTCAAGCTCATCGGCGAACTGTTCAAGCTCTTCTGCTACGATTGTGTTAAGAACGATGTTGGGGCCGGAAATGTTAAGTGAAGAACCAACACTTCTGAACTCAAACTTATTACCTGTAAATGCGAAAGGCGATGTTCTGTTTCTGTCTGTTGTATCCTTGGGGAACTTGGGCAGTGAGGTTACGCCTATATCAAACTGTGCGTGCTTTGCTTCTACGTTTGTACCTGCAACGAGCGCATTGATAACATCGTTCAGCTCTTCGCCGAGGAAGATAGAGATGATTGCGGGAGGTGCCTCGTTAGCGCCGAGTCTGTGGTCGTTGCCTGCTGTAGCTACCGAAAGTCTGAGCAGATCTGCGTATTCGTCAACAGCCTTGATGATTGCGACAAGGAATGTCAAGAACTGTGCGTTCTCCATAGGAGAATCGCCGGGGTTCAGAAGATTCTGACCGTCATCTGTTGAGAGCGCCCAGTTATCGTGCTTACCTGAACCGTTAACGCCTGCGAAAGGCTTTTCGTGCAGTAAGCATACCATATTATGCTCAAGAGCGACCTTCTTCATCATTTCCATCATAAGCTGGTTGTGATCAGCCGCAAGGTTTGCAGACTCGAAGATAGGAGCACATTCGTGCTGAGCGGGAGCAACCTCGTTATGCTTTGTCTTTGAAGAAACGCCGAGCGCCCAGAGGTGCTTGTCGAGGTCCTTCATATAGTCGCTTACTCTCTGCTTGATAACGCCGAAGTAGTGATCTTCAAGCTCCTGACCCTTTACAGGTGCCGCACCGAAAAGTGTTCTGCCTGTGAAGATAAGGTCTTTTCTCTTATCGTATGTCTTCTTGTCAACAAGGAAGTATTCCTGCTCGGCACCGACTGTAGCAACAACGCTCTTTGCTGTGGTGTTGCCGAAAAGTCTTAAAATTCTTAATGCCTGCTTTGATACAGCATCCATTGACTTTAAGAGAGGTGTCTTCTTGTCAAGCGCCTCGCCTGAATATGAGAAGAACGCTGTGGGTATATATAATGTGTTGTCCTTGACAAATGCGTATGATGTCGGATCCCACGCTGTGTATCCTCTTGCCTCGAATGTAGCACGAAGACCGCCCGAGGGGAATGATGAAGCATCAGGCTCGCCCTTGATAAGCTCCTTGCCTGAGAACTCCATAATAACCGTACCGTCACCTACAGGTGAAATAAAGCTGTCGTGCTTTTCGGCTGTGATACCTGTCATAGGCTGGAACCAGTGAGTGTAGTGTGTTGCACCCTTTTCTACTGCCCAGTCCTTCATTGTGCTGGCAACTACTTCGGCAATGGGAAGTGTAAGCTCAGCATTACCGTGCATTACCTTCATCAGCTCCTTGAAGATAGCCTTAGGGAGTCGTGCCTTCATTACTGCCTCGTTGAACACGTCCGAGCCGAACAGCTCCGTTACATCATAAGTTTTCTCTGCCATTTTCCTTTTCCTCCTACTTTCGTTAGATGTTCTTTGAAAAATAAGAAAAGGACGCTTTGATCCCTCAAAACGTCCTCGTTTCTGATTACAGTTATTATAATACACTATTTCGGCTGATTTGTCAATAGGTCATTTTGCACAAATTTTGAAAGTTTGCCTGTGCGATAATTCAAAATTGTATAAAAATCATTGAAAAACCGTCGATTTCTGCAAGTCTTAAAGCTCAATCTTGCCGTAAAGCGTAGCGTTTCTTTCTGTTTCAACCGCTTCCTTAGAGAATTCGCCTGCATCAGACGCAGTATTTTCAACAGCAGTCTGCGAACGCTTGTACTCTCTTTCAAAAGAAGTCGAGAAACCGGTGCTCTGCTTGTATGAGCGGTTTGCACCGTTGCCGTTTCTTCTTCCGCCCTTGCGGTCGTTTCTTCTGTTGTTATCTCTGTGGGGCTGAGAAGCCGAGATAACAACCTTTCTGTAAGGCTCTTCACCTATAGAGTTGCTGTATACGCCTTCAATCTCAGCGACCTTGCTGTGAATGATACGGCGCTCATAAGGATTCATAGGCTCAAGGGTAATGCGTCTGCCCTGACGGAGTACCTTATTAGCGGTACGCTCTGCGAGCGACTTGAGAGTTTCCTCTCTCTTATCCCTGTAGCCGTTGCAATCAACTGTGATACGGCAGTAAGGCTCATCGTGACGGTTGCTTGCAAGAATTGCAAGGTACTGTAAAGAGTCGAGTGTCTCGCCTCTTCTGCCGATTACGATACCGAGCTTTTCGCCTACTATATCAAGAACAGTTATGTCTTCCTTTTCGATTATGTTTACCTTGAAGTCCTCAACGCCGAGAGCGGTAAGAACCTTTTCAAGATAAGCCGCAGCCATAGCTACCTTTTCTGTGTGATCAGCATCTGTTACGGCATGAGCGGCTTCAGCGGCTTCTGCCGGAGCCGTTTCATCGGCAGCAGCAGGAGCGGCTTCGGTAACAGTTTCGAATTCAACCTCTATCTTATAGTCGCCCTTCTTGCCGAACAGCTTCTTGACAGGTTCTTCAACTACGGTTATCTTTATGTCAGCTTCATCAACGCCGAGTTCCTTGATTTCTGATATGGCAAGCGCCTTGAGTTCGTCAAGTGACTTACCTGTATATATCTTTTTCATAAGTCCGTCCTTTCCGTCGATTCTCAATCGTCGTCTTCTTCGTGGTATTCTTCGCCGTATTTTTCGGCATCGGCTTTTCTTGCCGCCGCCAGCTTACGTCTGTTGATTTCCTTCTGTGAAAGTGTTTCTGTCTTTGTTACGGTCTTTTCTTCGCCTGTATCGGCATCTGTAACAACAGCGGTCGTTGTGACCTGTCTTTCCTTGAGCTTTCTTTCCTTCATCTTCTCTTCAGCCTCGGCTCTGAGCTTTTCAGGGCTGTACAGCTTCTGCATTACCAGTGACTGCACAATGCCGAGTGCATAGTTGACACCCCAGTAGAAACCTACTCCGGCAGGAACGCTGAACGAAATCCACAGTGAGAATAAGGGCATGATATAAAGCATTACCTTCATACCCGCACCGCCTGCGTTTGCCATTTCGGGATTGTTCTTCTTGTTGAGATACTGGGAAAGTACAGTCTGTACAAGAGAAAGAACGAACGCAAATATCGGTATGATTATCAGCGGCTCGAAAGCAAGCTTAGGTGTTGAACCGAAGTTCAGACCGCAGAACATCATATTGTGCGACAGTGACGCAAGTCTGTCCTTTACATTATCTGAAAGTATATTGCTTTCCTTGAACGTATCGGGGTACTGCTCATAAACCTGCAGAGCAAGAAGCTCCATCTGCATACCCTTGTACTTGCCTGCAACAGCCGCAAGTCTGTTCTTTGTTTCAGCTGTAAGTCTTGACTTATCACCTGTTAAATCACTGTACTGCTCTGCAGAGAATGAACCGTAGGTTTCTCTGTCTGCCGTGCTGATCGTTTTGGGATCCTTATCGGTGTAATTGTTCTTGAAATTCTCGTCATCCTTGAACTCGTGCGTCAGCTGAGCGCCGTCGTTGGATTCCGAAATGAAAATTGCATCCTTATCGCCGTTCTTATACTTTAAAATAAGCTCGGCATCCTGCTTGTTGTATTCGTTTAAGAATATCTTTGCATATTCGGTTTCTTGCGCTACCGTTATGGTGCTTGAAATGTCCGATGATGACAGGTGCTCCATGTGTGTCATGGGCTTATATACAACATCGATGACACCGAACAGTATTATCATTGTCAGAACAAGAGGTCCGCAGCCGCCGGCAGGGTTATAGCCCTGTGCCTGCAGCTTCTGCATTTCTTCTGCCTGCTTATCACGGTTGTTGCGGTATTTCTGCTGTATTTCCTTTACCTTAGGAGCAAACAGCTGAGAAAACGCCATATTCTTCTGCTGCTTTATCTGAAGCGGCAGCATTGCTAATTTGACTATTACAGTGAATATCAGTATCGCCCAACCGAAATTCTGTAAAAGAAGATAAATAGGCCACATAATGTAGCCGAGAGGCGTACCGATTATGGTGTATAAGAAATCTATGGAAATCACCCTCCGTTAGTAGTGCCGATATTACGGCTTAGTCCTTTTGAAAAAATAAAATTGTTCGGGTACATAGTCATAGCCGCCCTCAGAAAAAGGGTTGCATCTGATAATTCTCCGTATAGCCAAATAGCTGCCCTTTACCGCACCGAAGCGGCGGAGTGCGATCATCGCATATTCCGAACAGCTCGGAGTAAAGCGGCAACAACGAGGCAGCCATTTTGACAAAGTCATTCTGTATATCTTTACGAAAAATAAAAGTACATATTTCATTTTATTTTTGTATTTTGTCCGGTTGATTATTCGCCGGTGTGGCATATCTTTTCAGCAGTTGCTTTTCCATCCGAAGATATACCTCTGTCGATTTCATCGCAGGAGTTTTTGCTCTTGCAACGAAAATAAAGTCGTATCTTTTTTGTGTCTTTTCACGGAGCAGGGGTTCAATAAGGCGGAACGCTTCTCTTATGACTCTTCTGGCACGACTGCGTTTTACGGCATTGCCGACCTTCTTGCCTGTAACGATTCCTATGCGGTTTACCCGCCTCTTGCTTTCCCTTGCGTAGCATACGAATGCATCGGTAACAATACTGTCACCTTTTTTGAACAGAAATCTGAATTCCTTGTCCTTTTTTATGCAGACGTATTTCTTTGCATACTCATTCATTGACAGAATCAGTAGCTTAAGTGCTTTCTGCCCTTTGCACGTCTTCTTGCGAGAACCTTACGTCCGTTTCTTGTAGACATTCTTTTTCTGAATCCGTGTTCTTTCTGTCTCTGGAGCTTCTTAGGCTGGTATGTTCTTTTCATTTCTTTCTTCCTCCTGTTATTACTCGGCACCGATGTGTGCCTGTCTTGCGCCTATGCAATTAAATATTATACCTTAATCGGTTGCCGATGTCAAGTCATTTTTGAAAATTGTCTGTTCTGACAGCCGCAAACATTCAAATAATGCGGATATGCCAGTGCCGTCAGGCTTAGCCGAACGGTTATTTGTAACCGAGAGTTTGTAGAAAAAGTCTGTTTTTTATAAAATAGAGCAAATTCTCTATCCCTATAAGAACGCTTTGTGGGCTTTGCGTCCTGCAAAGCCTTTGGGCG
>ENA-OURU01000963-OURU01000963.1-human-gut-metagenome-genome-assembly--contig:-NODE-963-length-40159-cov-4.540993_pt1 | contig 40159 bp, 29 predicted proteins | sample MGYA00242137_ERZ509064 | MGnify/ENA primary metagenome ERZ509064 (study PRJEB26280, sample SAMEA2338777) | human gut metagenome | biome: human gut; feature: human-associated habitat; material: faeces...
ACCTGTGACCCTCTGCTTGTAAGGCAGATGCTCTCCCAGCTGAGCTAAGACCCCATATACCTGTATCTCTTGCGGTTCTGATTACTCTTTCCCGCAACCGACTTGCTTATTATACTATCATCTCATCGCAAATGTCAACACTTTTTTCAATTTTTTTAATTATCGTCTCCGACTTTTTCCATCCTTGCCTGACTTTTACGATCCTCAACTGCAGAATTTACAGAAAGACGGTTCTAAAAGCAGAAAAGTCCAGCAATCGCTGAACTTTTCTACAATCTGCAATATTTTACCGCAATTATTATTTAAAATATTTTACACCTGATTCAAAAATCTTCAGATCCTGTTCTCCATAAATATTGATCGCAACATGATCCCCACGACGTTCTGAATGAGCCATCTTACCAAGTACACGTCCGTCCGGGCTTGTGATACCTTCAATCGCACGATAGGAACCATTGACATTCCACTCTTCATTCATACTGATCTTACCTTCAGGATCACAGTACTGTGTTGCAACCTGGCCGTTAGCGAAAAGCCGGTCCAGCCATTCCTCACTTGCAACGAATCTTCCTTCTCCATGGGAAGCCGGATTCGTATAGACTCCGCCAAGCTCTGCTCCCTGCAGCCATGGGGACTTATTGGTTACAACCTTCGTATAAACCATCTTTGAAATATGACGTCCGATGGTATTGTATGTCAGAGTCGGTGAATCTTCTGTCTGACCCGTAATCTTACCATATGGTACAAGTCCCAGCTTGATCAGTGCCTGGAATCCATTGCAGATTCCCAGTGCCAGTCCGTCTCTTTCATTCAACAATTTCTCTACCGCTTCTTTAATCTTTGCATTCTGGAATGCTGTTGCAAAGAATTTGGCAGAACCATCCGGTTCATCTCCTGCACTGAATCCACCCGGGAACATGATCATCTGTGCCTGTCCGATGGCTTTTTCAAATTCACCAACAGATCCTCTGATATCCTCTGCGTCCAGATTACGGAATACTTTCGTAATCACCTTTGCTCCTGCCCGCTCAAATGCACGTTTACTGTCGTACTCACAGTTCGTTCCCGGGAAAACAGGAATAAAGACAGTCGGTTGTCCGATCTTATGGCTGCAGATATGGATATCTGCTGTATTAAACAACTTTTCTTCTACTTTTTTATCAGAATCTGCTGCAGACTTTGTTGCAAATACTTTTTCAAGAGTACCTGTCCATGCCTGTTCTGCCTCTTTCAGACTGATCGTTACATCCCCATATGCCAGCACTGCTTCCTCAGTTACTGCTCCGATCTCTGTATAGTCAGCCACAAGGTTCTCCACTTCTCCCGCAGGTACCTCTGCAATGAGATCACCAAATGCCGGTGCGAACAGATCCTTTTTATCCACCGTTGTCTCAAGCTGAACTCCCAGTCTGTTACCAAATGCCATCTTACTTACAGCACTGGCAATTCCATGACGATCAAGTGCATAAGCGGAAACGATTCTTCCTTTCTGAATATCTTCATGGATCTTTCCATACTGCTCCATCACTTTCTCATAAACCGGAAGATCATTTTCATCTCTCTCAATCTTAAGCCATACAAGCTTATTTCCCGCTTTTTTCAGTTCCGGTGTGATGATATCCTGCTCCAGTGCCATATCGACCGCAAAAGATACCAGTGTCGGAGGAACATCAATATCCTGGAATGTACCGGACATACTGTCCTTACCTCCGATTGACGGAAGGCCAAATCCGATCTGTGCCGCATACGCTCCGAGCAATGCAGCAAAAGGCTGGCTCCATCTCTTCGGATCTTCGGTCATTCTGCGGAAATACTCCTGGAATGTAAAACGGATCTTACTATAATCTCCACCGGCTGCCACGATCTTTGCAACTGATTCTGTCACCGCATAAACTGCTCCGTGATACGGACTCCAGCTTGACAGATACGGATCAAATCCATAACTCATCATGGATACGCTGTCCGTTGTACCATTCTGTACCGGAACTTTTGCCACCATCGCCTGCGTCTCTGTCATCTGATATTTTCCGCCATGAGGCATGAACACTGATCCGGCTCCGATGGAACCGTCAAACATTTCCACAAGACCCTTCTGAGAGCATACATTTAAATCAGAAAGAGTATTCAGCCAGGTCTCTTTTACATCTTCTACTTCTTTTTTGATAAAAAGGCTGTCTTTTCTGGACGGCATCTCTACTTCTACGTCTGTCTCCTGATGTGCCCCGTTGGTATCAAGGAATGCACGGGAAAGGTTTACAATCTCTTTTCCTCTCCATACAAGAACCAGTCTCGGATCTTCCGTAACGACTGCTACAACCGTTGCCTCAAGATTTTCCTCTTTCGCATATGCCATAAACTCATCTACATCTTTCGGATCGACAACGACTGCCATTCTTTCCTGGGATTCGGAAATCGCGATCTCTGTTCCGTCCAGTCCTGCATATTTCTTTGGCACTTTATCCAGCTCTACCCGCAGTCCGTCTGCCAGTTCTCCGATGGCAACTGAAACTCCTCCGGCACCAAAGTCATTACACTTTTTAATCAGATGGCTGACTTCTTCTCTGCGGAACAGACGCTGGATCTTACGCTCTGTCGGTGCATTTCCCTTCTGCACTTCAGCTCCGCATGTCTCGATGGACTCCTCTGTATGAACCTTGGAAGAACCTGTTGCTCCTCCGCATCCGTCACGACCGGTACGACCACCCAGCAGGATAATGATATCGCCCGGATCAGAATTTTCACGGATCACTGCACGTCTCGGTGCTGCACCAAGCACTGCTCCGATCTCCATACGCTTTGCGACATAATCCGGATGGTAAATCTCTTTTACCAGTCCGGTTGCAAGACCGATCTGGTTTCCGTAAGAACTGTATCCATGTGCAGCCTCACGCACCAGCTTTTTCTGTGGAAGCTTTCCTTTCAGTGTCTCGTTCGCTGAAACCGTCGGGTCAGCCGCTCCCGTCACACGCATCGCCTGATATACATAAGTACGTCCTGACAGCGGATCACGGATTGCACCGCCAAGGCAGGTAGCTGCTCCACCAAACGGCTCAATCTCTGTCGGATGGTTGTGCGTCTCATTTTTAAAATTGATCAGCCATTCTTCCTCGACACCGTCTACCTTGATCGGTACAACGATACTGCACGCATTGATCTCATCGGACTCTTCCTGATCTGCAAGCTTTCCTTCTTTTTTTAGACGACGCATTGCCATCAGTGCCAGATCCATCAGGCATACAAACTTATCTTCTCTTCCTTTAAAGATCTCACTGTGATCTTTCAGATACTCTTTATATGTATCCTCGATGGCATCTCTGTAATCTCCGTCATCAAATTTTACATCTTTTAATTCTGTAGAAAATGTCGTATGACGGCAGTGATCTGACCAGTAAGTATCCAGTACACGGATCTCTGTCATCGTCGGATTCCGGTCTTCCTCTCCATGATAATACTTCTGGATATGCTGGAAATCTTTAAACGTCATCGCAAGACCAAGTGAATCATACAACTCTTTCAGTTCTGCCTCCGGCATATCTTTAAATCCGTCAAATACCTTTACATCTGCCGGTTCTTCAAATACCGTTACCAGTGTCTTCGGCTTCTCTGCAGCAGCTTCTCTTGAATCTACCGGATTGATGCAGTGATTCTTGATTGCTTCAAACTCTTCCTCTGATATATTTCCCTCGATCACATAAGTTACCGCTGTACGGATCACCGGTGTCTCATCTTCTTTGATAAATCTGATACACTGTTCTGCTGAATCTGCTCTCTGGTCAAACTGTCCCGGAAGAAATTCAACTGAAAAGCACCGATCTGTCTCATTCTTTGTAAAACTTTCTCTGTAAAGGATATCGACCGGAGGCTCTGCAAACACTCCGCCACATGCTTTTTCAAATGTCTCATCTGATATATTTTCTGCGTCATACCGGATCAGAACCCGTACCCCGGTCACATCTTTAATTCCGAGATAATGACGGATCTCATGTCCAAGCCCTTTCGCTGTTACGGCAAATTCCGGCTTTTTTTCCACATACACACGCTTTACATTACTCATATACAATCTCCTTTTCCTCTTATGTGCTTATTCCTTCACACCAAATTAGAATGAACCTGTTATGCTTATCGTATCATATAATTGCACATCCGTATAATTAATAAATTTAAACTTTATCATAAGCATTCCTAATCAGTTATCTATCCGAAAAGTTTCCATGGAACTTCTCACTATTTCTCTTCTGCTTTTTACCCATAAAAATCCCCCGGTGATAACCGCCCCTGCACCGAAAATCCACATGGACCACGTTGCCATATCTGAAAAAAAGCCCTCCGGCAGCATTCGGATCATATAATCTTTTTCTGCATCGAACATCCACAGCCGGTTCGTAAAAACTTTCTCATGAAACCATGTAAACCAGTAATCAAAGTTCCGGCTGACCACACCCCCGGCTGCAACACCTGCCAGTAAAACCAGACCCGCAACATTCCGGTACACTTTCCATAAAACCTTCCACAAAATTATTTTTTCAGCATCCGTTTTTTCACAGAAGAAGCAGATCAGCAGAAGTACAAAAGAAAAACTCCCGGTCAATCCTGCCATAAACCAAATTCTCTTACTCCAGTCAAAAATCTGCTTTACATCCTTCATATGCAGCCGGTCCTGCTCATTAAAAAAATCTCTCCATATTCCATCCACCGTGGTTTCTGCTTTCAGTTCTTCACGCTCTCCGTTTAAATATGCCATCATCTCCCGGGTTACATAAATTGTATCTCCCATTGTCATGTTCAGTTCATCTAATACCCCGTATTTTTCATATTCTGCCCGGTACAGATCAAAATCCGAATAAAGTACAAGCCGGACACTCGAGACCAGCCACACCGCCAAAAAGGAAACCGTCAGGATCAGACTCAGGATCCGACTTGAAATCAGACTTATTTTACTTTTCACTTTTTCAGAAGATGAGACCCGTTTTTTCACAAATTTACTCCTTTTGGTTGTATTCTTTATGTATTTATCTTATAATGCTATTATTACTTATTAGGAGGTCTAATAATATGATGGATATAAATTATGAACTATATAAGGTATTTTACCATGTTGCAACTACGCTGAATTTTTCAGAGGCGTCCAAGCAGCTTTTTATTTCCCAGTCTGCTGTAAGCCAGTCAATCAAGACACTGGAACGGAAACTGGATCAGACACTCTTTATCAGAAGCACCAAAAAAGTTCAGCTCACCCCGGAAGGTGAGATTCTGCTCCGCCATATTGAACCGGCTATGAACCTGATCCAGAAAGGGGAGGCACAGCTTCTTGATGCAGCTTCTACCGGAGGTCAGATCCGCATTGGTGCAAGTGATACAATCTGCAGGTACTTTCTTGTACCATACCTTGAAAAATTTCATAAAATGTTCCCCAATGTACATATCAAAGTAATCAATCAGACTTCTCTGCGTTGTACGGAACTGCTCAAGAATGGGCTGGTAGATCTCATTGTGGTCAATTATCCCAATGCCAGCCTGAATAATATTTCCGCATCCATGAAGATCAAGAATTTCCATGATGTATTTATTGCAGGAAATAATTATGGAGAATTAAAAGGGAAAAAGATCTCGCTCTCAGACCTTCTTGCTTATCCGATCCTCATGCTGGATAAGCACAGTACCACCAATGAATTTCTCCACCGCCTGTTCCAGCAGCATCAGTTAGACCTTGTTCCTGAGATTGAGCTGACCAGCAACGATCTTCTGATCGACCTTGCACGCATCGGACTCGGAATTGCATTTATTCCTGATTATTGTATCTCCAAAGAACCTGACGGTATCTTCACTCTGGATATGAACGAAGAGATGCCTGAGCGTTCCCTGGTGATCGCATACAACGAGCAGCTCCCACTTTCGAAGGCAACGCAGGAATTTCTGAGCTACTTCCATCCAGTGGACGAATAACTCCCATCCCCTCCTGAATCTGATCTGTCCGATTCCCCGGACACATTTTCCGGATCAGGAGGGATCTTTTTTCCAGAATTTTGTCAGCAGTTCTGTCACATTTTCCATCGTACATTTTCTACAATCCGACCACTCTCGCGGAAACATTCTCCTATAATGCGGGCTTTGAAATCTTTCATCCATCAGAAGAATCACCCCTTTATCTTTTTCTGTACGGATCACACGCCCTGCTGACTGAAGTACTTTATTCATTCCGGGATAGAGATAGGCATAGTCAAATCCCTCTGCTCCAAAATACTGCTTCAGTATCTCCCTTTCGTTGCATACCTGCGGGATTCCTGTTCCAACGATCATGGCTCCGATCAGACGATCCTGCGTCAGGTCGATTCCTTCCGAAAAAATACCGCCCATCACACAGAATGCTACCAATGTCCCGTCCTGCTCTTTTTCAAATTTTTTCAGAAATTCTTCCCGTTCTTCCTCATCCATATACTGCGACTGAAGCAAAACTTCACTTTTCTTCCCAAGCTCCAGGAATTTTTCATACACTGCCTCCATCAGGCGGTATGACGGGAAAAAAGCCATATAATTTCCCGTCTTACTGTCAATCGTTTTCCCTATATATTCTGCGATCCTGCTATACATTTCTTCTCCACGGCTCGTGTACTTTGTACTGATCCCTTCTGCCAGAAGTACACTCCGGTTCGTTTCCGGGAAAGTCGATTCTGCATAAACTGCATAATCATCCTGAACTACCGATAACAGAGACTTATAATACTGTATCGGCAGCAATGTTGCGGAAAAAAAGATCGTACTGTTGCCCTGTTCCAGACATTTTTGAAGATTCTCTGCCGGGTTAACACAGAAAAGCTTTACCATAAATCTTCCATCAGACTGCATTTCGCTGTATATCACATAATTTTTATCCAGCAGATCATGGATGTTCAGAAAACTTCGTAATCCAAAGAACAATGGAAGCATCTCTTCTTCCGTTCCATCCTGCCTTCCCTGCTCTCTCTGTTCTTCTAAATAACGTTCCATTTCGGTCAGAAGATTCATCGCCTTCAGTGCAAGGACAGATACGCTGTCCAGAATCTGATAATTTTCACACTCTCTTTTCAGTTCCAGAAATGCCTTATTCATGCTCTCCAGACTTCTCGTCAGCTTTTTATCTTTTCCCTTTACAATTCTTTTCACTTCAAGAACATCTTCCTTATACAGGCTTGCACTGTACATCTCACGTCCACGTTCCACAAGGTTGTGAGCTTCGTCAACCAGGAACAGATAGTGGTTATTTCCTCCGTCTGCGAAAAACCTTTTCAGATGTGCATTTGGATCAAATACGTAATTATAATCACAGATAATCCCATCTGCCCAGACCGAAAGCTCCAATGCAAATTCAAAAGGACAGACCTGGAACTTTTGTGCCTGTTCCTCAATCTCCTTTCTTCCCATTCCACCGCCATTTTTCAAAAGGTCATAGACCGCATCATTAACCCGGTCAAAATGTCCTTTTGCATAGGGGCAGGCCTGTGGATTACACTCTGCTTTTTCACAAAAACAAATTTTTTCTTTCGCTGTCAGGGTCACTGAACGGAACTTCAGCCCTTTTTCCTTTAAAATAAAAAAAGCCTGCTCGGCAACCGTCCTTGTGATCGTCCTTGCAGTCAGATAGAAGATCTTCTCGCCCAGACCCTCTCCCATTGCCCTGACAGCAGGATAGAGAACTGCCATCGTCTTTCCTGTCCCCGTCGGTGCCTGGATAAAAAGCTTTTTCTTTCTTGCGATCGTGCGATATACAGATGCGGCAAGATTGAACTGCCCCTCCCTGTATGGAAATGGAAATTTCAGATTGCGGATCGTCTCATCCCGCATCCGCTCCCATTCAATCTGAAGCCTGGCCCATTTTTCATATCTATGCACCAGTTCTTTAAACCAGCTTTTCAGATCTTCCAGTGTATACTCTTCTTTAAACCGTCTTATTTCTTCAGTATCCAGATGACAATATGTCATCTGGATACTGATCTTTTCCAGTTCTTTTTCTTTTCCGTAAATATATGCATAGCATTTTGCCTGTGCCAGATGTACTCCTGCCGGTTTCTGAATCTGTTCCAGATTTCTCAGGACTCCCTTGATCTCGTCCACCGTCACCTGATGCAGCTTTCCATCTGAAGTTTCATCTGCAATGATCCCATCTGCCCTGCCTTCTATCCTCAGAGTAAATTCCTGACAGGGAACAGAAATTTTCAGCGGTACTTCTGCCTGATATCCCGATCCCATACTTTTCTGGATCTTCCGGTGAAGCCGGCTTCCCATCAACATCGCATCCTTTTCCGCAGTTCCTGCCGTAATACGATTATCAATATCGCCTTCTTTTAAAATAAATTCCACGAGATTTCTGACTGAGATCCTGACAACTTTTTCTCCCGATTCCAATTAATCCACCTTTTCTGTCACATCCGGGCGTGCTACTTCTGCGATGGTCTTCGTAAGCCCTGCAATGCCTTGCAGATCAGAAGGAATAATGATCTTTGTTGCCTTGCCGTCAGCTGCTTTCGCAAATGCATCCAGACTCTTCAGTGTCAGCACTGCCTCATCCGCACCAGCTTCCTTGATATACTCAATCCCTTCCGCAGTCGCTTTCTGTACAGTACGGATGGCTTCTGCCTGACCTTCTGCTTCTTTGATCCGCTTCTGCTTCTCAGCTTCCGCTTTCAGGATTGCTGCCTGCTTGGATGCTTCTGCTTCCAGGATCACCGACTCCTTCTCACCTTCTGCTACAAGGATCGTAGATTTCTTTTCACCTTCCGCACGGAGAATTGCCTCTCTTCGTTCACGCTCCGCCTTCATCTGCTTCTCCATGGCATCCTGAATTGCTTTCGGCGGCATAATATTTTTCAATTCTACACGGTTTACTTTAATTCCCCATTCATCTGTCGCAATGTCCAGGATCGTACGCATCTTGGAGTTGATCGTCTCACGGGAAGTCAGTGTCTCATCCAGTTCCAGATCACCGATAATATTACGCAGTGTTGTTGCCGTCAGATTTTCGATCGCAGCAATCGGGCTTTCTACTCCATATGCATACTTCTTCGGGTCAGTGATCTGATAGAATACGACGGTATCAATCTGCATCGTAACATTATCTTTCGTAATTACTGCCTGCGGTTCAAAGTCAACTACCTGTTCTTTCAGTGAGACTCTTCTCGCAACACGATCCAGGATCGGCATCTTGAAATGAAGTCCTACACCCCAGGTTTCTTTATATCCTCCAAGTCTTTCAACTACGTACGCATGTGCCTGCGGAACAATCTTGATATTGCTCACGATCAGTAAGATCGCAATTCCAAGTATGATCACCCACACAATTAAAATAGCTAATCCCATGATTCTTTTTCCTCCTTAACCGGTCTTAAGATTAATTTTACACCGGAGATTGCCGTCACCGTTGCAAGGCTGCCTGCTTCGATCTTCTGATCGTCTTTTTCTGATCTGGCAGTCCATTCCAGCCCGTTGGCAAATGCCGCACCGGTCTGTTCATAATTATCCACCTGCTCCGTTACCTTGACTGTCCTGCCGATCAGGTCATCACAATTCGTCTTTTCATGATGCCTGTTGATATATCGTGTTGCAAAAGGTCTCGTAAAAAGCAGGAGCAGAACTGATGCTACGATAAATGCAATACACTGCCATGCAACTGTTCCTCCGGCAAGAGCAACAAATAATGCGATCAACGCACCTCCGGCAAGCCAGATACTGGTCAGTCCGACTGTGGCAAGTTCTACAACAAGAAATAGGATCATCAGTCCAAGCCACAGAAAAACTTCTTTTTCCATATAACTCCTTTCCCTGCTTCTCTTTTGTATTCATAATATGAGCAGTCATGTTATTATTATCATAATCGCATTTTCTCTTTTATACAACTTATTTTTCTTTTAAGTTTCTAAAAGAAAGTCGCGAAAAGAAAAAAAGAAGAAAACCGCCCCGGAAAGACATCTCAATCCCCCGGTTCGGTAATCTTCTTTCTGCAAAATCAATAACTTATTCGCACTCTCTGATCCTCTTTCTCAGCGGCAATACAAGTGCCGGAGATACAGACAGCTCGTCCAGTCCCATCTTAAGAAATTCTTCCGTAAGTTCAAGATCTGCACCAAGCTCTCCACAGATACCGATCCATTTTCCCTCTGCATGTGCATTGTCTGCTGCCATTTTGATCATGGCAAGCACTGCCGGATGATGCGGATCATAAAATGTATCCAGCTTCTGGTTCTGACGGTCGATCGCCAGTGTATACTGCGTCAGGTCATTCGTTCCCACACTGAAGAAATCCACTTCCTTCGCAAGTTCACGGCTTACCATCACTGCTGCCGGTGTCTCGATCATGACACCAAGCTCTACATCCTCTTTATAAGGGATGCCCTCTGCCTTCAGTTCTGCCTGCACTTCTGCAATGATCTCTTTGATCTTCTTTACTTCACTTACAGAAATGATCATCGGGAACATAATAGACAGATTTCCATATACTGCTGCACGATAAAGGGCACGTAACTGAGTCTTGAAGATTTCCGGTCTTGTCAGACAGATACGAATTGCTCTGTATCCCAGTGCCGGGTTCTCTTCTTTGTCAAGATTAAAATAATCTACCTGCTTATCTGCTCCAATATCAAGTGTACGGATGATAACTTTCTTTCCTGCCATGCTTTCCGCAACCTGCTTGTATACTGCAAACTGCTGCTCCTCTGTAGGAAATGTGCTGTTCTCAAGATAAAGGAACTCACTTCTGAACAGACCGATTCCACCTGCATCATTTTTAAGTACTGCTCCAAGGTCGGAAACATTTCCAATGTTCGCATAAACATTGATCTTCTGACCGCTCCTGGTCACATTTTCCTTTCCCTTTAACTGATTCAGAAGCTCTTTCTGCTCCAGATCCTTTGCATGCTTCTCCTGCATTCTGGCAAGTGTCTCTTCATCTGGATCTACATAGAGGATTCCCGTAAATCCGTCAATCACTGCCATCTTTCCGTCATACTGAGATGAAAGAGTTTCTCCCAGACCGATCACTGCAGGGATATTCATGGTTCTCGCAAGGATGGCTGTATGGGAATTAGATGAACCGTACATCGTCGCAAATCCAAGTACCTTACTCTTATCCAGCTGAACTGTCTCGCTTGGAGCAAGATCATCTGCTGCAATGATACACGGCTCAGTCATCTCTTTTACCCCTGCACTGACTCCACAGAGAATATCCAGCACACGCTCCGATACATCTTTTACATCGGCTGCTCTTCCCTGCATATAAGCATCATCCATTGATGCGAACATCTGTGCAAAGTTATCCGCTGTCGTCGCAACGGCATACTCCGCATTTACTTCCTGGGAACGGATAATATTTTCAATTGATTCAAGATAATCCAGATCTTCAAGCATCATCTGATGGATCTCAAAGATCATGGCATTTGCTTCTCCCACATCTTCCAGAGCTTTCTCATAAAGCTCTTTTAACTGGTCAACTGCCTGACCTTTTGCGGCTTCAAAGCGTTTCCATTCTGCATCTGCATCACTGATATGCTCTCTTTTGATGACTTTTTCATTTCTCTTATAGAACATCAGTTTTCCAATGGAAACACCGCCAAACACGCTTTTCCCCTGAATTGTTATCATAATTATAAGTTCTCCTTGAAGAATGCCTCTAATTCTGCTGTTGCTGTCTCTTCGTCCTCTCCGTCTACCTTAATCGTAACTTCTTCGCCTGTCTTAACACCAAGCCCCATAACTCCGAAGATTCTCTTCGCATCAGCACTCTTCTCGCCTTTTACGATCGTAACTGCTGACTTATATCCTGCTGCCTGCTTTACAAGGATTCCTGCAGGTCTTGCATGGATTCCTTCCGGGTCTGTTACCACATATTTAAATTCTTTCATAGTTATATCCTCCTTTTATTAAGACGTTGCGTTCATTATATAACACATCCCATCATTTTTCAATCAGCTTTCAGTGGTTTTTTCAACAAAACGATTCCTGCCATTCCCACAACTGCTCCGATCAGGATTGCTAAAAGGAACATCGGACCATGATCGATAATACCGATTACGAAAATTCCTCCGTGAGGTGCTCTTGAACCGCAGCCAAATGCCATGGAAAGGGCTCCTGCAATTGCTGAACCAACCACACATGGTGGGATGATTCTCAGCGGATCCGATGCAGCAAACGGAATCGCTCCTTCTGTGATAAAGGAAAGTCCCATAATGTAATTTGTCACGGTTGTCTGCTGTTCACTCTTTGTAAAACGGTTCTTAAAGAAAGTCGTTGCCAGAGCAATCGCGAGCGGAGGAACCATACCACCTGCCATAACTGCCGCCATGATATCGAACTGTCCGCTGGCAATTGACGCTGTGCCAAATACATAGGCTGCTTTATTGAATGGTCCTCCGAAATCGATTGCCATCATACCGCCAAGAACTGCTCCCAGTGTGATCTTACTGCCCTCTCCCATGTTCGTCAGGACATTATTAAGCCATGTATTGAATGCTCCCATCGGTGGATTTACAATAAAGATCATGATTGCTCCCATTGCTACGATCCCCAAAAACGGATACAGCAGAACCGGTTTTGTCCCCTCAAGTGCATGAGGAAGTTTTTCTAACAGTTTCTTGATCAGGACCATCAGATAACCTGCTACAAAACCCGCGATCAATGCTCCGAAAAATCCTGAAGAAACCCACTGATCTTCCGGCAGGAAAATACTTGTTCCTGCTTTTGCAAGCAGACCGCCTACAATGCCGGGCATCAGTGCCGGTCTTTCCCCGATCGCCATCGCAATATATCCTGCAAGGATCGGGAACATCATTCCAAACGCTGTATTTCCGACTGTATTAAAAAACTTTGCAAGTGCAGTTCCATTTCCGAATACATCTGTTCCCGCATTTGCCCCGTCACAGATAAATGAAAGGGCGATCAGGATACCGCCACCGATGACGAACGGAAGCATATGGGATACTCCATTCATCAGTGCTTTATAAAGCTTTCTTCCAAGGCTCTCATCGCCTATGCCGGCGTTCTCTTCTCCTTTGCCATCATTATGATATACCTTTGCCCTGCCATTAATGATGTCTTCGATCAGTTCCTGCGGTTTATGGATTCCGTCTGCTACTTTCGTGACAATGACCGGCTTTCCGTCGAATCGTGCCATTCTGACTTCCTTGTCCGCTGCCACGATGATTCCGTCACAGGCAGCAATTTCTTCCGCTGTCAGGACATTTTTATCTCCACCCGAACCATTTGTCTCAACTTTGATCGTATAACCCAGCTCTTTTGCTGTATTTTCCAGACTCTCTGCCGCCATATATGTGTGAGCGATCCCGGTCGGGCATGCAGTCACTGCCAGAACACGATATCCACTGTCCGGTACATTCACTGCCTTCTCTTCCTCTGCTTCATTTTTCGCATTTTCTGCCCGATCCACAACTGCAAGGAATTCTTCTACTGTCTTTGCTTTCAGAAGATTCTGCTTAAAGGATTCATCCATTAAAAGCATGGAAAGTCTGCTCAGTACTTCAAGATGTACATTGTCTTCTGTATTCGGTGCAGCAATCAGAAATACCAGATCCACCGGCTGTCCGTCCAGTGCATCATAATCTACACCGGCAGGAATCACCATTGCTGCAAGCCCCGGTGCATTGACTGCATCGGTCTTTGCATGAGGGATTGCAATTCCTTCCCCGATTCCCGTCGTTCCTTCTTCCTCACGGGCAAAGACCCCCGCTTTATATTTTTCAACATCTGTCACATTACCGCCCTTTTCCATCAGGGCTACCATCTGTTCGATGGTCTCTTCTTTCGTCTGCGGTGTACCATTTAGTTCCACACTGCACGCCTTGAGCAAATCTGTAATCCTCATACTCATTTCCTCCTATATACCATACTCTTTTTCCGTACGTTCCAGTTTCTCTGTAATTTCTTCTCTGGTTGCAAGCCAGGATACAAAGGCTGTCGCACTTCCTGCTGCTGTCCCCAGTTCCAGTGCCTTTTCATAATCACCGGTATTCAGCCATCCTGCAAGGAATCCTGCTACCATGGAATCCCCTGCTCCAACAGAGTTGACCACCGTTCCTTTTGGTGGTTTTTTACTGCTTACGGTTCCGTCTTCCGTTACCAGGATCGCACCGTCCCCTGCCATCGATATGAGAACATTGACTGCTCCCATCTCCTGAAGTTTTTTTGCATACTCCACAATATCTGCTTCACTTTCCAGTACTTTGCCGAAGATCTCACCCAGTTCATGATTATTCGGCTTGATCAGGAACGGGTGATATTTCAGAACATTCACCAGCAGATCCTTTGTCGCATCCACCGCAATCCTGATCTCTTTTCCCTGAAGTCTTTCCATGATCCGTTCATACATATCCCCCGGAAGTGTATTCGGGATACTTCCGGCAAGTACAAGTACATCTCCTGCCGTCAGCTTATCCAGTTTCTGATAGAGTGCCTCGATCGCTGTATCTGTAATAACCGGTCCCTGTCCGTTGATCTCACTTTCCTCATTTGATTTCACTTTCACATTGATTCTGGTCAGCCCTTCTTCCAGCGGGATAAAATCCGTATAGCATCCGAATTCTTCCAGCATGGTTTCCATCTGCTCTCCGGTAAAACCGGCCTTGAATCCAAGAGCTTTACTCTTGTGTCCCAGATTAGAAAGGATTACGGATACATTATTGCCCTTTCCACCCGGATAAATTTTTTCTGATGTTGTCCTGTTCACTTCCCCAAGTGTCAGGTCATCGACCTGAATTACATAATCAAGAGAAGGATTAAATGTTACTGTATAAATCATGCTTTCACCTCTACAATATTTTTTTCCTTTTTCAGATCCTTATCCGTAAGTTCTGTAGTGATTAATTCTGCCTGATCGAATTTTGCAAACGTAACCGGCGCGATTTGACCGATTTTACTTGAATCTGCCAGAATATAGCATGTTCTGCACCGTTCCATGGCAGCTTTTTTTATCATCGCTTCCGCCGGATCGGGCGTCGTAAAACCATGCTTTTTATCCACACCATTCGTTCCAAAAAATCCTTTTGTAAAATTATACTTTTTCAGATCCTCCACAGCCTGACTTCCGATCACTGCATCCGTTGCTCCTTTAAACATCCCTCCAACCAGATAGACGGTAATCCCTTTCCTTGCCAGGCTCTGTGCATGGGCAATCCCATTCGTCACAAATACCGCCCCACTGCCGGTCATGTATTTTAACATCTGTGCAATACTGCTTCCCGAATCCAGATAAACAAAATCTTCTTTCTCGATCAGGGATGCCGCATACTTTCCGATCAGGGATTTTTCATCTACATTCTGTGTCATCCGCGATGTGATTTCTACATCTTTGGTTGTATAATCCATCTCCAAAGCCGTCGCCCCACCATGAACTTTCACCAGTAATCCCTTTTCCGCAAGTGCTGTCAGGTCTCTTCGGATCGTCGATTCTGAAGTTGCCAGCCTCTCCGTAAGTTCCTGCACTGTGACCGATTTTTCCTCTCCGAGCATTCTCAGAATCTCGGCAAACCGCTCTTCTGTAAGCATCTCTGCACCTCCTTCTTTCATTTCTCTGCCCTTATAATAAAATCATTTTCAGTCACAGTCAATCATTTTCAGTCATTTATTTTCACAAATAATCGCTTTCGGCATTTCGCATAATTTTAGCATATTATTTTTGTGTAATTTTACAACCTCAATCAGATTTGCATTGACTTTTATTGTTAAATATGCTATTCTAAAACGGTATCGGGTTTTTGATTCCCGGTCTAACAACTTATTTTTTTATGGAGGGCAACAACAATGACAGGTACAGTAAAATGGTTTAACAACCAGAAGGGTTATGGATTCATCTCCGACTCTGAAGGAAATGACATCTTCGTTCACTATTCAGGACTGGTGATGGATGGATTCAAATCACTTGAAGAAGGTCAGGCTGTAGAGTTCGATGTAACAGAAGGAGCTAAAGGACCTCAGGCAACAAATGTAGTAAAACTTTAATCAAATATTCATTGTACCTTTTAATTATTATAGATAAGCTCGAATTTAATATTAAAAGTAATACAGGAAATAAGATTAAAAATCCCCCGGCAGATCGTCTGTGACCTGCTGGGGGATTTCTATTTCATTTTTCTTTTTTAACAGATTATATAAAGAGCCTCTGCTCCGGTAATCAGATCACGTCCCACTTATATTCGATACATACGCCTGATCCGCTTCCCAGACATCAAATCCACTCCCTCTTAAAATGTCAACAACCCTTGCCGGATCATCGGTCTTAAGAACTGCAGAAGCATCTGCCCCGTTAGCGAAAGCATACATATATTCAATATTTACATCACCTTCCACGATCTGATGCATTGCCCGGCTCAGCGAACCGGTCTCATGAGGAACTCTCAGTGCAACAACATCTGTCAGCATGGAGGTAATCCCATTTTCTTTCAGGACTGCTTTTCCTTTATTCGGATCTGATACGATCATACGCAGCATTCCGTATTCGGAAGTATCTGCAAGACTTAATGCTACGATATTGATATCATTTCCCGCCAGTACAGAAAGTACCTCATCAAGACGGCCTTCTCTGTTCTCCAGAAAAACTGATAACTGCTGAATTGTGATTCCCATTCTTTCTTTCCCCTTTCTACAGATTTCTATTGTCGATCACACGGACTGCTTTTCCTTCGCTTCTCTGGATGGATTTCGGCTCAACCAGTTTCACTCTGACAGATACTCCGAGGGCTGTCTTGAGAATTGCTGCGATCTTATCTCTCAGCGCATCCAGTTTACGGATCTCATCTGAGAACATACTCTCATCTACTTCTACCATAACAGTAAGTACATCCAGATTATCCTCTCTGTCTACGATCATCATATAATGCGGAGCTACTGCACCTCCAATACCAAGCAGGGCTGTCTCGACCTGAGTTGGGAATACATTGACTCCACGGATGACCTTCATGTCATCTGTCCTTCCGGTAAATTTGGAAATTCTCGGAGTTGTTCTTCCGCAGGCACAGCGGCTATGGTCAATGCTGGTCAGATCTTTCGTGCGGTAACGCAGAAGCGGCATTGCCTCTTTGGATAACGTTGTAAAGACAAGTTCTCCGGTTTCCCCGTCTGCACAGGCTTCATTGGTTGCAGGATTCAGTACCTCAGGATAAAAATGATCGGCATTTACATGAAGTCCTGCGTGATGGATACAATCCATTGCCACACCCGGCCCGGTGATCTCACATAATCCATAGATATCAAAACAGTTGATATGAAGGATAGTTTCAATTTTTTTACGCATCTCTTCTGTCCATGGCTCTGCTCCATGGATTCCCACTCTGATCTTCAGCCGGTCTGTCAGCCCTGCCTCCTGAATGGATTCAGCAAGATAAAGTGCATAAGACGGAGTACATGCAAAAGCTGTTGCTCCAAGATCTTCCATGACCATCATCTGACGCCTGGTATTTCCTGCTGACATCGGGATCGTCATTGCACCTAACGCCCTTGCTCCAAAATCCAGTCCGAGACCACCGGTAAAAAGTCCATATCCATAACATACGTGCAGGATGTCATCCCTGGTAAGTCCTGCCATCGTCAGACATCTTGCTACACATTCGCCCCAGACTTCCACATCTTTCTGTGAATATGGTGCGATCGTCAGCTTTCCGGTCGTACCGGAAGTTCCCTGCACACGTACTACATCCGATTGCGGGATTGCAAGAAGCCCGAATGGATAATTGGCTCTCAGGTCTTCCTTGGTGGTAAAAGGAAGTTTGCCGATATCCTCAATGGAGCGGATATCCCCCGGCTCTACACCGATCTCTTTCATTTTCTTATGGTAAAAATCCACATGGTCATATACCCTTTTCACCACATCTACAAGACGCCTGCTCTGCAGTGCTGCCATCTCGTCACTGCTCATACACTCCACTTTGGGATCACGAATCCGTTCTTCCCAATTTTCTAAAGATACTGCCGCCATCTTCGCTTCTCCTTTTTCTATAAATCTTCTTCCTCTACCAGTTTCACGTCTGCCTTCTCCAGGACTTTCTGCGCCTTGTCAAAATCATCCGTATGGAATACGATCACCGGTGCTTTTCCCTCGCGTATCACAAACGAATAAATATAATTTACATTGATCTCTCCATCTGCAAGGATCGTAAGCATCCGGTTCAGGTTTCCTTTTTCATCCTTAAGCTCAGCCCCGACTACTTCCGTGATCCTTGTAACAAACCCTTTTGCTGTCAGACTTTCTTTTGCGCACTCCGGCTCATCTACTACCAGACGCATGATCCCAAATTCCGGTGTATCAAATGTGGAGATCGCACGGATATTAATATGGCTATCTGTCAATACAGAAGTCACTCTCATCATACTCCCCGGCTGGTTTTCCACAAATACTGAAAGCTGTCTGATCATCTTTTTTCTCCTTTCCCTGCACATATATTTAAAGATTAAATCCAACCTCAAATGCCTTTTTATTGATCTCAATCGTCTTCGGAGGTACAGTCTTTTCGATCACTTCATACCACTGTTCTTTTGTGAAATCCATATGCTGTGCGGCGATTCCAAGAACGATCAGGTTAAAGACTCGTGGATTTCCAAGCTTTCTGGATTCTTCTGTGGCATCTACTTTATATACTTTGTATTCCTTTTCCAGATCCTCAATGATATGATCCGGATATTCTGCATTTCCGATCACAACCGGCATCGGATCGATTCTCCAGTCATTTACGATCAGAGCCCCATCTTTTTTCAGAAAATGTGCATAACGGAGTGCCTCCAGTCTCTCAAATGCGATCAGGACATCTGCCTGTCCCTCTTCTACGATCGGCTCTGCAACCTTGTCACCATAACGGACAAATGTTACAACACTTCCGCCTCTCTGTGCCATGCCGTGTACTTCTGAAAGCTTGACATCATATCCGCCTGCGATGGTCAGCCCTCCCAGGATCCGGCTCGTAAGAAGGGTTCCCTGTCCGCCGACACCGACGATCATAATATTTTTTACTGCCATCTTATTCGCCCTCCTTTACAAGTTCTATCACATTAAATTTACACAGTTTTTCGCACAGTCCGCATCCAGTACACATCGTATCATCAATATGAACACTTCCGTCTGCATTCTTTGTCATGGCCGGACATCCCGGTTTCATGCAGAGACCGCATTTCTTACACTGATCTTCATGTGCCATATACAATGGCTTCTTTCTCTTGTCAAGCAGAACACAAGGAGTCTTTGTGATGATAACAGATACTTCATCCCTTGCCACTTCTTCTTTAATCGTCTTCTGAAGCAATTCGATATCAAATGCATTCACTACATTGACATGCTTCACTCCGACTGCATGACATAATTCCGGAATATCAATGGCATAAGTCGGATCTCCCTGCAATGTCTTTCCGGTTGCGGAGTGATCCTGATGTCCGGTCATTCCTGTCGTGGAATTATCCATGATGATCACTGTTCCTGTCGCTTTGTTGTAAACCATATTCATCAGTGAATTAACACCTGTATGCATGAAAGTAGAATCACCAATCACGGCAACCCAGTTCTTGATATACTCTTTTCCTTTTGCCTTCTCCATTCCATGAAGTGTGGAAATACTTGATCCCATACACATCGTTGTATCGATGACACTCAGCGGTGCAACTGCACCTAATGTATAACATCCGATATCACCTGCTGCATGCATTTTCAGACGGTTCAGGACAAAGAATACACTTCTGTGCGGACATCCCGGACAGAGGATTGGCGGTCTTCCCGGTGCTTTTGCAGGCTCTTTCAGTTCCAGTTCCTGCTTCAGAATCGCTTTACGGAGCATATTGGCACTGTATTCTCCCTGTACTGTGAAGATTTCCTTGCCAATCGCCTGGATTCCCCAGGATTTTACCTGCGTCTCGATCACCGGATCCAGTTCCTCTACAATATAGAGTGTATCGACTTTTTCTGCAAAATCTTCGATCAGCTTTCTTGGAAGCGGATTCACCATTCCCAGCTTCAGTACAGACGCCTCCGGCAATGCTTCTTTTACATACTGATATGGGATTCCACTGGTAATAACTCCGATCTTGGTATCGTTCATCTCAACTCTGTTGATCGGAAGGGTATTAGCTGCCTCTGCCAGTTCCCTGTTCAGACGTTCGATCTCAATATGTCTCTGCTTTGCATTTCCCGGCATCATGACATTTTTCTGAATATTCTTTATATATTCCTTATCTTCTATATTTTCACGCTCACAAAGCTCAACCAGTCCTTGTGAATGTGCCAGTCTCGTTGTCGTTCTGAAAATAAACGGACGGTCGAATTTCTCACTGAGTTCAAAAGCTGCCTTAAAGAAATCTTTTGCCTCTGCACTGTCCGAAGGTTCGATAACCGGGATCTGTGCTGCCCTTGCAACCATTCTTGTATCCTGCTCGTTCTGAGAGCTGTAAAGTCCCGGATCATCCGCAACAACAAGAACAAGTCCACCGTTTACTCCCATATAAGATACTGAATAGAGCGGATCTGCTGCCACATTCAGTCCTACATGCTTCATACAGGCCATGGAACGCACACCTGCGATGCTTGCACCTACCGCTACCTCTGTAGCAACCTTCTCGTTCGGTGCCCATTCTTCATATACATCATCCCTGTACTGGACAAGGTATTCACTGATCTCAGTACTCGGAGTTCCCGGATATGCGGAAGAAACTTTTACTCCCGCCTCGTATGCTCCGCGGGCAATCGCTTCATTTCCGAGCATAATTACTTTTTCTGCCATTTTACAGTCCATCCTTTCGTAAATCTGTCACACGTTTTGCTTTTCCCTCAAACCGCTGCAGAGAGTTCGGTGCAACCAGCCGGATCTGTGTTGCAAGTCCAAGCTGGGACTTTAATCTTGTCTTAATCCGGTTCTCCAGTTCACTCAACTGTCCATAACTGTCCAGAAGACGGTCATCAATCAGTTCTACCGTGATGGTCATCACATCCAGACGGTTCTTACGCTCTACCAGAATTTCATAATGTGGTCCGATCTCATCGATCTTGAACAGAACTTCCTCAATCTGTCCCGGGAATACATTCACTCCACGGATCACAAGCATATCATCGGCACGTCCTGAAAGATTCTCCATCCTGACTGTCGTTCTTCCACATTTACACGGTTCATACATCAGTCTTGTCAGATCTCCTGTGCGGTATCTTACAAGCGGAAGTGCTTCTTTTCCAAGGCAGGTCACTACCAGTTCCCCAAGTTCTCCCGGTGGAAGAACCTCCTCAGTCTCAGGATCAATGACTTCCGGGATAAACCAGTCTTCGTTAATATGCATACCACAAAGCTCCGTACATTCCCCTGCAACTCCCGGTCCGCAAAGCTCACTCATACCATAATTCTGGGTACAGACAAACTGATCGCCCCAGACTTTATGCATCTCATCACGCATCGGCTCTGTCATGCCTTCCCCGCCGAACAAACCGATATGGATCTTCAGATCCTTAGAAGGGTCAATTCCCCGGTGACGCAGTTCTTCTCCTAAATGCAGTGCATACGATGGCGTTGCCACAAGAAGGGTCACCCCCATATCCTGAAGGAACATGATCTGCTTATTTGTATTGCCCGAAGACATCGGGATCACCGCCGCTCCGATCTTTTCCAGTCCACCATGAAGCCCCAGTGCTCCTGTAAATGTACCGTATCCAAATGAGATCTGTGCCACATCATCCGCAGTGGCACCGCCCATACAGGCCAGTCTTGCCACATTATTCAGCCAGATATCCAGATCCTTTCTTGTATATCCGACCACAGTTGGCTTGCCGGTTGTTCCTGAACTTGCATGATAACGTACGATTTCCTTTTTATCTACCGCAAAAAGTCCATCCGGATAATGATCTCGAAAATCTGCTTTATATGTAAAAGGCAGCTTTTTCAGGTCTTCCAGCGTCTGAATATCTTCCGGTTTCACTCCGGCTGCATCCATCTTATCACGATAAGGTTTTACTCTGTCGTAAATATAGCTGACCGTCGTCTTCAGCTTATCTAACTGGATCTTTTCGATCTCTTCTCTTGGCAGAGTTTCTTCCTTTGCCCATATCATTCCTTTGTACCTCCTTTTTAAGCATTCGCTTCTCTTAAGTATATCATAATACTTTTCCGAGTTAAAGCATGAAATTATATAATTTCAATCCTGCTGCCTAATTTTTCTCCGCCCCGCTCTTTCGTCACGATTATCTTATTTTCGATCCGTTCTTTCAGTTCAGCCACATGAGAAATGATCCCCACACTGCGGTTTCCCTGCGTCAGATTTCCCAGTGCCTTGATTGCCTGCCCCAGTGCTTCCTCATCCAGAGAACCGAAACCTTCATCCACGAACATTGCCTCCAGGCAGATTCCTCCCGCATTGGCCTGGATCTCATCTGACAGCCCCAGTGCCAGCGACAGAGATGCCTGGAATGACTCTCCACCGGACAGGGTTTTAACACTCCGCTCACTGCCGTTGTAGTGATCGATCACATTTAATTCCAGACCGGATTTTCCTTTTTTATCTTCCGGTGCTTTCTGTCTTTTTAACTCATACTGTCCACTGCTCATTGTCATGAAACGCAGATTTGCACGTCGTAAAATCCGGTCAAAATATGCCATCTGAATATAGGTCTCCAGTTCTACTTTCTGCTTGCCATTCAGATTGCCGCCTGCCGTATCGGCAAGTGACTTCATCCATACATATTTCTTTTCTACTTCTTCCAGCAGATCTCTCTGCACATTAACTTTATCATAGATTTCCCGGTTTCCTGAATACCTGACATAAAGTTCTTTTTTTTCTTCTGCCATCTGGCTTTTTTCTTCTGTCATCCGGCTTTTCTCTTTCAGGATTTCTTCTTCATTTACATCTTCCAGTTGTTCAAGCTGTACCCGGATTGTCTGAATCGAGGCCTCATTTTCTGCTTTTTTCTGCAGAATCTGCTCATATTCCTGCTGGTTTTTCTGCTGTAGAGCTTTCAGCTTTTTCTGTTCTTCCTGCTTCTGTAGGATCTGCTCCTTTAAGATTTCCTCTCTTTCACTCTCAGCCCCATTCTTTTCCTGCTCTTCTTTAATCCGTTCTTCTACAGATTTTTTCTCTGCCTGAAATTGCACAGTCTTTTCTTTCTCCTGCTCCACGATTGCCCGGAGTCGCCCTTCTTCTTTTTTCAGCTCCTCCCGTCTTTGGATTTCCTGTTCTACAGCAGATTTTCCTTCTATGGTTTCTTCCATGCGGGATTTTAGCAGTTCCATTCCCCATAGAGCCAGTTCCTGGATTTCTTTATTCTTCAGTGAGTCAGATTCACTCTTCTCATTTTCTGCCAGTTTCATAAGGATCTGACAGAGGCTTTCTTTTTCACTGTTCTTCTGTGCCTGGACTTCTGCCATCTTTTTTTCCTGCTCATGAAGTAACTGTTCTACCTGAAGCTGTTCTGCTTTTTTCTGTTCTTCTGCCTTCGTAAGCTTTTCTCTCTGAACAAGTGCCTCCTCTGCTTTCTCCAGTTCTTCTCTACAGTTTCTGATTTCTTTCTGCAGCCGTTCTTTTACCCGCTCTACATCTTCCAGATGATAGCCTGCATCTTTTTCTATCTGCTCTGCTTTTTTCTTCAGCTGCTCCAGTTGTTCTTTTAGGCTGCCTGCCATTGCACTGCAATTTCTGACCTTTTTTTCTGCCTCATCCGCTGCCGCCTTCTTCTGATCTACACTTTCTTTGGAAATTTCCTCGCCACATTTTTCTGCAAGAGCCGGATGATGAACTGAACCACAGACCGGACACGCCATTCCCTCTTCCAGCCCTTCTGCAAGAATCCCTGCCTGCGTATCCAGGAACAGACGGAACTCTCTTTCGTATGCTTCTTTCACCGGAAGATAGTTTTCTCTTGCTTTCAAATAACGTCCGGTTGTAAATTCTAGCTTTTTCTGCAACGAGCTTTGTTCTTCTTTCGCCTCGATCAGCCGGTCTGCCTGATTCAACTGTACAGTCAGATTATTCTTTTTCTGATACAGACTCAGACGGTTCTCCCCGGCATCCCCGGATTTTTCTATCTCCTCTCCCATTTTTTTGAGCATTTCCTTCCGCTTATCCAGTTCTTCCTGCAACTGCCTCATTTTTTCTGTCAGTGCAGCTTCTTTTTTTATCCTCCCGCCATATGCATCTTTTGCAGATTCCAGCCGGTCTGCCTGTTCCTGCAGATTTGCAAGCTGTCCGCAATATTTCTCTCTCACTGCCTCCAAAGCTCCAAAACGATCCAGTTCTCTTTGAAGCTGCTCTTTTTGTGCAGTATGCTCCTGACACTTTTTCTGCACTTTTTCCAGTTCTTCTCCCAGCTTTTCCGTTTTCTGCCCCAGCGTTTCAATCCTCAGGATTCTTTCCATCCGTTCCCGGATTTTACGGATCTCTCCTTCCAGCTCTTCCGCCTTCCTTTGCAGTTCCGGATTCTTTTTCCGCTCTTCTTCTGCTTTCCCGGCTGCCTGCAGGAGCGGTTCTCTCTGCTCTTCCTGCAGCCGCAGAGAAGACTCCAGTTCCTGCTTCTGCATACATTTCTGTAGTTTCTTTTCTGCCTCTGAAATGCTTTCTTCCAGCACTTTTTCTTTCTGCTCAAGCTGCATCAGAAATTCTTTTTCTCTCTCCGTCAGTTCCAGTAACAGCTCCAGTCCTTCCACAACTCTTCCATCAAACCCGGACTTTTTCATCTCTTCCAGTTTCTCTGTGAGTTCTTCTGCCTCCTGTCCGTAACGGATTCCGTTCAGATACTGGCTGATACTTCTTCTCAGCTCATCATACTGCTTCCATTGCATTTTCACCGCATCTTTCAGCTTCAACTGAAGGCTCTGATATAATTCTGTATGGAACAACTGCCGGAAGATCTCTCCACGCTGTGCTGTTCCTGCCAGCAGAAGCTTCTGGAAATCTCCCTGTGCGATCATGGCGATCTGCGTGAACTGCCTGTAATCCAGTCCCAGAAGTTCCGTGACTGCCCTGGTGACTTCTTTCGCTTTCGTTACCGGCAGGCGTTCATCCGGGTACACTAGCGTGGCATCGGATTTTCTTACTGTATAACCCGTTCCCCTCTTTTTTCGTGCCAGATATTCAGGATTTCGTATCACCTGATAAGATTTTCCACGCCACGAGAAAAGAAACTCCACATACGTTTCTATCTCTTCCGCAGCATACTTACTGCGGAACATGGCTGAATCTCTGACCTGACCACTTGCCTCCCCGTACAGGGCAAAGGTGATCGCATCAAAAATTGTCGTTTTTCCTGCCCCTGTATCCCCGGTGATCAGATAGATTCCCTGTCCCCCGAGCTTTGTAAAATCAATCTCTGTCCTGCCTGCATATGGTCCAAATGCACTGATGACCAGTTTCTCAGGTTTCATCTGATCTCTCCTTTCATAGTTCATTCTCCTTCAGTTTCCCGATCAGTCCACTGACAAACTCTCTCTGTTCCTGTAACATGGGATGGTTATTCTGAAGTTCAAAAAATTCTTCAAAGTATTCCAGCTCACTTTTCTCTTCTGCCACCTGTGCCTCTGTGATCTCTTTTGCTTCTCTTGTCCTCTGATTATCATATTCTAATTGCATGAGGTTTGGATAGATCGTCCGCAACTTCTGCATTCCATCGACAACATCCTCTTCATCCGTAAGAATCATCCTGACATAATCTTCTGTATTGGTATCTTCATAAAATTCCCTGGATGAAACTTCCAGATAACTTCCCCTGATACTCCTCAGATCCCGGAGCGGTAAAAGACCGATCTCCCGGATCTCGGTTGTTCCTTTTTCTTTCAGTTCCACAACCGTCACTGACTTTTTCTGTCCACACTCGGAAAAAGAATATTTCAGTGGTGTTCCGCAATATCGCATTTTTCCATTTTTAAAATTCTGCGGACTGTGGATATGTCCCAGTGCTGTATAGTCAAACTCCTGAAATGTCTCTGCTGCGATCTGATCTACACCTCCGACCGAAACTTCTTCAGAATCGCATCTTGCCGCACCGGTTACAAACTGATGTGCAAGAAGCACGTTTCTCTTTGTCGGATCAATCTGCATATGCTTCACCGCACAGGAAACCGCATCCTGATAAGAAGTAATCTCTTCCTCAGGAAATACATGACGTACCACTGCCGGCTTCAAAAATGGAAGAAGATGGATCCACACTTCCCCATATTCATCTTTCATACAATATTTCACCGGTTCTCCATCATAGACCGGTGAAAAGATTACCTGGCTTTCCATCATTAGCTGCGAACCAAATGCCAGTCTTTCTGCCGAATCATGATTTCCGCTGATCAGAAAAACCGGCACTTTTTTCTGTGCCAGAGAAGTCAAAAACCCGTCCAGAACCCTCACTGCATCTGAGGGCGGAACGGGTTTATCATAAATGTCACCGCAGATCAATACTGCATCCGGTGCTTCCTTCTCTATGATGGAGGTAATCTGATCTAAAATATATCTCTGATCTTCCAGCATGGAAAACTCGTTCACTCTTTTTCCAATATGCAGATCGGATAAATGAATCAGCTTCAAACTGCTACCTCCGTATTCTTTTTATTCTCTTTTATTTGTTCTTAACAGATTCTGTCTTCTTAACAGAGCGGATATTTTGCTGTAAGCTCAGCTACCATGGCTTTCGCTTTTTCTACATTATCTTCGCTCTCGATCACCATAGCGATGATCTCTGCGATCTTATCCATATCCTCTTCCTTCATGCCACGGGTCGTAACAGCCGGAGTTCCCAGTCTCACACCACTTGTCACAAACGGAGAACGTGGATCATTCGGGATTGTATTCTTATTGGCTGTCACATGAGCATCATCCAGACGCTTCTCCAGCTCTTTTCCGCTGATATCTGTACCGGACAGATCTACCAGCATCAGATGGTTATCTGTATCACCTGATACGATCTTAACTCCTCTGCTCTTTAAGCCATTGCAAAGAGCCTTTGCATTCCTGACAACCTGCTCCATATAAGTCTTATATTCCGGCTGAAGTGCTTCTTTGAAGCATACTGCCTTTCCTGCGATCACATGCATCAGCGGACCACCCTGGATGCCTGGGAATACAGCCTTATTGAAGTTGAACTTTTTGTTCATCTCCTCACTGCACATAATCATTCCGCCTCTTGGACCACGAAGTGTCTTATGCGTTGTCGTCGTCGTTACGTGGGCATACGGGATCGGACTTGGATGAAGTCCTGTTGCTACCAGTCCTGCGATATGTGCGATATCTACCATCAGGTATGCTCCCACCTCATCAGCGATCTCACGGAAACGCTTGAAATCGATCGTTCTTGCATAAGCACTTGCTCCCGCTACGATCAGCTTCGGCTGATGCTCTTTTGCAATCCGCAGTACCTCATCATAATCAATCACACCATCTTCATTGACACCATAATGTGCCACATCAAAATACTTTCCTGACATATTAACCGGTGAACCATGAGTCAGGTGTCCGCCATGATCCAGATTCATTCCCATAATCTTGTCTCCCGGCTCAAGCATGGCGAACATAACTGCCATATTTGCCTGTGCACCGGAATGTGGCTGAACATTGACATATTCACAGCCGAACAGCTTCTTTGCTCTCTCTCGTGCAAGATCTTCCACAACATCCACGCACTGACATCCGCCATAATATCTTTTTCCCGGATATCCCTCTGCATATTTATTCGTCAAAGGACTTCCCATCGCTGCCATAACTGCTTTACTTACCCAGTTCTCTGATGCGATCAGCTCAATATGGGAGTTCTGTCTCTCCATCTCTGCTTTTATCGCATCTGCAATCTCAGGATCCGTCTTCATAATTTCATCGAAATCGTACATTCTCTATTCCCTCCACTATACTTTACTCCGCAAAAGCGTTATGCACATTATAGCACAGCATCCTTTAAAAATCAAACAACGATAACTGATTGCTCTTCGGCAGATTTCCAAACAGTCCCAGCTCCGACATCAGATCGATCACTGTCTTGCTGACTTTCGTCCGCTGCCGGAAATCATCCAGTGACAGATACGGTCCGTCCTTTCCCGCCTCTTCGACTGCCTCCGCAGCTTTATCTCCCATGCCTTCAATGCTTGCAAAGGACGGCATCAGTTTTCCATCCACGATCTGAAACATTTTTGCTTTCGCCTTATAAAGATCCACCGGAACAAACTCAAACCCACGGGCATACATCTCCTGCACGATCTTCATATCTTTCATCGTATCCTGCTCTTTTTTCGTCAGGGTATCACTGCGTCGCTTATAATCTTTCATATAATAATCCAGCTTCTCTCTCCCCTGGCACATGATCTCATAAGAGAATGCGTCCGCACGGATACTGAAGTAAGCTGCATAATATGCCAGCGGATAATTGATCTTGCAGTATGCAATCCGGTATGCCATCATAACATAAGCTGCGGCATGAGCTTTCGGGAACATATAACTGATCTTTTTGCACGACCAGATATACCAGTCCGGCACATTCTGTGCCTTCATCGCCTCTTCCCATTCCGGTTTCAGTCCTTTTCCCTTTCGCACACTTTCCATGATCGTAAATGCGAGAGCACTTTCCACTCCCTGATTAATCAGGTAAATCATGATATCATCACGGGTACAGATTGCGGTAGAAATCGTTGCCGTCCCTGATTTGACAAGCTCCTGTGCATTTCCAAGCCATACATTTGTCCCGTGGGACAGACCGGAAATACGGATCAGGTCTGACAGGGTCTGAGGTTTGGTATCCTGCACCATCTGGATAACGAAATCTGTACCAAACTCCGGGATTCCTAGACTTCCGATCTTACATCCGTCGATATCCTCCGGTTTAATTCCCAGTACTTCTGTTCCGTGGAACAGCTCGATCACCCTCTTATCGTCCAGGGGGATCTCTGTCGCAATAAACGGATGCTCTGCATTGTACTCATTGGACATGGCATCCGAGGTGATATAATCTTCCAGCGTTCGGATCATGGTCGGATCATCATGTCCGAGAATATCGAGCTTTAAAAGGTTATGGTCAATGGAGTGATAATCAAAATGGGTCGTAGTGATCCCGCACTCCATATCATTGGCAGGATGCTGCACCGGTGTAAACTCATTGATACTGTGACCATGCGGAAGTACAACGATTCCTCCCGGATGCTGCCCGGTACTTCTGCGGATTCCGGTACACCCTTCCGTCACACGCTCAATCTCACATCTTCTTTTCCTCTGTCCACGCTCTTCATAATAATTTTTCACAAATCCGTAGGCAGTCTTGTCCGCCAGTGTTCCGATCGTTCCGGCTTTGAACGTATGTCCCTCACCAAACAATACTTCTGTATATTTATGAGCTTTTGCCTGATAATCTCCTGAAAAGTTCAGGTCGATATCCGGCTCTTTATCCCCCTTAAATCCAAGGAATGTCTCGAATGGGATGTCAAATCCCGCCTTGATCAGCTTCGCTCCGCACTTCGGACACATACGGTCAGGCATATCATATCCACAGCCTCCTGCAAAAGCACGTACTTCCTCAGAATCGAAATCACTGTAATGACATTTTTCACAATAATAATGTGGACTGAGTGGATTTACCTCCGTAATTCCTGACATCGTTGCTACAAACGAAGATCCTACTGATCCACGTGAACCAACCAGGTATCCGTCCGCATTGGACTTCCATACCAGTTTCTGTGCAATGATATACATAACGGCATATCCGTTGGAAATAATGGAATTTAATTCCTTTTCCAGTCTGGAAGAAACCTGTACCGGCAGGTCTTCCCCGTACATCTCATGAGCTTTCCTGTAACAGATATCTCTCAGTTCCTGATCCGAATCCTGAATGACCGGCGGGCATTTGTTCGGATTGACCGGCGAGATCTTTTCTATCATTTTTGCGATCTTCTGCGGGTTGTCAATGACCACTTCTCTTGCCTTTGCAGATCCAAGATAGGCAAATTCTTCCAGCATCTCATCGGTTGTCCGCAGGAACAGCGGTGGCTGGGTATCCGCATCATCAAATCCTTTTCCCGCCATGATGATCCTTCGGTAGACTTCATCTTCCGGGTCAAGGAAATGCACATCACACGTAGCCACGACCGGCTTTTTGAACTGCTCACCCAGTTCTACAATCTTCCGGTTGATCTCCTGCAGATCCTCCTCTGAATTGACATTTTTCACCTTGTTGCTCTCGATCATAAACCGGTTATTACCGATCGGCTGGATCTCATAATAATCATAAAAGTCCGCAAGTTCCGCAATGGTTTCTGCCGGCCTTTCTTCCAGGATTGCCTTATACAGCTCACCTGCTTCACATGCACTTCCAATGACCAGCCCCTCCCGATGCTCATTGAGCAGACTTTTCGGGATTCTCGGCCGTCTACCATAATAGGTCATATGAGATTCCGAAATAAGCTGGTACAGATTGTATCTTCCGATGTCATTTTTCGCAAGAATGATGATATGATGCGTTGCCATTTTGCGGATTGCATTCACATTCCGCTCTCCAAACCGGTTGATGCCCTTAAGATCTGTAATATGATCCTTCTTCAGCATCTCTACAAATTTCACAAAAATCTCCGCTGTCGCCCCTGCATCATCTACCGCACGGTGATGGTTTTCCAGGGAAATCCCCAGTGCCTTCGCCACCAGGTTCAGCTTATATTTTGACAGCGTCGGCAAAAGAACTCTCGCCATTGCCACCGTATCCACATAAGTAAATCTGTATTCTATCTCCTGATACCGGCAGTTCTGTTCAATAAATCCCACATCGAACGAAGCATTATGGGCAACCAGGACTCCATCCCCGACAAATTCCAGGAACTGTGGAAGTACCTTCTCAATCGGATCCGCTTCCAGTACCATTTCATCCGTAATACTGGTCAGATTCGTGATCTCAAACGGGATCGGACGCTGCGGATTGACAAACGTACTGAACCGGTCCACGATCTCTCCGTTTACAACTTTCACTGCCCCGATCTCAATGATCTTATCCCGGATGGCACTAAAACCGGTCGTCTCAATGTCGAACACAATATACGTGTCATCCAGCGTCTGCGTTCCTGCATGAACCGCGATCTTGGTCAGGTCATCTACTACATAGCCTTCCACCCCGTAAAGTACCTTAAACGGATCGTCCTTGTCCAGTGTCTCAATATAGTGGTTGGCATCCGGGAATGCCTGTGCTACCCCGTGATCCGTGATCGCAATAGCAGGGTGTCCCCAGTCATGAGCCCTCTTTACGATATCTTTTACTTCTGAAACACCATCCATATCACTCATTTTGGTATGGCAGTGGAGTTCCACTCTCTTTAACGGGTTCAGATCCTCTCGTTTGACCGTGAAATCACCGATTTTTTTTATTCCGGTGACAGACCCGATCGTCAGTTCCCCGTCAAACTTATCAATCGTAGTGACTCCTTTGATCTTGACAAAGCCGCCTTTTTTCAGACTTCCGAGAATCTCTGCCAGTTGCTCATTTTTAATGAACATTTTCACGCTGATCGTATCTGTAAAATCACTGACCGCAAAAATGATGATCGTCCGTTCATTCTTGATCTCACGGGTATCCAGACTGATGATCTTACCATGAAAGGTAATTTCTCCCATTTCTTCCACGACCTGATCCAGGCGGAGCGGCTCATCTTCAAAATTCCTGCCATAGATGAGGTTCGGATCATCTCCCAGCTTCAGTGGGCGTACATAATCTTTCTTTTTAAATTCCTTCTTCTGAAATTCTTTTCTCCTGCCTGATGGTTCCTTTCCTGCAGCAGTTTTTTCTTTTCCACCTGCTGCCTTTTCACCCGGTTCGGCCTGCCTCTTCTTTGTATCTGATCCTATTTTCTGATTTTCCGCTGCCCTCTCAGGTTCTTCACCACGCTGCCTTGCACGACGTTCAAAGATCGCATTGATTTCCTGCTGAATCCGCTGCTCATCGTACTCTCTTGTGCCTTCCTGATCCGGCTCTTTATAAGCTACCAGTAATTTTGCATCTATGCGGAACCGTTCCTGCAGAACCCGTTCCACCAGTGTGACGATTTCTTCTTTCCGTCCTTCTGATACGATCGTGTCCAGCAGTTCCAGGTGGATCAGATTTCCCTCTTCAAACCGGAGATCTGCCCTTGCAAACATATTTGCAGCAAGTACACTGGTCTGCCGCAGCTCTTCGATCAGACTTTCCCTGTACTCCGTCAGAATCGCCTGTGGCGTATAAAGCTCCGACAGTTGAAATTCTTCCACGATTTCGATCTTTACTGCGGCTCTTCCAAATAACTGTTCCTTGATCCGCTGTTCCATCAGCCAGATCTGCTTCTTCTGTATCAGATGCCTGCAAAGGATATGTATATGCAGAAAATCACGACCTGAATTAGTCGTGATCTTCTTAACTTCTACATCCGAAAAGAGCATCTGCAGTTCTTCCCCGACTTTCAGCGTCGGAAATACATTAAAAAATACTTTTTCACTTTTTACCTGTTCCAATTCAACAACTCCTGTCGCAATGTATCGAGAAGTTCCTCTTCTTTTACTTTTTTAATGACCTGTCCCTTTTTAATCAGCAGTCCTTCGCCGATTCCACCGGCAATACCGATATCTGCCTCTTTCGCTTCTCCCGGACCGTTCACCACACATCCCATAACTGCAACTTTGATATCATCCAGTGGAATGTCTGCAACCATTTTCTCCACCTCATTTGCAAGGTGAATCAGATTGATCCTGGTTCTGCCACAGGTCGGACAGGAAACGACTTCGATTCCGCCTTTCCTGAGTCCCAGAGTCTTAAGAATCAGCTTTGCTGTACGGATCTCCTCCACCGGATCTCCTGTCAGAGACACACGGATCGTATTTCCGATCCCTTCATACAGGATAATTCCCAGTCCGACAGAAGATTTTACATTCCCTGAATATACGGTACCGGATTCTGTAATTCCGACATGAAGCGGATAAGGACATTGTTCCGCAATCAGTTCATGTGCTTTGACGCACATCAGAACATCCGAAGACTTGATACTGACCACCAGATTGTCATACCCCATCTCCTCGATCATATGCACTTTATCCAAAGCACTCTCTACAATTCCCTCTGCGGTGACTCCGCCATATTTCTCAATTAACGGCTTCTCCAGTGATCCGCTGTTCACCCCGACACGAATCGGCACACCGTATTCTTTTGCCTTGTCAACTACCGCCTGAACCCGTTCTTTTGTACCGATATTTCCAGGATTGATCCGGATCTTGTCGGCTCCATTCTCAATGGCTGCGATTGCAAGCCGGTAATCAAAATGAATATCTGCAACCAGCGGAATATGGATCTGCTTTTTGATCTCTTTTAACGCTTCCGCTGCCTCCCTTGTCGGAACAGTACACCGGATGATCTCACATCCTGCTTTTTCCAGCCTGCGTATCTGCTCAACAGTACCCTTTACATCTTCGGTCCTTGTATTGGTCATAGACTGGATCGCAACCGGGTGATTCCCACCGATCACTACATCACCGATCCGAATCTCTTTTGTCTGATTTCTATACAATTTCTTCATCCTTTCAAAAGCTCTGTCCGGTCAGTCTTCTTCACGGACAAAGGTCTTCTGGCTTCCATATTCCATCTCTGTCAGTGTCAGCACCTGTTCATCCACACTGTATTCATATGTGCCTTCCATCACATCTGCGATATCTCTCAGATCCTGCTCTGTCAAATCTTTCGTTTCTTCTGCCGCTTTTTCAAGTTCTTCGTCTTTTATATGAACCGCAAACCTTTTTGTATTCCTGTCCATTGAATATTCAACAGGAACTGTCACAGTCTCCGCCTCCAGTGCCTGCGTGATCTCCATCACTCCGTCACTTTTGATATGAAGTACCATTCCGTTCTCTGTATCACTCCAGGTTCCTTCCAGTGGGTTTGCAGTAAAAAGCTTTGTCAGGAAGAAAATACCGATCAGAAGGATCAGTACTGTTGTCACTGCCATTACGACACGCCATATCGTATCTCTTCCTTTTTCATTCTGTTCCATCAGCATCGTTCATGCCTCCTTTTCCTGCCGTTAGTTTAACCAAATATCCCCCCAACGATTCCATAAGAAATGATCGTCATGATACATGCTGCCAGACAAACACCGATCACGATCGCCGGGAATGCCTTTCTGAAACGGATTCCAAGCAGTGCTGCGATCAATGCCCCTGTCCAGGCACCTGTGCCTGGAAGTGGAATGCCCACAAATGCAACCAGCCCCCAGAACTCATACTTTTCAATATTGGCACTCTGGCTCATCGCCTTTTTTTCAAGCTTTTCAACAACCGGCTTCAACCTCTTTGTTCCTTTCATCCAGTCAAAAATCTTTGTGATCAGAAGCAGAATAAAAGGAATCGGCAGCAGATTTCCGATAATACTGACCGGAATCGCACGCCACATCGGGATATTCAGAAATGTCGGTCCTGCTGCAAGCAGCCCTCCACGCAGTTCCAGGATCGGAACCATCGAGATGATAAAAAGGATCAGCTCTTTTCCAACCTTTCCTCCGAGATTTACTACAAACCAGTTGATCAATGCATCACTCATCTAAACTATTCTCCCTTAATATATTTCGTCAGAAAATCAAATAACACCTGCATCTCTTCCCTTGTACCGACTGTGATCCTCAGATACTGGCCGATCCGTTCTGAATCCCAGTGCCTGACATAGATATCATTTGCCTTCAGTGCTTCAAAAAGTCTGCCGGCATCTGTCTGCGGATGCGTTGCAAAAATGAAATTGGCTTTTGCATCAGGAAATTCAAATCCAAGCCGGTGCAATTCTTCTTTTGCCCATTCTCTCGTCTCTATAATTTTACGAACATGTTCTTCAAAATATTCCTTATCCCGGACTGCTTCAACACCACATGCAATCGCCGTCTGATTCATTGTATAAGAATTAAAAGAATACTTGACATCATTCAGACAGCGGATCAATTCAGGGTTGGAGATTGCGTAACCAATCCTCATGCCAGCCATACTTCTGGCCTTTGAAAAAGTCTGCGTTACAATCAGATTATCATAACGGTCGATCAGTTCCAGTGCCGATCTGCCTGCGAAATCAATATATGCTTCATCCACGATCACGATCGAAGCCCGGTTATGTTCCAGAATATCTTCTATGAAATCCAGTTCTTCATAAATTGCGGTCGGTGCATTCGGGTTCGGAAAAATGATTCCACCATTTTCCCGGTAATAATCTTCCTTTACAATGCGGAACTGTTCATCCAGTGCCGGTGTCTCATATGGAATCTTGTACAGCCCTGCCCACACTTTATAAAAAGAATAGGTAATATCCGGGAATAATACCGGTTTCCCGGAATTAAAAAATGTCAGGAAACACATAGATAATACATCATCCGAGCCGACTCCCACAAAAACCTGATCCCGATCTACCCCATAATACTCTGCAAGGCATCCGGTCAGTTCTTCTGCTGCCGGATCCGGATATAACCGGAATCTGTCTGTATCCATCTCACGCAACACCCGCTCCACTCCCGGAGCAGGCGGGTAAGGATTTTCATTTGTATTCAGCTTGATCACCTTATTCTGCGGCTGCTCACCCGGTACATAAGGCTCTGCCTGTCGTATATTTTTTAAAAGTTCTGCTCTTACAGCCATTCGTCTAAACCTCTGTCCTTTTCTCACTGTCAGATCATGTTCTGACTTTGTAAAGTTCCTGCCATAAACCGGCAGGCTCTGCTTTATTTATACTCTTCCGCAAGTTCTTTGAATTTCGGAAGGGAATTTACGATTGTTTCATATGCAACGCAGTATGCCATACGCACATAACCCGGGCATCCAAAAGAACTTCCCGGAACAAGAAGAATATTATGCTTCTTTGCAGCATTACAGAATTTCTTTTCATCCGCTACCGGAGACTTAACAAACAGATAGAAGGCTCCCTCCGGTTTGATGCACTCAAAGCCAAGCTCTTCCAGTCCGTTGTATAAAGCTTCTCTGTTTCTGTCATAATAGGAAATATCGGTCTGCTCATTCAGGCATGCTTTCACTACCTTCTGCTGCAGGGTCGGTGCATTTACAAATCCAAGGATTCTCGTCGCCACATTTGCTGCTGCATTGAGCTTCTCACTGTCGCATACCTCATCCGGGATCACAAGATATCCGATACGCTCTCCCGGGAGAGATAAGGACTTGCTGTATGAATATCCTACGATCGTATTATCATAGTACTTTGTCAGGTATGGAACTTCTACTCCGTCATAAGCCAGCTCTCTGTATGGCTCGTCTGAGATGAGATAAATCTCCGTGCCAAACTCTTTCTGCTTTTCTTCCATGATGGCAGCCAGCTTTTTGATCGTCTCTTCCGAGTACACAACACCGGTCGGATTATTCGGTGTATTAACGATCACTGCTTTGGTCTTCGGGGAAAGTTTCTCCCTGAACTCATCCAGTTTTGGCTGGAATGTTGCTGTATCAGGAGAGATCTCCACGATCACTCCGTCATAGTTATTCGTATAACTTCTGTACTCTCCGAAATAAGGTGCAAATACTACCACTTCATCTCCCGGATTGAGCAGTGCTTTCAGGATGACATTCAATCCGCCTGCTGCTCCTACTGTCATGGTAATATTCTTTGCTGCAAAAGAAGTGCCAAAGCGTTCATTCAAAGAATCTGCAACTGCTTGTCTTACATCTTCATATCCTGCATTGCTATTGGTATAACCGTGAAGTACGATCGGATCCTCTTCATTCAGGATATCGATCATCGCCTTTTTCACTGCCTCCGGTGCCGGTACATTCGGATTGCCCAGGCTGAAGTCATAGACATTCTCCGCACCATAAATTTTTGCAAGGCGGTTTCCCTCTTCAAACATCGCACGGATTGCCGAACTGTTCGCCACCATATTTTCCATTTTCTTTGAAATCATCTCTTTCACTCCATTTCTTATCATTCTGCCGGTTCGTCCTGATCCGGCTTTTTTTTGCAGCTTTTCCTGAATCCATCTTTATTCTTCCATCTTTGCCAGCTTGGCTGTCTGATCTGCCGCGATCAGGCTGTCAATGATCTCATCCAGATCGCCGTTCAGAATACTGTCCAACTTATGCAGGGTCAGCTTGATCCTGTGGTCTGTCACGCGTCCCTGTGGGAAGTTGTAGGTTCTGATCTTCTCCGAACGGTCTCCTGTACCGATCTGACTTCTTCTCTCTGCCGCCTCAGATGCCTGCTGCTTCTCCAGTTCCAGATCATACAGCTTGGAACGCAGAAGACGGAATGCCTTTTCTTTATTCTGAAGCTGCGATTTTTCCGTCTGACTGTAGATCACGATCCCGGTCGGATAATGGGTCAGTCGTACCGCTGAATCGGTTGTATTGACACACTGTCCTCCATTTCCGGATGCACGCATCACATCAATACGGATATCTTTTTCGTCAATCACTACATCGACTTCCTCTGCCTCCGGCATCACTGCAACCGTGATCGTAGAGGTATGGATTCTTCCACCGCTTTCTGTCTCCGGCACACGCTGGACACGGTGGACACCACTTTCGTATTTCATACGGGAATATGCTCCCTGTCCTGTGACCATAAAGACACACTCTTTAAAACCGCCGATCCCGTTCTCATTCAGCGAGATCATCTCTGTCTTCCATCTGCGGCTGTCCGCATAATGCACGTACATACGGTAGATCTCTGCTGCAAATAATGCCGCCTCATCTCCACCGGCACCGGCACGAATCTCCACGATGACGTTCTTATCATCGTTCGGATCTTTTGGAAGAAGCAGGATCTTCAGTTCCTGTTCCAGTTCTTCAATCCTTGCTCTTGATCCGCTGAGTTCTTCCTTTGCAAGCTCCCTCATTTCCTCATCGGACTCCTCTTCAAGAAGCTGAAGACTTTCCTCTACATTCTGCTTACAGTTTTTATACTCTTTATACGCCTCTACAATCGGAGCCAGATCACTCTGCTCCTTCATCAGTCTTCTGAACCGCTCCGGGTCATTTGCCACATCCGGTTCCTGAAGCTCACCCATTACTTCCTCATAACGGATGAGCAGGTCATCTAATCTGTCAAACATCTTTTCTATCCTTTACTCTTCTCTTTTACTCTTTTACTTCTTACATTTCTCTACTCAGTGTACACGCCACAGACGATGCGGTCAAGTCCTGCCAGATCCTTTTTTACCACAACCTGACCGTACCCCGCTTTCGTCATCAGCTCCGAAACTGCTTCTCCCTGGTCATATCCAATCTCAAAGAGGAGGACTCCATTCTTCTGCAAATATGCTCTGCTTTCTTCAATGATCTTTCTGTAAAAAAACAGACCATCTTCTTTCCCGTCCAGTGCAAGAAACGGATCATGCAGCCTGACTTCCTCCTGGAGTCCGCTGATCACAGAGGTTTTGATATACGGTGGATTGGAGACGATCATTCCAAAGGTTCCGTCCACCTGTTCAAACAAATCGCTTTCCAGAAGTTCTGCCATACTTTTATTTCCGGTTTCTTCCAGCAAATCCAGATTTTCTTCTGCAATGCGTAAAGCAGCTTCTGAAATATCTGCACCGGTTCCCTGTATCTGTATTTTTTCTTTTGCGGCATAATACAGGATACTGATCAGGATACACCCCGACCCGGTACATAGATCGAGCATTCGGACGGTCTCCTTTTCCTTCGGGACTTTTCCCTGTTCCAGCCGCTTCAGGGCTTCTTCCACCAGCACTTCCGTGTCCTGTCTTGGAATCAGGACATCTCCGCTGACCCGGAATCCAAGCCCCATAAATTCCTGTACTCCTGTAATATGCTGCAAAGGGATATGCTCTGCCCTCAGATTCACCACTTTTTCATATTCCTGTGCCACGCTTTGTTCCATCCTGCGATCCGGCTCCATATAATAATGTGCCTTATCCACACCTGTGACAAATTCCAGCAGATACCACGCATCCAGTCCTGCCTCTTCGATTCCCGCCTGCCGGAGCCGCTCTTCTCCTTCAGCATACATCGCTCTGAGCATCCGCATTTCGTCTTGCCCACCGGCCTTTTCCCTGCACATTACAGATTCTCCTTCTGCCAGTTCTTCCAGTCAAAGACTGCCTCAACTGCCCGGATTCCCACTTCGATCATATCATCATCCGGCTCTTTGGTCGTCATGTTCTGAACCCACATTCCCGGTCTGCTCAGTAAGTTCACAAAGGGATTTTCACTGTTTCCTGCAAGTTTAATGATCTCATAAGATACCCCGGCGATCACCGGAAGCAGTGCAAGCCGGATCAGGACTCTTGCGATCTGTGACTGGGCGGTGATAAAAAAGCAGAAAATAATACTCACGATCATGACAAAGAACAGAAAACTCGTCCCGCAGCGTTTATGCTGTCTGGAACTCTTCCGCACATTCTCCACATTCAGTTCCAGTCCATGCTCAATACAGTTAATGCATTTATGCTCTGCTCCATGATACATAAACGTTCTCTGAATATCCTTCATCCGTGAGATCAGTGCAATATATAGTAGGAATAATCCGACACGGATCAGTCCTTCGCAGACAGTCATGACCATTCTTGAATCGGTATAATGCTTTACCAGCCCACTTAAATAATAAGGAAGCACCATGAATAATCCCGCCGCTATGATCACCGAAAGAACTACGGTCAGGTTCATCATGATCTTTTCATTTTTTTCCCGTTTCTTCGCTTCAGCTTCTGTCAGAAGCTCCTCTTCTTCCTCTTCAAAAAAACTTGCTGAAAAAGTCAGCGTCTTCATTCCAAGGACAAGAGAATCCACAAAATTAAAAATGCCTCTGATAAAAGGGATCTTCAGAGGTGTCTTCCATGGAATGATACTTTTGTACTGCCGGATATCCACTTCGATATCCCCGTCCGGTTTCCTGACTGCAACAGAGTATCTTCCGCCGTTCCGCATCATGATCCCCTCCAGCACTGCCTGTCCACCTATATTCGATGATTTCATATATTTTCTCCTAACTGAAAAGATCCCATGGATCTTTTTGTCGTATGCCTGACAAAAAAAGAAGCTGAGATGATTCCACCTCAGCCTCCGATCTGTTGCTCTTATTTAATACCATATTTCTTGTTGAACTTATCAACACGGCCACGAGCCTGTGTAGCCTTCTGCTGACCTGTATAGAATGGGTGGCACTTGGAGCAGATTTCTACGTGGATGTTCTCCTTTGTAGATCCTGTTACAAAAGTGTTCCCGCAGTTGCAGGTTACAGTTGCCTGATAATAATTAGGATGGATTCCTTCTCTCATGA
>ENA-OURU01000969-OURU01000969.1-human-gut-metagenome-genome-assembly--contig:-NODE-969-length-40006-cov-7.039348_pt1 | contig 40006 bp, 37 predicted proteins | sample MGYA00242137_ERZ509064 | MGnify/ENA primary metagenome ERZ509064 (study PRJEB26280, sample SAMEA2338777) | human gut metagenome | biome: human gut; feature: human-associated habitat; material: faeces...
CCCTCTCCCTGCATCGTGTGGACTTGCCGGCACTCTGCCGGTCGATGCGGGAGGAGGCAGGACTGCCGGAACTGGAGGGAATGCAATGACACCACAACAAATCCAGAAGAAAGAATGGCTGCAAAGATATTTACATGAAATGCAAAAGCTAGAAGCCATGCGTGAATGCATGGAGTACACTGAGGAAGAATGCTCCATTGCGGAGCAGGACGCGGAGCGAACCAAAGGTGAGATCAAGCGATGCATTGCCACTGCTGGAGAGCCGGAACTGGAAGCTGTCTTGATACGGCGGTATCTTGACTTCCAAACATGGGAGCACATTGCCGAGGATATGCATTACTCATTGCGCACGATTTACCGCCGACATATGGAGGCAATTGATAAAGTTGTCACTTAATGGCACTTAATGCCCTTGTCAAGCAACTCTTTTTTTGCTAAAATCAAATCAGAATTGGATAAACCGGTGCGATTATGTGCCGGTTTTGTGCTTATCGGAGGTGGAACACGCATGAAGAAACGTGGGCGAAAATGCTTGTACGAAACAACGGTGAAGCCGAGATTCCCGGAAATTCGTGAGTGGCTGCAAAGTGGAGCTACCGAAAAGCAAATTGCCGACAATCTCGGTATTGCGTGCTCTACTTTTTACAGATACAAAGCGGAAAAAAAGGAATTTGCGGAGCTTATAAAAAATGGGCGGCAAGCGTTGATTTTACAGCTTAGAGGTGCGATTGTGAAAAGAGCAATCGGTTTCACCTACACAGAAAAGAAGCGATACAAGAAAAAAGACGAAACTGGTGCTGTGTGCGAGTATGAAGAGGAAACAGAACGGCAAGCTTTGCCGGATGTTGCGGCGCTTAACTTGTGCCTAAAAAACTACGACTCGGAAAATTGGGCAAATGACCCGCAGGCTCTGGAAATGAAAGAAAAAGAATTGCAACTCCGGCGGGAAATCGCAGAGTCAAGCGGATGGTAAAGAGGTGATATTGTGTCTGTATATGGCGTGAAAGAAAACAAATGCTTGGAGGATTTGTCTGCGCTTGTGCTTGAAATGCAAAACATCAAGGATACACAAAATATCATCCTGAGCAGAATCAGTGAACTGGAAGGTCGAGTTGCTGTAGAACAGGGAACAATGAATGCAGCCGGCACTCTGAAATGGACGTTATACTGTAGCGGTAAGTTTGAAATAAGCGGAACTGGAAACACAGATGAATATGACAACCTCTCCTCATACACACCGATATATGGCATCGATGGTGTAAATGAAGTGTTTGTAGCAGATGGAGTTGGAGCAGTGAATACTGGAGCAGTTGCATTTGAAAGTTCCTCTCCGGTTTCTTTATCTGTCAATTGTATCACAATTGGTGATGCAGCTTTTACCGGTGATTGGACAAATTCGATCACAATCGGAAGACAAGTTAAAAGCATCGGGGCAAATGCGTTTCTTGGTGCTGGCACAAAGTATCATGCAGGGCAAGTGTCAAGCGCTCCGACTCTCAGGTATATGGGGACAATGGCAGAGTGGAAAAAGATAACGCTTTCCGCCGGCTGGAATAGCAACGCATATTTCAATGGAGATCAAGTCGTGTGCACAGATGGGACGGTGGCAATTTGATGGATAAGTTGCAAGCGTTCTATAAGTCGAAAAAGTGGGAAGCGTTTGTCAAACAGTTGCGCATAGATCGTGCATCTGCGGATGGGTTTGTGATCTGTGCGCATTGCGGTAAGCCAATCGTAAAAGCTTATGATTGCATTGCACACCACAAGCAAGAACTCACGTTGCTCAATGTTGACGACAGCATGGTATCTCTGAATCCAGATAATATCATCTTTGTGCATTTTAGGTGTCATAATGAGATACACAAGAGATTTGGATTTGGAGGAAAACCGCACGGCGTAGTCAAGCAAGTGTACCTTGTATATGGCGCTCCGTATGCAGGTAAGCATACATGGGTTGATAGGGTTGCAGATGACAGTGATATCATTGTAAGTTACGACAGATTGTGGCAGTCTATTCGCCATGGAAATGGGAAGCCAAGAGCACTGACAGATAATGTATTTGGCTTGTATGATTGCCTGATAGATATGGTCAAAGTGCGGCGTGGCAGGTGGCACAGTGCATATATCATTGGAGGATTTCCATCAAGCGGACAAAGAGAACGGACGGCAGAGGTGCTTGGTGTTAATAAATCGGTGTTCATTGATACACCGATGGAAACATGCTTGGTTCGTGCAAAAGCGGCTGGTGCAGAAACACAGTATATCCAAGATTGGTTTGAAAAATACTCCCCCCCTACCCAGCTGAAAAAAATGCCCAAAGGGGATTGCATAGGGAATACGTAATTTTCGCAGAAAGTGAATTTTTGAGATTTTCCCAAAAGTTTTTTCTGAAATTTTGAAAAGCGAGGGGCTGGCGTGACAAGAGAAGAAGAATTGCGGAAACTGGCAGACGGTTTGGAGGAATCTGTGAGAACGGTCGTATCCGAACTGATCGGCGAAATCGTTTTTCTGGAACTGAAGCTGGAACAGCTGAAACAGCTCCCTTTTATTGAAACAAATCCCAAAAACCAAAATCAGCACAGAGAAACATGTGCGGCGAAGCAATACAAAGTGTTATTGCAGCAATACAATAACTGTATCAAGATTGTTTTGAGTGCGATTGGAAAATGCGATGAAACAGAGGAATCACCACTGCGGCAGTATCTGAATCAGATGAGAAAAAATAATGTCTAATTACCTACTAGAATACCGAGAAGCAATCGGGAGTGGCGAAATAATTGCAGGTGCTGAACTTATCACAGAACTTGATAATCTCATCGCCGATATGAGAAACCCTCGGTATATATATGACACCACAGATGCAGAAACACGAATAGACTTTATGGAAAACTGCATCCGGCTAACAAAGTCTCCTTTTTACGGGAAGCCGATGAAACTCATGAAGTGGCAAAAAGCGTTTATCGAAGTGGTTTATAGTTTTAAATTTGCTGATAAAACGTATATTGATCCCTCTGGGTTTGAAAGACACATCGATCGTTTCCAGAAAATCGTGTTGCTGATCGGCAGAAAAAACGCAAAGAGTGAAACCTGCTCCGGATTGACCTTGACAGAATCGATTGTGGGCAATGAGGGTGCCGATCTTGTTTGTTCCAGCAATGATGATTCTCAGGCATCTATTCTTTACGATGCCATCGACACAATGCGCTTGATGATTGACCCAAATCAGCAAGATACACGGAAAAATCAGCGATGCATTCGTATCCTTGCGACAAACTCCAAGATTTTTAAGCTGTCTGACAGAACAAGAAACAAGGAAGGGCGTAACATCGATTTTGCTGTAGTGGACGAAGTTCATGAAATGAAAACGAACATTATTTTGAAATCGATAGAGCAGTCACAGAGTCTGAAAGACAATCCGAAGCTTATTATCATTACAACGGAGGGCTTCGTTGTAGACGGAGCTCTGGATGAGATTTTGAGAGATTGCAGGCGAGTGATTCATGGGGAGGATACCGGAGTTGCTGCCGAACGTCTTTTGCCATGGCTTTATACGCAGGACAGCGAGCAGGAGGTATGGGCGGATGAGCGAAGCTGGCAGAAATCAAATCCATCGCTCGGAACCGTCAAGAAATGGGATTATCTTCGCACCCAGATTGATATGGCACGCAAAAGCAAGAGCAACAGAATCTTTGTGCTGTCCAAAGATTTCAATTTCAAGCAAAACAGCGTGCAGGCTTGGCTTGGCGTTGAGGACTATAAGTATGAGGCAGTTTATGATTTAGAAACGTTCCGCAATGCGTTGTGCTTGGGAGCGGTTGACTTGTCAGAAACCACGGATATGACAAGCGCAAAAATCCTGATCTGCAAAAAGGGAATGAAAACCAAGTACATCCATTCTCACTATTGGATACCGGAAAGCAAGCTGGAAAACTCAGACGATACAGAAGCAGGAGCAAAGTATAAAGAATGGGCAAAGCAAGGGCTTCTCACAATATGTGATGGCAATGACATAGACCTGACACTCGTTGCAGACTGGTTTTTCCAGCTATACAAAGAGTATGGATTTCGGCTTTACAAATGCGGATATGACGTTCGCTTTTCAAAAGAGTTTTTGCGGCGCATGGAAGAGTATGGTTTTGAAAGCGAACTTGTGCTGCAAAACAAGCTGACACTGTCGAATGCAATGAAACTATGCGAGGCTGATCTGAAAGCAAGAAATGTGAATTACAATCAGAATGAAATTGATGCTTGGTGCTTTGGGAATGCAGCCATGGAGATGGACAACCTTGGGAACGTACAAGCTGTAAAAGTGGACGGGCAGCCATCGAAGAGAATCGATGGAGCTGTCACGCTGATTATCGCATACGAGATGTATCGGCGGTATAGAAGCGATGTAATGAGGTGATGAAATGGGGCTGTTTGATAATTTCAAGAAAAAGTACGAGGAAAAGAAGCGCAATGCTTTGTATGCCCGAATGATGAACGGACAAGCTCCCATTTTTTCGCAGTTCGGCAACAACATTTATGCTTCGGATGTGGTGCAGCAGGCGATCTCGTGTATCGTGCGGGAAATCTCGAAGCTCAATCCAACACACGTCCGAATTGTTGGTGGCGTAGACAGTATCCCGCAGGACAGTAGCATTCAGGATGTGCTTGATAAGCCAAATGAGATCATGTCGACCTCTGACTTTTTGGAAAAGATCGCATGGAATCTCTTCTTGAATTATAACAGCTTTATTTTGCCAGTCAGGGAAAACGGAAAGCTTACAGCACTTTATCCCATTCAACCAAGTACAGTAAGCTTTTTCGAAGACCCAACAGGCAATCTTCTGATAAAGTTTCATTTTAACAATGGATATGTATCCGACTTTATCCGATATGATGATTTGATTCACATTCGGCTTAATTTCTCAGTGAATGATTACATGGGAGGCAACGAACTCGGTCAGCCAGATCACAGTTCTCTGCTTGAAACACTGAAACTGAATCATATTCTTTTGCAGGGTGTCGGGAAAGCATTAAAAAGCAGTTTCGCTGTGAATGGTATTGTGAAGTATAACACAATCATCGATGATGGAACTGCCGAAAATTCCATCAAGGAATTTGAAAAAAAGCTGAAAAATTCGGAAAACGGCATCCTTGGAACTGATTTAAAATCAGAGTTTATTCCGATTCAAAGAAATCTCCAAGTCGTTGACCCAGACACTTTGAAGTTTATTGATGAAAAAATTTTACGGAATTTTGGCGTTCCTCTTTGCATTTTAACCGGAGATTACACAAAGGAGCAATATGAGGCATTTTATCAAAAGACGCTTGAACCGATCGTCATAAAGCTTGGGCAATGTTTTACAAAAGGAATTTTTTCAAGCCGTGAAAATCTTGGATATGGAAACAAGATTGTTTTCTATGCGGAAGAGCTGATCTTTATGACAACCACGCAAAAACTTGAACTTGCAAAAATTCTTGGCGATCGAGGGGCGGCATATGATAACGAAATTCGTGTGATGTTTGGTATGCGTCCTTTGCCGGAACTCAACGGAAAAAGAAAACAGTCGCTGAACTACATTGACACAAGCATTGTGAATGATTATCAAATGCAGAACCTTGGCGTCGGAGCAATACAGGAGGGTGATGGAGATGGGGAAAGTTAAAAAAGAGATGCTTCGCAGAAATTATGCGTTTGAGGTACGTGCAGAGCAGGATGAGAAGCATGGAGCAATCATTACTGGAACTCCTATTGTGTACGAATCCAAAACGGATCTTTTTGATTTCTTCGAGGTTATTGACATAGGGGCGCTAGATCATGCAGACCTTACGGATGTGCGCTTCCTTGTCAATCACGATACAAGTAAAATACCGCTGGCACGCAGCAGGAGAAACAATGACAACTCCACCATGCAGCTTTGGGTTGATAAAGATGGCATGAAAATTCGTGTTGATCTGGATATTGAAAACAATGCAGAAGCAAGAGCGTTGTACTCTGCTGTGCAGCGTGGCGATATTTCTGGGATGTCTTTTATGTTTGCCGTTGACTCGGACACATGGGACGACCTTGATTCGGATAAGCCGACACGGCATATCCGAGCGATAAGTACCGTTGTTGAAGTATCTGCCGTAACTTTTCCGGCGTATGAAGATACTGAGATACAAGCACGTGACAAAAAGGCGTTGGAGAATGCCAGAAATGCGCTGGATAGCGGAAAACGTGCAAAATCAGTGGACACTGATGCAATCGAATTGGAAAGAAAGAGACTTGAAAACTTTTTTATGGAGGCAAGAAGATGACTTTTAGAGAGTATCTAAAAAAGATTATCAAGGAGAAGCAGGAAAAAATCAACAATTTGCACGAGCGCTCTAAGGCGTCGAACGATGTGAATGAGCTGCGTTCTCTTGGCGAAACATTGGAGCAGGTCCTGAAAGAATTGAACGATGCCAAGACCCAGCTGGAACAGCTGGATGATAAGGATGATGACAAGGACAAGGGCGATGGCGCAGGAAACAGTGCAAGCAGCCAGGATACTAATGACGGAAATGCAAGAGCAATCGCACTTGGCTCTTATGGCACACGCAGTGTGATTCCCAAGGAGGATAATATTGAAAAGCGTGTTGCGTTTGCGAACTTTGTGACCCGTGGCACTCCGATTCCTCAGGAAATGCGTGATGCAACAGCAACGTCTGACACTTCGAATGCAATTCCTGAGAACCTCGTCACTTCGATCATTGAAAAAATTGATGCAATTGGCATGATTCTTCCGAGAATCACACGGACAAGCTTTCCTGTTGGTCAGAAGATTCCGGTAGACAGCGTCAAGCCTACCGCTTCTTGGGTCGGCGAGGGTCAGGGTTCTTCCGTGCAGAAGAAGAGCACTCTGGGGGCAATTGTATTTGGTGCATTCAAGCTGCGCTGCGAGATTGGCATGACGCAGGAAGTCACAGTACAGACCATTTCTGCGTTTGAAGCACTGTTTGTAAAGCAGGTAGCCGAAGCGATGGTGAAAGCAATTGAAGGAAAGATCGTATCTTCCGATGACGGCACATCCGGAAACCCGAAGGGCATTCTGTACAACGCAAATGAGAGTACAGCTCCGGATAAGGTAGTCAAGATTGCAGCCGGCAAGAATGGTCATCTGGATTATCAGACACTGTGTGACATGGAAGCAGAACTGGAACAGCAGTATGAGAATGGTGCTGTATGGTTTATGACCAAGAAAACATACATGGCTTTTGTGTCTATGACAGACAGTGTTGGTCAGCCGATTGCACGCATCAACTACGGCATCAATGGCAAGGCAGAACGCACACTGCTTGGCAGAGATGTATTGCTGTGCGGTGATTACATGGAGAGCTACACCGAGGACACGATTGCTGCGGACAAGGTGGTGGCATTCTTGTTTGACCCGTCTGATTATGTGCTGAATACCAGCTATGATCTGGGTATCCAGTCCAAGATTGACTGGGATAATGAAGACCATCGCACGAAGGCTGTCATGTCTGTGGACGGTGCTGTTATTGACCGGCACAGTCTTGTAAAGCTGGTCAAGTCCGCAAAGTAAGGAGCATGAGAAATGGCAGATGCAGAAATTTTGGAAAGAGTCAAATCCGCGCTAGGAATAACCGGTGTGTTTCTGGATAACACGATCTCACTGTATATTGATGAAGTTGTTTGCTATATGCAGCACGCTGGCGTGAGTGATGACATGATCTCTGCGTCTGTCGGGCTTATTGCAAGAGGAGTTGCCGATTTATGGAACAACTCTTCCGGAGATGGCAAGCTGTCGCCATACTTCTATGATGGTGTAACGCAGAGAGCACTTTGCAGTAAGGCGGTGACGTGACATGTACCGTCCAAGTGCAATCAATGAACTCCGCACCGCAGTAAAACTGCTTGTCCCAGCCTACAAGAAATACAATGGCGTTGCAAAAAAGATGTATCCGAGCGATGGGGAGATTATCTTTGTAAACTGGAAAACTTACGGGGGAACAGAGTCGACTGTGAACGGTGTCGTGTCCATTGTGGATACGGCGCAGATTACAACGTGGTATCGACCAGATATTGCGGCGAATTGTCGGCTGCTCCGTGAAGATGGGAAAGTATATGAAGTCATCTCAGAACCGGAAAATGCGGATATGGGAAATCAATTTTGCACGTTTAAGGTGGAACGAGTAAAGGGAGGTGCTTGATGTGGCAAAGAATACGCTGACACTTGCCTTTGATGGATATGAGATACTGCAGGGGAAGCTGAAAGAACTTGGCGGCGATGTGCGTACCGCTACCGAAAAAGCGTTGAAGCAATCCGCAGAAATCATCGAATCCAACGTCAGTGCTGCTATCATTCCGCACAACCAAACGCATGAGACAGAGCAATCCATTATCCAAAACCACGAGGTGGAGTGGACGGATACTACTGCAGAAGTCAAGGTTGGTTTTGATATCAAAAACGGCGGATTGCCTTCTATCTTTCTGATGTATGGTACACAGTTGCATGGGCAGCCGTGCATTGCGCCGGATGAGAAGCTCTATGACGCTGTGTATGGAAAGCAGACAAAGAAGCAGATCAAAAAACTGCAAAAGCAGGTGCTTGATAAAGCAATTGAGGAGGCGATGGGTGAGTGAAAGCAGAGCTGGTGGAGTTGCTTGAAAGCATTGGCTATCCAGCATTTTTACAAGGCAGCTTAAACAAGGATGAACCGTATCCGGGGAGCTTTTTCACATTCTGGAATTTTAACAATCCAGAAAAGGCGTTTTACAACAATGACGCATCACGCTGTGCATGGGGATTTTGGGTGTACTTTTACTCAGATGACCCGCAGAAAGTAGAAGAAGTACCGGAGCAGGCAAGAAAACTTTTGAAATCCCATGGTTGGGTTATGGATGGGAAAGCACATGACATTTCCGTAGATCGCCCAACACATACAGGAGCTTACTTTACAGCATATAAGCTGGAAGAATATGAGGAGGAATCTTAATGGCTGACTCTAAGATCAGTGGAAAGGTCGTTGAATTTCGTGGCTGCGATAATCTTGTGATCGCAGAAGTCACGGCAGATGATAAGGAAAACGAGTACACAGCAGGCGCAGTTGAAGTGCTTGCCCCTGTCGCAACTGTGTCCAAGACGGTTGATAACTCGACAGAAACACATTTTTATGACAACACGGGCATGCTGAACATCCGCTCTGAGGGCTCTGACGAAGTGACGCTGACTGTCCCCGTGCTCTCGCTGATCAAGCTGGCAAAGCTGATTGGCAAGACGGTAGACGAGGAAACGGGTGCTTTTATCGATGGTGACGCCGAGGAGAGATACTTTGCACTTGGGTATCGTCTCAAACTGACGGATGGCACATATCGCTATGTATGGCGTCTCAAAGGTACATTCAGCATCCCCGATGAAACCAGCGAAACGGAAAACGACGGAACAGATACAAACAATCAGGAGCTTACCTTTACTGGAATCAAGACAATCACAGTATTTAAAAAGGATAATAAGCGTGCAAAGGCTGTTGTACTCGATGAGCGAGATGGCAAGTGCGATCTGACAAAGTTCTTCGATAAGGTTCAGACACCTGACACGATTTCTGCACTGAAGAAGTCTGCCTAAGTCTTATGCGGGGGCTTCTCCCCGCAATACATAATCTATAAATGGAGGTACACAAAAATGAAACTTACATTGAAAATTTATTCCGGAAAGAAAGTGGAGAAGACGTATGAGGTAGAAACCGTGGACTTCTCTTTCGGCTTGATCGAAGATGTGTTGGATGTGCTGGACTTCGAACACATGGAGTCTAAGGCTGATATTGGCGTAATGATCGTAAAGGCATCTAAGCAGTTGAAGCCCTTCCTAAAAGAGATTTTTGATGGCGTGACAGATGAGGAAATTCGTCATACGCACATCCAAAATCTGATCGAGGTATTCCGTGGTCTCTATCATTATGCGGAAGTTGAACTTGGCTCGGCTGTAAGCGGTGGCGAAAAAAACTAACAGCGGGCGAGCCAACGCCCGAGACATTATACCAACTGCTTTTTGACCTAAACACAAACTTGTGTGATCGATTTCCTGCGCTTGATCCGTTTCGGGTACGCACACAGAGCTTCCATGATGTTTTGGCTGTGTATAAACGGCTCTATGATCAAAACAAACGAAAAGGGAAGCAGGAATGTGTTCAAAAAAACGGTGTGATCAGAAGACCGGCGCAAAATGATGACTGGTGCTAAGGGGGCGAAGCGATTTGGCAGAAGAGAATTATACTGCGAAATTCCGAGTCGATATCTCTGACTTGAAAAAGGGAATTGCAGAAGCAAATCGATCAATAAAAACAGCTGCTGCTGAATTCAAAAACGCTTCCGCTGGCATGGATGACTGGTCGAAGAATGCAGATGGTCTGACGGCGAAGATCAGGCAGCAGGAGTCGGTAATTGAAGCAGAAAAGAAGAAGCTTGATCTGCTGCGACAGCAGCTGGAACGGCTGACAAAGGCACAAGGAACTGGGAAGAGTGTTATCGAAGACCTCACCCGAAAATACAATGAAGCTGTACAGACCTATGGGAAAACAAGCAATGAGGCAAAAAAGTATGCCACGCAGCTTGCAAATGCCCAAAAGGCACAGGAACGCAATGCGAAAGCGGCAGATGATTTAAAGCTGAAAATCTTGAATCAGGATTCTGCCATAAAATCTGCAGAGCACCAACTGGAACAGTACAAGACATCTCTTGAAGAACTCAAAAAGACATCAGAGTACCTGAAAAAGAGACAAGAAGAGCTTACCGCTGAATATAAACAGGCTGTTCAGCAGTATGGTAGAACATCTACAGAAGCAAAGTCGTTAAAATCAGAACTCAAAAGCGTACGTGACGAGTTAGAAGATTCGAAAAAATCATCTGATGACTACGCAGAAGCGATGAAAAAAATGAGTGGCGGGATTGACGACGCTGCGAAGAAGATGGGGAGTGGCATTAGTGAAGCTGCGAAAGAAATGGGGCAGGGCTTTTCTGTTGCGAAAGGCGCAATTGCCACATTTATCGGGAACACCTTGTCAAATCTCACATCTGCCATCGGAAATGCAATTAGCAGTGTAGCAAGCCTTGGTGCAGAAACACGGGAATATCGCACAATTATGGGGAGCTTGCAGAACTCTTCCGAACGTGCAGGATATTCAACAGAAGAAACCGCAGAGACTTTTAAGCAGCTGAATGGCGTGCTTGGAGACACACAAAGCGCTGCCACGACTACTGCAAACTTGCAGGCAATTGGGCTAGAGCAAAGTCAGTTAAAGGACCTGACAAACAGTGTTATCGGTGCTTGGGCAAAGTACGGAGATAGTATCCCGATTGATGGACTTGCAGAGGCAACGAATGAAACGATTAAAGTTGGACAGGTTACTGGTACTTTTGCAGATGCGCTAAACTGGGCGCAGATGTCAGCGGATCAATACAGAGATGTACTTAGCCGCAATCAAAATGCGCTTGCGGCTTTTAACACTGAGATGGATGATTCTGGGAACATCGAGGATGCGTACAGTGCTGCGCTTGCAGCTTGCAGTGACCAGACAGAACGTGCAAACATTGTGACAAGCACTTTTGCAAGCATGGGGCTTGCTTCTGCCGGAAAAGCGTGGCAAGACACAAACAAATCCATTGTGGATGCCAACAATGCAGAAGCGGATTATGAAAAAGCCACGGCAAATCTAGGGCAGACTATTGAGCCGATCACAACAAAAATCAGAGCAGGATTTGCGCAAGTCGTCGAAAAAATCGTGGAGCTTGTGCAAAAGGCGGATTTTTCGAAGGTGGAGTCTGCGGTTGACACTGGTTTTTCATTCTTGATCAATACAGTTATTCCGAAAATTGTAGACGGCGTTACTTTCGTGGTTGACCACAAGGACAGTATTCAGTCTGCGATCAAACCAATTGCAGGACTTGTACAGGCGGCATTCACTTTTCTGATCACAACAGTTCTGCCAAAAATTAAAAATGGCATTGACTATGTAGTTGATCACAAAGACAGCATTATTTCCATGCTTACACCAATTGCAACTGCCGTCAAAAATGCCTTCTCTTTTCTGATTGATAAGGTCTTTCCTGCAATCGAAGCAGGGTTTGGCTGGATTATTGACCACAGGAATGAAGTGCTTGCTGTAATAGCCGGCATAGCTGCTGCATTTGTGGCGTTCAAGGCGGTTACAATCATCCAAGGCATTATCACAGCTTTTACAACACTGATTGGCGTGATAAAGTCCGTTGGCATCGCACAGGCAGCACTAAACGTTATTATGAGTCTTAACCCTGTTGGACTTATTGTTGCAGCGATTGCGGCACTTATTGCAATCTTTGTTGTTCTGTGGAACAAGTGTGATGGATTCCGAGAGTTTTGGATAAACCTTTGGGAGAAAATCAAAGATGTTTGCGGAACAGCATGGGAGGCAATCAAAAATTTCTTTGCTGCTGCGTGGGATAAAATCAAGGAAGTGTGGGACAAGGTAAAGCCATACTTCGAAGCGATTTGGGACGGAATCAAAAAGGTTTTCTCCGTTGTTGCCAAGGTCGTTTCTGGATATTTTAAGATGGCATGGAAAAACATCAAGGTTGTTTGGAATGTCGTTGTAAAATATTTCAAAACAATCTGGGAAAATATCAAATCCATTTTCGCTGTTGTAAAGGATGTGTTTTCCGGAGATTTTTCCGGAGCGTGGGAGGAAATCAAAAAGATATTTGGACGTGTCGGAGAGTTCTTCTCCGACGTCTGGGATAGCATCAAGCAAATCTTCGCAAATATTGACGAGTTCTTTGGCGGAGCGTTTTCAAAGGCTCTTGATAAAATCAAGGGCGTGTTCCAGTCTATCGGTGATTGGTTCCAAGATCACGTGTGCCAGCCAATCAAAGATAAATGGGAAGATTTAAAGAACGCATTTAAAACGGCAGCAAACTGGGTGAATGACAATGTATTTCAGCCCATCAAAGATTTTTTCCAGTCTGTAGTAGATTTCTTCCGCACAGCGTTTGAAATCATTGGGCAGCTCGCAGAAGGCTGTTGGATTCTGATCAAAACAGTGTTCGGAGTTGTAAAGGATTGGTTCCACGATAATGTCATCCAGCCGATTGCGGACAAGATAACCACTGCAATCGATAATTTTAAAACCAATATGTCGGCATTATGGGATGGTATCATTGCCGTTTGGACAACTGTTTCAAGCTGGTTCAAGACAAATGTTATTGATCCAGTAGTAACAGCATTTACAACTGCATGGGAATCGATAAAATCCGGGGCGGAATCGTTATGGAATGGCATTGTTGCAATTTGGATAACGGTGACAAGCTGGTTTAGCGAGAATGTCATAGAGCCTGTCAAAAAGCTCTTTACTGCCATGTGGGAAAAGCTTAGAGAGGGCGCATCGAATACATGGAACCGCATCAAGAGCATTTGGAGTGCGGTAACAAATTGGTTTGACACAAGGATTGTAAAACCAGTAAAAAATGTGTTTACAGACATGTGGAATAACCTGAAGAATGGTGCATCAGATGCATGGACGGGAATTAAGAATGTTTTCTCGCACATTGCGGATTGGTTCAAAGATAAGTTCTCGCAAGCATGGCAAGCAGTTAAGGATGTATTTTCCACCGGCGGTGAAGTGTTTACCGGCATTGTCGATGGCATCGAAGAAGCATTTAAGAATACCGTCAATGCGATTATCAATGGTATCAATCATGTCATTGCGATTCCGTTTAATGCGATCAACGATGCTTTGGATACCATCCGGAACGTGTCGATTGCAGGAATCCATCCTTTTGATGGGCTGATTTCTCGGTTTGATGTGCCACAGATTCCGCAGCTTGCAAAGGGCGGTATCGTAAACAAGGCGACGTTGGCGCAGATTGGTGAAGATGGTGAAGAAGCAGTTCTGCCGCTTGAAAAGAACAAAGCGGGTTTGAAAAAAATCGCATCGTTGCTTGCAAAAGAGATGGGCGGATTTGGCAGAGGTTATCAATCCGGCACACATGGTGGAACTGTGTATAATTTCACACAGTATAACAACAGTCCGAAAGCACTGTCTAGATACGAATTGTACAGACAAACCAAGAACCTGCTTAGAGCAAGAGGTGATGCATAATGTTTTGCTTAAAAGTTGAGAATGCCAGAGGTGAAATCTTTGAGCTTACTCATGATACCAAAAATTATGCCATCGTACATGTAGACGGACTTACTCCACCGAAATCATTGATAAACACAAGCGTAGGCGGTGGGATGGACGGGACTTTTTACAACTCTGCTAGAGTGGATCAAAGAAACATTGTCTTAACGGTGGTGTTCAATGGCGATATTGAGGGGAATCGCCAACGCTTGTACAAAATGTTTCCGCAGAAATCGCCGTGCATCATTTATTTTTCCAATGCAAATCGCAATGTGAAAATAACTGGATATGTAGAGGCGATGGAAGCAGACCTCTTTGTGCAAAGAGAACAGATGCAGATATCACTCATATGCCCTAGACCTTTTTGGGAAAGCCTTGAGGTGCTATATCATGAGTTGTCCCGCATCACAAAACTTTTTGAGTTCCCGTTTGCCATTTCTACGCCTATTCCGTTTTCGGAGATACTTTCCACACCTTTATGCACCATCAAAAATGACGGTGATGTGGAGTGCGGATGTGTGATCACTGTTGAGATATCAGATGCGGTAAGCGATCTTAAAATATACAACATGACGACCGGAGAACTATTCGGGTTTGATTATAACTTTATCGCTGGTGATGAAGTAACGATCAGCACTGTATCAGGCAAAATGGGTGTGTCGATGAAGCGAAGCGGTGAAACGATTAACATGCTAAATTATGTGACATCTGATTCAAGTTGGTTTCGCCTTGCTCTTGGGGATAATGATTTTACATTTCGGTCAAAGGGCGGCGCTGACGACGTGAGAATCAAGTTTGCAACATCAATTTTGTATGGAGGAGTATGATGGTACTTTATGTGTGGCAGTACATCAATGGAATATATCAGAAAACAGCGCTCATTGATTATTCATCCTCCGTGATATGGGTGCAGCGATTTGTAGATGCAGGAGAGTTTGAATTGTATGTCCCAGCATCTCGAAAGCTTCTGGAACTTTTCACCGACCAGACGATATTGACAAGAGCAGGAGATGATGAGAATGCGATGATTTTTGAAAAGATGTCATTGACAACGGATGATGAGAACGGCGACTATCTAACGATTACCGGTAGGTCTATCGACAGCATTATAGAGCGCAGGATTGTGCCGAAACAAACAAGCTTTACAGGCACGGCAGAAAATTGTATTCGAAAGCTTCTCACGGAAAATATCATCTCTCCAAGCGATTCGAATCGAAAAATTGATATCTTTTCTCTCGGCAATACAAATGGGTTTTCGGAAAAAATTGACAAGCAGGTAACTGGAAAGAATCTCTTTACGACAATCAAAGAGATTTGCCAAGCAAATGAATACGGGTTCAGATGCCGTTTTGTTGGCGGCAGAATCGTTTTTGAGCTGTATAAGGGGACAAATCGAAGTACCCAGCAAACACTTGTGCCACCGGTTATCTTCTCTCCGCAATTTGAGAACCTTGGGAAAACAGAATACACAAGAGACACCACATCCTTGTATAATGCTGTGTATGTTGCCGGAGAGGGGGAGGGGAAAGATCGTGTAATCGTGAAGCAAACGCTGGTACACCGTGAGGGACTGTATCTGAGGGAACTGTGGGTGGATGCACGAACAACATCAAGCAACGCAGAGGAAACGCTGTCACCGGCAGACTATCGGATTTTACTCGGCATGCAGGGCGCAGAGGAATTGGAGAGCACCAAAGAAACCGTTGAGTTTTCTGGTGAGATGCTGGATGTGAATCAGCATCGCTACGGTGTTGATTACAACTTAGGCGATAAAGTGTCAGTTGTTAATGAATATGGTATCAAAGGAACAGCGATTGTAACAGAAATTACAGAGGTCGAGGATGAAAACGGCTACAAGATAGTTCCGACCTTTTCAGAATGGAGTTGATAAAATGGCAGTAAAGTTTGGCTTTTTTAATTCGGTGAACCATGACCGGCAGTATGATGCGGATGACATCTCAAATTATTATCTCAAACTGATTTCCAACGGCGTTTTTGCAACACCATCGGACAATATGCAAGTACAGGCATCGCAGAGCATGACAGTGCAGGTAAATGCGGGATGGGGATTCATCAACTGCAAGTGGATTGACAACAATTCGCCTTATTTGCTGACTTTGGCAGCTGCCGACGTAGCACTTAACCGTATTGACAGAGTTGTACTGCGTCTCAACCCGCAGGAGGCGAAGCGAAACATTGAGATTGCTGTAAAGCGTGGCACGACTGCCCAAACACCCACTGCGCCTGCTCTGACTCGTGAAGATGGTGGTACATGGGAACTCTCTCTCGCACAGATTTATGTAGGTGCAGGCGTAACTGAAATCACACAAGCGAAGATCACCGACGAGCGCCCGAAAAAAGATGTGTGCGGCTGGGTTACAGGGTTGATCGATCAGATCGACACAACAGAGCTTTTTGCGCAGTATGACAATGCTTTTTGGGCATGGTTTAATAAAATCAAAGAAACGGTTGCCACATCAACGCTTATCCGTCGGTATACGCAAAAATATGTGACTACTGGTATAACAGAGCGTGTGCCGATCCAGATACCGCAGTACAATGATGCGCTTGATGTTGTGAATGTCTATGTGAATGGCATGAAGCTTACTCCGATTGATGATTATACCATCGACAGCAAGTGGATTGTGCTGAAAAGCAAGCTCGACGTCATCGGAACGCCGGTGGAGATTGAAATCTTAAAGTCTGTAGATGGCTCTAAGGCGGAAACAGTCATTGAAAAAGTGGAACAGCTTGAAGCTGAGGTGCAGGAGTTACAAAGCACACAAACGACAGCAATATGCGATGTGTCACGCCCTTCGAATGATTATTATGTCACTTTTGAAGATAGCAGTGGTAAGAAGAAAAAGATATCCACTAATCCAGTTGTATCTCCTTGGTCACAACCATATACAATTGATAATCGTGCTCCAACGTACTCTGGCGGATTGGTTTGGGCAGGATGTGATCCTGTAAAGGGAACGCCAACTGAAAGTGAACTAGTTTGCATAAGAGATATCCAGGTAGAATTTGCGAATAGTTTTGGGAGCATAGTTACCTTCAATGAAGTTGGAGCAAACAAAATCTTTAGCCTTAAAAGCGGAGCTGAATTTCGAAAATACACTGGTAGTAGCACGTATGCAATTGTTGAATTTCAAGACAAATCTGGTACGGTTGCTTTACTGGATGATATTCCCGCAGCTGCCACAGAAAGCCAAGATGGCTTACTGACGGCGGGAGACAAAAAGAAATTAGACGATATCCCATCGACGTATTTGCCTGTGTCCGGCGGTGTAATGACCGGCGACCTCAACACCGCAGCCAATCAAACAGAGATCATCGTCAGCGTCACCAAATCAAACAGCGCATCGCCTACTGTTGTTGCCGGCGGTATCATGGAAGCAAATGGGTCAATGATTGATCAAGTGCCTTTGTGTAAATCGTTTATCGGGACATATAAAAATACATCGAGCAGCACGTACTATAACATCATTTCTACACGTCACAGAAATGGGTATGATGACGGCAATAGGCGAGGGATGATTATATATTCCGATATGGAAGCTGCCGGGAATCTACGCTGGAATAAGCAGGGCACAGGCGGCGTATGGCAGGGCGTGCGTACGTTACTGGACAACGTCAACTTTGCTGGCACAATATCCACACAACTGACAACAGAGAATCTGGACAGTTTAGCAATGGAATTGTTCACGCTATACTATGCAGACACGAAAAACACCTGCACAAACACACCTGTTGCAGGCTATCCATTCTTGTTGCTTGCAAGCCGTATTTCAACTTCAGCAAAATTCCAAGTTGCATTTTATCCGCATAACAATAAAATTTATATGAGAAGCTTGGCTTCTGGTGCGTGGTCGGCATGGTCGGCGCTTACATCTGCGGCGAGTGCAACAAGTGACAGCACCGGAGGACAGCCGACAGCATGAAAGGGTGATTTAACATGAATGTATTGGAAACGTATCTTGCTAAGATTGCGGGAGAGTATGATGGTGATCTGCCTGGGGCAGACAGCCGATTGACAGAACTGTTGGCGAAAATCGCAGAGAACAGCGGTGGAGGTGGTGGAAGCGCAGAAACCGATACTGGTTGGGTGACAATTGAAGGGATGACTGATTATTCAGACGGAGCTGTTGAACCTGTTCTGAAAGGAAGAAGAATTGGTGACCATGTTTTTTACGACTTGACTTTGACTGTAAAGAAAACGTTTACGATTCCGAGTGGCGATGATTATACCATGCACTTTGAGATGCCGAGCGACGCCAGAACAGAGCAATTTCCGACTTTTATCGATCCATATAATAGAAAGCCAGATGCACGAGGCAGTGACATTTGCGAATTTGCTGTTGGCGGGCAGTACTTACAAACTTCTTCTGGGGATCGGCTTATGAAGCCCTGCACTCTTGGAATCTCTTATTTTCATTATAACAACGAATTTTATTCAACTCTTATCCCCACTGTCGGATATGTTGCAAGAATTAAATGGGACTTTTTTGTAAAGCCTGGAGGAGTAGACAATCAATTTTAAGAGGTGTGAATATTGGACTGGACAGAGATCATCACCGCCGGCATTGCAGCAGCAGGGGCTGTGGCAGGCTCTGCGCTGATGCAGAGCAAGACAACCGCAGTATTGAAAGAACGCCTTGACGCACTGCGGAAAGACGTGGAAGTGCTGTCAAGGCGTGTGGACAAGCACAACGGGGTGCAGGAGCGTGTCCTGCTCGCCGAGTGCAAAATCGAAGCACTGGAAAAGGAGCTGAAGAAATGAAAAATCGGAATTGGAAACAGTGGCTGAAAGCAGCCGGCATCCGGGCGGTCAAGACCATGGCGCAGACTGCTGTTGGCGTCATCGGCGTGGCTGCGGTGATGCAGGATGTTAGCTGGGTAATGGTTGGCAGCTCTGCGCTGCTGGCAGGCGTGCTGTCCGTGCTGACAAGCGTGGCGGGACTGCCGGAGGTTGAGGAGAACGCCTGAAAGGAGCTAGAAAAATGACGATTACCAATCAATATCTGACACACAATCGCCCGTACACCAAGCGGAGCCGTACCGATGCAATTGCGATGCACTGGGTGGCAAATCCGGGGACTTCCGCCGCAGCGAACCGAAACTACTTCCAGAACACTTCTACCGAGGTGTCTGCCAACTACATCATTGGCTTAGTCGGCGAGGTGATCTGCTGCATTCCGGATAACGAGGTCAGCTGGTGCACCAATCAGGCGAACAGCTACACCGTAAGCATTGAGTGCTGCCATCCGGATTGGACTGGCAGATTCAATGGCGCAACCTACAAGTCCATGGTAGAACTCACAGCAAGCTTGTGCAAGAAATACGGGCTGCATCCGCTGAAAGGCGGTGTGATTCGCCATTTCGACGTCACAGGAAAGAATTGCCCCAAGTGGTTTGTGCCCAAGTCCAAGGGCGGTGCGGACACAGAGGATACCCAGCACTGGCATAAGTTTCTGGCGGATGTCGCAGCGCAGATGGGACAGGGCGCCGCAGCCACAAAACCGTCCGGCTCTGCCGCCACAAAGCTCCGCTACGACTGGATGCAGGGGCAGCGGGTGCAGCTCTATAAAGAGAAAACGCAGCTTTTCGCCAATGAATCTGCGACGACACCGGCTGGCTACCTGCCTAAGGGCACATACTACATCTATGACGGCAAGTGCTGCCGAAACGGGCGCTATCGTGTCACCACCAAGGCGGAGTACTGCGGCAAGATGCCGGCGGGAAAGTATGTCACCGGCTATGTGAGCGTGGATAATTTTCGGGAAGCGTAACGGATGGAACTGTGGTAGCAATGTAGAAAACCGGCGGTGCAGCAGGGGAAGGACCTTGTTTGCACCGCCGGTTTTTGTTTATATAAAAAAATCAGGAGCACCGTCGCAACGCCGCTCCCTTTAAAACTGATTCAGTTTTTATATTACATATATTATTATACCATCTCAGTGCTTAGAAGTCAACCATGTTGTGCAAGATGCTTAAATTTGCAACGAAAGATTGTGCTATTTGACGGTTGAAATTTTGCTTAAAATCGCATATAATAAATATATCACTTTTGGTGATGATTGATAGTGATCCCGTAGTAGTAGTTCTCCTCCATTATTCGAGGTTTAACGAGGCTACGGGTTTTTTTATGATATGAGGTGATTAAAAATGGAAAAACATGAAGTAACAACCGCCATTTTAGTCGATGGAGGGTTTTATCGCCGACGTGCATACTATTTTTGTGGGGAGAAGACTCCGAAAGAAAGAGCATGTGAATTATACGATTACTGCATACATTTACTACACAACAAAAATGAATACAGAAACTTGTATAGAATATTTTATTATGACTGCCCGCCTATTGAAAAGAATGTTTTTAATCCAATAACTAGAAAAAATATAGATCTTGGTAAGTCTGATGAGTACAAATGGGTAACAGAGTTTTTTCAAGAACTTAAAAATAAAAGAAAAGTTGCACTTAGAATGGGACGATTATCTGAAAATACACTTTGTTATAACTTGAAGTATGAGTCATTTAAAAAACTCTTAAACGGAACTATGAAAATTGCAGATTTGTCTAGTTCAGATTTAAAGTTGAATATAGAGCAAAAAGGCGTGGACATGAGGATTGGCATTGATATTTCATCTTTAGCATATAAAAAGCAAGTTCAACAGATAATACTTATTTCTGGTGATAGCGACTTTGTTCCAGCTGCCAAACAAGCAAGAAGAGAAGGCATAGATTTTATACTTGCTCCAATGGGAGCCACTATAAAATCAGATTTATTTGAGCATATTGATGGATTGATAAATAGAGGAATAAAAGCGGATAGCGAAAATTTGTAATTCAAAGAAGAAGTGATAGTACAAAACAGGAGATTTTTTGCTGCGTTGCTATTTTTACGCTGTTTTTTTGCGGAAATGTATGGTTGTACATAATACTGCTTGTTGACTCCCGCAACCATAACTGCACTGCACAAATGATACAATTGTGCAGTGCTTTCTTTTTGAAAAAACGCCGAAAATGCGTGTTTTTTCGGCTTTATCAAGCAAAAACAACCTGCTGTGGAGCACTTTCCCAGCAGGCTGTTTGCATTTTTGAAACAACAAAAAAACGATAGGGTAAAATAAAACGGTAGGTCGGGGTTATCGTTTTATTGTTGTAAAATCAAAATTAGAACCATAAAAAATGCCATGCTGGGAAAGCACATCTTCTCAGCATGGCATTTTGTTTCTATGAAATGTAGATTTCTTCGTAAAATCCGACCATTTATTTGCAGAAATTTCAGACAAAACAGCATCAAATCTGCTATCATTATAGCAGATTTTCAGAAAAAGTAAAGTATATATTTCTGAAAATTCATGAATAAATCATACGAATCGGAGAAAAAACAGGATTTTCCCTGTTTTGAACAGTCCGAAAACTTGTCAGGAGGGATTTCCAATGCCGAGAAGAGGCAGCAACATTTACAAGAGAAAAGACGGTCGGTTTGAGGGACGTGTTCCCATCGGTCATAAGGAAGATGGATCGCTGAAATACAAATTTGTGTATGCCAGAACGCTTTCTGAAGTAAAGGAAAAGATGGCACAATTTCAAGTCGTTTTGCAAAGTCAGCTGGTTTCTGCTTTGAAATTAACTGTGGCAGAGGCATCTCGTCAGTGGCTTTCCGCAGCAAAATTGCGTGTGAAACCGTCCAGTTATGCGCACTATGAAAACATCATTCGCAATCATATTCTTCCGGATCTCGGAACAAAATATCTCACGGATATGACAACGCATCAGCTGAATGATTTTGTCTATGAGAAACTGCAAAGCGGTCGATTATGCGGAACTGGCGGACTTTCCGCTCGGTTTGTACAAGACATTATGCGGGTTTACCACAGCATAGAACAGTATGCAGTGCAGGAGTATCACATTCAGGGAACGCATTTCACTATGCCAAAAGCAGAGAAAAAACAACTGGACGTGTTGTCTTCTGAAGAGCGAAAGAAGCTGGAGCAGTATCTACTGCAGACAGGACTGACCATTGATTTGGCGATTCTGCTGTGCTTGTTCACCGGTTTGCGTGTAGGTGAATTATGCGGCTTGCAGTGGAGCGATATTGACTTTGAAAACGGAACGCTTTCTGTAAAACGAACGGTGCAGAGAGTTTATCGAAATGGCTGTTCTGAGGTACTGATTGGCTCTCCCAAAAGCAGAACTTCTGTGCGGATAATTCCGGTTCCGTCCTTCTTGTTGACACTGCTGGAAAAGAAAAAGCGGCAGGATTTTTTGTACCTGATTACTGGAAAAAACAAACCGGCAGAACCGAGAACCATGCAGTATCGGTTTCAGAAAATCCTGAAACTTTGTGGTATCCGGAAGGTTCCATTTCATTTGCTTCGACACACTTATGCTACAGATTGTATTGCCCATGGGTTTGATGCAAAGACGCTGAGTGAATTGCTGGGACACGCTGATGCCAGTATCACTTTGAATCGATATGTGCATTCCTCTATGCAGATGAAGCAGGAATATGTAAAGCGACTGCAATTGACGGGATAATGTTTCGCCGTCAAAAAATCGTATGGAAAATGCAAAAAGTATCGGAAACAGCGTGACTTTTTAGGTTTGTATGGTCAATGGGCGGATTTTACGAAACAAAAATGCTTCTTTCCTTTTAGTATCTCCAGCGATAAACCATCTATTCTTCTTGCTTTTTGGGATTTTTTATGGTATTATGGAAATAGAGAGAGAAAGCTAAGAAAGGGGCATATTGCGTGATTCGCATAGCAGTAGTAGATGACAATGAAATGATTCGTAAGCAGGTTAAAAGATTTTTGAATACCTATGCCTTAAAAAATTCTGTAGTATTCGAAATCTATACATATGAAGATGGGCACTTGTTGACACTAGATATAAATCATGAGATGCATTTTGATTTAATCTATTTAGATATTAAAATGCCAATCCAAAATGGAATTTAAGTGGGACATTGGATTCGTGAAATCGCTCAGGATGAGTGGATGCAAATTGTATTTATTTCCGGAAAAGATGGCTATGATAGAAAATTATTCTCTATCAATTGTTTGGATTTTTTAAGTAAACCAATTTGCTATTCTGATTTAGAAAGGACAGTAAATCGATTTCGGAAATTAACAAGACGACCAGAAGATGTTTTTACATTTCAAAATAATCATGTCCTGCAGAGGGTTCCTATTGCAAATATTTTGTACTTTGAAAGCACAAATCGAAAAATCAATATTATAACTACCACAGATATGTTGGAATTCTATGATAAGTTGGATAATGTTGAATCTCAAGTACCATCTCAGTTTTTTAGAATACATAAGTCGTTTTTAGTAAACTATTATCATATCAGAAAATTTGAGTACGACAATGTGATTATGTCAAATCAAAAGCGACTTCCAATTAGCCAATCGAAAAGAAAAGAGATGCGAGACTTACAATTAGAAATCGAAGATATGGAGGAATAAAATGTAAATGAGTACTTTTACCTATCCTATTTTTTATTTACTTGCAGATATATTTGAAATTTTTATCATATACAGGTACATGGATTTGTTTTTTGGATGGAAACAACATACGAAAGTAACGTATTTTGCTTTTGTATACTATTTTCTTTCTACAGGAATTCTTCACTTAATCATAGATGCCCCTATTTTAGATGCCCCTATTTTCAATTTAATCTTTTCTATTTCTGCAATTTCATTTGTTACTTGTACTTATCGAACACGATTATGGAAGAAAATTTGTGTTGTATTGTTTTTATATTGTTATATGGCTGTAGTAGAATTGATAGTCGGCAATATAACTGGTTATGCAAAAACGGATATGATTGGAGAAGGCAGCTATCAAAATGTCGCAGGCTTAATAATCATGAAATTATTATTCTTCTTAGGCACTTTAATATTTTATAACATAAAGAGCATGAAATTAAACTCCAACCTTTCTATTCCAATATGGTCTGCTTCCTGTTTGATTCCAATTATTTCTGTCATCATTGCATTTACATTGTTTTTTAATGAGGAAATTCATACAATCCAACTTACAATCGCTCTCGTATTGCTAGTAATTGCGAATATTCTGATTTTTTATCTTTATGATCTCTTGGCACAGTTTTACATGAAAAGAGTCGATGCGGAGGTGTTGAACAAAGAAAGACAATATTATTTTCATCAGTGTGAACTGATGAATCAAATGCAAGAAAATACAGCTTCTTATCGGCACGATTTGAAAAATCATATGATGGTGCTTGCTGGATTGGCAGAAGAAAGCAAAATCACAGAGATACAAGATTATATTGAAAAAAATATAGCATCATTACCTACTACAAAAGTGTACAGCAAAACAGGAAATATTTATCTGGATAGTATTATTAATTTCAAATTATCAGAAGCAGAACAATTGGGAACAAAACTGCAGTATAGAGTTGAAGCCGCTTCCGATCAAGTGATTGATCCAAGAGATCTCACTATTATACTTGGAAATTTATTAGATAATGCGATTACCGCTGTTGCTTCTGTTTCAAATAAGACCATCCATTTTTTATACCGTGAAACAAAAGGAAGAATTATCATTTCTATCTCTAATAGTTATGATGGCACAATAATCATGAAAAACCAGAAAATCATAAGTCGAAAAAAGGATACCCGTATTCATGGGTACGGATTAAAGAATATTGAAAAAACAGTTGATAAGTATAATGGAACTGTCAAGATACTGCATGATGACAATATGTTTACAGTTAAACTTCTCCTCTATGTATAATAACTTTTTTATAGCGTAAAATAAATTACAGAAAGCAGAGGCATTCAAATATGGATGCCTCTGTTTTTTTTGTTTGTAACAAAAGTATATAAGTATAAAATGGAAAATAAAGGATTATAAAATCAAGAGAATACGCATAGTTCCATATGATTTCTTTAAATTTCAACATTAACATATATCAAATTCAACAAGATAGGATGCAAAACTCGAATTTTATGGTATTGTATAGTTGGCAGATAGAAAGGGGTGTATACATGAAAAAAATGTTTTTGCGATTTGGGCAGTGTTTTGCTGCATTGGCATTCGTATTTGCTACTGTAACTGCAAATTCTAGCTGCATGATCATTGCTCATCAGCCGGAGGAACCGGAATCCGTAAAAAAACTTCGGAAATTCTAAATGTTTGCTAGAAGTACTAAAAGAATAATACACTGGCTTTGTAGGAAAAAGATTATTAAACAGCAAGACATGGATGTGTATGCGTATGGAATTCAGAACCTTCTGATATTCCTATTCAATCTATTCTCTTTTATGGTAATAGGGGCTATATTTCACACAATCATGTATACTGTTGTATTTATCTTGTTTTATTCTGTTTTGAGAATATATGCTGGCGGATATCATGCAAGTACAGCTATGAGATGTTATTTCATTTCTAATGTCATTGTTTTAATATTTGTAATTTTATTCAAAAATCTGCCAATAAACAATGTTGTTAGCTGTATCAGTGCCTTTTGCTGTTATACATATATTTTTATGTTTGCACCTGTAGATACTCAAAATAAACACCTAGACCAATTAGAAAAGAAATGTTATGGAAAGAGAGCTCGAATTGTTTTGTCTATAGAATTGCTAGTACAGCAGTTCTCGCTTTGGACTGGACAACAAAAGCTTTCAACTACAATTATGTTTTCACTTTGTGCAGTGTGTATCATGATGTTGATTGGACAGGGTAAAAACAGATACAATCATCGTAAGCCAGTATGAAATTTGAAAAGCTGCAAATCCTGAAAAATTCGATTTTGTAGCTTTTCTCTTTATGTTTAACTTAAGATAGGAGAATGTGCATGAACAAAAAACTGACAAGAACACTTGCCGGAGTCATGTCCCTAATGTTCATGGGACAGATCATGGTCTTTGGTGACGGCGCTTCGCAAGGCATCTTGCACGCAGATACCATTGCTTCTGCGGCAGAGGCAATTGAGGGCGCAAAGAATAAAGACCAACTTGCCAAAGAGTTCGAAGAGGCGACAAAGGGACTTGGCGAGGTAGATTACTTTGAGCTGCCGGAATCGGTTGAGCAGAATATCATGATGTATAGCAGCCGAACAGAAGCGCAGGTTGGAGCTGCATCTGCATTTACATCTAATTTTACATGGGATCTTACTGCAAAATCATATATTCAGTATTTGAAAGAAGCAATAGGCGTTCAGGATACGTCTGCCTTAACTATTACCGGTAAAGTGCAGAAAGGTACAGTAAACGGTCATGCAGCTTCCGACAATACACCGATTTATGTGCGTATTTTTGACGGAGATTGGAATGAAATTGAAAGCTGGGAAGTTTCCGAAGGCGAAGAATACACTGCAACTGTAACTGGCTCCGGCGTGCATCATGTGAAGTTTGAGTGCGATGGTTATCTGCCGTTTTACCTGAAGGACTTCGGAACAGGTTCGTTCCAGATTGGCTCTGGTGATTCGCTGGATACGGTAACACTTGTGCCCGGTGATACGATATGGAATGAGGAAAATGCAAACCAATGGAGCGACGATGTAATCAATAGCAGCGATTTGGCATATGTGCAAAGCTGCTACGGCGCTTATCGTGGTGATCCTGGATTTAATCCAAGTATGGATCATGATGGAGATGGGATTGTAGGCGATGCCGATTGGGATTATTTTTATAGATTGTATGAAGAACTCGATGAAAATGAGTTCTATGATATGAACCAGTTGGATATATATCAATATGACTTGGATAATAACGGAGTTATTAACTACTATGACTTACAGTTAAAACAGAAAGATACAGGTGCAACAGAGGCGGAACTGGCTGATTTTGCCAGCATTGTTAAATCAGCACGGGATTACGAGTCCCCTGCATTTGTCTATAACCATTACTATACAAATGATGGAAAGGTAGATGCAGAGGACTACAATGAAGGCATTGACAAAATAAATGAACAAATTAAATTGAGAGATCGCTCCAGCAATTACTATGAATACATGGATAAGGACAACAGTGGCATCATTGACGATTTCGATATTAATTGGTTTTCAGATGCTCAACCAGAAACCGGAAGTTTGGACTGGGATCATGCATTTAAGAGAAATCTGACAATGCTGTCAGACGGTATGTTCCCCTACAGTTTCAATCTTCATGACACAAATTTCGACATGAACGGCTGCGCTCTTTATGTTGCAGACTGTATGTCATTCAATACAGATATGCCGCAGTTCTGGTCTGATCATGGAGCAACATTGGACATCAACGGCGGTCTGCTGATGATTGAAAATAATCTGGTATTCCGTACAGCATCTCCTGATGGATGGAGTGGAACAACGGGGCAGCTAATGGATCTGAACAATGGTACTATCATAATTGGCAACTGCTTTGATTTCGGTCAGGCAAACTGCTATGATACAATTGAGATGACCAATAGCGATGATACCTTGATGGTCGGTGGAAACTGGACATACATCACATTGACTGACATGGAAGGCAAATGGACAGCCGGAAATATCTGGTTCCTCGGACCAACATGGGAAGTAAACGAAGCTTCCGGCGATAAGTCTTGGTACACAGACAATTTATTTTGGTTATGCAGGCGGCAAACAGACTGTTCTTTGGGACAACTGTGAAACCTACATTAACAATGAAGATGGTTCGCTGAATACAGAGCGCACGTTTAATTTTGGCTATGTGGATGAAGAAGGTTATTGCCAGGGTATTTATTTCCTGAATGATTTCACAGAAGAAAACTACTGGTTCAGACCATGGTTCCGCCCGTATGATATTCCGGATTACACCCTCTACCGTAAGGGCTGGGAAATTGGTGACGGCGTACATATTGCAACCGGTAACTATACCAAATCCTTTACAGATTTGAGCGTAACTTCTCCTGGTGTCACTTCCGATTTTGTCCGCACTTACAATTCCATGAGTGATGAGGAAGGCAGCTTTGGTATTGGCTGGGATTTCAATATCGATGTGAGTAAGATCGTAATTCCGGCACAGGGTTACTATCAGGTAGTTCTTCCAGATGGATCTAACACCACATTCAAGGATGATGGAAACGGCGGATTTGAGTGCCTGAATGCACACAGCACCATGACAAAGTCCGGCAATGAATACACCATCACAAATGCCGCTCAGTCTCAGTATCACTTCAATGCAGACGGCGAACTGGATTGGGTCAAGGATGCAGAGGGCAATATTCTGACCATCTCTTCCATGTCCAACAACCAGAGAATTGTAACGGATTCTACAGGCAGAACTTACACGATTACTTACAATGGCAATAGCGAGCATTCTCGCATTACAAAAATAGAAGATACCACAGCAGAACGTACTGTCACTTACGAATACAACAATGATTTCCAGTTGGTATCAGCAACCAGCGTTTCTGGCGGTACTGAAACATATGAGTATGATGGGAACGGCAGACTTTGCAAAATCACAAACTGCTACGATGAAATGACAGACCAGATCGTGTACAACGAGAATGGTTCTGTGAACTGGCTGACCAATGCATCTGGTCTGAAACAGGTGTATACCTATGATAAAGTACAGAAACAAACAGGACTGAAAGAGTATGATGGCGATACGCTTATCAAGACTTTTACATATGATTATGATGAAAAATATGCCGTCAAGACAAATACTGTTGAAACTGATGGTCAAACATACGACGTAGATAAAATCACCTATAACATGATTGATGACGAAAACAAGTATGACGAAATGTCTGAAAGCGTTGACATCATGGGTAATACGACAAAGTACGACCGTGATGCGAATGGCAATGTCATCAAGACCACCAATGCAGATGGCACATACACGCTTGCCAATTATAACAGCAAAAATAGTGTTGTTGCAGAAGTAGATGAATTGGGATATGCAACAATTAAGGCATATGACTCTAATGGTACTCGTCTGCTCAAAGAGGCAACCAGTTTACAGCCGCTTTCTCAGTCGGATATCAACACCGTGACGGTATCAGGGTTTGATCCAGTGACCTATCTTGCAGCAAATGAAAGCAGCTATGCAATTACCAGCCACGAATACTATGCAGACAGCTATGTCAGCGGTGTTGCAGGTCTGATTCGTGCTACAACAGACCCGGAAGGCAATGTGACGGAGTATGACTATTACAAGGACGGTTATGGCAAGGGTCTGGTAAAATCCAAGACATTGAAAGATGGAAATACAATTGTCAGCACGGTTACCTATGAATACAACGCACAGCTTCAGGTGTCCAAAGAAACTACAAGCTATGACCTGTCTCAGAATCTTTATTCTGTAAAGGAATATGAGTACGATAAGTTCAACAATGTTACAGTTACTAGAGATTACGGAACGGGAAGCACACCGGCGACTACCGTTGCAGAATATGATTTGCTGAGCCGCAAAACTGCGGAGTATGCACCGAATTATTCTGCGGATAAGAGCCATGGCAGCTTGACAACTTATTATCCGGACGGAAACAAAAAATCAGAAACGGATGCAGAAGGTAATATTACCTCTTATGTGTATGACGCTTACGGACAGGTAATCAAGAAAACCAATCCAGACGGCACCATGAATCTGACGGCGTATGATGGCCTTCAAAGAGAAAAGGCAACATATTTCTTGGGCAGTGAAAATGGCACAAAGCAAATTTTAACGAAGACATCCTATGAATTTGCAGGATACAATTTTGACATTTATTCTGCACTTGATACTTCAGCTTCTCACTCCTGTAAGGGTCTGAAAACAACTAAAACGACCTACATTACTGAAAACAAGCAGGTTATTTCCGAAACGCTGACCGATATCAAGGAACACACAATTTACGAAAAAACAAATGGTGAAACTAAGCGAACTAGTGCATACTATGCCAACGGGCAGCTTGCTCGTCAGACAGATGCATTGGGCAACATCACGAAATATGAATACGGTTATCTGAACAAGGTTACTAAGACCTACACACCGTTCAACACCAAATCAGATGGTTCTGTCAACTACTCCGTGACGGAAAATCAGTATGACAAGAATGGTAATGTAACGCTGGCAAAGCAAACTGTTCAAAAGCAGGATTCGGATACAGTAAAGTATAGTGTAACTGAAAATCAGTACAATGCACAGGGCTTGCTGACACAGGTAACACTCAGCGGAACAGGATCTTCTGAAAAGAATATCACCCAGTACTTTTACAACAACGCCGGTATCCAGACGAAGATGTACACCGGTCTGAGCAGTGCAAACGATACCGACTACATGACCACGAATTATGAATATGATGCGTGGGGGCATTTGGTAAGAACGACTGACAGCACAGGCTATAACTCTGGTGCAACAACCTATGATCTGAATGGTAATGCACTGACTGTAACCGATGCAAACGGCAATGTGACGACCAACACCTATGATGCTCTGAATCGTGTGTTGACAGCAAATACTGTTTGCAGTGATACTTCCAAAAATGTATCGAAATCTTATGTTTACGACAATATGGGAAGAGTGCGGAGTAAAACTGCCAATGGTGTACAGACAAGTTATCAGTACGATTCCTTGGGACGTGTTTATCAGGAACTTAGCCCAAAATCTTTTAAGGGCTATTTCTACGAGGGTGTATCTCAGTATGCGAAGGAGCAGCTGGTTGGTATTAATCATCAGACAATTTATTCCTCCACGCAATATGAATACGATGCTGAAATGCGTGTTATTAAGGTAAAGGAAAGCGGCAATGAAACAGCTTCCTATACTTATGATGCAAATGGCAACAAAGCAAGTGAAACGCTGGCAAACGGTGTGGTTTCGACTTACACATACAATGGCTGCAATAAGATTACAAAGCTTGTGACGAAATCCGGCAATTCGACGATTTCTGAGTACGAATATTCGTACTATTTAGATGGTTCTGATGCTTGCAAAGTACGCAGTGAAAGTGGTATAATAGAGACAACATCCTACGAGTATGATGGGTTGAAACGGCTGACGGAAGAATCAGTTTCCAATGGCACAACAATGGACACCTATGCGTATGAGTATGATGACTACGGCAACCGTTCCAAGATGACGGCTACTGGTACGGAAGAATATGAGACTGTTTATGATTATACAGTAAACGGTAATTATACTGCATTGCTGCAAAAGGAAACCAAAACAGTCGAGGAAACTTCCGGTGCCACAACAGCCAATGGATTGGCAACCAGTCCCACAGAGCTGATTACAAATTCTATCGCAGACACCGGTACAAAAGAAACGGTATATTCCTATGATGCCAACGGAAATCAAATCAGCAAGACTGTAGAGGGTAAGACAGAAAAAAACACCTATGATGGCTTGAATCAACTGATTGGCTTTACCGATGGGGAGACAACAGCGAGTTATATCTATGATGCAGACGGTCTGCGGCAAAGTAAGACAGTAAACGGCAAAACGACCAACCACATCTGGGATGCAAACAAGCAGATTGTGGCAGACATGGACGATAGTGACTGGTACAGTGCCGAAGTCTATGTTCGTGGAACAAATCTGTTGGCGAAGTTCAGCAAGCAGAGCGGTAATGTCAAGACGGATTATCAGTATTATACGCAGAATGCACACGGTGATGTGGTGAATCTGACGGATGCTGATGGTGCAATTACCAAGTCCTACACCTATGATGCGTTTGGCGTGGAACAGAATATCGACGATGCAGATACGAATGCGTTCCGGTACTGTGGTGAATACTATGATGCTGAAACGGGTACGATTTATCTACGTGCACGGTATTATGATCCGAGTATGGGTAGGTTTATTTCACGAGATAGTTATGCTGGTAAAATCAAAGAGCCGCTGAGTTTAAATTTGTATACATACTGTGAAAATAATCCCATTTTGTATATGGACTCAAGTGGACATAATCCTGCAATTCCTTATTTTGGATATCTTCTCTTAGGCGCTATTTCTATATGTGCATTAACAATTAGTGCTCAGGTTGTAAGCAATCCTCAGACACGTCAATCGCTGACTGATGCATCAAATTCAATTAAATCAAATTTGTTTAATAGCTTAAATACTATAAAATCAGCAACGCAAATTCCTGAAATGGATGGGAAAACATCAAACACTAAGTCAAAATTTTCTACAGCTTATGATTCAACAGCCAACCCCTATCTTTCCAAGTGGTCTGATTCTTTTGAAAAGGCAAAGGAAAATGTTAAAGAAAAAGATATCACAATAACATCAAATAAGAAAAAGTATGACCCTGTTATTTTTCCAGAAAATCCTGATGATTTTAATCCGGTTGGAATGCAAAAATATCCGTATCCAACACCGAATGGGATGATTTATAAATGGGGATATTGTAAACAAACAGCAATATTTGAATGGGATGAGGACTATAAAAATGGATCGCATTATCATTGCATGATGCCAGAATGGAATAACAAACATGATGAAAGTGAAGAATCACATTTTAAGGCAGGCATGGTGATGCCAGAACCATGGGCATCAATGTACAGAGGATATTAATTTTTTATAATAATTTTCATGAGCTGACAAAAAGGAGGTTATGTTGATTTGATAGTTGATTATAGAAATTCGTATTTAATAAACCACATTAGTTTACATGATTTTGAATTTAAAGGGATAAAGCACGATTACGAAAAAAAATATATAGAGTTAGAAATAAAAAAAAAGAGTGCGGAGACAGTCCCATCTTCTTTAAGTTTTCAGGACGTGTTGTATTATGAAATGACTTGCTGCAAGTTTTGGGGAAGTGGTCATCATATAATTTGTTGTAATTTAATGGATACGACAAATATTTATGATAAACTTTTAAGACTTGAACAAGTTGAATATGCAAAATCAAACAGCATCGACAGGAGTCCAATGAATTTATTGGAATTTATAGGAGTGGAAATTTGGCTCAATTCTGGAGATAAATTAAAAGTGATTTGTAAAATCTTTGAATTTGATGATTTCTTGATTTGAAAAGTGTTTGAGTTTTAACTTTTGAGCCATGATTAACTATTTACATTAAGTAAACGGCAAAACGACCAACCACATTTGGGATGCAAACAAGCAGATTGTGGCAGACATGGACGAAAGTGACTGGTACAATGCCGAGGTCTATGTTCGTGGAACAAATCTGCTGGCGAAGTTCAGCAAGCAGAGCGGTAATGTCAAGACGGATTATCAGTATTATACGCAGAATGCACACGGTGATGTGGTGAATCTGACGGATGCTGATGGTGCAATTACCAAGTCCTACACCTATGATGCGTTTGGCGTGGAACAGAATATCGACGATGCAGATACGAATGCGTTCCGGTATTGTGGGGAATACTATGATGCGGAAACGGGTACGATTTATCTGCGGGCAAGATACTATAGTCCGACTACTGGTAGATTTATTTCGAGAGATACTTTCGTAGGAAGAAAAGAAGATCCGCTGAGTCTGAATAAGTATACTTACTGCGCTAATAATCCTGTTATATTTACTGATCCTCAGGGTCTAGATTACTACTATTATTATGGCGAAGATCAAGCAAAAGCTGCTGCAATAAATATTGAGGAACTCGAGGCATTTGGACAAACAGTTCATCCTTATTTAATAACAAGCGAATCTGATTTCACCAATAATTGGAACGAAATGAATACTACAGAGGAAGATTCAATTATTATTAATATGCATGGTAGTCCAAATAGCGTTTCCAATATAAATCTTGATGATATAAACAGTAAAAACGCAGATTATGTATATTTATTATCATGTAGTGCTGGAGATCAGTACACATCCAATAATTTTGCTGAACGATTTTATAATGCAAATAGTTTTTCTTGCATGGTGGCTTGTGACGGCACTCATTTTAGAGGAATACAACAACGAAAAACTACAGGTATTTTTGCATTAATTAGAAAACAACTAGGAATTCCAGATGAGTATGTAAATTTATCTGTTCGTCGGAAATTACCGGATGAGTTTATTGGTCCTCCTACTCCATCTAAAGGTTTTGTCACATATTCAAAAAATTCTTCTGGTAGTGTAGAAGTAAAGTCAATAGGCAATAGTTTTAAAGGAGTGAGTGCACTTATTGCTGCCACAAGGAGAAGCAGAAAGGATGAATAGATTCAAAGTGTGGAAATTGTGCATTACTTTTATTGTGATATTTGCTTTCGTCATAACAATTGTTTGTACAGTGTCTGTTGTTTGCAAGAAATATGAAATGAATAATAAGCACACAAATTCTATAGATGAATCATCAAATGGTTACTCAATTCGATTTGTCACTTATCAAGATATAGAATCAATAATTGGGATTAATTATTCAAAAGATGCCACTAACATTTTAAATGTTAGTACAAAAATCGAAAACGCATCAAGTGACGAATATGCTTCATTTACTCAAGTTAAAATAATGTATACAATATCATCAAATCTGATTGATGAACGCAGTTATTATTCATTAAAATTCGACTCTATTACAGACGAGAAAACATCTAATTATGAGATTTGTCAAAATATAAAACACTTAAAAGAAACATACGAAATTGAAGAAGATGAAATTCAATACATAAACACACAATATGGAACTTGCAGATATGATATAAATGATGGTATTAATGAAGTGGATTATTATTTTTATATTTTTATTATAAAGACATGCGAAGAATATTATAACATTTATATTTCTGGGAAATATCCATATCCGATAGAATTCGATGAGCAATCATAAATTTTATTAATTGTTACAAATACTGATCATTTCATGTATGATATTTACCTTAGTTGATGTGGAGCGATTCTGACGATGATACCACTATTAGCACTTCGAAATCCGAGCATGTAATACAGATGTATCAAACCATATCATAAAAAACACAACAAAAGTGCCGCCAGCATAGAACACACCATACGTTATGCCATTGAAATCACCTATGACAAAAACAAATTGAATCACTTTTTTCCTCTGTCTTTCGGGTGCCCTTCCAATTCTGAGGTGCCGCTGAAATTGTCAAGAAAATACGATTGATCAGTAAGAAGTGTACTTCCTTTAAAATTCAGCCACCTAAGAAAGGGCAGTTCTGTCCGGCAAACAGCTGGGCAGGACTGCCCTTTCTATTTTTTCTAAGCGTAACCGCCAACCACACCCTAACGTTGATTCGGCACTAAAAAAGCGATAAAATAGTTCCAAAGGGATTTACCCCGAAAGGAGCTGAGAATATGCCAACGATCAGAGAAGTAAAAACCGAGCTTCGTCACAGGGAGTGGGCAGAGCAGATACAGGAATGCCAGAGCAGCGGTATGACCGTAACTGCTTGGTGCAAGGAAAAAGGTATCAGCCAGCACACATACTACTCACGCCTGAATGTGGTGAGAAAAGAACTGCTGAAACGAGCTGGATTGCCTTTGCAGCAGATCGTACCGCTGAGTGTTTCTCAAAGCGTCACCTGCACGACAGCTGCGGTGCAGACACAATGTGTTGCGGACAGCGCTGAACCTGGGAAACCTGAACCGGCTGTCCCACAAAAGATGATCGTCCGTAAAGACGGGATCGAGGTCGAAATGCCAGCAGATATATCCGAGAGGCTTCTGCTTACGCTGCTGAGAGGTCTGAAAGAATGCTGAAAGACTTAACTGCTGACAATATCTACATCGTCTGCGGACATACGGATATGCGGAAGTCCATTGACGGACTTGCGGCACTTGTACAGCAGCAGTTTCAGCTCGACCTGTTCACAACAAACAGTGCGTTTCTGTTCTGTGGTCGTCGCAGAGATCGTATGAAGGTGCTTCTATGGGAAGATGACGGCTTTCTGCTGCTGTATAAACGTCTTGAAGACGGGAAATTTTCCTGGCCGTGCAATGAACAGGAGGTCAGGAATATTACCCGTGAACAATTCATCTGGCTCACGCAGGGACTGTCGATCGACCAGCCAAAGGCAATCAAAAAAGTAGCCGGCGGTGTGGATATATGCTGACTTTTCCACGATGAAAATATACAGTAATGTGGACAATATTTCTATGCTTCAATGGCACTCTTTTTCTTGAAAGATCGGGCAAATCATGGTATAATCAGAGTATCATGAATCGTCTGGAATTTCAGGGAAAGGAGTGCTTTTGCTATGACATACGAAGAACTGAAAGCAGCATATGAAGCCGCTGTGCAGAAGTGCTCTGAGCTTGAAAAAGAAAATGATGAGCTGAAAAAATCGAATGAAGATCAAGCTCTTCACATCGAGCATCTGGAAGAGCAGATACTCAAACGGAACAAGATGCTCTTCGGACAGAAAAGCGAGAAATCGAAATTCATCTGCAACGGACAAATGGATCTGGACGGTAATGTGTTCAACGAAGCAGAAGAATTGTCAAATCTTTCTGCCGCTGAGCCTACCGAGGATTCCATCACAAAAAAATCGAAGAAAACCGGAAAGCATCGGGGAAGAAATGAACTGCGTGGTGATCTTGAAACGAAAGAGATCGTGCATACGCTCCCCGAAGATCAGAGAAAATGTGCGGTCTGCGGCAGTAAGCTCGTGCCGTTTTCAAAAGAATACATCACCACACGGCTCTGCATTATCCCTGCGAAGATCTTTAAGATCACATACTTTCGTGAGGTCTACAAATGTGAACATTGCGATAAGCACGGAGATAAGGCGAATATTGTGAAGGCTCCGGATCTGACTCCTGCGCCTGTCATTCCGAGAGGTCTGCCGGAAGCAGAGCTGATCGCATAAATATCTGCTTGGCGAACCGCTTTACCGTATGGAACAGCACTTCAAGATGCAGGGCATCTACCTGAACCGCACATCACTTGCAAACTGGATCATCAAAAGTTCAGAATGGCTGAAGTCTGTTGTAGCACACTTCTGGAAATACGCCTATCTTGAGCCTGTTCTGAATGCCGATGAAACTACGCTGCGTGTCCTGAAAATACAGGGAAAGCCTGTGAAAAAGCTGGGACAGATGTGGGTGGTCTGCACAGGAGCGTCAGCAAAGCTTCTGATCGCGATCTATACCTATCGGGACAGCCGTTCAAAGGTGACTGCGGAGGAACTTCTCGGCAGTTATGACGGTATCGTGCAGACCGATGGGCTGGGGTCTTATGGTTCGGGAGAATATCTGCACGCAGGCTGCTGGTCGCACGCTCGCCGCAAGTTTGTGGACAGCATACCTGAAAATGATAAAAACAGCAAAGCGGCAAAAGCTGTCGGGATCATTGACAGAGCATTTGCCTTGGAGCGTGAAGCAAGAAAAGCAAACGTCCCGCCGGAAAAGATATTGGAGATGCGGCAGAAAGAGGTAAGACCGATCATAGAAGAATTCTACAACTTCATCGGAACGCTCAGACCGAGCAAAGGTTCACACCTTGGCGCGGCGGTCACCTATGCCCTGAATCAGAAAGACAAGCTCCTTCTGTTTTTAGATCATCCCGAAGTGGAAATGACAAATAATCTTGCAGAACGCACCGTTAAGCCTTTTGTGATCGACCGTAAGAATTTTCTCTTTTCTGCGACGGATAAGGGTGCAGATGCGAGTGCTCTCTTCATGAGCGTGATCGAAACAGCCAAGCGAAACGGACTGAATGTGTTTGGTTATCTCTCCTATCTAATGCTTGTTCTCCCTTCATGGGGCAAAACACCTTCAGAAGAACAGCTTGACAGCATCATGCCGTGGAGTGCTACTCTGCCTGAAACCTGCCACAGAACATATCATCAGATCGTTGAAAACATGGCTGAGGTTAAGTGACAGCTTCTCATCCACAGTATTTCATAGTAACTGGCAGTATTTCACCGCACAGTAATTCACAGTAACTCACTGCAATTCATTGTGATGAATCGAATACGGGATTTGAGCCAAGGTTGATCTCGACTCATTTTTTTGCCCGCTGGTCTGGTTGGCGGTTACGCTATTTCAAAAGGTTTTTTAACAATTCGTCCTAAGGACTGCATAGGGTGGTTTCATTCGTGTAATTATGTGCAATAATTTATTGGATTGCTATAAGCATTATACCTCATCTTCCTTTCCCAGATCACAAATAACACTTACCGCTTCGTTATTTTCCTCTGGCCATCCTGTCGTATTATACACTTTAAACGCTGCTACTAGGGAATTAATCAATTTATGATCTTCTACTATCATGTTTACTGAAATATCAATACGACTGATTTCCCAAATGACATTCTTGCCATTAATTCTTTTTTTAGCTTGAACAGGAATTGGTTGTCCATTATACATAAATATAAATTCTTCAATACATTCTAAAGTTTCCTTGTGTGTATAACAATGAGCTAACCACATATTACTGCTATTGTCTATTGTGATATATGAAGGTGTGATTCCTTCCATTATATCCCTATAGCTTCCGTAGGGATTTTTTATCTTCATATCTGATATCTTTTTCTTCTCAGAAATTGATAACTTTTTGTTTACAAACGCCATAATAAAGACCTCTAATGTACTAATTTAATTGTACATATATTTTTCCAACTATAAATGAGCATCCCTAAAAAATGCAAAAAAAGATAGGACAACAGTCCCAAAAAGAGTTATAATGTACTTGTGACCTACAATAACTCAAAGGAGTATTGTCCTATGAAAACAAGTATACACTATTCTGAAGAAATTTGCAAGAGATTGGAAGCAAAAAAATTGACGGAAATTATTTCGCCCTATGCGATGGAATACATCAATACGATCATGCTTGCGATATTTAGTACAGGATACCATGGAAAAACAGTTGATATGGAGAAGTGCAGTGACAAGCATCGTACCAGTATCTCTCGTTTTTTGCATAACGATCAATGGAATGCATCATCGCTGGAAAAGGCAATGAAGGAGCTGGTAATTCACACAATTTATGAGGAAGCCGAACGCAGTGGGAAACCGATTCTTTGCATCGTTGATGATACGATTGCATCCAAGACAAAACCATCATCAAAGGCAATACATCCAATGGAAGCAGCAAATTTTCACTTTTCACATTTGAAAAGAAAACAGGATTATGGTCATCAGGCGGTAGGCGTTCTGCTTTCCTGTAATGGGATTACGCTGAATTACACAATGATTATGTATGATAAATCGGTTTCCAAAATCGATACTGTAAAGCAAATTGCGGAAGAACTTCCAACGGCTCCGACATCGTCATATCTTCTTTGTGACAGTTGGTATGTATGCGAAAAGGTCGTAAATGCGTTCATTTGCAAAGGCTTTCACACTGTCGGAGCTTTGAAGACGAATCGTATTCTATATCCATACGGCACAAAAATGAATGTCTGTGAATTTGCCGGAAAACTGATAGAAGCAAAGTGCAGGGAACTCTTTCACCTTGTGACCGTGAAAGGGCGAAAGTACTACGTTTACCGATATGAAGGCAATTTGAACGGAATTGAAAATGCAGTTGTTTTGTTATCTTATCCGGCAAAGTCGTTCGGTAAAGAGAAAGCTCTGCGTGCATTCATCAGCACAAATGCAGCTCTTTCGGATGAAGAAATTCTGGATTTGTATGTTGTACGTTGGGAGATTGAAGTCTATTTCCGTGATTGCAAGATGAAGCTTGCTGTTGATAAGTATCAGATTCGATCCGCAAATGGAATCAAACACTTCTGGCTCATTGCATCTCTTGCTTACATGATCGCTTGCTTCGAATCTAAACGGTACAATTTCTCGGAAGGATATCATTTGCTGTCCCAAACGATTCGAAGAGAGTAGATCTCTTTCATTTTTGACTATTTTGGAGAATATTGCTTAACCACTTTTGTGCATTTTCACGAAAATGGTGTTGGGATGCTCATTTATAGGTTAAAAGTAGTTGCGTGCGCACGCATATTGTGTTATAATACTGGTGGTTAGGAGGAATATATCTATGAAACTATTAAAATGGCTTTCCGTAACAGACCGATTTTACAAAATCTATTTGGACAA
>ENA-OURU01000978-OURU01000978.1-human-gut-metagenome-genome-assembly--contig:-NODE-978-length-39814-cov-4.118263_pt1 | contig 39814 bp, 40 predicted proteins | sample MGYA00242137_ERZ509064 | MGnify/ENA primary metagenome ERZ509064 (study PRJEB26280, sample SAMEA2338777) | human gut metagenome | biome: human gut; feature: human-associated habitat; material: faeces...
AAACGGGCCGGATCGCCGTCTATTACGGATGCGCCGACACCGTCACGGGCCTTGCGTTCGGCTATATCCCTGAAATTATCGACTTCACGAAGAAAAACAACATCCTATGAGAAGCCTTGCGCTGCTTGCGGTTCTGACGCTGTGTCTGGGAGCACGGGCACAAGAGCCTGCGGAGTGTGTGGATCCGTTCATCGGGACTACGAACTTCGGGACCGCGAACCCCGGTGCGGTCACGCCGCACGGGATGATGTCGGTGGTTCCGTTCAACGTCATGGGGTCGGAGGAGAACGTCTACGACAAGGACGCCCGCTGGTGGTCCACGCCCTACGAATACCACAACAAATTCTTCACGGGCTTCGCGCACGGCGCCTTGAGCGGCGTGGGGTGCCCCGAGCTGGGCGCGCTGCTGACGATGGCCACGACGGGCCCTCTGACGGTGGATTACCGGGAGTACGGCACGTCGTACAGGGACGAAAAGGCCTCCCCGGGCTATTACTCGGTCTTTCTGGACAAGTACGGCGTCCTTGCCGAGGTCACGGCCACGGCGCGTACCTCGGTGGAACGCTACACGTTCCCCGGAGGAGAAGGGCATATCCTGTTGAATCTGGGCGAGGGGCTTACGAACGAGAGCGGCGCGATGGTTCGCCGGGTGAGCGCCACGGAGATCGAGGGCACGAAGCTGCTGGGGACGTTCTGCTACAATGCGCAGAAGGTATTCCCGGTCTATTTTGTTTTGCGGGTATCGAAAACTCCTTCGGCTTCGGGCTACTGGAAGAAACAGCGTGCAATGACGGGTGTGGAGGCCGAGTGGACCCCGGACAACGGGAGGTATAAACTCTACATGGAGTACGGGCGCGAGCTTTCGGGCGACGACGTGGGCTACTGGTTCTCCTTCGACGGCCTTGCGGCGGGCGAGCAGGTGGAGGTGCGCATGGGCATTTCGTATGTCTCTACGGAGAACGCGCGTAAAAACCTCGATGCCGAGCAGGCTGCGGACGCGACGTTCGACGCCATCCGGGAACAGGCCCGCAAGGGCTGGAACGAGGCTCTGGGCAGAATCCGGGTCGAGGGCGGGACCGAAGAGCAGCAGAGGGTGTTCTACACGGCGTTGTACCATGCGCTGCTGCACCCGAACCTCGTGAGCGACGTGAACGGCGAATACCCGCTGATGGAGCGTTCGGGCGAGACGGGCGTGACGGATGGCGAACGTTATACGGTCTTCTCGCTGTGGGACACCTGCCGCAACCTGCACCAGCTGCTGACGCTTGTCTACCCGGATCGTCAGCGGGAGATGCTGCGCTCGATGACGGGGATGTACGAGGAGTGGGGTTGGCTTCCGAAATGGGAACTTTACGGCCGCGAGACCTTCACGATGGAGGGAGACCCTGCGATCCCGGTGATCGTCGACAGCTGGATGAAGGGCCTTCGGGATTTCGATGTCGCCAAGGCCTACGAGGCGATGCGCAAGTCTGCCACGACGCCCGGTGCGCAGAACCGCATGCGGCCCGACCTCGACCCCTATATCGAGAAAGGCTATATCCCGCTGGGGTTCTACGCCAAGGACCTTGCGGGCGACACCTCCGTCTCGCACGCGCTGGAGTACTACATGGCCGACGCTGCGCTGTCGCTGCTGGCCGACTCGCTCGGACACGGGGACGACGCGCGTCTGTTCCGCGCCCGCTCGTTGGGCTATAAGCGTTATTACAGCCCGGAAAGCGGGACTTTGCGTCCGCTCCATCCCGACGGAACTTTTTTAAGCCCCTTCGACCCGAAGGCGGGCGAGAACTTCACGGCGGCTCCGGGCTTCCACGAGGGGAGTGCGTGGAACTATACGTTCTACGTTCCGCACGACGTGGAGGGGCTTGCGAAGCTGATGGGCGGACGACGCAAATTCATCGACAAACTGCAAATGGTCTTCGACGAGGGATTGTACGACCCTGCGAACGAACCCGACATCGCCTATGCGTATCTGTTCAGCCGCTTCCGGGGCGAGGAGTGGCGCACGCAGCGGGAAACCCGGCGGCTGTTGGAGCGATACTTTACCACCGCCCCCGACGGCATCCCGGGCAACGACGACACGGGCACGATGTCGGCCTGGGCGGTCTTCACGATGCTGGGCTTCTATCCCGACTGCCCGGGCGAGCCGTACTACACGCTGACGTCCCCGACGTTCGACCGTGTGGAGATCGACACGGAGCGGGGAACGCTGGTGATCGAAAAACGCGGCGAAGGGTATATCGACCGGATGACGCTTGGCGATAAACCGTTGAAAAATTATCGTATCCTGCACGATGAATTGCTCAAGGGCGGAAAACTTACTTTTGAACTTCAAACTGGAAAATAGATGAAACTTACGGGATTCTTATTCGCCGCGGCCCTGCTGGGCGCGTGCACGCAGCCTGCCGCGGAGGAGAATTACACGCGCCATGTCGATCCGAAGATCGGCACAGGCGGCCACGGGCACGTCTTCGTGGGTGCCAACGTCCCCTTCGGCCTGGTGCAGGTGGGGCCGACGAGCATTCCGCAGACGTGGGACTGGTGCTCGGGCTACCACGCGAGCGATTCGACCGTTATCGGCTTTTCGCACACGCACCTTTCGGGCACGGGCATCGGCGACCTGTTCGACATTACCGTCATGCCCGTCGTGGGTGAAGTGACCTATGCCCGCGGCGAGGAGAATGACCCGGCCTCGGGCCTGTGGTCTTACGCCGACCGTACGCGGGAGATCACGAAACCCGGTTATTACTCGGTTCCGCTTGTGCGCTACGGCATTACGGCCGAGCTGACGGCCACGGAGCGCGTGGGTCTGCACCGCTACACGTTCCCGGCGTCGGACGCCGCAGCCGTGGTCTTCGATCTGGAGAACGGCGGCTGCTGGGACAAGGCCACCGATACGGGCTTCCGCTTCTCGGACGACAGCACGCGCATCGCCGGATGGCGCTGCTCGACGGGGTGGGCCAAAAATCAGGAGGTCTACTTCGTGGCCGAGTTTTCAAAACCCGCGAAGGGGATTTCCTACCTGCAGCCGGGCGAGATAGACGATTCCAAAATGCCCCGGATCGTGGCCCGTTATGCACGTGTGGACTTCGACACGGCGGAGGGCGAACAGGTGCTCGTGAAAGTGGCCCTTTCGCCCGTAAGTATCGAAGGCGCGAAGGCAAACCTTGCGGCGGAACTCCCCGGATGGGATTTCGACGCTACGGCGGCCGCTGCCGACAAGGCGTGGAACGATGAACTGTCGAAGGTGAAGATCGAGACGGAGGATGAAACGTCGAAGCGCATCTTCTATACGGCGCTGTATCATACGATGGTGGCTCCGTCGCTCTTCTGCGATGTGAACGGCGATTACCGCGGAGCCGACGGCAAGGTGCATGAGAATCCGGGGCGCGATACCTATACGACCTTTTCGCTGTGGGACACTTACCGGGCCGCGATGCCGCTGATGACCGTCCTGCACCCGGAGCGGATGCCCGACATCATCCAGACGATGCTGCACATCGCCGACGAGCAGGGACGGCTCCCGGTATGGCACCTGTGGGGTAATGAGACCGACTGCATGGTGGGCAACCCGGGCATCGTAGCGGTGGCGGACGCCATCGTGAAGGGCATCGGGGGCTTCGACCGCGAAAAGGCCTTCGAGACGATCCGTAAGACGGCCATGAACCCCGACCGGGGCAACGGCCTGCGCATGGAGTACGGCTACATCCCGTGCGAGATGTTCAACGAGGCCGTAGCCTATGACATGGAGTACGCTTTGGCTGACGGCGCGGCGGCGCGTGCCGCCGAAGCGCTGGGCAAGGCGGAGGATGCGAAGTATTTCGAGGAACGCAGCCATAGCTACCGCAACTATTTCGACCCGCAGACGGGATTTATGCGGGGCCGGGATTCGAAAAAAGGCTGGAGGACGCCCTTCAATGCGTTCGCCTCGACGCACCGCGCCGACGATTACTGCGAGGGCAACGCCTGGCAGTATACGTGGCTGGCTCCGCATGATGTCGCAGGTCTTGTCGGATGCTTCGGCAGCCGGGCGCGGATGCTCGAAAAACTGGACTCGCTGTTCACGGTAAGCTCCGTGGTCGAGGGCGGCGAGACATCGCCCGACATTTCGGGCCTGATTGGCCAGTACGCCCACGGCAACGAACCGAGCCACCATATTTTGTACCTTTATACGATGCTGGGTCAGCCGTGGGAAACGGCCGACAAGGTTCGCGAGGTGCTCACGACGCTCTACCACGCCGCTCCGGACGGCCTTTCGGGCAACGAGGACGTGGGTCAGATGTCGGCCTGGTACGTCCTCTCGTCGCTGGGCATGTACGAGGCCGAGCCTGCGGGCGGAAGATACTGGTTCGGATCGCCCCTGTTCGACAGGGTCGAAATCACCGTCCCGGGCGGGACCTTCACGATTGTCGCCGAGAACAACTCCGCTGCGAACAAATATATCCAGCGGGTGTGGCTCAATGGCCAACCCTACACAAAGCCTTGGATCGGTCATGCCGACGTGATGAAGGGCGGGGAACTGCGCTTCGAGATGGGGGCCGAAGAGAAGGTGTGGTACTGTCCGGACGAGCCGGAGGCGTACGCCGACCAGCGGCCCGCGGAGGAGCAGCGGCTTTTTAAGTCGGAAGCGGTAGAGGGGGAGATCGCCCGCGTGTGCGGTCTTCTGACCAACGAACGCCTGCGGTGGATGTTCGCCAACTGCTTCCCCAACACGCTCGACACCACGGTGCACTACGGCGAGGACGAGGCGGGCAATCCCGATACCTACGTCTACACGGGCGACATTCCGGCCATGTGGCTGCGCGACTCGGGGGCGCAGGTGTGGCCCTACGTGCAGTTGTGTAAGGAGGACCCGGCGTTGCAGAAGATGATCGCGGGGGTGATCCGGCGGCAATTCAAACTCATCAATATCGATCCTTACGCTAATGCCTTCAACGTCGGCCCTACGGGTGACGGCGAGGATGTCGGCTATCCGGGCAACGATCAAAGTCCCTGGGTTTTCGAGCGCAAATGGGAGATCGATTCCCATTGCTATCCTCTGCGCCTTGCGCACCATTACTGGAAAACCACGGGCGACACGTCGGTCTTCGACGGGGAGTGGATCTCTGCGATGCGCAATATTGTAAAGACTTTGAAAGAACAGCAGATGAAGGAGGGGCCGGGCGATTACATCTTCCTGCGCACGACCGACCGCCAGCTGGACACCCGCTGCCACGTGGGGCGCGGCAACCCCGTGAAACCCGTGGGGCTGATCGTCTCGGCGTTCCGTCCTTCGGACGACGCCACGACCTTCGGGTTCCTCATCCCGTCGAATTTCATGGCCGTCACGTCGCTGCGCAAGGCCGCCGAGATCCTGACGGCGGTGAACGGCGAGCGGGAGCTGGCCGCGGAGTGCACGGCGCTGGCCGGAGAGGTGGAAGAGGCATTGCAGAAATACGCGGTGGTCGAGCATCCGGAGTTCGGGAAGATCTACGCCTTCGAGGTGGACGGATTCGGAGGCTGCTTTCTGATGGACGACGCCAATGTGCCGTCGCTGCTGGCAATGCCCTACCTGGGCGACGTGGAGCGCACGGATCCCATCTATGAGAACACCCGGCGGTTCGTCTGGAGCGAAGAGAACCCCTACTTTTGGAGAGGCTCCGCCGGCGAGGGCATCGGCGGCCCCCATATCGGGGTGGAGATGATCTGGCCCATGAGCATCATGATGCGGGCCTTCACGTCGGAGGACGACGCCGAGATCCGCGATTGCATCGTCGCCCTGATGACCACCGATGCCGGGACGGGCTTCATGCATGAATCCTTCTCGCGCCACGATGCTGCGAATTTCACCCGCCCGTGGTTCGCCTGGCAGAACACGCTCTTCGGGGAACTCATATTAAAACTCGTAAACGAAAACAAGGTCGACTTACTTAATTCCATTGACTGACCGGAAAAAACCAAATAACAATGATAAAACCTGTTTCTTTGCTGTTACTTGCCGCCGTTCTGTGCGGCAGCTGCGGAAGCCGCACGGGGCGCACCGCGGCAACCTCCTGCGACGAACCTTCGGCGCGGCCTTCGGAATACGTCTCGACGCTCGTAGGCACGCACTCCGACTTCACGCTCTCGACGGGCAACACCTACCCGGCCGTCGCCCTGCCGTGGGGCATGAACTTCTGGACGCCCCAGACGGGCGAAATGGGCAGCGGATGGGCCTATACCTACGGCGCCCACACCATCCGGGGTCTGAAGCAGACCCACCAGCCCTCGCCGTGGATCAACGACTACGGGCAGTTTTCCATCATGCCCATACGCGGACGCGACAAGGTCGATGAGGAGAGCCGCCAGAGCTGGTTCTCGCACCAGTCGGAGGAGGCACGCCCCTACTATTATTCGGTATACCTCGCCGACCACGACATCAAGGCCGAGATCGCCCCGACCGAGCGGGCTGCGATCATGCGTTTCACGTTCCCCGAATCGGACGAGTCGGGCGTGGTGATCGACGCTTTCGACCGCGGATCGTACATCAGGGTCATGCACGACAAACGGACTGTCGTGGGATACACCACGCGCAACAGCGGAGGTGTGCCCGACAACTTCAAGAACTGGTTTATCGTGCGCTTCGACCGGAAGATCCGGGATTTCCAGATCTATGACGGCACGAAGCCCGTCGAAGGCGAACAGTTAGTCGGCGAACACGCCCTCGTGCGGGTAGGTTTCGAAACCCGGCGCGGCGAGCAGGTAACGGTGCGCGCAGCCTCATCGTTCATATCGCAGATGCAGGCCGTGCAGAACCTCGAAGAGCTGGGAAAGGACGATTTCGAAACCGTGAAGGCCAAGGCGCAAGCACACTGGGACGAGGTGCTCGGACGTATTGAAGTCGAGGGAGGCACGACGGACCAGTACCGCACGTTCTATTCGTGCCTCTACCGTTCGACCTTGTTCCCGCGCAAGTTCTACGAGATCGACAAGAACGGCAATATCCTGCATTACAGCCCCTACAACGGTGAGGTACTGCCGGGATACATGTATACCGACACGGGATTCTGGGACACCTTCCGCAGTCTGTTCCCACTGCTCAATCTGGTCTATCCGTCGGTCAATGCCGAAATTCAGGCCGGGCTGGCAAACGCTTACCGCGAGAGCGGATTTCTGCCCGAATGGGCTTCGCCCGGACACCGTGGGTGCATGGTCGGAAACAACTCGGCGTCGGTCGTTTCGGATGCCATCCTGAAAGGTGTCACCCCCGAGGAAGACATTGCGACGCTCTACGAGGCGATGCTCGCAGGACGCCGGAAGGTACACCCCACGGTGAGCTCCACGGGGCGCCTCGGACACGAATACTACAACACACTGGGATACATCCCCTACGATGTGGGTATCAACGAGAATGTCGCACGAACGCTCGAATACGCCTACGACGACTGGTGCATCGCACAGGTGGCGAAGATGCTCGGCAAAGACGAAGATGCGAAACGACTGGAAGAGGCGTCGAAGAACTACAAAAATCTGTTCGATCCCGAAACGCGCCTGATGCGGGGCCGCAATGCCGACGGGACGTTCCAGACGCCCTTCAGCCCCTACAAGTGGGGCGACGCCTTCACCGAGGGAAACGCGTGGCACTACACATGGTCGGTGTTCCACGATGTCGAGGGACTGATCGACCTGATGGGAGGACGCAAAGGATTCACGCGGATGCTCGACTCGGTCTTCGTCGTGCCGCCCGTCTACGACGACAGCTACTACGGGTTCCGCATCCACGAAATTACCGAAATGCAGGTGGCCGACATGGGCAACTACGCCCACGGAAACCAGCCCGCGCAGCACATGATCTACCTCTACGACTACGCCGGGCAACCCCGTAAGGCGCAGTGGTGGGTTCGTGAGGTCATGGATCGCCTCTACTCGGCCAAGCCCGACGGTTACTGCGGCGACGAGGACAACGGACAAACCTCGGCGTGGTACGTATTTTCGGCCTTAGGGTTCTATCCCGTGTGTCCCGGCGCGGACGAATACGCAGTCGGATCGCCGGTGTTCCGCAAGGCCGTCATTCACCTCGAAAACGGCAATACGATCGAGATCGACGCTCCGGAGAACAGCTCCGAGAACCGTTATGTCGGTAAAATGGCTATCGACGGAAAAGTATCGGAAAGGCCGTTCCTTAGCTATTCCACACTTCTGGAAGGTGCGAAGGTGCGCTTCGAGATGGAATCCGAAAAATAGCCTTCCCATGAAGATTCCGAATCCACATGCTGCCTTCATGGCCTTCGCCTGTGCATTGTTTGCAGCATGCTCTCCGCAGCAGCCCTTCGTAACCTCCCCTGACGGGCGCATCGCCGTATCTGTCGAAGCCGATGCAGAGGCGGGCGTGACCTATGCCGTCACGGTCGACGACAAGCCCCTGATACTGCCCTCGGCGATGGGACTCGCGGCATGCGGAACCTCGCTGCAGGGAGCGACGATAACAGGCGTATGGCACTCCTCCCACGACAAGCTGTGGACAGCCCCCTGGGGCGAGAACAAACGGCACCGCAACCGTTACAACGAAATGTCCGTCGCAGTGCGGAAGTCGGATAAAAGCATGGCCTTCACGCTCCGCTTCCGCGCATTCGACGACGGAATAGCATTTCGCTACGAACTGGCGCAGCCCGATTCGCTGGCCGTGACGGACGAACTGACGGAATTCCGGTTCGCAAATGAGGGTCATACGATGTCGTGGTCCATACCCGGCAATTTCGAGACCTATGAACTCCAGTACCGCGAGCAGCCCGTAGCACGGATAACGGATGCAAACACGCCCTTCACGTTCCGCACTGGGGACGGAATATTCGGAGCCGTGCACGAGGCGGCCCTGTACGACTGGCCCGAAATGGTATTGAGGCGCGACAGTGCGGGGGTGCTGAAAGCCGACCTCGCGCCCCTGCCCGACGGCGTGAAGGCGTACATTCCGGGACGCTTCACGACGCCCTGGCGCACGATACAGATAGCAGACAGGGCCGTAGGCCTGATAAACTCGTCGCTGGTGCTCAACCTGAACGAACCTTCGAAGATCGAGGATACCTCATGGATCGTGCCGCAGAAGTATGTCGGGGTATGGTGGGGAATGCACCTCGGAACGCAGGTATGGACGATGGGGCCGCGACACGGAGCAACGACACGGAATGCCATCCGGCACATCGACTTTGCTGCGGAAAACGGCATACAAGGAGTGTTGTTCGAGGGCTGGAACAAAGGATGGGAGAACTGGGGCGGAAACCAGCAGTTCGACTACCTCGAACCCTATGCGGATTTCGATCTGGAGCGAATAGCCGCCTATGCCCGTGAAAAGGGCGTGCAACTGTGGATGCACAATGAAACGGGAGGAAATATTCTGAGTACGAAGCCGTCATGGAAGCAGCGATGAGGAGGTATGCCGAACTGGGGGTTCACACGCTCAAAACGGGATATGCAGGGGGATTCAAAGGCGGTTACCTCCATCATTCGCAGTATGGAGTGCAGCACTATCAGCGGGTCGTGGAAACGGCGGCGAAATACCGGATCATGCTCGACGTACACAAGCCGATAAAGGAGACGGGGATACGACGCACGTGGCCCAACATGATGACACGCGAAGGGGCGCGGGGCATGGAATGGAACGCATGGTCGGAAGGGAATTCGGCAGAGTATCTCACGACGCTGCCCTTCGTGAGGATGCTGAGCGGACCGATGGACTACACTCCGGGAATCTTCGACATCGACTATTCCACAGCGAAGGCCGACAAGGGACGGATCGAGTGGAACGGGCCCAACGCGGAATGCTGCATAAAGACCACGCTGGCACGGCAGATAGCAAACTGGGTGATCATATACTCGCCCCTGCAGATGGCCGCAGACCTGATCGAGAACTACGAAGGGCATCCCGCATTCCGGTTCTTCCGCGACTTCGACGCAGACTGCGACTGGTCGAAGGCATTGCAGGGAGAGATCGGCGACTATATCGTCGTTGCAAGACGGGCCAAAGACAGATACTTTCTCGGGGCAGGAACGGACGAGAAGGCAAGGACGCTCGTGCAGAAGCTCGACTTCCTCGAACCCGGAGTGACGTATACCGCGACCATATATGCCGATGCTCCGGATGCGGGGCGCAATCCGGAGGCATACCTGATCGGGAAGCGGGCGGTGACGGCACGAGATACCATACGCATCGAGATGGCTGAACGGGGCGGGCAGGCAATAACTTTTATTCCGGCAGAGAAATAGAAGATGCCGGTGGCACGGGGAGGCCACGACGGAAAGCCGACAGGGAACAATGAGAAACGGGATCTGATCCATATCAGACCCCGTTTTTCGTATCAGGAACGATGTCGTCTTTTTTTACGCCTTTGTTGCATCTGCCGTTGCTGTTCCTCGTAAGCCCGCGTGTCGGCCAAATCCAATACCGTATCGACAATGCCAGAAATAGGATTGGCGGCATGGTTTTGCACTTCATGTTTCTGTTCCACGTGTTGTTCTGCGACCTGTTGCGCCTGTTTCGGTGCCGGATACAATTCATTGAAAACATTGGCCGAAAACTCTTTTCCCAGCACCGATCCGTTGGCGACGATGCCGTCGTTATGGTCAATGAAAGTCACGCCATAGATTCTGCCGATCGGGTTGATGCGAAAGATCGCGTCGATGTTCTCCACTTTGAGCAACTGCCGAAACTCGTTCCGTGTATTGTTCGGACTCATAGCATCCCGGACTGTCTGTCGCAGCCGGTTGAGCGTCCCGTCCTGCTTCAGCGCACTTTTCGACCGCTCGTAATACTTTTGAAGGGCTTTATAACCGACATCTTTGCCGATACGACTCGATTTGAACGGAGTGCCGATGCCATAGCCGTCGTCGGTCAGAGCGCCGTAGACAATACCCGCATAATTTCTGCCGTCGATAGTTCCCGTACGTTCTTCGACAGAAACGTTAAACAGCTCCAACAGGGTGCGGAATTCTCCATACGATGAGCATTTGTAATTTCGCAGGCACGATCTCACGATGGATGAGATCTGCTGTTTGACATTGCCTTCCCTGTAGTTTACCTTATGCAATCCCACCTTGTCGGCTTGCTCCTCTCCCTTGACGCTCGGATGCAGATTATATTTGCGTTCCAGATCGCGTAATATCTCCATCGAACGTCTTGCTTCGAAATCATGCGGCAGCTTATGTCCGTTCTCATCGACGCGCAACGATACGACATGAAGATGCTGTCGGTCGATATCCTTATGTTTGAAAACAATATAAGGCTGGTTGCCGTAACCCATACGTTCCATGTATTCCTGCGCGATGTCCCGGAGCTGATCGTCGGTCAGTCTGTCTTCCGGCGAGGGGTTCAGCGAGGCGTGGAAGACCGTGTTCGTAGTCCGGCGGTTGGCTTCGAGGTACGGCCAAAAGCAATCCATGCAGGCGTCGACATCCATTCGCCCGTGCTTGTCGAACGGTTCCAACATCTTCTGCCAGAAAAGAACCTCGGCTTCATCCTTATCCACTTTCTCCTTGTTGTAATACAACGCTCCGCCGGGCGAGGAACCCGATCTTATATTCGCAACCATTCCTTAGTCTGTTTTGCGAGGTTGAGAATCTCGATACTGAGGGCTTTCAGCTCTCTCGTTCGCTGTTCCAATGCAGCGATCTGATGCGGGATTGCGACGTTGGAGAAGTGCGCATTGATGACCTTTACAATCTGGTTGTAGTTATTTCCCAACTTTTGAAATTGGAAATAAAAGTCATTCAGACGGGCAATAAACTGCACTTTCGAAGGGTCGCGTTTGACGACAACGAACTCCTCGGCGAAGATGCGTTTGACGATAAACCGGCTGCGGTTATGTTCCAATCCTGCCTTACAAAGCATCTGCTTAAAGCGGATATTCTCTTCCGTGGTGAGTTTGAAATTATACCTGTGGACCCTGGGGTCTGTTGTTGTCGGGCGTCCGATCCTCTTTTTCGTGGTTGTCATCAGTCTGGTAGTTTAAGTGGCGTGACTCGGGAACGCCACCCAGCCTCGCAGAGCGAGCACCTTTCGTATGCCGAAAAACTTTTCGGCATACAAAGGTACAGCTCGCTGTTGTCTGGCGACAACAAAAATCCGCGCCGGAGAATCTTTGAGAGAAGTTTTGAAAATCCTCCATTACGGCTTCCGGGGTCGGGTCTGTTCCCGGTGCAATATTACAACCGTTTCGGGGCAAAAAAAATCCATCGGTGCGGACTGGAGCGGACTGGAGCGGACATCGGAGCCGGGTTGGAAAATGAAGATGTATATTGCGGCAGAAAGAATTATTCGGATAAACAAACGGATGATTAAGTCGATATTTATCGGGTTCGCTACTCAATCAAACAGACGATTCGATAAGGAAGCGGAGAAGAGCAGAATTAAAAAAATAAATATATAAATAAACCCATATATGTACGATAGTTTATCGAAACAGACATCAATAGAAAACATTACCCATATAAATAATTCTTAACATATTCAAATGATGGAACCTGTAAACATTTCAATCTGCAATCAGAAAGGCGGCATCGGAAAATCCACATTCACGGTATTGCTGGCCAGCTACCTGCATTACACTTTGGGGCATGACGTTCTTGTCGTGGACTGCGACTATCCGCAATGGTCGATCCATGCCCAGCGCGAACGCGAACTGGCAGTCGTGGAGCACAGCGACTACTACAAGCTGATGATGGTACGCCAGTTCAAGGCTACGGGTCGGAAATTGTGGCCCTTGCTGAAGTGTATGCCTCCCGAGGCTCCCGAAGAGGTGGAGCGCATCCGGCAAAACGGTTATCTGCCGCGCGTAATTCTCTACGACCTGCCGGGAACCGTAAATGCCGGGGGCGTGATCCGGATACTTTCCTCCTTAGATGCCGTCTTCATTCCTTTGAAGGCCGACAAACTCGTCATGGAGAGTTCCCTTACGTTCGCACGGGGAATAGAGCATGGATTCGTTCAGGACAAGGACACCTCATTGCAGGCCGCCCATCTTTTCTGGACGATGATCGACCGTCGGGAGCGTACTCCTCTTTACGATCAGTATGAGGCGATCATTCATAAACTCGGATTGTCGCTCATGGCGACGCATGTTCCCTACCGTTCGAAATTCAACAAGGAACTGCTGCCCGACGGCTCGGGTATCTGTCGTTCGACACTTCTGGCTCCGGAGCGCATCTTCGCCCGCGAAGCGCAGATCGAGGCACTGGCGGCAGAAATCCTCGAAATCCTTAAAATACGATAATTATGGCCAAGAAACCGAAAATCGAAGTCGACGAAGACCTCATGCGCCAGATGATCGCCGGGCAGGCGCCTCTTACCTCGAAAGTCGTCCGGCGAATCCCCGACGACGAACCTGAAGATACTCACGATGCGCCCCGGGAGACCCCGGATGCAGAAGAACAATCGCCACCTTCGGACGACGGGTCTGAATCCCGGCATCGGCGAATGATCCCCGCACCCGATTACGAACGGACTTTTCTCGCTCCGGCAAACTTTGACAACAGGGCCTCGCTGTATGTCGGTACGGCAACCAAGCGCAAACTTCTGGAAATATTCAAAAGAATCGGCGGGGAGCGTCTGACCGCAACAGCCTATATAGACAATATTCTGCGGTATCATATCGAAGTTTTCCGCGAAGAGATAAACCGCATTTACAAAAAACGCAATCCCAAAAATATCGTTTAACAATCCAAAAACTTTCGAATCGTGTATTACGATCTTTTTTCCGAGCCGCACCTATTCGGTATTCCGCCCCTCACGGCACTGCTTCTTGCATCAATTTTTATTCGGAGGCTTCCGGCTTTTTCCTTACGGCAAGCTGCCATGACAACCTCATCCCTTCTCCAGCCTGCGGTCGCAACCGAAACACCTGCCATTAGGATTCCTTCGGCGGCAGCCTGTCTTAAAACCATGACGAAAGCAGCCTCCTCCGGGCAGGGCATTGCCGGCACTGCGCATGTAAAACCCGGCGGTGCGGTGGCAAAGGCGCCGAAATCCCGGCGTCGGAGGACTGCCGTCCCCTATTTCGAACAGACCTTTATGAACTTAATGGAGATCAGGCAGCGTGCAGCACTCTATGTCAGCATCGGAACCAAACGTAAAATTCTGGAAGTCGTAAAGAAAATCGGCGGGGAGTATATGACCGCAACTTCTTATGTCGAGAATATCCTGCGGCAGCATCTCGAATTGTATAAAGACGATATCAACCGCATTCACAAAGAGCAAAACACAAAAGAACTTTTATAATGATGAATATGCTCGCAATCGTAATCAGCCTGCTATGTGCCGGCTTCGTACTTTTCCAACGACATTTTTTCGGTCTTCCCGGACAGAGTCGGGAGAAACAGTCCAAACCGGGGACTTCCAGATCGGAGCCACCACATGCCAAGTCCCTGGTTCCGAGTTCCGAAATTCTCGTGTCAAAATCCTATCGGAGCGGACTGGAGCGGACTGGAGCGGACATCGGCACCGCCCCGGCAGGCGGAGATGCTATATTTGCCCCGGTTTCGGAAGAGAAGTCCGCGATGCAGGGGTGGAACACCCTTGTCGTGCAACCCCCGATCGGCGAAGACGGCGAACTTGCGGAGCCCGAAGCTCCCGCCGACGCCCGCTCTCTGCTTCCGGCTCTCCCCGCCAGAGCAGAACTCCGCGATGCGGAGGTTCATGCGATGCTCGGAGAGCTGGACTTCGGAGAGAGCGCCGTCATGGGCGACGCCACGGCCGAGGAGCGGCAAGCCATCGCCAACTTCGACATCCGGGCCTTTGCCTGACACGTAAACGAGAGACGACATGAAATGTGAAACGGCCCGTCGATGAAACAATGCGATCATGGCCGTCCGGATCAATCGCATTGTTTCATTTCACAAAAATATAATAATCATCTCAAAATCTCGTATAATTCACACACGAGGTTAGAATATTGTTTGCAAATTCATTCGATTTATTGGAGGGGCATAACTAAAATAGAGCTGTTCGCAAATGGTTATAGTAGATATTGCCCGTTGTCAATCATCCATAAGTTCTGGGGGGGGTATTGTCAGTGGTAGAGTCTTTCTAACGGGGATGTATTCCTCCGCCATGCCATATGCCTGTTACTAACCAAAATTCATAATGAAGCAACCACTCCGAGGCCCACGGGACAATGGTGTCAGCAATCATCTTGTCGGGGGGCCATTCTCGCGCTGGACCATAATAAAGACAAAGCTGTTGCTTGACATGATCATAGACATGAGGCAGACGTTGCGCACCGTCTGCCAATGCCAATGGTTTGGGTGATACGACGTACACCTTGGGACTTTGCCCCAAGGTGTACACGATTTTTATCTCGTAAGCCAAGCTTAACTCTGAAGGTTGCAACGTAGTTTTCCATATCAGTCGATTCGTATGGATATCCATATAATTCGTAGAGTTGGGAAAGTAATGTTTCAACTTTCCCAACTGGACACTCAATGGAATAACCCGATTACTCATGATTCCCGAAAAAATGGTGAGCCTTGGCCGACACACTACCGGCAGAGCCCAAGATACCGCTGCCCGCAGCCATCTTCATCGTCCCGGATTCTCTTAAGGATCTTGCCTTCTCGGCCAGGGAATCAAATCCTTGAGAGACAGCTTGTCGTCCAAAACGGGGCATCATGGATTCTGCTATCACATGCATACCGCGCAACTGCAGAATCAGCGACAAATCTTTTCTGACCTTTTCCAGCCACTTATAGAAGTTATCTTGACGCTTAGGGTGTTCGATCCATTTGTCAGCAAAGTTTTCCTCTGGATTTACGGGATTTTCCACTTTCTTGATCGTTTTGCCGCTTTGTGGATCAAACTCATTGAGTATGTACTTATCCATATGTATAAGAATCGTTTGCAAGGCTTCGGTAATCGAACCTTCTCCCTGATATGCTTTTGCTGCAAGGGTTGTGATGATGATGGAGACGGGTTTATCTTCATCTCCGGCAAACATGATGTCCCGGTGTCGCTTGAGAATCTGCACGGCCCTTTGCAATGGAGTTTTGTTGGACTGATATTTCGGAACCGCTCGTACCGATTCCGCCAGCAACATCATTTTTTGCCGATCTCCTGCTGTTGCCCGTTGAATAAACCAGATCCCATATCCAAACGGATTACTCTTCATCCAGTTTTCGGGTGAAGGATCATACCTGTAATTTGCGCTCTCCTTGTCGGTAATGCGAATGGCAAGATTATCCAGTTCACGTATTGCCCCCAATGAAGCTGAAAACGAGCGCTCCATCACGGTCTTATAATCTTTCGCAACCAAACACGGAAGGATGTCCATATGGTAGTTGGACTCCTGAGCATATTTCAAGGTCCAGCATCTACGCCCCTCTTCATCAAGCATTCTTTTATAGGTTTCATGATCTTTCAGCCTGTTACCCACCTTATGCTTCAGATCATATTGTGTCCACGAAGCGCCTTTTCCTGTGAGTTCGCAGACAAGGTCTATATCCAGATCATCCTGCTCATTCAAGGGTCGAATCATCGTGCCCAGCATAAATGATCCTTGGGCTCTGATGATCGGATTATAGGAGACCAAAACCGAGTCCGCCTTTGCCAACCAATCACCAACGGCCCGATAACTGCGAACCGCGGCTTCATACTGAGTCTCCGTAATATCCAAAGACTCGCTAAGGGCATTGAAAATGCTGTCGAATTGTTTTACCTGTTCTGTATTCATATTAATCAATTTGAATCGTTTTATAAAAGCCTTCACGTCCTTTATTCTGGTCGTAGATGGTCAAGGGCATATCCGCTTTAGGCATCCAAACTCGGCCAAACTCGACTGCGGCAGCAACGGGCATAACCGGAAATACATGCAGTTCCGTAAGGCCATGGCGGGCTTTGATAGTGTCCAAGGCCCGTCGGACACATTGCCGAAACAGGGAGAGCGACGCCTCATTTCTGAGACTGTCATTGTTGGGGTCTGGAATCGTGATGCGCCATATACCCACTTCGTCTCCCAACACCCTGATGATTCGTTCATCTTGCACCGTAGCGCTTAATCCGATCACTAATGCCGGGATTCCGTTACGCCGTGAAGGCTCGATCAGTTCAATTTGCCAGACCGGTCCATCATCAAGCCATTTCCACGTATTAGGTTCTCTGTGCTTCTGATAGACCCGCACATTTTGCAGATCATTGATCATGGTGCCAAACTTGATCAGCAGTGGCTGAGGAGCCAATGCAAACACCGAATAATGCTTTGCTTCGCCTCTGCGCATTCGTGGCAGGATCTGTTCTTTCACTTGTTCACACAGATTGGTTTCTTCTGCATTCCAATAGGCGTCGGAGCAATCGGTCATGGACGAATTCTTCAATCCTATTTCAATTGCCGTACTGCTGGCCGGATAAAAGTTCGGCGTTAAAGTCCGACATGCCTCGGCATAGCTCAACGGTGAAGCGTGTTTCCCGATATTCGCACCGTAAAGGATGATCTCCGACTCTTTTTCCGGAGCTATAGCTGTAATACGGGCGATACGTTCTTCGTGTTTGCGCTTCATCTCAACCAATCGATCTTCGGGATGATTGGCAACATCCTTGTCAATTAAGGTGTGATGCGGATCGCAAAGCAGCATCAGGTTACTTATTTCATTGGCCAATTTTTCAGAGCGTTCGGGGTCTCCTCGAGGCCCGTCGAGGCTATCCGCCACAATATGCGCTATGTATGCTTTGTTGTACTTCTTTTTCGTGAGTATATCCATGTATAGGGGCGTATTGCAACCCTCATACTCACAACGTCCTCCTGATATTGCCCAAAGGAGGTTTTGATTCTTCACTGATATTGGTGTTTTACTCATGCTTTTTTATTTTAGTATACAGAAAAGCGTGACAAAATACTATCTTTGTAGAAAGTGTCACGGTTTTCAGTATATTTTATAAGAGTGGCAGCATGATTGCAGATGGAGAATATGTCCCAGACCTTAAAAATATAAGCGACGGTCAATTGTTTGCACTGATTGCCGCCAAAGATGATCTTGCACATGCGGCATATCGTGTGTTATATGACCGATATGCACAATTAATCTGGTCCTTATGCTGCGACGCTGGCAGTAAATTGGTCCGCCGGAATAAAGAACAATTTGTCGAGGAACTTTTCTCGCAGACCATGATTAAAATATACGTTCATCCAACCTACGATCCTATCAGAGGAAAGGTTTCGACCTGGATCTCCGGCATCGCCAGAAACACGGCATTCGACTTGCTGAAAGAATGGAATGACCACACACAAACCACAGTCGAACCGATACCCGAATTTTCTTCGGAGGAGGATGAGTCTACGACATCATCACCCCTGCATTTATTGCTAACTCAGGCTCTCGAAATGCTATCCGACCGGGAAAAAGACATATTGTTGACATACTTGATGTATGAGGATGGAACCAAGTATTTGCCTGGAACTGTTTTACAGGAGCTCTGTACAAGACATGGAATAACCGCCGACAACGCACGTCAAATAAAGTCACGGGCCATGAAGAAGTTACGTCAACAGATTCAGCTGTTGGAAATGGACAAATGATATTAAAGATGGAAAAGAAGCGTCAAACAGATGAGGCGTATATTAAAGACCTCTTGAAATCCACGGGATACTTATTCCCTGAAACAGACGAGCAGATGTCCATTTATGAGGCAAATGTAACGCTCAGAGAGTTACCCGAAAAGTTCCGCACTCCGGAATTTGTCTTTAACGCCGTACAGAATCAACGATCCTCAAAACATTGTACCGACATGGATAAAGCAATCCTCGCCGGACATATCATCAATACATGCAACATGAAAGATTTTGGAAGAGTAAAATTTCAAAAATTGCTTTATTTGGTTGAGCATGTATGTCAGCTGAACCTGCGCTCCAATTACATACGACAAACCGCAGGTCCATACGATGGAATCCTGCTCAAAAGAGTCGAGACGATGTTGCAGCAATATCATTTTTATGATATCTCTCAACAGCATACCGACAACAAAGCTGTGCAATATATCCCCTTGTCGTCTGCGGAGGAGCTTGACGATCTGTTTCGCAAGAATTTTCCGACCGAATGCGACATGATTGATACCTTCCTATTCAAATTCCATAAAGCAACAATGGAGCAATGTGAGATTGTTGCAACGCTTTATGCCGTATGGAATAATCGAATTATTCGACAACAGGAGATCACAGATGAATTATTGAAGGCAGATTTTTTAGCTTGGGATCCTCATAAGTATAAATATCGGGATCGCGTAATGAAAGCCTTGATTTGGATGAGAAAAGACAATATTATTCCGGTTGGTTGGGGAGACATTGTTGAATAAGGATAAAATGAAAATAAGGCAAATTTATGTTATATAATTTGAGTCGACTTACGAGTGCAGCAAGCACATCTTTATCGGACAGGTATCACCGAATAGGATGATGGACTTCCCCAAGTAAATCACGACAATAAACTCTCCCTTGATAACAATTTACTCGTCCTCGGTTTCGGTGGCGTGCGCTTTGAAGCAGATATTTGTCTTGTTGCCTGCGGTGCTGTCGTAATCCCAAAGTCTGTTCGCGATCATAAATAGGAACTTTCTGAATGATTCACCCTCTGTAACTGCTCTCTCCAAGGTACTAGCCGCGGTTTACCGAGATTCCCGCGATATTCGTACTCATCGTTGATCTCACTTAAATAGGCCGTTTCTGGCATATTGGCAGCATATGCGTATCTCGGAGAATAGGTCGCGCGTGTGGTAGGAGAATCCCCCAATCACAGTGCTCACGCTTTTGCTGGAAAAGTAGTCGGTCATCGGGTTACTCTCGTCATTTCTCAATCTGGTAACGATCATGGCTTTGCGTCGAGGGACAGGATTTTCGCAAGGTGCTTGCGTCCGGTAGAGGATTGTTCGTCGGCTCGCTTGCGTTCAGCCTCGGCGTAGACTGTTATCATCGAGTTCAACAACAACGGGGGAGCGATCCCGGCCGAGGTCGCCGAAAATATCTTTACCCCCTTCTACACGACCAAGCCCGACGGCTCGGGCATCGGGTTGAGCCTTTCGCGGCAGATCATGCAGCTCCACGGCGGATCGCTGCGTCTGACAGGCAATACCGACCGGCGGGTTACTTTCACCCTGCAAATCGGATAAGAGAGCGTGTATCGCATTCAAGGCCATCGACTGTAACAAAAAGAACAATTCCAAGAAGATGGACTTGCTCTTTTTGTTAACGGTTGTGTGAAGAATTAACTTACCTTTTGTCGATTGTCTGCATCGACTTGCACGACAATCATCTTGCGCTGTGGACGGTAAAGCAGCCATTTTCGAAAGGCTTCGGATTCCATGGTGCACACCCGAAACGATAGAGCGGCAATCATTGCCAAATTGTAGAAATCTCCACATTCGGTAAAACGATGGGTACAATACTCGCTCATTTGCTTCGTCTTGTAGATTGAACGAATATTGCTGTTGATGGCTGACACAAAACTCCGAACAGTCGCGCAATTTGCGATTGCGTCATCCAGACCGTTCCATCTGATGAAAGCTCGATGGTCACGTTCCCGTTTTCAATGCTCAATGAGCCGAATTCGTTTGTTATGACTGTTTAGTTTTGTGGTTTACTGAAGCAAATGTAAGAATTTTTTTATATTGCAAAAAGATTTCGTCTTACATGGAAGTTAATTCTGCTACCCAAAATGGATGGAGAGCTACTTTATTTGTACGATAAAATAGCGATCTGTTGGGGGAGGAAGATCCTAAAAGAAGAATCAAGAAAGATATTATAGTTTCTTGATTTTTGGGTGCAAAATTGGGCGTAAATCTTATAACTACTTGATTTACACCCTTGCTGGCGGTGCGTATGGGTCTTGCCCTTGAAAACATCGGGCAGCGGGACGGTCGTTCCGCACATATAGCCGTCTTCGGTAGTTCGCTGGTCGAGCTGCCGCAGGTCTACCGCGCTGCCGCGGATCGCTATGACCTGATAGAAGTCGATATTGGTCTGCTCCCAGCCCCACGACGAGTAGAGGATGTCGCCGACGCGCAGCGAACGTCGGAACTCCTCACTCGACCGCGCTACGGCTTCGTCATGGCGCCGGAAGCGCTCGGCCTCCTGCCGGATACGCTCCATAGCCTTGTCGTATTCTTCCGGGGTGTGGGCCTTGTAGACATACCGGGGGCGCTTTATCCCCGGTGTCCATGCCGCGATACAGCGGCCGTTACGGCCCTGAAACCGGACAAGCGAGATGTTATAGATCAATTCGGGAGCGAAGCCCGTCCCCTGCGCGAGACGCGCGGCGTTCTTGTTGATGCGATAGGTTTTCATTGTATTTCGGATTTAGGGTTCGTTTCTTCTTCGACGATTTGGAACTTGTCGGGATTCCAGCCCTTTGCGAACAGCGCGGCCTGCGCGTCGAGGACGCTCGGAAAGATGCGGCGCCTCTGCCGCGAAAAAGAGATGTATCCGACATAAATACGCCGCACAGGGCTTCTTTGATATTCGAGGTGGCAGCGGCACGGAACGGGCCGATAGTGCAGGAAGCCCCGCATGCGCAGCAGCAGGCCACGTTCGTACTCCTTGTCCTCGCGGCAGCGTTCCCACGCCTCGTATTTGTCGATGCCGTCGGTCAGCAGCGTGTAACCGACAGCCCGGTCATAGCGGGTTCGGCCCTGCCAAAGGCCCTTGAAAAAAAGCGACAGCAGTTCCAGTTCGAGCGTCGGACGGCCTTTCGTGCGCAGCGTTTCTGTCAGGGATACGACCTCGTCGTAACGGAAGTCGAGCGGGCGGATGTTGTTCGCCGCCATGCGCACCATCACCCGTAGGTCCGAAGTAATGGTGATACGTGTTATAATCTGATAGCTCATAATGATATGCAATTAAAAGACCGCAGCTTTAGGGCTGCGGCCTGATTTGACAATACGTGAAGTGTCGTGTTATTTCGGATTGGTCGTGTCCCGGAGCTTCAATCCGAAATCGCCGCAGGCCGTACGCAGATCTTCGCTGAACTTGCTGCTCTCGCAATAATAATCGCCCATCCGTTCGGCCAACTTCTGCAGATCGCCGTCCGTAATCGTCGCAGTATCGTATCCGTGTCTTTCGAGTGCCGTACGGTTCAGAAAGGCGATGTCGAACTCCGCATTCGGATCGTCCTTGTTCGGAACGCTTTGCAGCTTCTCAGCGGTGAACCTGTAAATCTCGTCGAGGAACTCCTTCTCCGTCCAATCCGTATCCTCATGCTGCCGGGAGAACTCGTCGCCCCAGGCAATGAGCGTCGCGGCCGTATCGCGGGAGTTGTCCGAGGGCCGGAACTTCCTGCGCCCAGCTTCATAGGCGATATCGACCAGCGCCTCGGCATAGTCGCGCAGGGACACATTGCCCGGAAGCGCTGCGGGTTGCCTTTTCATAAAGGCAGTAATGGCCTCGGCATAGATCCGAAGCTGCAAACGGTCGCGCTCCGCGGCGGCTTCGTCGCAGTCCAGTCCGAATTCCGGGGATTCATGGCCATCGAGGAAGTTCTGCAATTCACCCAGCCGGAAAACGTCGTAGCGCGTAGGATATTCCGGCAGGCAGCGTTCCACGAAATCTTCCGTAAGGTCGCTTGTCGTCTGCGGCGCAGCTTCGGCGGACCGGATGAAATCGTATTCTTCCAGCCATTCGACGATGCCTTGCAGGGTATCGCAGGAGAGATTTTCAAGCGGAAGCGGGAAACCATCCCCGCCGTCCACCAGGCAGACGGGCGTCAGCCCGTCCTCACAAAATTCGAGGGAGATTACATTGTGACATAAGCCTTCGTATCTGATTGTAAGGGGCGACTCGTAATACTCCTCGTCGGCGAGGTCGTCCGTATCTGCCAGCCGCTCGCGGTCTGTCGCATCGGCCTGATAGGTTCCCAGACGTCCTTGCCGGCTGGCGATGACCGAGCGGATCACACCGATCTGATAAGTGCGCAGTTTTTCGAGTGTTTCTTTGTTTTTAATAGTCATAGAGAATCAAGTTATTTATAAGAAAATTCCGGTCTGACGAAATAGCAGACCGTGGTGTGCCGCCCGTGATCCTTGACGAGTTTTACGGGTTGGGGCGCGTTGTAGATGCGCCGCTCTGTAACGGGAGCATCGAGCGCATCCCATTTCTCTTGCGATACGGCGGTCTGCTCGTCCCGATAGCACCAGACGATGACGGATTTCGGGCCGGGAGCCGCAAATACGGTTCCTTCGTAATCGGAGAGAAACCGTTGGAACTCCTCCTCTGTCCGGAACGAAATGCAATCGCCCCGGTAGAGATCGCCGTTCCGGCATTCTGCATCCTTATAGAGTCTGATCTTACGCCACTTCTCGGTCGTGAAATCACCATAGAGCGGATCGCCTTCCCGGAACTCCCACAGCGGAACCTCGGCGCTGAACCGGACAACTCCGTTGCCGCAGGCGCCGCAATGGCCCCAAGCACAGAAATCTCCCGGCACAGCACCGGAAGGCTTCAGCTCTTGCGGCATCATGGCTGTAAAAGGCCCTCCGCTGACCGCGCAGCCGATACCGCCGGCTGTCGCCCACACGAAAGGCACGTAAGGGCACAGGCAGATCGAGCGCATTCCGTCTTCACGGACAGCCTCGATCAGGGCGTTGCTGTGGAAGTCACCGTGGCGTGTGGTATAGCGTACCCGGTCGCCGACCTGCGGGATACGCGGGTTACGGGTATGTTCGATATGCCGCACCAGCTTATTGGCCATGTCCACGTCCTCTTGCGTCAGGTGGTGTTCATGGTCGTAAAGCGTATTCATCGGCAGCAGCGTTTCGCAGCTGTACCGATCTTCGGTTTTGGATTGTTGCATATTGCTGATAATAAAAACGCCGCGACCTTTCGGCCGCAGCGCAGATTAAACGATTTGTTTATCAAGGTTTAGGCAGCTTCGGACGGAATCGCATCCGGGGTTTCCGGCTCCTGCTCTACAGCCAGCCGTTCGGAAATCATGCGTGCCGACCGGTTCACGTCCGTGAGGATGTCGAACAGGTAGGTCGGCTCTTTATGGAACTCCGCCAGCCAGTCCTTGATATAGGCAGCGCTCTCCTCGCGGGGCGTCGTGGCGAAGCCCAGCATCGCGCCGCACAGGGCCGCCGTAAGTTCGGCGACCAGTTCCTCCCGGATATAATCGGCATCGCCATAGCAAGCGCCAAAAGAACGGTTCAGACGCTCCGCATGCCCCGTGCTGTGCGTGACTTCGTGGAGAAGTGTCGTGTAGAATGCCGCGCCCTCCGGAAACTGCCGTTTTTCGGGACAGACGATCCGGTCGAGCGTCGGTGAATAAGAAGCCCTGTCACCGGATTTGAGCAGGATGGGACAGAGCCACGACTGCTCCATCAGCATCCGGTCCAGCGGCTCGCAAGCCAAACCGTCCGAGTAGTCTTTCGGCCCGGTCGGTGTCGTAAGCGAGGAATATCGCTCCGGATGCCGCTCCTGCATATCCGTCTGGTCGATGTTGAAGACCGGGTAATAGCGCATCACGGGCAGCACGTCGTATTGCCGCCGCTGCTCCTGCGGCAGGCGGTAGTATTCCGCCAGTTCGATCTTTTTGCGGGTCTCCTTATGGCGGATGTACAGTTTCCAGAAGAAGACCGGAAACGAACCGGAGCCTTTGAGGATATTCAACCCCTCTTCCTTGGCTTGTTTGAAGGTCATAAAGAGCGGCGTACGGTAGCCAGCGATCTCCGAGAGGAACAGCAGCATCAGGGTATTCCCGCCCCGGTAGGGCGTGCCGCGCAGATTGCGCGGAAGACCGTGCGCAAGGTCGGCGATCCACGGCTTGCGCCACTCCTCGGTGAGCGTCTCCATTTTCTTTATCATCAGCTCCGTCAACTGCGGAGCGATCTTTTCAATCAGATTCTTATTCATGGCTCTTATCTTTACGTTATTCTTCCTCCGGAGCGGTAGCTTGCCGCCAGAGACGGATCTTCTCGCCGTTCGTCCTGCCGTTCCACCACATGTCGCAGGCATCGCGGAAAGCCTTGCGATCATCCTTCGGGCTGAAATTCTCCGGATTCAGTCCGGTGATAATTTCCCGGTCTTCTTCTGTCGTTCCGTCATTCCACCACGGCTCGACCGTATCGGACATCAATTCGCTCTCGCGTACCTGACGGGTGTGTTCTGCACAGTCGTCGCACCATAAGTCATCTTTGTCTTCCGCCATAGACTGTACTTCGTACGTGTTGCTGTCCACCCAGACTTGGCAGGATACCCGCAGCGAACCGCACGCCCCGCAGCGCCACGGATCGGCGGGCATCTCTACTGTCGGTTTTTCTGCAATAGGTGTCTGTTCCGGAATCTCTGAAATCTTATTCATAACAGTAGTAATGCAAAGACGGAGCAGGCATAACCTGCTCCGTCGGTTTGGACATTTAGTTCATGTTGTTACTATGCCGCCGTTTTCATCTCCTCAGGCATCCGGATATCGGGTTCGATATCCGGGTCCATAGGAATAATCAGCGGCTCCGAGGTGGGTTCTATAGCGGGCGTCTCGTCCGGCAGCAGCTCGGGCATCTCCGGTTCGGCATCCGGTGCCTCCTGCATCGAAACCGCCATCTCCTCGGCCTCGGCTTTTGCCTGCAAAGCGTCGATCTGTTCCTGAAGACGGGCTTTGCGACGCTCGTAGACTTTCAGATACTCCTGCTGCACCTTCTGGCTCTGCTCCGTGAAGTTCATATCCGCGAAGCGGCACATCATTCCCGTCAGGAGCGTTTCGTCCGTACAACGAAAGTCCGGAGCCGCCGAGCGGAAGTAGTCCACCAGATACGCGCGGACCAGCGCCGCCTGTTGCTTGGCCGTGATACGTCCCGCCGCGGCAAATTGCTCTCGGTCGGTCAGGTAAGAGCCCTCCTTAGGCCGGAAACCGCACTGACGGAGTTTCGAATCGCTCATCACGCGCTGCATCACGGCGTAGTAGAACATCTGCTGCTCCTCCTTCTGCAAGGGCTTGTTCGCAACCTTCACATCGAGGAAGACACGCTTCATATCGGTCGTGATATGCTCGTAGCAGATTTCCCGGTAACGACGCTCCTGTTGCAACAGCCCCTCCAGCGGCGAAGGCGGAACGACGGTGACGAAGACCTTATGCTCATCGTCCTGCCCCTCGTTTACTGTCACTTCCCGCTCCTCGTCTCCGATCTCTTCGTAGCGGATTTCAATATCGAGGTTGCCGATGACGGCGTATTTGCGCACGCGCCCTTCCGAGATGTCGAACTCCAACTGCTGCGTCTGTTCCGTAAAGCGGATCATCCGGATCTCATGCCTCTCCTGAGCCTCGGCAAAATCCACCTCTGACACGTAATTTTCGGCCTGCGGAACGTCGGGCATCTGCGGAGCTTTGTCGTAGTAACCGGCATTGTATTCCAGTTCTTCGACGTGATAGCCCTCTTTCTCAAGAGCTTCGAGTACTGCGGCAGGCGTTTCGCCGTCCGTAGCCAGCGTCGTATGCGGGTCGTCCTTCAGGAGTTTCACGGCTTTCTGTACCAAAAACTCGTTGTTCTTGCGGATCATGCACTCGCGGTTTTGACAGCCCGCGCAACCGCCCGTACATTCGTCCTTGAACAACACCTGATTGGCCGTGTTGTGCTGGCAGGAAAGGCACTCCGTCTTATCGAAGTTGTAGCTTTCCAGCTTGGTCATATAACGCTCGTAGAGCCGCCGGGCGATCTCCTTGATCCGCGCCGTCTTCCACGAGTTGTAACACCCCTCGGCGAAATGATCGTTGTAGACCTCCTGCTGGATGTCGGCGGGATATTTGGCGATCTCTGTAGCGACGCCCACCGAAATCTCCTCTTTGTCGAGCATCCCGGCCAAGGCGTCGATCAGTTCGCAGAGTTTTAGACGCGAGCGGATGTAGGCTTCCGACTTGCCGAACTTGCCCACGAGGCTCTCGATCGTATGCCGCCCCGACTGCAGGGCCCGCTTGTAGGCGGCGGCTTCCTCGCGCGGCCGCACGTCCTCGCGCTGCAGGTTCTCCGTGATGGCGGCATCCTCGGCCTCGGCGTCCGACAGATCCCGCACCAGGGCCGGAATGAATTTCAGATTCGCCATGGCGGCAGCCCAATAGCGGCGCTCGCCGTAGACGATCTCGAAGCCCTCGTCCCTCGGACGCACGCAGATAGGTTGAAGAACGCCCGACTGTTTGATGCTCTCGGCAAGTTCCAGCAGCGTATCCTCGCGGAAATTCTTGCGGGGATTGTAGGTCGAATTGACGATTTTGTTCAGATCCAGCAGCCGGACATCCGTCTCGGGATGGGCTGCCGGTTGTTCGGCAGGACTGGTTTCTGCGACAGGATTCAAAGCTCCGATATCCGTTGCCTGCGGTTCGGCGGGTTTCATGTCGGGACTCCCGGCTGCAACCGGGTCTTGCGCTTGCGCCGCAACGGCCTCGGAAACGGCCGGCGTCCGAACTGCGGACTTGCCGCTCTGCTTCGATTTCGAATTTGCTTTCGCAGTCTGCATAACATGTAACAGTTTTTACCGTGTGTCTCACGTGTTTTCTGCTCGCACGAATTTTATTGTTTTTATCGCGCAAGCAATGAATAATATGTTATGAGGCTTTATATCCCGAACGGATCGGTTGCCTCGGGAAGATTCATAAGCCCGCGGCGCAGGCGCAGGGACGGAAAAATACCGCAGCTCTCGGCGAGGATGATTTTTCCGTCCCGGAGCCGGAGAGGGAGGCCCGGCCGACCGCCCCGGGATTATCTTTCCCGGGGCAACCGGCAGGATAGGTAATTTCCATTTATCTTTGCCGTGACAAACATCGGAAGCAGCAGCTTCGATGTCATATTGAAACCCGTCATTTCTGGGTATAATCGGATCGAAGCATCCGGCAATATCCTGCATTCGGTCGGATTCATCTTCGTTTCCGGTATATATCTCCGGAAAATTTGCCGGTTCCATACGAACTGTTAATTTTGTAATAGATTCAGTTTATCGGAATGCGTAAATCGGTATTCATACTGCTAACGGTTTTCACGGCCTGCCTGCTCTGCAAGGAGTCGGAGAATATGCCGGGCACCTCTCGGAAATTCATGGATGAAACATTCCTAAACCGTGGGGAGGAGAATTTACTTGCCAGGCAATGGCAATGTGAATATATCTATTCCGATTTAAGTTTCACCAGTGTCTTGCCGGAGGCCAAAAAGACACGCTCGACCGTATCCATGTTCCGGCACGGAGCCCATGGGCGCTTGCGTGCCACGGTTTTATCAATGTGTTGCGTCACATACGGGATTTCGGGCGTCGCAGGACTCGCAGCAAGGGTACACGGAAAAGGTTTCGTGGCCGGCCTACATGCCGTAGACTATTACGTCTATCGCCTGCACCGGCTCATTATTTAGCCATATGGCAAGAAGACTCGCAAAGGCCGGGTAAAAACATGGAATGTCCGGAAAACGGGAAAGTTGTATGTCCTGTTTTCGGGGGAATAAAATGCCCGGCTGTCTCACGCTCGAAATTCGTTTTTTATACGTGTCGCCCCGATGCATATACGATAAATATCGCTCCGGACGGCTCTGTTCTTTCGGAGAATCCTAAAGATGGAGATTTACGATGTACCGATATGCTGACGCGTTCCGTTGTTCACGACGGAATTTTTTATGTTTTGAAGAGAGCTGTCGTGATCTCACACAACGGCCTGTACGGGTAGATGAAAAGTGTCTTTGGAGGGAGTTTTCGGTATTCCCATATGACGGTATAAACACTCCGGACACCGTTTCCCAACAGTATCCGGAGCTGACAAAATTGTGCTTGCGGTATTTTGCACAGGATAAAAATACGGATTCTTTTCGAAAGCAGCAAGCCGTGCCCCGGTTTTTCAGCTTCCGGCGGTTCATCCTCGAGAATTTGCGTTTCTTATATCGCCGCCCGTTTTAGCAATTTTTCCCGCGGGCCGATATTCGGTTTGTATATTTTAATAGACCGAAAATAATTATTTTGGAGTCCTGAAAAACATAATCTCCGTAAGCTGTATGGTAGAATTGGATAAAAGCCAAAAGAAAATTGCCCGAACACTCATAAGCCGGGCCTTGGAGCGTGAATGCTGTACCTTTCTGGCGAAACTCAAACGACTCCTGCAGGATGAAAAAGCGCAGTCCTGCCATGAGAAATATTTGGAAATATATAAGAGCATACAGACATTCGACAAAGATATAAGTCGTCGGTATGACGGTCTGAACGGCTCCCGCTATGCTTTGACGGTATTCAGCCTTTTCTATAACGGAATCCTTACGGAGAAGGATCTCTCGGAATTCGACGACAGAACCCGGGAAGCGTTCTTGGAGCACAGACGGCAGTGGAATCTGGAGTTGTAAGCCGGCAGCACGGACATATACCGCATATGAACCCGGCATGCAGAACCCGAAGGAGCCTCGCAGAAAAATTCTTTCGGGAATGGAATGCCGTGCACCGAGGGAACCGGCCGAAAAAAATAGCATCACAAAGCTGTTTTTGTGAAAAAATATCTATTTTTGGATCGTGTTAAACTACTAAATTCCATACGACCATGAATGAACTGGTAAAGACTATCGACGAGCTGTATGCGGCATTCAAGACCGACGCAGAGCTTCAGGCGGGAAAAAACAACAAAGCTGCGGGACTGCGCGCCCGTAAGGTGTCGCTGGAGCTTGAGAAGAAACTCAAGGAATTCCGGAAAACGTCGCTTGCGGCAGCTGCCAAATAGCTCGTTTTCATCGCATGACGCAGGGTGTTCTTTCGAAGGACACCCTTTTTTGTCCCGGCGGTTTCGGCCTTACCGGCGGAGGAAATGACGGCAGCCCTGTCGAAGATTCAGCCCCGGAGTTTCCCGTCGGTCGTCAGGGAGGGATTCAACCGCTCCCGAAGGCTCGTATTGCGTTTCAGCACGGACATATTGTGGACGGCATAGGCCAAGGCTTTCGTCGCACCGATCAGCACGCAGATCTTTTTGGCGCGCGTGATACCCGTATAGATCAGGTTGCGCTGGAGCATCACGAAGTGGGTCATCAGTACCGGCATGACCACGATCGGGTATTCCGACCCTTGGGCCTTATGGATCGTCGTGGCGTAGGCCAGCGTCAGTTCGTCAAGCTCCGTGACATCGTACTCGACCCATTTGCCGTCGAAATCGACTTTCAACGTCCTCTCCTCCGTATTCACCTCCCGGATATAACCCAGATCGCCGTTGAACACATCCTTGTCGTAGTTGTTGCGCTGCTGCATCACGCGATCGCCCTGACGATAGGTATAGCCGCCGCGATTGAGGCTCGGGCCCGAAGGATTCAATGCCTGCTGCAACAGCAGGTTCAGGTTCGCGGCGCCCACGACGCCCCGCTGCATCGGCGTAAGCACCTGAATACGGTCGGGACGCTCCCGGTAGGCGCGGGACAAACGTTCCTTTACCAGCCGGACGATGGTTGCGGCAGCCCGTTCGGGATCGTCCTCCTTCAAGAAGAAGAAATCGGTATCGCGGCCGTTGCTTATGTCCGGGAAACGCCCTTGGTTGATGGCGTGGGCGTTCATCACGATACGGCTCTTCTGCGCCTGCCGGAAGATGCGCACGAGCCGCACGACGGGGATACGCTGCGAGTCGATGATGTCGCGCAGGACGTTTCCCGCCCCGACGCTCGGCAGCTGGTCGATGTCGCCGACGAACACCAGCCGCATCCCCACGGGAACGGCTTTCAGCAGGTTGTTCATCAAAAGGATGTCGATCATAGAACACTCGTCCACGATCAGCGCGTCGCCTTCCAGCGGGTTCTCGTCGTTGCGCTTGTAGCCGTCCTGCGGGTTGTACTCCAACAGCCGGTGGATGGTCTTGGCCTCCATGCCCGTCGCCTCGCTCATACGCTTGGCAGCACGTCCCGTCGGTGCCGCCAGCAGCACGCGCAGGCCGGCTTTTTTCAAGGCCGCGATAATTCCCTGCGTCGTAGTCGTCTTACCCGTACCGGGGCCGCCGGTCAACACCATGACTTTGGACGTGACGGCCTGCCGGATAGCCGCAAGCTGAACTTCGTCGTATTCGATGCCGGTTTCCGCGGTGAGGGACGACGGATCGAAAAGCCCGTCGAACAACGAACGGCCCGTACTCTCTGCCAAATCTCTCAGGCGACGCGACGTACCGCACTCGGCATGGTAGAACGGAGGAAGGTAAATGGCATCCTTGTCGAGAATAAGGTCTTCGGCCTGAAGCATCCCTGCAAGGGTGTCACGGATAGCCGTTTCGCCCGCTTCAAGAAGCTGCCCCGCAGTCTTTACCAGCTGTTCCTCCCCGGCGTAGACATGTCCTTCGTCCGAAAGTTGTCCCAGCGTATAGAGGATGCCGCTCCGGCACCGTCGCGGGTCCTCTTTCTCATAGCCCATCTTTGCGGCGATGCCGTCGGCGGTCTTGAAGCCGATGCCCCAGATATCGTCGGCAAGGCGGTAGGGATTCTCCCGCACCTTGTCAATACTCTCCTTGCCGTATTCCCGGTAGATTTTGGCCGCATAGGCCGTGCTCACGCCGTAGCCCTGCAGAAAAAGCATGACATTTTTGATGTCTTTCTGCTTCTCCCAACTCTCGCGGATCTTCGCTACACGCTTACGTCCGATGTTCGGAACTTCGTAAAGCCGTTCGATCTCCGTCTCGATGATGTCGATGGTCTCCGTTCCGAATCGCTGGACGATAGCCCGGGCGAACCGGGGGCCGATGCCCTTGACCAATCCGCTGCCGAGGTATTTTTCGATCCCGTACACCGTGGCGGGCATCGTCTCCTCCCATGTCGCGGCGACGAACTGGCTGCCGTAGCGTTTGTCCACCTTCCATTCGCCGCGGCACAGAAGGACGCTGCCCACGGGAACCTCCAGCAGGTTACCCACGAGCGTGACAAGGTCGTTATAGCCCTTCACCTTGACCTTCAGCACCGAGTATCCGTTCTCGGGATTCTGATAGGTGATACGTTCCACGACACAGCGCAGAAGAGTTGCCGGGTGTTCGTTCATAAAACGGACGATACTGAATACCCAGTAAAATTACGGAAAAAATCCCGGAATAGCAATGCCGCCGGGCATACGACCTTTATTCATCGTCCAAGGTATTGAGATATTCTTTGATAATATCCCTATGACATGGATAAGGCTTACAGAAGCATCCCAAGCGTTTGCCTTTCAAAGCATGGATACGCTGACGAAACTCAGGATCGGTACGCAGGCGTCCGTAAAAATAACTGCGGTAGCGGTCCAAAGTAGCACCGCGGCTCATGCCTGGCAGCAGCCGAAAAGGATTCCTGAAATAACCGTCTTCACCACGGCCGGCACGGCCGATGTAAACATCGCATGCTGCATAACGAATGTTTACCACTTCAGTTCGTTTCATGACATAAAATTTTAACATTGACGCGGGGTTCTCCCCGCGTCGGAATGCACTACGCCCGTTCCACTACGACGATCTCCGCACGGCAGGCAGTGCGTGCGAACGGCTCCTGCATGGGTGTCCGGTGGTGGATGATAAAGTGCCGCATCGTCTCCTGTACGGCTTTGGGACGCTGCTTGTCGATAAAGCCGTACGGCAGAAGCAGCACGGCACGATCGCCCGAGCGTTGCGTGCGGGAGAGCCATTGCAGGAAGTAGACACACTCCACAATCTCGAACGGCGGATTGGCAATGACGTTCTCGCAGCGGAAGTCGATCTCATGAAATTGCATCCGCAGCGCAGCAGTTTCGGGATAGAGGCGTTCGTATAGATCAACCAGCTCCGCATCGGCATCGAAGCCGAGGAGCGCCGACGGATGCACGCCCTCGAGGAGCAGGGCGCGCGTAAGTTGCCCCGTGCCGCAGCAGGCGTCCACGATACGGCTGTCATTGTCGAAATATCGCACGGCCAGTGCCGCCATCTGGCAGGCCGTGCGGTCGGGTGTCAGGTATTGCGAAGCATAGACGCCCTTGCGGCGCTGCCGCTCGCACATTGCATCATACGGCCAGTTATCGCCGCCGTAGAGGAATGGCAGGTCATTGTGCTGCTGCCAATAATCGAGAATCTCCGGCAGCGTATCCGGCCAGTAGAAATTGCACCGCAGATAGTAATTCTGAAGCGCATAGCGTTTTGTGATTCTTTCAAAGATTTTCATTGGATCAGGTTTTAGGGTTACTCTTTTTTCTGCCGCGGCACCGCAATCCAGTCGGGATTCAGCGTCATACGCCAATCGGGATCGCCATTGCGGTAAGCGAGAAGTTGGGCAGCGTAATCGTGAGCCTCACGGGAATTTTGGGCCCGATAATGAAACATCCATTTCTGACCGCATCGGGGACATTCCCAGACGACCATCGTACCGGCAGAGGTCTCGGCAAGGCCCAGCATACAGGGCACTACGTTATAGTGCGGCGGTTCGAAACCACATTCATAACAGGTATAAATACCGCGGTTATAGCGTCCCTGCGGCGGAACGCGCAGGGACAAAGGAATATCGATCATATAAGTATATGGTTTAGGTGTTCGTATCTTCAGGCGAAGCCGCGACTCCGTCCTCTTGGCAATAGTCGAATTTCATCAGCTTTGCGACACGGGCGTACTCCTTATCGTAATACGTATCGTATTCCTTTTGATATTCCTCCTTGTAATGGGTTCCGCCGTCGGGATCGTCGGGGTCATCGGCTTCGACGAATGTTTCGAAAGGTGCACCGTGTGCGTTCAGCAGCCGTCCGACGGCCAGATCGCAGGCAATATCCATAATCGACGCGTTGATCGCGTCCTTATGGTTACGGTAATATTCGTGTAAATTCATGGTTTCGTTCATTAAAATGTTCTTGGTTTGAGTTATTGTATTTCTGCGGACATCAGGTCGGTGTCCGCAATGCAGATCGGGTTTGTTCCGGGTATTCATTGGGCAGACTCTTTCCGGATTCGGATTTGCTCCTCTGCGAATTGTCTGTTCCACCACGCCTCGCAGGCATCGACAAGCATTTGATACTTCTCTTCGGAAGGTTGTCCATGATGCAGTTTCCGTCTGCGGCCGAGTAAATCATAACCGTAGGATCTCCATTATTGTTTTCTATATCCAGTGGATATTCCGTTCCGGGAATCTGATAAGCAGCATCTTCCTGATAGGTCGGATCATTTGACAGTTCATCGAGTTGACCGTCAGCACATAGATCCTTGATCTTCTGGACTGCCGTTTCGAGATTCTCGGCTTCAAAACTGAAATACCGGCAATCTATGACAGTAATTTTTTGATTCCGATAAAATTCATAGCGTTTCATTGCGCGATTATTTGAGGTTAATACTTCGATACTTCCAGTCCTTTTTTCGTCATGCTCATCGAGAAGCCCGCCTCATGGAGCTGTTTCAGTACCGAAGCGTTGCTCTCATGGATAAGAAGCGGATAGACTTGGGAGTAGTTATCGGCAATCGGTGTGTTGAACGACACCGTGATTCGGTTGTTCCGGGTGATGATTTCCAGCGCATGCCGGAAATCGGATTCCTGCATCTTCATTCGAAAGCGTCTTTAATGATTATCGGATACGGGCCGTAGTTCGCATGGGAAGACTTCGGCTTCCGAGTCCGAGGAACAAATCAAAATGATGTCATCCTCAGAAGGCTCTTCTACGTCGTCATTGCCCGAACATACGGTATAATACCCCGAAGTTTCATCGGCAGGATCACGCCAGAAGACCCGCTGCCCGGGATGGAAGACTCCCACGCGCGGCAGCTTCTCCCCGTCAAGGGTCTCCGGAAGAGCGATTACTTCCCGGATTGCAAGCCGGGGATGTTTGTCGAAATGCCAGTCTACCTCGGATTCTTCGCCGAGAGTCGTTTGAATCGCACTCAGAACCGTTCCGCATTGTTCGGAAACAAGACGTGCGGCCTCCTTGCCGGAAGCCGCACGCAGGGTAAAACAGCCGTTGAAGGTATAGCTGACCTTCAGTTTGAATTTTCGTCGCATAGTGTTTAAGAGTTATCGTTGTTGTTTTCAGACCATTCGTCGACTGTCGTCGCGTCATAGATGCCGTACCGGCGTATTTCAGCGTACGCCTGTCCTTCCCGGAGCAGGGGCTGCCGGGAGACGAACGTTCCGGTGAAGTTTGCCAAAGCCAGCGGAACGAGCCACTGGAAATCGCTGCCCCGACCGCCCATGACCTCGCACGAATGAAAATCGGCGGGAAGGGTTTCGGAATCGAGCCGAGATATGGTGAAAAGAGCCGGGATGCCGTTGATCTCAGCGTCGCGGAAATCCCTGATATCCGCGAAAGGAATGGATGATTCGTATGCCATGATATGGAAATGACGCCGCCCGCTCGTTGCGGAGCAGGCGGCAGGTTATTAAAGAAAGATTCGGTACCACGCTCCGAGCAGGTAGACGTTACCTTCCACATAGAGCGAGTATAAGTCCGTAGAGACAATCCGCAGGAACAGAGTCCTGTCGCCGTGCAGTTTCCCGATCTGACGCCGGAACGCCTCGGCGGGAAAGGGTTTGCGCGAGATGAACCGTCCGCGGATCTCTGCCTCCGAGGGGAGGTATTCGTACAAGCGGTAATTGAGCGCCAGCCAGCGAAGGATTTTGCGGCGGGTTTTCGCATCGTCCGTCCGCAGGGTGAAGCGGTTGAAACAAAGGTTGTTCATCGTAAATCGGAGTTAGTTCAGTGACAAGGCCTGACAGAAATAGTCCGTATAATCGAAGTCCAGTCCCAGCCCAGAACAGGCCGTTTCAAGATCGCCGTAGCACAGAGCCCCGGCATCCCGCAGTTCCCGCAGGTTGCGAAGTTCCGCGGCCAGATATTCCTCGGCACGACGTTCGCCGCAGTGGCATGCGGAGCAGATATTTTCGATAACAGTATTTCGGTTCATAGCCGTTTAAAATTTAGGTGTGAATTTATTGTCGGAGAGTGCAAGGAAATCGTCGAGCGTGCGGCACCGATAGTCCAAAGAGATCTTTTCGCTGTAATCCGTCTGCCGGATATCGAAAGTATAGGTCAGACCGTTACGAATGATCTGGCCGTGACTTTTGTCATGAACCCAAACCACATCGGACAGAGCCTCCAACCGGTTGCGGTACCCGGTTATTTTTCGTTCGTTCTCCGCATTGATCCGTTCGAGATTCCGGAAACCCTGCGTGAGGTATTCTACCCAGTCGTCGATCTTCTTTCGGGTGAAGACTCCGATACGGTTCGGTTCGGTTTGTTTGTCGAAAGCCTTGCCGTAGGAGTAGTTGTCCGCGTATCGGAACGATGACCAATCGAATCGGAGGTCGTAATAGGGTTTTGGATAGAAATATTGGCGGACGAGAAACAGGATGCCGTTTCTTCGGAAACCGGTGCACGCCTCCTCGAAATAGTTTTTCAGGCTGTCCACGGCATGTGTAACACGATAGAACAAGGCTGCCTCCGGAACGAACTCCTGCACCGCTTCCAATACGGCCGATGCGCTTCGAATAGCCCGCTCTATGTTATCCTCGGCATTGGCGAGCAGCAGCTCGTCGAAGGTCGACTGATCGATCCACTTTCTCATCGCTGAGCAACCTGCCTGCGGCAGGATTCAGTTTCCCGCAGGTCGTCGTTCAACGTCGGAATAAGGATCGTACACTCGGCATCGGGTCGTCCGAGGAAACATTTCACCTTTACCGATGCCTCCACGCCGTCCCGGGCGTAGGTCTTGAAACGGTAGTCGTAACCCGCTACCGCAATCTCGAATTTCTGATTCTTCATATTCGAAATGGATTTTAGTTTGACATAAGGCCGGCAGATCCCCGCTATGAAAGAGAGAAGCCGGCTTCGGGGCGGGATATTCAGCGACGGCACGGACAAGGCAAATTTTTGAGGGGCGATACGACCCGAAGGGTGGAGATCGTGCCGCAAAAATTTGACGCCGGAACGTGTCCGGCGCTATCTTGCCCCGAGGCCGGCGTTCACAAAGGGATTTTTAATTATTATTCGCGCTATCTCAAAACAAAAAGAGACTGCTGCGGATGCAGTCAGTCCCTTTCAGCACGAACGGATCAGCGCACCTCGAACTGCGGTATCCGGGAGAGGGTCTTCCGCAACTTCCGGCGGTAGAAGTGTTCCGTAAGCGCGATCAGCTCGTAGGCATCGTAGAACATCTGTCCGTTGACGGCACGGGCGCGGATCATCCGCTTTTTACGGCATTGTTCGAGTTGGTGGCAATCCATACCCAGCACCTCGCAGACCTTGCGGGCCGAGAGGAACATCGGGCGGTCACTGTGGCTCAACAGGTGTTCGAAGAGCAGCGTGGATTGTGTCAGCATGAAATGCGTGCGGAGCAGTTTCTCGAAATACATGGACTCCACCAGATAATAAGATCTTTCTGTTGTTTCAGACATAGTATTATGTGTTAAAGATTATGGATAGCTTTTCTCAAAGACTTTTTCTGCTTATGTTCCATTTCAACACGCTCTATGAAGCGGTTGATTTCAGCCGTCGAAAACATTAGACGACGACCGAAATGGAAACCGACAAGCTGACCCGAAGTGCGATAACGGCGCAGTTGACGATCGCTCATCTTCAAAAGGTCGCATACTTCGTCGACTTCCAGAATAGGCATCCCGCAAAGCATATTACGGTGGCGTTTCATAAAGGAGACATCCTCGCGGATCTCTCGGACGATTTCCAAAATCTCATCGAGTCGTTCCATAATCGGGTTGCAGTAGGTTTTCGCCGCAAAGATGCAATGACCGAATGATGAGTTTATACAAGTATGTAAATACATAATATATTTATATACTTTATCGCAAAGTGTCTACACGGAGAATTTCGTTGCCAGTTTCTCCCGGAGCATGGTAACCTCACGGTCGATCATCGGCGGGGTGACTTTCGCATAGATTTGAGTGGTGGTGATATTTTTATGTCCCAGCATCTTCGAAAGCGTCTCCAGACTCACACCGTTCGACAGGCAGATCGTCGTGGCGTACGTGTGCCGGGCAAGGTGGAATGAGAGTTGTTTGTCAATGCCGCACTCCCGGGCGATGTTTTTCAGGCTGTCGTCGATCGAATCGAGTGTAGACATGGCAAAAACACGTCCGTCGCCGGTCAGACCCCGATACTTGTTCAGGATGAACAACGCATAAGGCAGCAACTTGACAACGTATTTGGTTTCGGTCTTCTGGCGGTTGCCGCTGATCCACCACTCGCCCTGCGCATCCTGCTCGATCCGGTCATAGGTCAGCGAGGCCATATCCGCATAGCAGATGCCCGTAAAGCAGGAGAACAGGAACATATCGCGGTTATAGTCCTGACGCTTATACCGCAGCTCGGTAGTCATCATACGCCGGAGTTCATCTTCCGTTAAAAAACTACGTTCCGGATTCGGAGCCGTATATTGATAGAGGGAAAAGGGGTTGCGAGGCATCCAGCCGTTGTTGAACGCGATTTTGACAACGTATTTCAGGCATTTGAGATAACCGCTGACGGTCGTAGGCTTGAGCCCCAGATCGGATTTAAGGTAGACGTGGTATTGCTCGATGAACGACTGTTCCAACTCCGCCAACGGCATATCGCTCACGTTATACTCCTTACGCATGAAAGTCCGCAGATGGTCGATGGATTTATAGTAGCGGTTCCATGTACCGTGGCAGCGGTCGATGCCGACACGTTTCTTGAGGTCGCCGGTGAATTTCTCGAACGCTTCGAGAAGCAGCCGGTATTTCTCTCCGAAGCCGAGATAGGCATTCTTGACCTTTTCGGCCGTAACGTATGACTCCCGGTCGCAGATATCCTGATAGTGCTTGCCGATCTGGGTGCGGATGTTGTCCAGATGACGGTTGATGCGATCCGCTTCGAGACTGCGGCCTTTGGCGCGGCCGCCGCTGACCTCCCAAAGCATCTCCGGAACGGAGAGCTTCGCGCTGAACTGGGCGATGCTACCGTTGACCGTGATGCGACCCATGACAGGGACGACTTTCTGATCTTTGTCTTTGTTCCTTTTAAGGTAGAACAGAACCTTGAACGTGCTGCGCATAAACTCTGCTTTTTAGGGTTGCAAAAATAATTTCAGCAGAGTCGTATGTCAAGATGAATAACGATGCAAGAAACTGAAAATCACGTTTCTATGAATAATAGAGCGAAAGAAACGAGGTAACGATTTGGAAACCGAAACCTCGTTTAACATTACCTTATTCTACTTTTTTTCTAAAACAAAGGTACTGAAGAAAAGTGTATAATTATTTGATTATCTTTTGCTTTACACTTTTTTATACCTCTGTTTTTTATCCCCGGAACTCCGGAGATTGCGGGGATTTTTCATGCGAAAGGGAGAGAGTCATTCGTCCACGCCGAACGTGGAGACGTTCAGACTGCCGAGGGCATCGACCGTGATGCCGTATTCGCCCGGCTCGACGTCCCGGAGGACGATCAGGTAGGAGCTGACGCCGAAACGGCGCGACGTGAAGGGCTGTCTCTCCAGCGTATTGCGCTGCCGGTCGCCGAAAGTGCCGACCGAGGCGTATTCGGCGACGCGTTTCTTTTTCTTGACCTTGAACCGGAAGACGCTGATGACCGACATCGGGTCGATGCCGTTGTCGGGAACACGGACGATGAAGGCGATGCCGTCGTCTTTCCGGAAGCGGTTACGGGCCTGCGTCCCGTTCAGCGTCATTTCTTCGATATGGTCTCTGCCGATGCCGAACAGCTTCTGCCCGGTGGACGAACGGTGACGGGGCGTCAGGCTCTCCTGCACGAGCTGTTCGGTCGTGTCGTCCGGCAGGACGGCCAGCGTCTGGCCGATGAATTCGGGTTCGGGCAGTTTCAGCGGCTCCTCTTGTGCCGTGGCCGCAGCCACGGCGCCGCAGAGGGCGAAAAGCGAAAGCAGAAATCGTTTCATGAATGCGTGGAATTGACGTAGCAAGATAGGACAAATCGCCGCATTGTGCAAATTTTCGGACGGCCGTTTCGGCTGCGGT
>ENA-OURU01000979-OURU01000979.1-human-gut-metagenome-genome-assembly--contig:-NODE-979-length-39799-cov-6.887857_pt1 | contig 39799 bp, 35 predicted proteins | sample MGYA00242137_ERZ509064 | MGnify/ENA primary metagenome ERZ509064 (study PRJEB26280, sample SAMEA2338777) | human gut metagenome | biome: human gut; feature: human-associated habitat; material: faeces...
GCTGGTGACCCACCCCATGTCCCTCAGCTACCACCGCACTGAGATGCCCTGGGAGCCCCTCCTCCGGGAGGCCGTCCACATGGGCTACCTTTCCCACTAGTCCGGCACCTGCGGTCTCCACATCCATGTGAGCCGGGAGGCCTTCGGGGATACCTACGCCCACCAGGAGGCAGCCATCGCCCGGGTGCTGTACTTCTTTGAGAAGCACTGGGAGGAGCTCCTCAAATTCAGCCGCCGGACCCAGCGGCAGCTGGACCGCTGGGCCGCCCGGTACGGGTACCGGGACTGCCCACGGGACATCCTGGACCGGGCCAAGTCCGGCCACGCAGGCCGCTACACCTGCGTCAACCTCCAGAACACCGCCACAGTGGAGTTTCGCATCTTCCGGGGCACGCTGAAGCGAAATACCCTCCTGGCCTCCCTGGAGCTGGTGGACAAGATCTGCCATCTGGCTCTCTATCTCTCTGACGAGGAGATGCAGGGTCTGGCCTGGACCACCTTCGTCTCCTCCCTTCGGGAGCAGGAGTGCCCGGAGCTGGTGCAGTACCTCAAGGAGCGGCGTCTCTATACCAACGCCCCTGTGGCGACGGAAGAGGAGGTGTGAGCATGTGCGCCATCTTTGGACTGCTGGATCCAAGAGAAAACTTTAGCAGAAAAGAGAAGCAGCGGATCATCCAGGCCCTGGGATGGGAGGTCCAGATCCGGGGCACTGACGCCACAGGCCTTGCCTGGGTGGAGAAGGGCCACATCGGCATCCGGAAGGCCCCCTGTGCCGCCCGGCGGTTTGCATTTCGCTTCCCCGGGGAGGCAAAGATCCTCATGGGCCACACCCGGATGACCACCCAGGGCAGCGAGAAGCAGAACCAGAACAACCATCCCTTTCCGGGGAAGGCCGGGAACACCTCCTTTGCCCTGGCCCACAACGGCGTACTCCACAATGACAGTGCCCTTCGCCGGATTCACCACCTGCCTGGGAGCCGGGTGCAGACTGACTCCTATGTGGCGGCGCAGCTGCTGGAGAAGGCCAGGGAGATCTCCCACACCTCCCTGGCTGCTATGGCGGAGGAGTTGGAGGGCTCCTTCACCTTCACCGTCCTGACGGATCAGAACAGCCTCTTCTTTCTCAAAGGAAACAACCCCTTGTCCCTGTGGTACTTCACGGAGAGCGGGGTGTACCTCTACGCATCCACCGAGGAGATCCTCACCCGGGCGGCGGCCCGGGCGGGACTCCGGGGGAAGAAGGAGAAGGTGCTCATCAGCCAGGGCCAAATCCTGGAGATTGACAGCTCCGGGCAGAGGAGCTGGGGGCGGTTCGATGACAGCCGACTGGATCAGGGCCTGTTCTGGCGGCGGAGCTGGTATCCTCTCTCCGGCGGCTGGGGCCGGGAGCTGCGGTCTCTGGCAGGGGCCTTCGGATACAGCGGAGAGGACGTGGCCCGGCTGGAATCTGAGGGCTACACCCCGGAGGAAATCGAAGATTGGCTGTACGGAGCGTGCCTGCCATGAGGGACTGGATCCATTGGCTGTGGCAGCAGTGGGAGTGGGAGGGCGACCTCTCCCCGGAGCTGACGCGGGAGGTGGTCCGGGCGGAGGAGGCACTGCTGGGAACCTTCACCCCGGAGCAGAGAGAGCTGTACGAGACGCTGGAGGAGGTGAGGGCCCGCCGGGATCTCCGGGAGCAGGAGGCCCTCTTCCGCGCCGGCGTCCTCCTGGGCGGAGGGCTGGCGGCGGAGATCCTGAGTAAATAAAACAGTGTCCCCTCCCGGTGTTTCCGGGAGGGGACAGCTCAAGCAATTTAATTCTTTGGTAAGCCGAACCCCGACTATTACCGGGAGATTGCAAAACGGCTTGGCGTCAAGCCGGAGCAATGTTTGATGGTCGGCAACGATGTGACGGAAGATATGGTGGCGCAGTCCATTGGGATGCAGGTATTTCTGCTCACCGATTGCCTGATCAACAAAGAACGGAAAAATATCGCAGAGTATCCCCGGGGAAGCTTCGTTCAGCTATTGCAGTTTATTGACACGCTTTGAGGCTTGCGAGAATATACGAAACAAGCCTCAGAAACCCGGCGGTTTCTGAGGCTTTGCCTTATTGATTTTCCTGAAACGCTTTTCTGTATTTTGCCGGCGTGTTTCCATACTGCTGTTTGAAATCCCGGATGAACTGGGTTGTATCGGAATAGCCGATGGTATCACAGATTTCATTGAGCTTCTTGTCTGTGGTCTGGAGCAGTTTCTTTGCCTGCTTCAGCTTAAAATCACGAAGGATTTGGGTAAAGGTCGAGCCCGATTCCTCCCGAAACAGCTTGCACAGATAGGGTTCGCTGTAGCCAAAGTGGTGGGCAAGTCCCCGGAGCGTAACATTCTGATAATTTTCGAACATATAGTTCATGATCTCCAGCATCCTGCCCTCAAGCCTTGTACCGGCATACAGAAACTTCACCGTGTCCCGGAAGTTCTGCATGCAGTAAATCAAAGCGGACTGCAGCAGCAGGGACACGATTTCGTCGTGATAGCAGGCTTCGTTCGTCTGCTGTTCATAGATGGTGAGCAGCATATCGCGCATGAACGCATCGTCACCGCAGTCGAAGCAGACCGGGACGGCAAGAAGCGGCAGATTGGGAATATGAAATTCCCGAAAGGTATCCATGCGAACCTTTGTGGTCAGACACAAGCAGTCGGGTGCGGCAACCAGTTCGTGACTGGTGAAAGAATTGACGATGGTGAAACTGCCGGCGCCTTGCTGAAAGGATTGTCCCTCTACCGTATGGGTACAGGTGCCGGAAAAGACAAAGACAAGCTCCACAAAGTCATGCCTGTGAGCCGGGATATGCACATAGCGAAACAGCTTTTCCATTTCGATATTGCGATCCGCCCGTATGAAGTCCTGTGCACGCAGGCCGGATTGTCTGTATTGGGACGCATAATCCTGCTCCAGCTTCCTGCATTTTGCCTCAAAGGCGGGGCTTCGGATATCATTCAGAGAAGGGAACCTCGATTCTGAGGATTCCATCAGGACAAGGAATTGGGAATGGGACAGAGGCTTTCCAAAACGCTGCTGATATTGTTTTCCCAGCTGCTCAAGCGGCTCCAACCGGGCCAGTTTTTCCAAAATTTTGACAGTATTCATACCGTGCTGCCTCCTGCCGTCCATGTTTCTTTGTTCAATATATACAATATTACAGCGGAAGAATAAAATCAACCGAAAAAACAAGAGAAAAAACAGGGTATTTTTTACATTCCGGTTTCTATATAATGGTAGGCATGAAAGGATATCAAAAATGGAGGCATGAGAAATGAGCACAATCAAAGAAAAAGTCATTGATATTTTGGTAAAACTCTCTCGATTTCCCGAGATTCCCCGCAATCCCAAGCGGGGGAAATGGTACAAGCTGCCGTTGCCCGGCTGCGTGTGCGCAGATGGCAGCCCTGCTCATGCAGACCTGCGCCTGGGCACAGAAAACAAACTGATGATCCTGTTCTTTGGCGGCGGCGTGTGTTGGAATGCGTACATGGCGGCCCGGCCCAACAGTGCCGCCGTGAACAGCACCGGCGTGAGCTTTTACGCAACCGGCGACAGCGCCGATGTGGCCGATGCCGCTGTGAAGTTTGGCTTTGGGCCGCTCAATAAGAAAAAGACCAATCCTTTCCGGGACTGGAATGTGCTGGCGATCCCCTACACTACGGGTGACTTTCACTGCGGCAGCGGTGATTTTCCCTATACCACCTTGGAGGGCAAGCCCGCAGTGCTGCACCATCACGGGTACAAAATCTACCGGGCGGCGCTGGAGGCAGCCACGCGGTTCATCGGCAGCGAGCCGAATCAGCTTCTTGTCACCGGGTTTTCCGCGGGTGGGTTTGGCACAGCGTTGCTCACTGATGATGTGATGCGCACCTTTCCCCACTGCACCGATGTGACCTGTTATGTGGACAGTGGATTTATGCTCAACCCGGGCTGGCACCATGTGGCCAAAGAGGTGTGGCAGGCCCCCAACCCCATTGCCGACCGTCTTTGCACCGACAACATCACGCTGGACAGCCTGTTGGCGCTGTATCAAAACCACAAAGACCGTGTGAAAATCGGCTTTTCCTGCTCGGTGCGGGATGCGGCGCTGGCCGAATATGTGAACTATGTGGACAAAGACAAACTCTATGCAGACAAGGCAAGCGGTCTTGCGTTCCAAAAGCAGTTGAAAGCCATGTGTACGCAACTGCAAAGCAATATTCCCGGTGTGTCGTTGTTCCTTTTTGATACGCCGGACGAAAATGAGGAAAAGCGGGCGCAGGGCCTGACCAAGCATTGCGTGCTGGGGGCAGCCAATATCACGGTGGACGGCATCAGCGCCGCAGACTGGCTGTGGGAGCTGGTGTGCGGAAAGCCGACCCAAGTCGGACTGTCTTTGCTGGATTGATTACTATAATAGAGTTTTGGAGGTACTATCATGCCTGACAATATCCCCGGCGGGCTGAACTTTTCTTTGCTGGAGAAGATGCCCCTGTCCGTGTCGATCAGTGGAAAAATCATCGGTGCCATTCAAAAGGCGATGTACAAGGATGCCGCTTTCAATTCGTGGGAGCCGATGCACCCGGCAAAGTGGGCTGTTAAAGAGAACGGGCAGCTCATGGTTACGGAGATCCGCTACGGTACCCGGTTTATGAACAGCTATCTGGACATTACCTACCCCACGGCAGACACCACCGTGAAGCGCCCCACGGTATTTTACACCCACGGCGGCGGCTTTTTCGGCGGCAGCAAAACCATGGGCGACCCCGTGGCAGCCGGGGATGACTCCAATTTTCTGTTTGAGGACATTGTGAAAGCCGGGTTCAACTTTGTAAATGTGGACTATGTTCTCACGCCGGAGGGGCACTTTCCCGATCAGTTGCTCCAGCTCACCGAGGCCATTGACTTTTGTGCCGAACACGCTGAAGAATACGGCCTTGATATGACCAATGTGGTGGTGTTCGGTTCCTCGGCAGGAGCTATCCTCACTGGGCAATACGGTGCGCTGCTGGCAAACCCGGACTACCGGGCGGCCTTGCAGATCACGCCCAACATCGACCCGGACTGCATCCGGTGTCTGGTCGTGGACGATGCGCCGTTCCGAACGGAATGCTTCAACTGGAAGATGAAAGCCATGATGGGCAACTTTTTGCAGACAGTGGATATGAAATCCCGGCAGGCCCAGTTATTCAACGCCTATGCATGGTTCAACCAACAGATGAAACCCTGCTTCTTTGATGCCGGTCCTAAGGACGGATTCCCGGAGGATATGCAGGCTTGTGCCGATAAGCTGACCGAGCTGGGCGTACAAAATGAACTGTACATCCCGGAGAACAAAGAACTGCCCCACGGCTTTTTGAATCTGGCCCGCACAGACGAGCAGGCGGCAGAGGTTGAGCAGCGGCTCATCTACTTTATGAAACGGGCCACGGGCCTTGCGTGAGGAAATTGTATGAGAAAAGAAAACTTCTGTACCGGCTGGACGGTGCGCCCACTGCCGGGCAAACAGTGGGCACCGGTTCGCCTGCCCCATGATGCCATGATTCACGAGCTGCGTCAGCAGCAAAACCCATCCGGCGCTGGTGGCGGCTATTACCCCGGTGGCGCCTATGTATACGAGAAATCCTTTTTCGCGCCGCCGCAGGCCAGTGCCGAGTCATGGGTGCTGGAAATAGAGGGAGCAATGCGGGATGCCGAGGTGCGGTTGAACGACACGCTGCTGGCTGAAAACCACAGCGGATATCGGGGCTTTTTTGTGCCGCTGGAATCTGCGCTGCGCCCCGGCGAAGAAAACTGTTTGCAAATCACCGTGCGCAATGACCAGCAGCCCAACTCACGCTGGTACAGCGGCACCGGGCTGTATCGCCCGGTGTGGCTGCATACTGGTGGACAAACGCATATCCCGCCGCAGGGGCTGCGCATTGACACACCCCAAGTGGAACAGGCAGTCAGCGCCATCCGTCTGCAAGTGCAGATCCGGCATCGGGACGGGCAGGATGAAACGCTCACCATGCAGGTCGTGATACAAGACCGGCAGGGGCAAACCGTGTACAAAAACTATTGTCCCGTCACGCTGTTCGCCGGAGAAGATGCCGATGTCACCCGCCGCATCTATTTGCGAGACGCTGCCCTGTGGTCGCCGGAGGACCCGCAGCTTTACACCTGCCATGTAACACTGCTGCGTGGGGATGAGCCGGTGGACAGTACACAAAGCACCTTTGGCATCCGGCAGCTTCAGCTTGACCCGCTGCATGGCCTGCGGCTGAACGGAAAGCCGCTTTTGCTGCGCGGGGGTTGCGTCCATCACGACAATGGCATTTTGGGCGCAGCCACCTTTGCCGACGCCGAATGGCGGCGGGTGGCACTGTGTAAGGAAGCCGGTTTCAACGCGCTGCGCATGGCCCACCACCCCATGTCCAAGGCCATGCTGGACGCCTGTGACGCTTTGGGGATGCTGGTGTGGGAGGAAACCTTTGACACATGGCTGCACAGTAAGACAGCTCATGACGATTCCACTCGATTTGAAGCCCAGTGGGAGCAGGACTTGCAGGCCATGGTCGCCAAAGACTACAACCACCCCAGTGTAGCCTTTTACTGCATCGGCAACGAAATTGAAGAACTGGCCCGGCCGGAGGGCGCGCGCGTCAGCCGCCGTTTGGCAAATGCGCTGCGAAAGCTGGACGATACCCGCTTTATCACCAACGCCGTCAACGGCCAGCAATCTGTGGTGGGTGTCAATGGGCTGGCAATGCTCAAAGAGATGGGCATCATCACCAAGGAACACATAAAGGCACTCACCGGCAGCGAGGAAGCCGATGATATGCAAATCGCACAGGCGTTTATGGCGCACCTTGCCAGCAGCAATGTCAACGACATGATGACAGCCCTCTCCGGCGAATTGGGCCGTGTCATCGAGCATCCCAGCGTGGGCAAGAAGCTGGAAGAAATCATGTCACATCTGGATCTGTGCGGCTACAACTACATGATGCGCCGGTACGCCATGGATCTGGCCCAATATCCCGACCGGGTGATTGCCGGGGCAGAGACAAACCCGCCACAGATCGATCGGCTTTGGGCACAGGTGAAGGCGCTGCCCGGCTGCATTGGCGATTTTACATGGAGCGCATGGGATTATATCGGTGAGGCCGGTGTGGGCATCACCAACTACGAGGGCAAAAAGCAATTCCATGCCGACTGGCCTGCCTATCTTGCCTATTGCGGCGATTTTGACCTGATTGGCACACGCCGCCCGCTGAGTTATCTGCGGCAAATCGTATTTGGCCTGCGAAAGCAGCCCTATCTTTCCACCGAGGATCCCTGCCGGTTTGGCGCACCGGCTGTATGCACGCCCTGGGCGGTGCCGGAAACGGTGGAGAGCTGGACATGGCCTGGCTGGGAGGGCAAGCCTGTCCGGGTGCAGGTCTATGCGGATGGCGAGGAAGTGGCGCTTTTGCTGAACGGCAGGGAGATAGGCCGCGCGCCCGTGGGCGCAAACGCACGCTATACCGCTGAATTTATAACAAAATATGAGCCGGGCGAATTGACGGTCGTGGCCTATGCACAGGGCAAAGAGACAGGCCGTATGACCCTGCGCACCGCTATGGAAGTCCATGCCCTGGCAGCGCAGACATCCTGCACGGCGCTGGATGCAGACGGGCAGAGATTGTGCTTTGTTGCCTTGGCGGCTGTGGATAAACAGGGCGAAGTATATACCGCCAGCGATGCGCAGGTGGAGATCTGCTTGGAGGATGGGCTGGAGCTGGCCGGCTTTGGCAGCGCAGACCCTTACTCCACCGAACCAATGGACGCCGCCGCACACCGTTTGTTCCGTGGCCGCGCTCTGGCGGCACTGCGGGGCACACAGCCCGGCCAATGGAAATGCACCTTGCAAATGGCCGGAGAATATGCGCCCGTAACGCTCACGCTGGATGTTGTTTGACGAGTTTGCAGGCATAACAACACGATGCGGCAAAGGAATGGAGTGCTTTATATGATTGGAATCAACACATTCGGTCTGGCAAAGCACATTCAGGCCGATCAGAAAAAAACCATCCAGCGGCTGGCAGAAATCGGGTTTTCGCTGGTGGAGCCCCTGCTGGCGCCACTGGACTGTCAGGGGGATTATCCCAAAGTCGTTCTCAGCCGAGAAACCCTGCTGCCCTTTCTGGAAGATTGCACAAGCTGTGGAATCACCGCACAGACAGCCCATGTATTTACAGACGCCGCCGTGCCTTTGGAAAGAACGGTTGAGTATCTGGCATGGGTGCATCTGAACAGCTCTATCGACCACTTCATCCTCAGCAGCTCAATGGCATCGGTTCGGCAGGCAGAGCAGCAGGCGGTCTACATGAGCGACTTGGCAGAGCTGCTGAGCAAAGAGGGCTGCCGTCTGCTCTACCACAACCACGCCAGAGAACTGCGTGTGCTGCCGAATGGACAAACAGCCTTGGACAGATTTTTCGCCGTATGCAGCCCGAAGGTTTTGTTGCAGTTGGATGTGGGATGGGCCGGAATCGCCGGAGACGAGGAAAAAACCGCCGCCAAATTTTCTCAGCGCATTGCCAGCCTGCACTTCAAGGATTTTGTGGCTGAAACGCGGTCCCTTTACACCGAAGAAACCATGCCAACCGAGAGGTTTGCGGCGGTCGGGAGCGGCGAGATCCATTCAGCCGAGGTTTTGGCCATGCGGCATACCTTCCCGCAGTTTGGCGGCACATTCATCATTGACCAAGACCACAGCAGTGGAGACATATTTGAGGATGTGGCTGTTGGCCTGGACTGGCTGCGCAAAGCGGTGGAAGCATGACATGATATGGGATACTGAACGCCTGAGCTTGATGACTTTTGCCATGGGCTTTGATATCTTCGCCGGACGAATTACCATAGAAGACTCTTTGCGCATTGCCAAAGAGTGCGGTGTTCCGGCGGTGGATGTCATGAATGTATCAGAAAAGCAAGCTGTTCAATATGTGAGGGCTATGCAGAACACCGGCACGGAAGTTTACTGCTACATTGCCATGATCCCGTTTTTCAGGGCAGAGAGCAAAGTTGTGTGCGCCATTGAAAAGGAACTGCGCATTGCGCAGCAGCTTCATGCCAAGCTGTTGATGATCGTTCCCGGCGGCGCGCCGGAAATCAAGTGGGCCAGACGCAGGCCGCGGGAAGAAATCGTGAGCCGCATCGCATGGGGATATATTGACACCGGTGTTATTCCCAAATTCGCAGGCTGTGTAAATGGCGTCCAGTGGTTCAAGGATCGTGGCCAATGGGCCGACAACAGTATAGAACCGACACCGGGTATGATTATCTTCTTTGATTGGGATTCCCCGAATGGTTCTTCCGGTCCCCAGGACGGACAGTCCGACCATGTGGGTATCGTGGAAAAATGCGAAAACGGCATTGTCTATACCATCGAGGGAAATTCCGGTGATAGCTGCCGTCAGAGGCAGTATTCTGTGGGCTATTATGAAATCCTTGGTTATGGTATTCCCGCCTATTAAACAAGATGCCGTCCTTCCGGGCGGCATCTTACTACATACGAATTTCCTTCGTATTTGTTCCTTTCTACTTTGCAAACATCCATATAAATTCTATCTGAAGATTGTCTCCAAAAAACTTTTGCGTGATGACTTGTAATCGGCGGACTTTTTATTAACTATATAAAAATAGCGATTTCGTGTAAATTCTATTGCGTATTAGAAGAAAAAATGATATAATATATATCACGACACAACACTGTGGGGTGGAAAAATGGATAATGCAACGCTTAGCCTTTCTTATAACAGCCTTTGGAAACTGTTGATTGACCGTAAATTGAAGAAAAAAGATTTACAGAATATGGCACATCTCAGTTCGTCCGTGATTGCTAAAATGGGAAAAGATCAGCCGGTCCATCTGGATACGATTGTAAAAATATGTGTTGCCCTTCAATGTGATATTTCAGATGTCGTTACACTGTGTAATAAGGAGGCGTAACGCATGGCCAGTTTTACTAAAAAAGCCATTCGGGATTCATTTGTGAAACTATTGAACGAGAAGTCTTTGAGCCAAATTACCATTCGGGATATTGTAGATGACTGCGGCGTGAACCGCAATACCTTTTATTACTATTACCAGGACCTGCCGCAATTGGTGGAAAGCATTGTAGATGAGGATGCGGAGCGGATTATCCGGGGGCATCCTACCATCGATTCCCTGGACGATTGTATCAATGCAGCACTGGAATTTGCTCTGGCCAATCGGAAAGCGGTGCTTCATATCTATCATTCCGTCAACCGAGACATTTATGAGCAATACCAATGGCGGGTCTGTACTTATGTGGTCAGGACGTATGTAGACGGCGTTCTAGGCAACCGAAAAATAACATCTGAGGATTATACCACCGTTGTAGATTATCTGAAATGTGTCAGCTTCGGTATGATCATGGGCTGGCTGGAAACCGGTATGAACCAGAATGCTATGGCCCGGTTTCGGCGGATTTTAGAATTAAAGTGCGGTGATTTGGAGCATCTCATTGACCGTTGTGAGAAAATGCGGTCATAGTCTTTAGGCAAACCTACCCCCTGTGTCTGAATTTCAGACACAGGGGATATTTTCTCTGTGGAAAGTTTTTGAAAATGATTGATAATATGGTAACAAAATCCGAGTGGATGTTTTTCTTCGCTCTTATAAGGAAAAGGAGGCAACATGAGAATCGAAAAAATACTTTCTGAGTTTGACGGACTGGGGCTGGAAATCGCAGTGATTGTGCCAGAGGGGAATCCCAAAGGCGTTATTCAGTTTTCCCATGGTATGGCTGAACACAAGGAGAGATACTACGACTTCATGAATTATCTTTCCGATCATGGATATGTGTGTGTTATTCATGACCATCGTGGACATGGTGGAAGTGTGGAAAAGGCAGAGGATTATGGCTTTTTCTATACCGAGAATGAACAGGCAATCATTGAGGATCTGCATACCGTTACAAAGTATATTAAACATATCTATTCTGGCCTTCCTGTATTTCTGTTTAGTCACAGCATGGGTACGCTTGTTGCCCGGGGTTATCTGAAAAGATATGATTCGGAAATTGACAAAGTTGTTCTGTGCGGTCCGCCGACCTATAATGCGGCAGCGGGGCTTGGTCTGCTTCTGGCCAGGCTTTCAAAACCCTTCATTAAGGAAAAGGCTCCGAATAAAATGTTGAATGCTATGGCCTTTTCGCAGTTTAATGCCGGAAATTCGATTCCGAATGGCTGGCTATCAGAAAACCAAGCCAATGTTGCACAATACAACCAAGATCCGAAATGTGGATTTATCTTTACCACAAATGGGTTTGTCAACCTTTTGAGGCTGCAAAAAGCGGCTTTTGAGAAAAGAAACTGGCATGTAAGCAACCCACATTTGCCAATTCTTGTCATTGCCGGTGAGGAAGACCCGGTTATTCGATCAAGAAAGCGATTTGAACAGCTAATCGCTTTTTTATCGGAGCTGGGCTATACAAATATCAGCAGCAAACTGTATGAACATATGCGTCATGAGATACTCAACGAAGAGAAAAAGCTGGATGTATATAAAGATATTTTGCTTTTTTATGATGAATTCCAGCATACAACTTCATATTCCCAGGTATAAGCAGGACTTCGGTCCTGCTTTTTTGCGATACGAGTCAAAAAACCAGGCAAACCTACCCCCTGGGTCTGAATTTCAGGCATAGGGGGTATCTCTGTCCATAGGAAAGGAAGAATCTTCCCGATATAATGAGGGCGTAAACAAAAAAACACCTCTCAAATAGAGGATGCCAATATAACAAGGAGGAAAAATTATGTATTATTCCAGCGGTAATTACGAAGCCTTTGCCCGTCCCAGAAAGCCCGAGGGCGTGGACAACAAATCTGCCCACATCATCGGCACCGGCCTTGCGGCTCTGACTGCCGCCTGCTATCTGGTTCGTGACGGACAGCTGCAGGGTCAGAACATCCACATCTATGAGAAAGACCCCATTCCCGGCGGTGCATGCGATGGCTGGCAGTACCCCGATGTAGGCTATGTCATGCGGGGCGGACGGGAGATGGATAACCATTTCGAGGTCATGTGGGATTTGTTCCGCTCCATTCCGTCCATCGAGACGGAAGGGGTCAGTGTTCTGGACGAATACTACTGGCTGAATAAGAAAGACCCCAACTACTCCCTCTGCCGGGCAACCGTCAACCAGGGTCAGGATGCCCACACCGACGGCAAGTTCGGTCTGTCCGACAAGGCTGCAATGGAGATCATGAAGCTGTTCTTCACCCCCGATGAAGACCTGTACGATAAGCGCATCACGGATTTCTTCGATGATGAGGTGCTGAACTCCAATTTCTGGCTCTACTGGCGCACCATGTTTGCCTTTGAGAACTGGCACAGCGCTTTGGAAATGAAGCTGTATCTCAAGCGCTATATCCACCATGTGGGCGGTCTGCCGGACTTCAAGGCTCTGCGGTTCACCCGTTATAACCAGTACGAATCTATGATTCTGCCCATGGTCAAGTATCTGGAAGGCTTCGGTGTCCAGTTCCACTATAACACCAAGGTGGTCAATGTGGAGTTCGACATCCAGCCCGGTAAAAAGCAGGCAAAGCGTATTGAGCTGCTGTCTGAGGGCAAACGTCAGTTTGTTGACCTGACGGAAAACGATCTGGTGTTCATTACCAACGGCGGCTGCGTGGAGAACGCCACCATGGGTTCCCAGAACACCGTGGCACCCTTCAACCCCGAAATCAAGCCCGGCGGCGGCTGGGATATGTGGCGCAGAATTGCCGCGCAGGATCCTTCCTTCGGTCATCCCGACAAGTTCTGCCATGATCCTGAGCAGTCCAACTGGATGAGCGCCACCGTCACCACACTGGATCAGAAGATCATTCCCTATATCAAGAATATCTGCAAGCGTGACCCCTTTACCGGCGGCGTGGTTACCGGCGGCATCGTGACCGTGAAGGATTCCGGCTGGCTCCTGAGCTGGACCATCAACCGTCAGCCCCAGTTCCGGAATCAGCCCAAGGATCAGTGCCTGGTGTGGGTTTACGGCCTGTTCTCCGACAAACCCGGCGACTTCGTGAAGAAGCCCATGCGGGAGTGCACCGGTAAGGAAATCTGTATGGAGTGGCTGTACCACATCGGCGTGCCGGTGGGGGAGATCGAGGAGCTGGCCGAGCACAGCGCCAACACTGTGCCGGTGATGATGCCCTATATTACCGCTTTCTTCATGCCCCGTGCCGCCGGTGACCGTCCTGATGTGGTGCCCGAGGGTGCTGTGAACTTTGCGTTCCTGGGTCAGTTTGCCGAAACCAAGCGGGATACCATCTTCACCACCGAGTATTCCATGCGTACCGGCATGGAGGCTGTCTACACCCTGCTGGACATCGACCGTGGTGTGCCCGAGGTCTGGGGCAGCGTCTACGACATCCGTGATCTGCTGAACGCCACCATCCAGCTTCGGGACGGCAAGCCCCTGACGGACATGGAACTGGGCTTCAAGGAGAAAATGGTGGTCAAGAAGCTGCTGGAGAAGATCCGCGGAACAGATATCGAAAAGCTGCTGAAAGAATATCATGTAATTGAGTGATAGAAGCTTCACTGCGGGGAGGCGTTGCCTCCCCCCTTATATATGGAGAGATAAAGATGTCATTTACAAATCAACTGAAAAAAGCAACTCTGCGTACTGCTTTTGGCTACTTGGAGAAAAATCCGGAAGAAAATGCTCTGAAACTGATGTCCTGGGTGGATAAGCTGGCTGGCGATGGCCCAGACAGTTTCCCAGTCCAGCGCGCGGCAGTCCGTCAAGTGCTGGAAGACCCGCAGAACAACATGTATCAGCTCGTTATGAACATCTTGAAGGAGACGGATTCGGAGGTTCTAAAGGCCACCTTTGAAAATTTCTTCCTCAACGCGAATATCATCGGTTGGCCAAAGCAGGAGGAATACCGGAAGAAATATAACTGCAATATTCCTTGGGCCATTCTGCTTGACCCTACCTCTGCCTGCAACCTGCACTGCACCGGCTGCTGGGCCGCGGAATACGGCAACAAGCTGAACCTGACCTTTGACGAGATCGATTCCATTATCACCCAGGGCAAGGAAATGGGCGTATATATGTACATATATACCGGCGGTGAGCCTCTGGTTCGCAAAAAGGACCTGATCGCCCTGTGTGAAAAGCACAGCGACTGCCAGTTCCTTTCCTTCACCAACGCCACATTGATCGACGAAGCTTTTGCAAACGAGATGCTCCGGGTGAAGAATTTTATCCCTGCCATCAGCGTGGAGGGCTTTGAGTCTGCCACCGATGGCCGCCGGGGCAACGGTACCTACCAGAAAGTGATTCAGGCAATGGCAATCCTGAAGGAGAAGCATCTGCCCTTCGGCCTGTCCTGCTGCTACACCAGCCAGAATCTGGATTCTATCAGCTCCTATGAATTTATTGATCAGATGATTCAGTGGGGTGCTCGGTTTGTCTGGTACTTCCACTACATGCCCGTGGGCAATGACGCAGTGCCGGAACTGCTGCCCAATCCTGAGCAGCGGGAATTCATGTATCACCGGATCCGGGACATCCGGGCTACCAAGCCGATCTTCGCCATGGACTTCCAGAACGATGGCGAGTATGTAGGCGGCTGCATTGCCGGTGGACGGCGGTATCTGCATATCAACGCCAACGGTGACTGTGATCCCTGCGTGTTTATCCACTATTCCAATGCCAACATCCGGGACATGAGCCTGCTGGATGTGCTGCGCAGCCCCATTTTCATGGCCTATCACGATGGGCAGCCCTTTAACGATAACCATCTGCGTCCCTGCCCCATGCTGGAGAATCCGGAAAAGCTGCGGGAAATTGTGAAAGCTACCGGCGCTCATTCCACAGACCTGCAATCCCCGGAAACGGTGGATCACCTGTGCGATAAATGCGAGGCTTACGCAAAGAACTGGACCCCCACCGCCACCGAGTTGTGGAGCTGCAGCTGTGCGAAGAAAAATGGAGAAGCGGCAAAATGACAACCTTCTTTACCTCTGAAAGCGTCACAGCGGGACACCCGGATAAGGTATGTGACCAGATCGCCGATGCCATTTTGGATGCCCTTTTGGAAAACGATCCCCATTCCCATGTAGCCTGCGAAGTAACTGCCATTCCCAACGGGATCCACATTTTCGGCGAGATCACCTCGGCTGCCCGTGTGGACTATGCCGCTATTGCCCGGCAGGTGGTTCGGGATATCGGGTATGTGAAGCACGGCTATGGCTTTGACGCAGACACCTGCCAAATCACAGTGGATATCCATGAGCAATCCCCCGATATCAACATGGGTGTGGAGAAGACGGATTCTATGGAAAACGGCGCAGGAGATCAGGGCATGATGTTTGGTTACGCATGCAAGGAAACGGAAAACCTGATGCCGCTGCCCATTGAGCTTGCCCATGCGCTGACAAAGCGCCTTGCCTTTGTGCGGCAGGAGGGAATTCTGCCCTATCTGCTGCCAGATGGGAAGGCCCAGGTCACCGTGGAGTACCGGGACGGAATCCCGGCACGGGTGGAAACTGTTGTAGTTTCTTCCCAGCATGAGGCGGATGTGTCCATGGAGCAATTGCGGGAGGATATTCACCGCCATGTCATCCGCCCGGTGATCCCGGAGGGCATGCTGGACAGGAACACAAAATTCTTTATCAATCCTACAGGCCGTTTCTGCATTGGCGGTCCCGCCGGTGACAGCGGCCTGACGGGCAGGAAGCTGATCGTGGACACCTACGGCGGCTACGCCCGGCATGGCGGCGGCGCGTTCTCTGGTAAAGATCCCTCAAAGGTCGACCGAAGTGGTGCGTATATGGCCCGGTACTTGGCGAAGAATGTGGTTGCGGCGGGATTGGCGGATCGGTGTGAGATCCAGATCAGTTACGCTATCGGCGTTGCCCAGCCGGTATCCCTCCTGGTAGACACCTTCGGTACGGGAAAGCTCCCGGCAGACCGGATCCGGGAACTGATTCTTAAAACGGTTGACCTGCGCCCCTCTGCTATCATAGACCGCCTTTCCCTGCGAACACCGTTTTACAGACACACCGCAAGCTATGGTCACTTTGGCTCAAATACTGCGGAATTACCTTGGGAACAGACAAACTTGCCGCAGCTTTGGCAGGATATCATCTGATTTCGTGATAGAAGGTCCTAATAGCCGGATTGCCCCAAGGGTTGCATTGGGCAGTCCGGCTATCTGTGTTATGGAGGGGTCAAAGTCCTGTCGGTTTAAAATGAAAAGGGGGACTTATTATGGACTTTGAAAGAATCCTGCAAATGACGACAAGTGAGCGTAATCTGGCGCTCTTACAGGACGAGGCTTTCGTGGATGATGTGACAGAGTTTCTCGCAATCCGTCAGTTGTACAATGCTGCAATTAAGCAAGTAAGGACCAAACTTGAGATTCTTAATGATGGATTCCAAGTAGAGCACTGCCACAATCCTATCCACCATATTGAATGTAGGCTGAAGTCTCCAGGAAGTATGCTCGAAAAGCTCAGACGAAAAGGATACCCCATAGAAATGCAATCCCTTCGTGAGGGTATTCTTGATATTGCTGGAGTTCGGGTCGTGTGCAATTACCTAAATGATGTAAATCTAGTCGCTGACCTGCTCCTTTCTCAAGATGACATTCGTTTGCTTAAGAAAAAGGACTTTATTTCTAATCCAAAGCCAAACGGATACCGGAGTCTCCACCTAATTGTTTCAGTTCCCATTTTCTTGGCGGGGACAACAGAACACATTCCTGTTGAGATCCAAATACGGACAATTGCTATGGACTATTGGGCGAGTTTAGAGCATCACCTAAAATACAAGACTGAAAACGATGTGTCAGATTCCCTTAAATGTCGTCTGAAACATGATGCAGATTTGCTGTCTGCAATTGATGCCGATCTGCAAGATATTTTTTGTCAAATGAATGCTTAGTCTGCTCTACATTCAGATTGGCAGTATAGACGGAAGAGTTGGCTGATATGTCAGCTCATGTAGTAAATTACGATGCGAAATCACACTTTTTATATATAAAAAGATTGTCTATGAGGTACGTGACCTTCACGCAACCATGAGAATATTGACAAACCAAGGAGGTATTTTTGTGTATCTGAACAATCGGATTAAAGCTGCAAAAATTGGCTATATCATGATTTCCATTCTACTTTGTGTATTGGGGATTGTACTGATTGCTGTGCCTGATTTCTCGGTGACGCTGCTATGCAGGCTCGGCGGAGGAATCATGGTTCTATTCGGCTTGGTAAAGATCGTCGGCTATTGTTCCAAAGACTTATACAGGCTGGCATTTCAATTTGATCTGGCCTTTGGCCTTCTGCTCGTGGCACTTGGCGTCATTCTGATCATCCGTACAGATGCAATGGTTAATCTTATCTGCATTGTTATGGGCATCTGTGTTCTGGCAGACGCGCTCCTCAAAATACAGATTTCCATTGATTCCAAAGCCTTTGGCATTCAAAAGTGGTGGCTGATTCTCGCTGTGGCAATTCTGACAGGGGCTGCCGGTTTCCTGCTGGTCTTACGCCCATCGGAAAGCGCCCAGGTCGTGATGATCTTGCTGGGGGTGACGCTCATAACCGAAGGTGTGCTAAATCTGATCACCATTCTGACCGCCGTTAAGATCATTCGTCACCAGCTGCCGGAGGTCATCGATGCCGAATATTGCCAGATAGACCCTAACAGAAAGGATATGTAATCATCTATGCGTTTTTCAAAGGCGGTTGTAAAATACCGCATACCGATCTTAATTCTAACCGTTTTGCTGATGATTCCGGCAGTGATTGGCATTGCAAATACCAGAATCAATTATGACATGCTGAATTACTTGCCGGAGGATATGGATACCACCATCGGGCAGAATGAACTCATGGAGGATTTTGGGAAGGGCGCTTTTTCCTTCATTATCGTGGAGGATATGCCGAACAAGGATGTAGCTGCCCTGAAGGCAAAAATTGAGCAGGTCGATCATGTGGATACCGTGATCTGGTATGACACCCTGTTTGACCTTTCCGTCCCCATGGAGCTGCTGCCGGATAAAATCTACACGGAATTCAATACCGACCATTCCACAATGATGGCCGTGTTCTTTGACAGCTCCACCTCCGCGGATATTACCATGGATGCGATCCGGGAGATCCGCGCCCTCTGCGGAAAGCAGTGCTATGTTTCCGGAATGTCTGCGCTGGTCACCGATCTGAAGGACCTCTGCGAACAGGAAGAGCCGATCTATGTGGGCATTGCCGTGGCTCTGGCCTGCGGGGCTATGCTGCTGTTCCTGGATAGCTGGCTGGTGCCCTTTGTGTTCTTGGCTTCCATTGGTATGATGATCCTTCTGAATCTTGGATCCAATATTTTTATAGGCGAGATTTCCTATATTACCAAGGCCCTGTCCGCTGTTTTGCAGTTGGCCGTCACTATGGACTACTCCATCTTCCTATGGGAGAGTTACAACGAGCAGCGGGTAAATTACAGCGATAACAAGGAAGCCATGGCAGTGGCTATCCAGAAAACGCTGACCAGCGTAGTGGGCAGTTCTATTACCACTGTGGCAGGATTTATTTCCCTGTGCTTCATGTCCTTTACCATGGGCCGGGATTTGGGCATTGTCATGGCAAAGGGCGTCCTGCTGGGCGTCATTGGCTGTGTGACTGTTCTGCCGGCCCTGATCCTGATTCTGGATAAGCCCTTACAGAAAACAAAGCACAAGGCATTGATTCCCAACATGGGCAAATTCGCAAAAGGCATTGTCAAGGTGTTTCCCGTGTTTCTGGTCATCTTCGCTTTGCTGGTTCCGCCTGCCTATTACGGATACAGCAAAACCAACGATGAAGTTTATTACGATATGGGCCAGTGCCTGCCCGAAGATATGGAATATGTCATCGCCAACAGTAAGCTTGCGGAGGATTTCAACATCGCCTCTACCCACATGCTGCTGATTGACACGGATGTTCCCACGAAGAATGTCCGCAAGATGATCGGCGAGATGGAACAGGTGGACGGTGTCAAATATGTTCTGGGTTTGGAGTCAGTGGTCGGCTCCCGTGTGCCGGAGGAAATCCTGCCGAATTCCGTTGTGGAGATTCTGAAAAGCGACAAATGGGAACTGATGCTCATCAACTCGGAATATAAAGTTGCCAGTGACGAAGTAAACGAGCAGATTACACAGCTGAACGCCATTCTCAAGAGATATGACGAGGGCGGTATGCTGATTGGAGAAGCTCCGTGTATGAAAGACATGATCGAAACCACTGCCCATGACTTTAAGGTTGTCAACGCGGTATCGATTCTTGCCATCTTCCTCATTATTGCCCTGGTGGAAAAGAGCGTCTTCCTTCCGTTTATTCTGATCGCGGTCATTGAGTTTGCTATCTTTATCAACCTGGGATTGCCCCATTATTTAGGACAGAGTCTGCCGTTCATCGCGCCGATCTGTATCAGCACCATCCAGCTTGGCGCGACCGTGGATTACGCAATCCTGACGACCACCCGCTATAAAGCCGAGCGAGTCGCTGGCGCGCAGAAGAAACAGGCCGTGTGGACGGCGCTTACCGCGTCCATTCCGTCCATCATTATATCCGGCATGGGCCTGTTTGCTGCGACCTTTGGTGTCGCACTTTACTCCAATATCGACATCATCAGCGCAATGTGTATGTTGATGGCAAGAGGCGCGGTGGTAAGTATGCTTTCCGTTATCTTTATTCTGCCAGCGTTGCTCCTTCTTTGTGACGGACTGGTTTGTGTAACCACGCTGGATATGCGGAAGATCCGGAAATCCCAAAATAGAACTGTGGAGGTAACATCGAAATGAAAAACAGAGCAACGAAATTCATTTCGCTTGCGCTCTGCGCGGTGGTCTTGTTTGCTGCGGTCGGAACTTCCGTTTTCGCGCTGACGGGCGAAGGCAAAGAAAGCGAAGATGAGAATCAAGAAACAACCATAAATGCTTCGGCGGAGGCGGAAACATCCAAGGACGAAACCGTTTATGTGCTGGCCGGTGCAGATGGCACTGTGCAAAAGATCATCGTCAGTGATTGGATCAAAAATGCTATGGCCGCGGATTCGCTTGAGGATAAAACCGAGCTTTCAGACATCGAAAATATCAAGGGTGACGAAAGCTTTACCCTTGGCGGCGACAATAGCTGCGTATGGGATGCCCAAGGAAACGACATCTATTATCAGGGAAATATCGAAAAAGAGCTTCCTGTCCAAATGTCCGTCTGTTACACCTTGGATGGGCAAGCCATTGCTCCTGAGGCACTTGCCGGTCAAAGCGGCCATGTGACGATCCGCTTCGATTATCAGAATATGCAGTATGAAGAAGTGCTGCTTGACGGAAAAACGGAAAAGATCTATGTTCCGTTTACCATGCTGACCGGGATGCTGCTGGATACGGAAGTCTTTCGAAATGTGACCATCTCCAACGGAAAACTGATCAATGATGGGGACCGGATCGCGGTGGTCGGCATCGCGTTCCCTGGCTTACAGGAAGATCTGGCTATCAGTAAGGAGAAACTGGACATCCCGGATTATGTGGAGATCAGCGCCGATGTGGAGAACTTTGAAATGGGCATGACCATGACCCTTGCGACCACAGAGCTGTTTGGAGCCATAGATTCTGATAAGCTTGATCTCCACGAATTGTCAGATGCCATGGCGGAACTGACGGATGCTATGGACCAGCTGATGGATGGCTCCTCCCAGCTCTATGATGGCCTGTGTACCCTGCTTGAAAAGTCAGGAGATCTGGTTTCCGGCATTAACAAGCTGGCGGAAGGCGCGGCACAGCTGAAAGCAGGAGCGGAGTCCCTGGACAGCGGCGCGGCCCAGCTTCAAGCAGGCGCTGCCCAGCTCTCCAGCGGACTGAATACTTTGAACGCCAACAGCAGCTCTTTGAACGGCGGCGCAAGACAGGTCTTTTCCTCTCTGCTGTCCATGGCCAATACACAGCTTTCCGAAGCAGGGCTTTCTGTACCGGCCCTGACAATTGACAACTACGCCAGTGTTTTGGATGGTGTTATTGCCTCTTTGGATGATACAGCGGTCTATCAAGTTGCGCTGGAGCAGGTTACGGCTACTGTCAATGCCAATCGGGGTATGATCGAGGAGAAAGTCACCGAGGCGGTCCAGGCACAGGTGGAAGCGGAAGTGTCTGCCCAAGTGACGGCTGCCGTCCAGGAAACGGTTACGCAGGCTGTCCATGAAAATGAGGCCCAGTTCCGGGCGGCGGTCATCCAGCAGGCGCTGGGCATGACAGTAGAGGAATACAAGGCTGCGATAGAAGCCGGACTCGTTACGCAGGAACAGCAGGATGCCGTGAATGCCGCTGTAGAAGCTGCTATGCAAGCAGAAATTGACGCAAGAATGCAGCGTGAAGAAATCCAGGCGCAGATCAACGCGGTTACACAACAGACGGTTGGGGAACAAATGCAGAGTGATGAGATCCAGGCGTTAATTGCCTCCAATACAGAACTGCAAGTGCAGCAGGCAATCTCCGAGGCCATGAGTTCCGATGCAGTCCAAGCGCAGTTAAGCGCGGCGGCAGAAGGCGCAAAATCCGTGATCGCGCTGAAGTCCTCCCTGGACAGCTATAATGCGTTTTATCTAGGTCTTATTACATACACTTCCGGCGTTTCCAGCGCCGCCGCCGGTGCAAATGAATTGAAAACCGGTGCGGATGCCTTAAAAGCCGGAACCTCGGAATTGTCTGCCGGCGCCGCCGAGCTGCTTCAGGGAATCCAGACGATGAAAGACAGTGCGCCTGCGCTTGTGGATGGGATTACGCAGCTTCGGGATGGCTCCATGGAACTGTCCGACGGGTTGAAGCAATTCAATGAGGAAGGCATCCAAAAATTGATTGAAGCCGTAGATGGCGACTTAGATGGACTTTCCAACAGAATCCGTGTGACCGCTGATGTGGCGAAACACTATACATCTTTTTCTGGAATCAGCGAGGATATGGATGGAGATGTAAAATTCATATATAAAACGGATTCTATTGAATAATCAAATAGAAGAAGCGGTTGTGTGTGCGGCCACCATAACATCAATGTTACGGTGGCCGCCTACGGGGTTTTAAATGGGCAGAATTATAACATATTTCCTTTGGTTCATTCTCTACACAGTTTCATTGAATGGCTGTATGAAACAATTATTTGTTCCATCGCCTATTATATATAGGCGGCTAAAGAGAAAAGCCGTTGTTACTGAAGCGACGAAATGTAAGAGCCTTCAAACTAATTGGCTGGTCAGCGGTTCAACAGGCAAAAGGAGTACAGTATGCAAAGAAAATATTTAAAAAAAGAGAATATACTTACAATTCCAAATCTGTTGAGCCTGATTCGGATCCTTTTGATTCCGTTCATCATCTGGTTATATTGTGCGCAAAAAGCGTATCTGCACACAATCATTGTGATTGCGCTTTCTGGATTTACAGATATTATTGACGGAAAAATTGCCAGAAAATTTAACATGGTTTCCGATGTTGGAAAGGTGCTGGATCCGGTTGCTGATAAGCTGACGCAAGCTACGCTGGTGATCTGTCTGACTGCCCGGTATCCGTGGATGTGGGCGCTTCTGGCATTATTCGCCGTAAAAGAATGTCTGATGCTTCTATGGGGATATCTGACACTGAAGATCACAGATACGATCAACAGCGCAAAATGGTACGGCAAACTCAGTACAGTCGTGCTTTATGCCGTCATGATGATCCTGATCCTTTTTGTGGATATTCCGGAAGCGGGAGCCGAGGCACTCATGCTGTTGTGCGGTGGGATTATACTACTGTCCCTTGTAATGTACGGCCGATTTTACCATGCGATATTGGATCAGGCTCCATCTGGAAGCCAGCAACAAAAGACTTTACGCACTGCACGAAATGTCGTTCTGGGCCTGATTTGGGTGGGAATTATTGTAATTTGCTTTCTCCATCGGAAAGAACTGTCTGCGGAAGAAATTGCACGCTATACACCCGGGAACCCCTGGCTTGCCGGCATTGTAATGCTGGCGCTGTTTGCGCTGAAAAGTCTGAGCATCGTCATCTATTCTGGAGTTCTTTATGCCGCAAACGGAATTCTCTTCCCCCTTCCGGTGGCAATCCTTTTGAATCTGATTGGTACAGTAATCATGGTGACCTTGCCATACCAGATTGGGAGAAGAACTGGGGCTTCCGCAGTGGATGATATCCGGGCAAAGTACCCAAAAACAGAAGCAATCCATAGCTTAAGGGCAAAGAATGATTTCCTCTTTTCCTTCCTTGTCCGTATGGTTCGCTTACCCAGTGATGTAGCCAGCTTATATATGGGAGCAGTTCATGTCGAGTACAAAAAATACCTCTTGGGAAGTCTGTTGGGGATGCTTCCCCATACAATTACCTACCCCATCATGGGTATGAGCATTCAGGATATTCGTTCTCCGCAGTTTATTATTTCGCTTTGCGCGGAAATTGCCTATATCCTGGTCACTTCAGCAGTTTACACATTATATCGCAAAAAGAATAAGGCAGACCAATAAATGGATGTGGACGGCAATATGCACCGTTTGAGGGTGAACCCAGACACACACAAAGGAGACGAATATGGACGGAAAGATTGCAATCTTAACAGATACCAACAGTGGAATTACCCCAGACCAGGCGGCCTGGTATGGTATCTATCTGGTGGCAATGCCGGTGATCATTGATGATGAAACCTATTTCGAGAATGAATCTATTTTTCAGGAGGAATTCTTTCAGCGCCTGCGCGAGGGCGCGTGTGTCAGTACCTCTCAGCCGGCACCGGGTATGCTGATGGATTGTTGGGATAGTCTGCTGGAGCATTATGATGAGATTATTTATTTGCCAATGTCCAGTGGACTTTCCGGCAGCTGTCAAACTGCTACCATACTGGCGGAGGAGTACGGAGGCAGCGTCCATGTGGTGGATAACCACAGAATTTCCGTGACGCTGCGCCAGTCGGTACTGGAGGCAAAACATCTGGCTGGTCAGGGAAAAACAGCCCAGGAGATCGTTGCGTATCTGGAGAAAGACGGACTGGAGTCCAGTATCTACGTGGCAGTGAACACACTGGAATACCTGAAAAAAAGCGGTCGTGTTACAGCTGCAGGCGCGGCAATTGGAACAATTCTGAATATCAAGCCGGTTCTGCAGATTCAGGGCGGCAAGCTGGACGCCTATAGAAAAGCGCGGGGTATGCGGCCTGCTATGCAGACAATGATTGGCGGACTGAAGCATGACCAGGTGGGTCGATTTGCCGGACAGAAGCTGACAATCCGCGCAGCCTATTCCGGGGATGCCGAAGCCGGAGCCGCCTGGCAGGCAGAACTGCAAAAGGCATTTCCGGAAATGACCATCGGGCTGGATCCCCTGCCAATCAGCATTTCCTGCCATACGGGTGATGGTGCTCTTGGCGTTGGTATGATGAAAGATATTTTGTAAAGGGAAAGGAGCGGAAACGAGCATATGAAAACTGGCGTTGTGGATGTAGGCGGTGGCTTGCGGGGAGTATATACTGCCGGCGTTTTTGATTACTGTTTAGATCAGGATATCCGATTTGATCTGGGCGTTGGTGTTTCCGCTGGAAGCGCCAATGTTGCTTCCTACATTGCCAGATAAAAGAAGCGAAACTATTCCTTTTATACGGAGTATCCCTTCCGAAAGGAATATATGAGTGTTGGAAATTTCTTTCTGTAACACTCCTACCAAAGGCTTTTTATCATAAAGAGAAAGGAACACTCCCCTATGAAAATCGAAACAAGAAAAGTAATGAAATTATCGGGAATTGCCATTGCTGCAACGGCAGTAGCATCTGCCACCGCCTATCTGACAACACGGCTTCTGACCAGAGAGGCTTTGGATCGGGACGAACCCAGGGTATTTCAAAAAGCGGGCAATCTGATTTCCGGCACCCAATCCGGCAATGCGTTTCAGGAGGAATTGCGAAAAGCGGCTGAAAAGCTGGCGCAGAAAGAAAATGAAACGGTGGAGATCACCGGTCATGATGGGGTGCCTCTGGTAGGGCACTGGATTCCCTGTGAGAATGCGAAGCGAGTCATCATTGCCATGCACGGCTGGCGCTCTGCGTGGTACAAAGACTTTGGGATGGTGTCCAATTTCTGGGAGAGAAATGGATGCAGCGTCCTGTATGCAGAACAGCGGGGTCAGGGAAAGAGCGGCGGTGATTTCATTGGCTTTGGCCCAATCGAACGCTATGACTGCCTGGACTGGATTCACTGGGCCAGTAAGCGATGCGGCACGGAACTCCCCATTTACCTTTGCGGCGTATCCATGGGGGCAACCACGGTTTTGATGGCGGCAGGGCTGGATCTGCCGGAAAATGTCCACGGAATTATGGCGGACTGCGGCTTTACTTCGCCCCACGCCATTTGGAAGCATGTTGCCAATAACAATCTGCACATTCCCTTCCGGCTTCGCGGCATTCTGGCAGATACGCTGTATGAACGGAAAACCCAGTCGGACGCTGCATACGAGTCTACCGTTGACGCGCTGCGCCACTGCCGCATTCCCGTCATGTTGGTACATGGAGCCGACGACCATTTCGTTCCACTGGAAATGACCTATGAGAACTATGCTGCCTGTGCATCCCCCAAGAAACTGTTTATTGTACCTGGCGCGGATCATGGTATGAGCTACTTCATGGACAGGGAAGGCTATGAAGCTGCCGGACTGGATTTCTGGCGGCAGTATGATTGATATTGCCCTATGAAGAAAGAGAAAGCTGCTGCGCAGCAAATGAATCGGGAACCCGCTCAGCGCTATCAGGCAGATATTTCCAGCGGTCTGTCTCAAGAACAGGTGCAGGAACGGATCGATAGTGGCTGGACGAACGAAATGGTTACGGAAGAGTCGAAAACCGTGGGGCAGATCATAAAAGGCAATCTGCTTACTTACTTCAACCTGATTTTTGCCATACTCGCGATTCTGGTTGTTGCGGCAGGCTCTTTTCGCAGTCTGACCTTCCTGCCGGTAGTCATTGCCAACCTGTTTATCGGTATCCTTCAGGAAATCCGTGCGAAGAAAACTTTGGATCAGCTTACCATGCTGAACGCACCCAAAGCAGAAGTTGTTCGGAATGGTCATATCTCGGAAATTCCGGCAGAGGAACTGGTGCTGGACGATATTGTGATTTTCCGGGCAGGCGACCAGATTTGTGCCGATGCGATTGTATTGGACGGAAGTGTTTTGGTCAACGAGGCTCTGCTGACTGGCGAATCGGACGAGCTGCGAAAAGAACTGGGCGATTTTCTGATGTCCGGCAGCTTTGTTGTCTCCGGCGAATGCTATGCCCGGCTGGAGCGGGTGGGCGCGGATTCCTACATCTCTGAATTAACTCTGGAAGCCAAGGCGCAGGATCAGAAGAAGCACTCCGAGATGCTCCGGGTGCTGGACAGACTGGTGGGCATTGTGGGTATTTTGATTGTCCCTATTGGTGTTTTCCTGTTTGTGCAGCAGTATGTGTTCTCCGGCGCATCCTTCCAGAGCAGTATTCTCTCCATGGTAGCTGCCGTAGTTGGAATGATCCCGGAGGGGTTGTATCTGCTGGCAAGCGTTGCGCTGGTGGTCAGCGTGATCCGTCTGGCATCCCAAAAGGTACTGGTTCACGATATGAAGTGCATCGAATCCCTTGCCAGAGTGGATGTGCTGTGCGTGGACAAAACCGGAACTATCACGGAAAATGAGATGCAGGTCAGCAGCGTCATTCCCATGGAGGGCTTTGATCCAACCCAGGGTGTTGGCCTGAAAGCGCAGATCAGCACGCTGATTGCTGCAATGCCCGAGGGAAATCTGACCATGCAGGCGCTAAAGCGTTACTTCAAAACACCGCTCAAAAAGAATGCCGAAGCCGTGTTTCCATTCTCCTCTACATACAAGTATTGCGCTGCTGTTTTCCCGGATAATGCCTATGTCCTCGGCGCGCCGGAGCTTGTCCTGCGGAGTGATTATGAGAAGTACCGTCCGCTGATGGAAAGCTACAGTGCGGATGGCTTTCGGACGGTTCTGTTCGGCAGATACGAAGGAGTACCAGACGGACAGGCGTTGACGGAACCCGTGATTCCCATGGGACTGATTCTGCTGACCAATCCCATCCGCCGGGATGCGCCGGAGACTTTCCGTTACTTTGCGCAGCAGGGCGTTGCCATCAAGGTCATCTCCGGGGATAACCCCCTGACCGTTTCGCAGATTGCCGCGGAGGCAGGCATCCCTGGTGCAGAGAACTATGTGGACGCTTCTACATTGGAAACGGAGGACGCTCTGCGGTCTGCGGCAGAGCAGTATACCGTATTTGGACGGGTCACGCCTGAGCAAAAGCGGCTGCTTGTCCGGGCATTGCGGAGCGCAGGACATACTGTGGGCATGACGGGAGACGGTGTCAATGATGTACTTGCTCTGAAGGAAGCGGACTGTTCCGTTGCCATGGCGTCGGGCTGTGACGCGGCGGCACAGGTCTCCCAGTTGGTTTTGCTGGAATCCGACTTCTCCGCCATGCCATCGGTGGTTGCGGAAGGGCGGCGGGTGGTCAATAACATCCAGCGGTCTGCGAGCCTGTTTCTGGTCAAGAACATTTTTTCTTTCCTTATGTCAGTGTTCTCCGCCTGCTTCATGCTGAACTATCCCCTGGAGCCTGCTCAGATCTCACTGATCAGTATGTTTACCATAGGAATCCCCGGTTTTTTCCTTGCCCTGCAGCCAAATGCAGAAGCCATTCACGGACGGTTCCTGTCCAATGTTCTGATCAAAGCGCTGCCTGCGGGATTGACAGATTTCCTTGTGGTGGGCGCACTGGTGATCTTCGGCAGAGTATTTGGCGTCAATGAGACGGACATTTCCACTGCCTGTACCATGCTCCTAGCCATCGTTGGGTTCATGATTCTGCACCATATCAGCAAGCCGCTGAACCTGCTTCGCTGGATTGTCTGGGTGGGCAGTGGTGTAGGACTGCTGGTTTGCAGTATCTATCTGGGTGACATTTTTGGTATCACGCATATGTCCATGGAGTGTGTCATGCTGTTTGTGGTCTTCGCCATTGTAACTGAGCCAACCCTGCGCTATGGTACAATACTGGTGGAAAAGATTGGTAGCATAATTACGAAAAGAGCAGAAAAACGACATACTGATACCGTGGCACACAACAATTAGTTGAATCAAAGGATTACTGTCCGTCACTGAAATAAAAAAGCAGCCTTCCGGCTACTTTTCAGGTGCAGTATCAATTAAGGCTTTTACAGTAGCTTTGACGACTTTCAGAGAGCGCTCATCGCAAGCTGAAAGCATACGGAGGAGATTATCTACCTCGGAATCTTTGGACGGCTTCTCGGGGTAGAAAATCGAATCCGCAGAAATAGATAATTCACGGATCAATTTATAGAGAACATCGAAACTTGGCTTTTTTCCTTCGTTTTCAATTCTATATAAGTATCGCTCAGTGATTTCAGCCCTTTCAGCCAGCGCTTCAATGGTGATACCCGCTTTTTCCCGCGCTGCTTTGAGGATACTGCCAAGCGTTTCAGGTTGATTATGCACTTTCAGTTCACCTCCACCTATTATTCTACAGATTTATGCCATGTTTATAATGGCATGACAATTCAATTATAGGTGGTGTCAACGCCGGACGGTAAAAAATCTAAAACGCCGGCCAGAAAATGACCCAAACGCCGGAAACATAGCGCTTGTTATTTACGCCGGAACTCCGTCCGCCGGTCAGTTGTCCGCCGGAAGCTCAGCCGGTGGAACCGGCTGGACACCGGCCTTCCACCGTTCCCTCAGCCGGTAAGTCTGGCCGCGGATATTCACCACATGGGCATGGTGGAGCAGCCGGTCCAGTAGCGCAGTGGCCAGAATATTGTCGCTGAGCAGTTCCCCCCAATCGCTGAAATACTTATTGCTGGTCAAGATGATGCTGCCGTGCTCATACCGTTCCGAGATCAGACGGAACAGCAGCTCAGCCTCCTGGCGGTCCAGCTGCATGTACCCGACCTCATCAATCACCAATACAGCCGGGCGCAGGTAGACCCGCCACCTGCGTTCCAGGCGTCCCTGCAGTTGAGTCTTCTGCAAATCCGTAATGAGGTGCGAGAGGGTGGTGTAATAAACCACCATGCCGGCGTCCAGTGCCTTGAGTGCCAGACCAACAGCCAGGTGAGTTTTGCCCACCCCAGGGGGTCCCAGCAGGATAACATTTTCCTCCCGGGCAACGAAGGCCAGCGTACCCAGCTCTTCTACCTGCCGTTTGTCAATGCTGGGCTGGAACGCAAAGTCAAAGTCCTCCAGGCCTTTGCGGTGAGGCAGCCTGGCCAGCTTCAGCCGGGTTTCCCGGCTCTTCCGCTGGCGTTGCTGCTGTTCAGAAGAAAGCAGTTCATTGAGAAACTGCACATAGGTCTGCTGTGTGTGGAGGGACTGCTCCAACTGAGCATCCAGAAGTTGAGCCGCAGTCTGCAGCCCCATTTGTTCCAGAAGGGCTCTGGCATGTTCTAATTCAACCATGTGCAGGTCCTCCTAACAAACGGTCATAGAACTGCAGGGGCCGTACTTCCACCTGGAGATCCTGCTGCTGGGCTGCCGGATACGGTGCGGCAATCCCTTTGTGCTCTGCCAGGCCCTTGTACTGTCCGGGAAGCCATATGATTTTTCCGGCATGGTACTGGACCTGGTGCCTGGCCAAAAGCATCGCTCCGTCATAGATTTCCAAAGAGCCGCTGCACAGCCGTACCTGGATCTCCTTGCCGCTGTACTGCCATGGTACACCATAACGGATCCCGTCAAAGCTCACCAATCCTTCTCTGGTTACGGTACGTCTCTCCCAGCGGTAGCGGTCCTGAATCTCCTGAGCGGGTAATGGAAGCAGTTCTTCGGCAGGCAGCACCTGCAATGGGACTTTACCGGTAGTGCCGTGGGGCTTGGAGTCCACCGTTTTACACCAGAGCTGCGCCTGCCGGTTCAGATCTTCCAGGTCAGTGAACTTGCGGCCGGGGAAGAAGTTCTCTTTCACATACCGGACCAGGCGCTCTACTTTCCCCTTAGTCTGCGGCTTCCTGACCTGACAGACCTTTGGCAGAAAGCCCATCTCTACCGCAAAGTCAGAGAATTGGGTATTCCAAATCACCTTGCCAGCCTCACGCCCTGCAACAACTGTCTTCATGTTGTCTGTCAGAACTTCCTTAGGTACACCCCCGAAATACAAAAATGCGTTCAGCATACACCGTTCCATGCTGCGTAGGTCACAGCGGCTTACAAACTCAATGTACTTGGTACGGGAATATCCTAATATCATCACAAAACAGCCACTTTGTGCAGGGCCCCGCTTTGGTCCTGATACTGACAGATACCCCAATCCATTTGTGCCTGCTTGCCACTGGGTGTCTCATAGCGCCGCACTGCCGGCGCGGACTTCGCTGGCCGGTACGGATGTACGTATTCTTTCAGGATACTCATCCCGCCATCATACCCCAGTGCCCGCAGCCGTTCCAGCAGTACCACACAGTTGAAAATACCTTGCTGCATCCAGATGTTCAACTGTGGTTTGTAAGGGTCCAGCTTGGAGCCTTTTCTAACACCCTTCAAACCATGCGGCTGTACTGGCTGTGTTATGTACTTCCGGGCAGTGTTTTTTGATACTCCAATTTCACGCCCAATGGAATATGCACTCTTGCCTTTTCTTGCTAATTCTTTTATCATTAGTATCAGCCCACTCCTAATCATTCGGCCATCTCCCTTAAAAGTATTGCACACACTTTTAAGATAGCCGGTCTTTAGGCGTGGGTCAATTTTTGCCCGGCGTATAGGTCTATTTTACTCCGGCGATGACACCCGGGAAAAGGCGAAGGCCGTGGTGGAGGAACTTCGTTCCATGAAGTTGAAAGAGGCCGCCCAGAAGGTAGAGAATGGCATTGAGGAAACGCTGACCTATTGCGATTTTCCCAGTGAGCACTGGACCCGTATCCGTACCAATAATGTGATTGAGAGACTGAACCGAGAGATCCGCCGCCGCACCCGTGTGGTTGGCAGCTTCCCCGACGGCAACTCGGCACTTATGCTGGTCTGTGCCAGGCTGCGCCATGTGGCTGGTACCCAGTGGGGCAACAAGAAGTACATGAACATGAAGCATCTGGAGGCTACCCTTGAGGATGCCTCCATTGCTGGCTGACTTCATTCCTGCCAGGGGCTGCAAACCAAAGTGCGAAAAACTGTTGACACTACCTCTATCATCCCAAGATTGTCAGCATTTCAATTGCTATTCTTCAGTTTAGATGCCCGCGAATGATGGTTAAGAAAACCATCATTCGCGGGCATTCTTCATTCCTTCCCCATGTGGTGGGAATTCCTGCGGCATCCTACGCCGTACGATTTTTTATTTTCCTTGTGATCCAGAATCTGCGTCTAAAAAAGCTTGCTCCCTCCGCAGGGATCTAAAGCAGAGGAGCCGCAGAGCGATCAACTTTTTCATCCACAGATTCTGCCTCCCAAGGGGGGATATCCCCATATAATACTCCCACGGAAAATCCCCCCTATTCACCGCAAATCCGTACAGAAATTTTTATACGCCAACAAGAGCCTTTGTTAGCGTATGGCAGGAACTCCCATATGATTGTTTCAGTTGGGCCTAAACACTTATATCCATAAGGAGCAATACCGTTCTTCAAAATATTGCAATATATTGTGCTTCCGCTGTTCACTAAAAGCCAGTATAGTGCTTTAAGAAACTCTCTTCTCTCTTTTTTTCGGAACTTTTCTCTTTGTTCTTCTGATTCCTCTCTATGTACCTTTCATTGTTGTTTGGTATTTCCTCTGGATCCTTATCGTCTATAATACCCTCATGGTCTGCACTTAACACGTCATCTTCATATTCTAGTTCACTTACTTCCAATGAACACCCTCTAATCTCCTCCTGCAGCAATATCCATACGCCTTTTACCATTAATACAGTTGCCTCCTGAATGATAACTTCTTTTGCTATCCGGATCACTTTGTCTGCCATTTCAAGCTCAATTAGGTGCCTATTTAACTCACCGTTATCATTAGACGAAAATATCTGCTCACATATTGAAAGAGTGTTTTCCCAGTTATTTTTAGCACACATCTCTTCTTGAAGCTCTTTCCGAATATCAACATCAAAAATATTACGCGGTTGTTGGCCTATTACATACTTATTCAATATATTAGCTGCACTTTGGATATCCATTTTTTTATCAGTGGTACTGCCCCTATATACACAAGCAAGGGCTTCTTTATATTCCCTGATATTCCCATTATTTCCCAACTCAATCTTACATTTTCTGACTTTCTCCAAAAACTCCTCCTCATCTAATTCAAATTTTCTAATCTGGTTCTTTTCCCATTTTTTTATATATGAATTTATCTTTTTCCTAAGTTTCCTTCTGCAGCTTGTTAAAATTTTTGGCAAATCTTTATCTTTAATGTGCCGAATATCGTAAATCCCAGTATACAGAGAAGCTACTGCAGAAATATTTTTTAATTCAAAGAAGGAAGTGTAGACTATGCCTATTTGCTCCTCAATTTTTTGATTTTCTGGATTAGAACCAAAAAAGCCGTTTTTAAATAATATTTTTACGTTTTTTTCAATGACAGAAACTGCATTATCTGCCTTTTCATACTCTCTAAGATAATATTTGGGAATCAGCAAGTTATGTAATGCTGTCAATATCTCTCCAAATCTTTTTCTGTCTTCTTTGATCAATAAATTTTTAAATCTGCTTATTTCACTTCGGTTTTTCCACAGCATTGTCAAAATGGTCTTTTGCAATAATAATAACTGTTTTTCATCAAAATTCAGCATTATGGCAATGCGCAATGCAACTTCCTCTTTATTACAGCTGAAAAGATAAAAATTTTTAATTTTTTCTTTCATTTCAATTACGGTGCCTTCCCGCAATTCTTGCCATTTATCTATGTCATTTTTTAAATAAAATCCAAATATTTCTTTTTGTAATTGGTCCTCTTGTATTTCAGATTCTCGCTTCTTCCCTATTTTACTAATTTTATGCCCCTGAGGGCTACGCAAAAATGGTTGAAGATATTCTGAAAAGATATTGCCAATCTGAGACTTAGTTATCATTATATCTGTTTCAGAAATAATGATTTTCCGGAGTTCCTTTAAATATTTACAATTGATTCTATTAATTTCTTTCTTCTTTTCTTCCGTGAGATTGTCAAATGTAAAGACATAGTTTTCTGCACCACCATATGGCAGTAGCTTACTATTACTGTATTTTTTTAAATCAAGCATCTGATATTCTGCATCTCTCAAAAGTATAATATGGGCCATGGGTAGCAAAGACTTCGTTTCTAAACAACGTGAAATCAGCTCAGTATTCACTTTTGGGCGTCTTTTTACCGGAATATCTATTCCTCTAAGCTCCAGATAATATCTCACATAAGTAGCATTAATTGACTCAATGAGCCCGTCTTTATCAACCAAAAAACAACTATAGTCTTTTATACTGTCTTCTCTTTTATCAATTTTCTGTCTGAACATATAAAATAAAATGCCACATTCAAAAAAATCGTCCAATTGCTTATATATTTTCCCTAGGATACGTTCAAACTCTACTTGATTATCTTCAGAATTCTTACCAAAAATCATTTTGGGTTTATAACATAGAATCAGCAACATTTGAAGGGCTTGACTGAAAGCCTGCATATTCCCTTCATTACCAGCAATGCTTTCTGAAAAAGTTTCTTCTCCAAGATCATTAGAATCTTCAAAATCTTTCTGTAAAGTTGATATCTTCAGCCCTACTTGCGCCATAAGCTGCACCAAAGAATCAAACCAAATGTCTTTTGTATCGCCGTCTTTATTAAGAAATGGTTCTGCTTCAGAGATATATTTTTGCCTTCGTCTAACATCAAAATAGTGAAGCAAATCTTCTCTTTGGTTTTTGTTTAAACACTTTTGACTATAGTTTTCCAATGCCGCTGTTTCACAAATTCCCCATGTAAAAAGACGTTCCATATTGCCCTCCAAAAAATCAACACAAAACATTATAAAATCGACTTTTTTTAGTGCCGGTTCTTGCTGGTTTTTGCAACCTATTTTCTGTTAATATTTTACCACGACGGTGCGCACCGGGAAACCTGAAAGGAGGATTTAGCTCTGAATTCTTTCACTTTAACAAACTCTAAACAGCTCATTGAGCTTCGCTGCGGCAATCAGACCATCCGCTGGCTGCTGCAGCCGGGCGAGAAGCGCCCGGTGCTGCTGGAGGAGCGCTATCTGCGGAAGGAGCTTTCACACTACGCCGACCTGACCGTGAAAGGCCGCCGCAAGGCTGTGGACCGGTACCTGAAGGGGTTCCCGGTCATCCTGCGGGCCAGGATCGACGAGTCCCTACCTAACGTAGGCCTCCGCATTCTGGGCCGTTCTCCCTGCCGGGATGACTTCCGGGCCGGAGCCGATGCCTTCCTCCGGCTTCTGGACCTCTTTGAGGATCGGGAGACCGGCGCAATTCTGGCTGCCAACCTGCTTTGCGGGTTTCAGATGACCAGCCTGCGGCGGGTTTTCCCTACTTTCACGTCGGTTATCGTTCTTCCGGAAACGAATGCGACTCTGGAGTGCGTCCTTCGTCTGATACAGAACACCGCCACACCAAAACAACGCTGGCGGGGCAAGCACTGTCGGGTCCGCCGTGCGCCGGTGCTGGACTACCGGGAGAACGGGGACGGCATCGCGCCCAGATTCCAGGACTTTAGCCGGGTAAAGGTCAATGTGCCCAGTGGAAAGTCGCCCGCAGCTCCTTTCCCTTATACCGACACCGCCGCCCTGCTCATCGGCGCCTCCTCCGGTCAGATCCGGGAGGCGGCCCCCTACTTGGAGCGGTGCTCAGTGATGGCCCTGGGCTGCAGGCTTCCCAAAGAGCTCTCCGCCCGGCGGCTGTCCCACCGGCAGCTTGGCGCCTACGATCCACAGATCATCGAGGTCTGGCGGGCCCACGGGGCGGAGATTGCCCTGGTCCTGCGCCTCTGGCAGGAGTATGAACTACCTGCCGCTACCATCAAAGCGCAGGTCAGCAGCCGCTTTCTACCTCCGGACAAGCGATACATCGCGGTGGTACCGCACCCGAACAAACTCCGTGCCGCCGTATACATCGCCGCATTGATTGCTTTCTTCCGCATGCTGCGGGGCTACAGTCTCCTCTCCCTGGAGGAGGCCGCGGCCCGGGAGGAGGCCCTCACCGCCCTCTTCTTCCCGCCGCCTCCGCCACCACCGGCCCCAAAGCGGCAGGCGGAGGATCCCCAGGTCTTTCTGGAGCTCTTGGCAGAGCACATCCGGCAGGTCCCTGAGGATATCGCCGGGCCTGACGAACCCTACCGGAAAAAGGACACCCGACTGGGGGCCTGGCGGACCATCAGCGGGACCCAGCATTTGGTGATGGCGGAGCAAGTCTGGAAAAAATGGTACCACCGGCAGGTCCGCAGTCGGCCGAATCTGGACACCGCCTGCCTGTCCCGGGATGCCTGGGAGAAGGATATGCAGAAGGCCCTGGCCGACGCCGGCGTTATCAAAGCTCCCTCCGCCGGCTTCCGGTACCGCTACGACCTCTACAATGACGGCTCCCGGGACAGCACCTACGTCCTGGCGGTCCCCGCGCATCTGCTTCCATGCCCCGGCAAAACCTCTGGCAAAAGCGCTGCCGCCCCGGCAGCGCCTTTGCCGGAGAACTCGCCGGAGGAACCAGAAGATTCAGTTGCAAAACAAAAGAAATTTGAAGGAGATAGATTGAAATGAGCAGAAAAAAGTGCAAAAATCGTCGAAAGAAGCAGGGTACCTCTCCGGCAAGAATTTCTCCGAGCCGCCAGATTGCCCAAAACGAATCGGCTCCCAACCGCCCCATTTCGGGGTCTGAGGCTCCGGATCCCCCCACGGCTTCGGACCTTCTGAAGCCTCGTTGCCCGGATCCGACCCAGGGCTTTGAAACGCTCGCTCCCGGCCTGGTGGAGCGGCTGACCGGCCTGGTCATGGAGAACCTGGCAGAGGTCTGCCAGGAGCGCGGTGTCGTCCTCAACACCAAATACTGGAAGAGGATCACCCGAGAGATTCTTGCCAGCGACAGCCGGGAATCCCTCATCATCCCCGCCCGGGCCGGCAGCGGAAAGTCCACCTGGATCCAGGCCTTCCTACAGGCCTTTGCCCACATCTGCCAGAAGGATCCTCGGTTGGATCGCGCGCTGGTAGGCATCACCGTGGTGGTCCAGAAGGTGGAGACGCTGAACCAGCTTGTGGAGGAGATCAGTAAAAAGTACAGCACCGCCATGGTGGCTCTCCAGGGCTGGAACCCGTCCGGCAGCAAAAGGGGCTTCTGTGCCAACCCGGAAGTGATCCACTACGACCAGTGCCGCCGATATGCCTGCCCCTACAGCGAGCACTGCCGCCTTCTGTCCTTCCAGCAGCAGGCGCCCTACGCCCCGGTGGTGGGACTCACGCAAGAACGCTTCCAGCGGCTGCGGGAGGCCGGAGCCCTGGACAAGATCCTTCGGCGGACCTTCTCCGACCAGGTCACCCTGCCCCGGCGGTATTTGATCTTCGACGAGAAAATCACCATGGCTCAGACCTCCACCCTCAATAAGCCTGTGATCGACCAGGCCTCCACGGAGATTGAGAGGCTGATCCGGCAGGGCGATCTCTCCGACAGCCAGGCCCGCTCTCTGCAGATGCAGCTCTCCATCTGCATTGATATGCCCTTCCAGCGGCTGCGCAAGGAGGCGGAGCAGTCGCAGACGCAGGATCATCCCGCTCCGTCCATGGGGTGGTGCACACTGGAGGATGACCCTCAGCGCCGGGCGCAGTACAACACCTTTCGCCGCTGGGTCTGTTCCCGGCGGGGAATTCCCCGAATCGCCGCATTGAACCAGGTCTTTTCTGTGATGGATCTGCTCTACGAGGGGATATGCTGTCCCTTCTGCCGCAGCGATGGCTTTACCATCCTCCGCGCCATCCCGCCCCAGTTGGGCTGGGATGGCTGCCAGACCATCCTGTTCGACGCCACCGCCCCCGTGGACGAGGACTATGCAGGACTTACCAACTGCCGCTTTCTGGATGACGTTCCCCGGGAGGAGGGCGGCAGCGTGACCCTGACGGTCTACCGCAACCCTTCCATGGGTGTCTCTAAAAGCGCCCTTCAGGGGAGCAGCTGGAAGCTGACCGCTTTCACCCACCTGGCGGCTCAGATGGTTCGTGAGGCGAAGGGACGGGTATTTCTCTGTTCCTACCAAGTACATGCAGAGTTCCTGGCAGAGCAGCTGTCCCAGCTTTTGTCCCCGCAGAACTTCCGGCGGCTGTATCTGATGCCTGGCCGGGTTGTGTCAACCCTGCCCTACTTCAACGGCACCAACGGCGCCAACGATTTCCATCAGGCCACCACGGTGATCCTCCTGGGCTACCCCCGGCTGGATCCTGTGTCCTATCTCACTTCCGCCTGTGCCGCCTATGGAGAGGAGACAGTGCGGCGGCAGTGGGAGGAGGCAGAGGCTTCATCAGGACGCCCCATCCAGCCCACGGCCCTTCCCCTGGTGCAGCGGTACATAGCCCATCACCTGGCGGCGCGGCTGGAGCAGGAGATCTATCGCTGCGCCATCCGGAACCCCGGCAACCAGAAGCCGGTGACGATCTATCTCTTCTGTCCTCCGGCGGAGGTGCTGGCCATTCTGGAAAGCCGGCTCCCCTCCCCGTCCTGTAGAGTGGAGATCACCGAGGTACCTGCCATCTTTGCTAAAGAGCGGGATGCCCGCCGCCAGTATAAGGGCAAACCCACCAGCCGGGCCAGATTCCTGGCCTTCCTGGAGGACTGGGATGGTTCTTTCATCTCCACGACAGAGCTGCGGAAAACCCTAGAGATCTCTTATGCCGTGTGGAAGGACCTTCTGAAGGATCCCCATATCCTGGATATGTTCCGGCAACAGGGTATCTATGTCCGGGGACGAGGTTCCTCCGCCGGGCTCTGCCGGGATAACGACCTCCAGGAGGATGTCCTGTGCGCCTGATTCCGGTTTGAGAACTTTTTCAGGCATATACTATATTTTTGATAACAAATCCACCACCATTACACACTAAAGGAGGATCCATCATGACAGAAACTGCAAAAAGGGAACTTTTTACCCGACAGGAGGAAATCGGTACTCTCATTGAAGAATTTCCCCTGTACATTCCCGTAACCAAGGCGGCGGAGCTGCTGCACATGAAGCCCGAGGCCCTTCGCGCCAGCATCGAGCAGAAGAGATGTCCTTTCGGATTTTGCTGGCAGCTGGGGGACCGCGTCGCCTACAAGATCCCGACCTTGACTTTTTATCAATGGCTCATGGGCCGCGCGGCCTGACCCCGGCGGGGTGGGGCCGGTTGGTATCCCACCCCGCTTATCCCAAAGAGAAACAGAGAGGTGAACTTCATGGCAAAAACTCCCAAAAGAGATATGAATACAAGGTGACTCTGGGAAAGGATCTCCAGGGGGAACCCATCCGCAAATCCTTTTACAGCACAAAGAGCCCGGCAGATGCCAAAAGGAAGGGAGAGCGCTACCGGCTGGACTACGAAATAGAGCTGTGTGTCAGCGGAAACAGCTGTATCAAAGCGGTTTCCTTTGCCGTCTGGGCCAAATCCTGCCTGGAGACCTACAAAAAGCCATATGTCAAAGGCAATACATACAGCGGCACCTATTGGGAGCCTGCGCAGCGGCATCTCATCCCCCACTTCGGGCAGATGAACCTCAACGACATCAAGCCCATCCACATCCAGACCTACATCAACCAGATGGCGCGGCGGTACGCGCCGGAGACGGTACGCAAAGACCTGAACGTGTTGCGCCTGATTTTCAGCACGGCGGTGGACAACCAGCTTTGTACCAAAAATCCGGTCACCGGCAGCATCAAAGTGCCCAAACAGGAAAGCCGGGTCAAAAAGACCGCGCTGACCCAGTCCCAATATGCTATCGCCTACAACTTCGCCAAAACCTGGCCCCAGGGGCTGGCCATCATGCTGATGATGGAAACCGGGATCTCCCGCAGCGAACTTCTGGGGCTGCGCTGGGAGGATATTGACCGGGAGCAGCGCTGCATCCACATCAGGCAGGGGCTGGTCACCTACCGCTCCACAGATCAGGAGAAGCTGGTGACCGCCAGCGACGGATTGAAAAACAAGTTCCGGCGGCGCACCATTCCCATTACCGAAACGTCCCTGTGGCAACGGCTGTGTGAAGCGCCCACCGCTGTCGAATCAGGAGGAGGGGTAATCCCCACCGACTTTGTTTTCCACAGTCCGGAGGGAAAGGCCTATCAGCCCAACAACTGGGCCCACCGGGTGTTCCAGCCCTTTATGCGGGCCCTTCATGCCGCCCATCCGGACATCCCCGTTCTCACGCCCCACGAGCTCCGGCACACCCGGGCCACCCTATGGATCGCCCAGGGGATGGACCCTTATATGGCGGCCCGTCTGCTGGGCCACAGCGATCTAAAAATGCTGACCAAAATTTATGACCACACCAGCCCTGAAACCCTGCGCCAGGCGCTGCTGAAGGCCAGAAATCAGGGGGCGCCGCCCGGCGGCGCTCCCACTTTATGAACGGCAGTTTTCCGCATATTCCGGAAAACTGTCGTATTTTTGTCGTACAATGCCCGGACGACGCCTGTCCGAAAAAAAAGAAAACCCTCAAAGCCTTGCGGCTCTAAGGGTTTTCTTTGGTGGAGACTGCTGGACTCGAACCAGTGACCTCCTGCGTGTGAAGCAGGCGCTCTAACCAGCTGAG